>Ga0310345_10000139_pt1 | contig 147705 bp, 131 predicted proteins | sample HC15DNA20500_MG_FD_204667 | JGI IMG/M metagenome (GOLD analysis project Ga0310345, IMG submission 204667) | Marine microbial communities from station ALOHA, North Pacific Subtropical Gyre - HC15-DNA-20-500_MG | ecosystem: Environmental > Aquatic > Marine > Oceanic | place: Pacific Ocean... | reverse complement strand
CGGGGCCAGCGCGCGAAGCGCGCGAGGCCCCGACGGAGTCGGGAGGGGGGCCCCATGGGCGCTTCGCCCCATGGGGGGAGGGTTTGCACCAAACCCTCCGAGAAGCTCAGCGCGCCAGGAAGATCGGGTTGGTGACGCCGAAGGGGACGCGGCCCGGGTGCACGGGCTCGAGGGTGGCGTCGCCGTAGGCGGCGAAGAGCACGAAGCCGTTCACCGCCGCCACGTCGACCCGGACGTCGGCGTCGAAGCGCACGGTGGGCACGAGGGGGTCGGCGTCCTCGGGGCGGATCTCGATCGTCTGCACGACGACGCCGTCGACCACGACGTCGATCGCGTCGACGTCGATCCAGCTCGCCGCCTGCACGCGGACGCGCACGTCGACCGCGTCGCCGAGGCCGGTCGCGTCGTCGCCGGGCTGCGCGTCGCCGACCCACGCGTCGACGTAGACGCCGCCGCTGATGGTGCCGCGGCCGCCGGCGAGCGCGTCACGCACGTCGTCCACCGCGAGCGCGGTCGGGTCGTCGGTGCCGAGGCGGAGGCAGGTCCGGGGATAGCCGACCGGGGAGCGGCTGAGGGCGTGGCTGTCGGAGCTGCCGACCGCGAAGACGCGCCGGCCCGCGCGGAGGAACGAGAGCCAGTCGACGACGGTGCGATCAAGGGTGCGGCGCCAGTCGGCGTCGTTGAAGACCTCGACGAGGGTGAAGGCCTCGTCCCAGTCGCCCGGGCGGTCGACGGCGCCGGTGACCGGGTCGTAGCCGACGAAGTCGAAGTAGTTCGGGTCGCCGCGCGGGTGGTTGATGATCACGACCGGCGCCTCCGGCCGGGCGCGCACCATGTCGAAGACCTCGGTCGGCCCGAGCGTGACGATGGGCGCGTCGGGATCCTCGACGGTCGGGTAGGTCTGCCAGCGCGGGGTGCCGGCGTTGAGCTCGCCCTCCCGCCGCTCGAGCGGGAAGACGCCCATGTGTCCCCAGGCCTCGAAGCTGGTCATCTCGACCGAGCCGGCGGCGAACGCCCAGTCGCCCACGCCGAGCGCCTCGATCTCGGCCGAGAAGTCCCCGGGGTACTCGTGGTCCGAGCGCACCGGGAGCTCGAGCCCGTCGGCGACCGCGGAGGCGACCTTCTCGCGCGCGTCGTCGCCGGAGTCGTTGCTGCGGTGGGTGTGGATGTGGAAGTCGGCGCACTGCACGTCGGTGGTGTCGACGACGCGCTCCAGGGTCACCGGGACCTCGACCGTCGCGCCCTCGGCCAGGGTCACGTCGACGCTCGCCAGCTCGTACTCGTAGCCGCGCGAGACCACGACCCGGGCCGGGCCGGCCGGGGCGCGGAGGGTGACCTCGCCCTCCATCGCGAACGCGACCTGGACGCGGCCGCGCGGGATCGCAGGCACGCCGAAGCGACCGGCCGGCTCGCGCGCGCTCTCGCCGGGCGCCGGCAGCACCTGCACCCGCACCGGGAGGCGCGCGCCCGACGGATCGGTGGCCACGACGTGGACCTGGCCCGCCTCGCCGAAGGTGAGGTCGAGCGTCTCGCCCGGGGCGGGCGTCGGGGTCGTCGGCGCGTCGCCTCGCCGGAAGGCGGAGAGCGAGGCCTCGGCGTCCGCGGGCACGGTGATCGCGTAGCTCCCGTCGGCGCCGGTGCGCGCGCGGGAGAGGAACGCGTCACCGTCCTGCGCGAGGACCCAGGCGCCCGCCGCCGGGGCGCCCGAGGCGTCGCGCACCACGCCGCGCACGGTGCGGGCGGCCTCTCCGCGGGTCTCGAGCACCGCCGCGAGCAGCCCGCTGACGCCCGGCCCGCCGATGACGACCCGAGCGTGATGGAGGCGCGTGTCCTCGCAGACCCGGGCCACGACCCCGCGGGTGAAGAACGAGACGAAGCCGCTGATCTCGAGGCCGGCGCCGAGCTCTCGCGCCGGATCCATGTAGGCGAAGCTCGTCGCGTCCGGGTCGGCGAAGCCCACCCACGGGACCGACGCGCCCTCCGTCTCGAAGCCCACGCCCGGCGCGAAGGGCGGCATGCGCGGCGTGTGCATGAAGGCGTGCATCGTGGTGGTGGACCGCGCGCCGGCGTCACGGGAGCGCAGCCCGACGAACACGTCGACGTGCCGCGCGCCCGGCTCGAGCACGTAGTCGATGACCGCGTCCATCCGGTCGAAGTCGCCGGGGAGCACGCCGCCGGTCACGCTCTCGAAGAAGGGCAGCGGCCGAGGCGCGCCCTCCGCGCGCACGATCGCGGCGCCGCCGTCGGAGCCGTCGGCGAGCACCGTCACCCGCCGGGTCAGCACCGTCATCCGGCCGAGCAGGATCAGGATCTCCCCGAAGTCCGCCGGGTCGACGAGCGCTCCCTCCTCGACCCTGGCGACCCCGACCGGCCGGCCGCCCCACGGGTCGTAGAGATCGGAGGCGCCCGCGTCCTCGATCACCATCGCGACGTGCTCGTTGGCGAGCACGAAGTCGCCGCCCTCCCAGACCTGGAGGCCGCTCGGGAACGGCGGCAGCTGCGCCGCCTCGACGCGACCGGCGCGCGCCTCGCCCGGCCCCACGCCGAGCGGGTCGGCGTGCCCGTCCGGGTCGCCCGCCTCGAAGGGCTCCAGATCGCAGGACGCGGCTCCGCCGTCGTCTTCGGGCGGCGCCGCGTCGTCGGGAGCCGGGGTCTCTCCGCACGCGCCGAGCAGACACGCGCAGGAGAAGAGGAGAGCCGTGAGCGAGATGGCGCGCATCCCGCTCACGGTATCACCGCTTCGTCACTCGGCGGCCTCGCCCCGGTCGGCGTCGTCCTCCTCGGCCGGGACCGGCGCCTCGGGGTGCGCCTCGACGACGTCCTCCGCGTCGGGCTCGCCCGGGGTCGTCGCCGCCTCGCTGCCGGCCGCGCCGGGCATGTAGGCGTCGGCGGGGATCTCGCCGGTCAGCGCGCCGAGGAACGCGACGATGTCCGCCACCTGCGCGTCGGTGAGCTCCTGACCGAGCTGCACGTACGCCATGGTGCGCACCGCGCCGGCGAGGTTGGGCTCGTGACCGTCGTGGAAGTAGGGCGAGGTGATCGCGACGTTGCGGAGCGTCGGCACCTTGAACTTGTGCCGGTCGTCTTCGTTCTGGGTGACGTTGAAGCGCCCCTGGTCGGCCTCGGTCAGCGCGCCGCCGCGGCGCTCGAAGTAGTCGTTCACCGCGCCGAGCTTCTGGTAGTTGAGGCCGCCGAGGTTGCGACCCGAGTGGCAGGCGTGACAGCCGGTGCTCATGAAGGCACGCAGGCCGCGCTGCTGCTGCTCGGTCAGGGCGTCGTCGTCGCCGCCGAGCCAGCGGTCGAAGGGCGACGGGGTGACCAGATAGCTCTCGTACTGGACGATCGCGTCGATCACGTTCTCCTGGTTGAGCCCGCCCTCGCCGTACTCGGCGTTGAACGCGGCCACGTACTCCTCGTCGTCCTGGAGGCGCTCGAGGATGGTCGGCCAGTCGCCGCCCATCTCGATCGGGTTGCTGACCGGGCCCGCCGCCTGCTCGGCGAGATCCGCCGCGCGGCCGTCCCAGAACTGCCGGAAGTTGTAGACGGCGTTCAGCACGGTCGGCGAGTTGATCGGGCCGATCTGTCCGCGGATGCCGGTCGAGCTGCGGCGCGGCTCGGCGCCGCCGTGCGAGAGCATGTGGCAGGTCGCGCACGACACGCTGCCGTCACCCGAGAGCGCCGGGTCGTGATAGAGGCGGCGGCCGAGCAGCATCTTCTCGCGGTCGATCTCCGCGGTGGCGTCCTCGGGGATCGCCTCGAAGGTGGTCCCGACGACCTCGCGCAGGGGGCGCTCGGCGGCCGGCGCCTCGGTCTCCTCCGCGGGGGCCTCGGTCGCCTCGGCCGCGGGTCGCTCCTCGTCGTCGCCGCAGGCGCCGAGCGCCAGCATCGCGGCCAACGTAAGGGTCCATCGAAGGGTCTTCATCCTCACTCCTCTCACCAGGTGGAGGAGGATTTAGACTCGGTCCAAAGCCCCCGCAACCGAGACTCAGTCCTCGTCGCGATCGACCAGCGGCGGGGGCGGCGGCGGCGCGTGCACGCCGAGGTTGGGGGCCGCGATCTCGTCGACGATCGGCGGGGGCGGCGGGCGCGAGGAGCGGCCGTCGCTGGCGACCATCGGAGGCGGCGGGGTCCGCAGCGCCTCGAAGCTCTCGCGCAGCTCCTCGATCTCGTAGTCGAGCACGAGGTCGGAGTACTCCGAGTACTCCATGTCCAGCGCCTTCGCGAGGCGCCGGAGGTACTCGTCCTCCTTCATGTCCATCACGCCGTCGGCGTCGACCATCTTGCCGACCAGCTCCAGCAGCCGGCGCTTCGCCATCGGCGGGTCCGCCTCGAAGTCCTTGGCCGCCGCGTCGATGTCGAAGGCCAGGGGATCGAAGCTCTGGATGCGCTCCTCGACGTTGGCCGGCAGCGTGTCCGGCGTGCAGAGCATCAGGTCGGCCAGCAGCTTGCGCACGGCGCGCTGCTCGTCCTCGGTGAACTCCTCGTCCGCCCAGAGGGCGCCCAGGAAGAGCTCGGTGATCACGAGGATGCGGTCGCGAACCTTCATCGCTGCGTTTCTACCCCTCTTCGGCGATCACGTCACGCCCGCGGCCCAGGTTCGCGCCATTCGCGCGAACACCCGCGGCTGCTCCCACGGGAGCATGTGCCCGGCGCCCTCGACCGACTCTCGCTGCGCGCGCCCGAGCCGCTCGGCGAGGTAGTCGTGGTACTTCGGCGGCGTCAGCGCGTCGTCCGCCCCGGAGATCACCAGCGCCGGCGCCTCGATGCCGCCCAGCCCCTCCATGCGATCGAAGGCGTCGCAGGCCCGCCAGTCGGCGAGCGCGGCCTCGGGGGGCGTGCGGGTCGCCGCGTCCTCGTAGGCGGCGATGACGCCCTCGGGGGTCCCCGGGCCGAACGCGACCCGGCTCGAGAGCCTCGGCCCGCCGGCGGCCGCCGCCTCGGCCCCCGCGAGCACCGCCGGGTGCACCCGGAGGCGCGCCCCGGTCGCCACGAGCACCAGCCCCTGCGCCCGGCCCCGTAGGGCCAGCTCCAGGGCGACCGCGCCGCCGTAGGAGTGACCGACCAGGATGGGCGCGCCGGCCCGCAGCGCGTCGAGGTACCGCTCCACCCAGTCCGCCGCCTCGGCCGCGGTCCGGGGGGCCGGCCCGGCCGCGTCCCCCCGCCCGGGGAGCGACGGCGCGGCGAGGTCGAACCCGCGCAGCTCCGCGCACACCGGCCGCCACACCTCGGCGTTGCCTCCCGCCCCATGCAGCAGCACGAGGGCCGGGCCCTCCCGCTCGGCCCGCAGGTGCTCCGCCCGGGCCCCGCCCACGTCGATCGTCGTTCGTTCCATGACAGCGCGAGTATGGGCCCACTTCGGCGCCCCGCCGGCGTCACGCGCGTTTCGATCTCCCCCGTAATGGCCGTTTCGAATCGGTGACGATCGGACGGATACCCCCGTTTTCATGGGCTCCCAGCTTGGGTGCACGGTTCTTGCTCCAGAGCCTCTGGTCGCGGCGCGAACGAAGCGCCCGAAGACCCTGGTTGGAGGAATGATGAGAAACCGAGCGTGGCTTTGGATGACGGCGCTGGCCCTGATGGTCGGCTGCGTGGAGGCCCAGGAGGCCGTGAACCGCGTGCAGCCGAACGTCACCCGCAAGGCAGACCTGCGGGAGGCCGAGTTCTATTTCCTGCAGACGGTCGTCGACACGCCTTACACGACGGACTTCACCTTCGTCGGTGAGTCGGGCGAGCTCGAGCGCATCACGTGGGAGATCCAGGAGGACTTCCTCGTCGCGCGCCGCGCCTACGAGTCGGTCGCCGGAGCGGACCCCGAGGGCATCAACGGCACCACGGACACCGCCGGCGCCCCGGTCGCGATGTACGCGATCGAGAGCCACTTCGACATTCGCCGCGAGTACAACACCGTCACCGGCGAAGAGTTCAACGTCATCGTGGAGAACACGACGGACCGGCCGTGGCACGAGCGCGAGTTCATGCGCGTCGACTGGTCGCAGAACCTCGTGTCGAACCCGAACTTCCTGATGCTGGCCCGCTACTTCAACGGGCTGGAGATGGAGCCGGTCTCCTGGCACGTGCAGGAGAACGACGACCCCGCCAACGCCCCGCGCTTCGAGCGGATCAGCGAGGACGAGGAGGAGCCGGGCTTCGCGTACATGGAGGTCACGAACAAGATGTTCGTGCGGCCGACCACCACCAACATCCCCGGCCTCGGCCCGCTGCCGAGCTGCTTCCTGTTCCAGATCTTCGACGGCTACCCCGCCGACTGCGCGTCGAGCGAGATCACCGTCCGGAACAGCTTCGTGCGCGTCGACCCCGGTCACGACTACGAGCCGACCGTCTACAGCGGCGACCGCATGGACCGCTTCGGCTACTTCATCACCGAGCGCCCGGGCTACGACCGCTCCTACGGCCTCGTCGAGCCGGCGCGCTACCGCTTCATCAACCGGCACAACCTCTGGGTCGACAGCCACAAGCGCGACGAGGCGGGCGAGCTGGTCCGCTGCACCACCGACGCGCAGTGCGACGACGGCCGCGGCTCCTACTGTGACCTCGACCTCGGCCGGGCGGAGCGCCGCCTGACCGACGCGCGCGAGATCGAGGGCGCCTGCACCATCCCGTACCGCGACCGCGAGACGCAGCCGGTCGTCTACCACCTCTCGGAGAACTTCCCCGCCGACCTCATGCCCGAGATGGAGCAGCTCGAGGCGGAGTGGAACGCCACCTTCACCGGCACCGTCGCCTCGCTCCGCGAGAACGAGTGCAACGCGACCGGCGGCGCGGACTGCGCGGCCGAGCGCACCCGCGAGGACCACGCGGAGATGTACGTGGTCTGCCCGAGCCCGGTCCCGGCCGGCGCGCCGGAGGCCTGCGGCCCCGAGGGCACCGTCGCCCGCATCGGCGACCTCCGCTACTCGCTCATCGGCTGGGTCAACGAGCCGCACCGCGCCAGCCCCCTGGGCTACGGCCCGAGCGCGGCCGACCCGATCACCGGTGAGATCATCGCCGGCACCGCGTTCCTCTACGGCGCGGGCGTCGAGTCGCTCGCCGCGCAGGGCCGCGACATCCTCCGCCTGCTCAACGGCGACCTGACCGAGGACGAGATCGCGAGCGGCGTGCCGGTCGAGGCGTGGTTCCAGAACATGACCGCCGGCACCGGCCGCGGCGACGGCGCCGAGGGCATCGTCGACCTGCAGCCGACCGACATCGAGCGCATCGACGCCGCGATGGACTTCGACTGGATCCACGGCGGCCACGCCCACGGGCACGCCACGCCGCGGAACCCCGCCGAGACCCTCGCCGCGGTGGCCGACGCGCGCGAGCGCCTGCACCGGGCCGAGGCCTTCGGGCGTGACGGCGACGGCCAGGCCGCGCTCGACCGCCTCGTCGGCACCCCGATCGAGCAGATGCTGACCACGCGCGACGCGCGCATGATGGCCGGCATCGACCCCGACATGCCGGTCGACGAGTCGGTCCTCGAGGCCTCCTCGCCGCTCCGCGGCATGAGCCTCTCGCAGCGCGCCGCCCTCGAGCGCGCCCGCGCCCAGCTGCAGCTCGGCGCCGGCATCGACTGGGGCGAGTTCGCCGACGAGGGCCTCCTCGGCCTCGCGCGCGCCGTGCAGCGGTCCGCCGCCGCCGGTGAGCCGATCGTCTGGGCCGGCGTCGAGTACGACGTCAGCGCGCCGGGCGGCGGCATCGACTACGACAAGGTCGAGAACATGCTGCGCCACCCCGTCCTCAGCGGCCTCGCGCTGCACGAGGTGGGTCACACCGTCGGCCTGCGCCACAACTTCAGCGGCTCGGCGGACGCGATGAACTACCACCCGCAGTACTGGACCCTGCGCGACGACGGCAACATGCGCCCGCGCAACTGGGACCCGCTGACCAACGCCGAGGTCGACGGCCGGATCAACGAGTACGCGTACTCGACGGTCATGGACTACGGCCACAACTTCCTCGTCTCGGACGCGCACGGCCTCGGTCACTACGACCACGCGGCCATCAAGATGGGCTACGGCGACCTCGTCGAGGTCTTCACCGCGGTGCCCGACACCGACGAGATGGCCTGGCTGGCCTTCATCCTGAACGCCGGCTGGCCCATGCCGATCACCCTCGACACCGGCTTCGGCCGCGAGCTCTCCGCCTACCCGTACACCGAGTACCTCGGCCTCGCGGGCGGTCACGAGGGCCTGCAGTCCCGCGCGGACGTCGACTACGACACCCTCCGCCCCGGCGGCATCCTCGCCCGCAGCGGCATCGACTACGCCTCGCACGACGCCGAGGGTCGGGTGGTGGTGCCCTACGAGTTCTGCTCCGACGAGCAGGCCGACCTGAGCCCCGGCTGCTACCGCTACGACGCCGGCGCGGACCACTACGAGAGCGTCCAGAGCGTCATCGACAGCTACTGGAACTACTACATCTTCAACAACTTCCGGCGCGGCCGCATCGGCTTCAACGTCAGCTCGACCGCCAACCGGATCCACGGCCGCTACTTCAACAAGCTGCAGCGCGCGAACCAGTCCTACGTGCTCTGGCGCGGCATCGTCGACGACGTCTTCGGTGACCTGCCCGGCGCGGAGGAGTTCTGGACCAACGAGCGCGGCTTCGGCCCGTTCACCGCGGCGGTGGGCGCCTCGTACCAGACGCTCATGCGCGTCATCACCACCCCGGAGCCCGGCTCCTACTCGATGAGCACCCGCCCCGACGGCACCCGCGCGATGATGAGCGGGGGCAGCGACGTGCGGATCGACGGCTTCGACGGCCGCTCGCTCGAGACGACCTGGGACTTCGACGCCGGCTACTACTGGTTCGATCAGCTCGAGCGGGTCGGCTACTTCTACGACAAGGTCCTGGCGCTCATGGTGCTGACGGATCCGACGACCTACTTCATCGGTCGCGACACGGACTCCGACATCCGGCGCTACCAGATCAACTTCGCGAGCTCGTTCGGGCCCTCGATGACGCGCTTCTTCGGCGGCGTGCTCTCCGAGGACTGGCAGACGATGGCCCCGCGCGTCCAGAGCGGCACGCTGGTCTTCCCCGACGCCCTTCAGGTCGAGCAGGGCGACATGCCCGGCGACCCGATCGACCCGAACGCGTCGTTCTCCATCCAGCTCTACGCGGCGGTCTACGGCATGGCCCTCATCCCGCAGACCTACGACCAGCAGTTCCTCAACCGCTCGCGCGTCTGGGTGCGCGGCGGCGCGGAGGAGGTCACGGTCGACCCGTCGCTGCCGCTGGTGGAGTTCACCGACGAGACGAGCGGTCTGACCTACGTGGCCGTCAGCTACCACGACGGCGAGGTCGAGCACGGCGTGGGCGCGCAGCTCCTGCAGCGCGCGACCGTCCTCCAGGATCGCGCGCGCCTCGGTGACGAGCCGGCGGCCCGCGAGCTGGACAGCTTCGTGGACAACCTCGACCTCGTGCGGATGCTGACCTGGCACCTCGGCTTCGGCGCCCAGCCGTGAGCACGTCCATGACGCACCCCACCCTCACCCCCTGGCGCGCGGCGCTCGGGATCCTGGCAGCCCTGCTGCTGGCGATCCCGGGCCCGGCCCTCGCCCAGAGCGAGGACGCGCCCGAGACGCCCCCGGCGTCGGACCCGGCCCCGGCTTCGGACTCGGACCCGGACTCGGACTCGGACCCGGACTCGGACCCGGCTTCGAACTCGGACCCGGCTTCGGACTCGGACCCGGCTTCGGACTCGGACCCGGCGCTCGAGGAGCCCGAAGAAGAGCCCGCCCCGATCGAGCCCCCGAGCTCCCCGGATCCCGAGCCCGAGATCGCCACCCCCGCGCCGGAGACGGCCGAGGAGGAGATCCCGGAGGAGGTCGCCGAGGACACGACCCCGGAGGAGCAGGCCCGCCGCGGCCCGCAGTTCACCTTCGCGAACTCGTTCCTCAGCTACACGAACGGCGTCACGTTCAACACCCTCGCCCCGGGCGCGCAGCAGAGCTACGACCCGACGTGGGTGATGAACCTGAGCTTCACGCCCCGGTTCTACCTGACCGACACGACGTTCCTCTGGCTCAACCAGGCCGCGTCGCTCGAGGTCACGGACACGAACGACGGCACGTACAACCGCGAGCCGCTCCTGCAGGACACCTTGCTGGACCTGCGTCAGCTCTACGCTCTGGAGGGCTTCGTCTTCCAGGGGCAGGCCCGGCTGGCGTTCCCGACCAGCAAGGCCAGCCAGGCGGCGGGCCGCATCATCCAGCTGGGCGCCGGCCTCACCGTCGCGCGCCCGTTCCCCGAGCTCGCCGGCTTCACCGTGGCCGGGACCGTCTCCTACCGGCGCTGGTTCGCGACGCGCGGCCACGTCGAGACGGGGACGCCCTACGCCGGGCAGTGCAGCCAGGCGGAGCTCGGCGCGCCGCCGAGCTGCACCGCGCTCCCCACCGCGTCGACCGCGCGTGACATCCTGATCGCCGGCCTCACGTTCACCGTGGCTCCGGTCTCGGGGCTCACGGTGCTCGGCAGCGCGTTCTACTTCGCGGCCTACGGCCACGAGCTCGCCGACGAGGCCGTCCCGGTCAACGGCGGCAACGTGACCGTGCGCGACGAGAGCGACACCCACTGGCGCCCCTTCACCTACTTCAACCTCGCGGTCGCGTACGACGTGCTCCCGTGGCTGAACGTGGCGGTGGGCGTGCAGAACAGCGGCATCCTCGCGCCGCTCTACAACCCGGACGGCTCCGTGCGGAGCCCGTTCAACCCCGACACGCAGTTCTACCTGACCACGACCATCGGCCTCGACGCGCTCTACGGAGAGATCGTGGCTGGCGGCGAGGACGACGGGCTCACGCCCGAGGAGCGGCAGCGCCGGCGGCAGGGCCTCGCCCGTCGCGGCGGCAGCGCCGCGTTCTGATCTCTCTTCTTGATCCTCCACACACACACACCACCCGATCGTCCCGGCGGAGGTCCGCCTCCGCCGGGGCGGTCACCCAACGCGAGCCGTTTCATGCGTCTGATCCCCCTCCTCCTGCTCCTCTCGGCCGGCTGCGCCGCGGACGTCGCGTCCAGCGCCGCGCCCCTCGAAGCCGAGCTCGAGTCCGTGGATCTGGATCGCGCCCGGCTCGCCCTGCTCCCCGCGGGCTGCGAGGACCTCGAAGGAGAGGTCCGGGCCACGCCGGAGCCGGGGCTCGGGGTGCTGGTCGATCCGCGGGGCGCGCTGCTCTGCGTCGACAGCCTCGGCCTGCTCCGCCGCGAGGCCGCCGAGCGTCGTCAGTACGTGCACGGCCCCCGTCACGATCCGACGCCCACCCCGCTGTTGCCCACCGGGCTCGGCGTGGAGCCCGACCCGACGCCCACGCCGATCACGCTCCCGACCCGCCCGTAAGAAGGCTCACAGCCGAGGCCGGGTGCACCGTCACCGATCGCACGATCGCGCAGTTTCGTCCCGCATCACCCCTGAAATACGACCGGAAACAGCAGGCACGGTCTTCGCAATACCCCCAACCCGTGACGCGCCACGACACACCCGCCCGGCCTGCGGCGGCTCGCCTCGCGGGACGGAGCGAAGAGCTCCTCGCGCTGAGGGGCGCCTACCGCGCGGCCTGCGAGGGAGATGTCCGGCTGCTCGTCCTCGACGGCCCGAGCGCCGCCGGCAAGAGCGCCCTCGTCGACGCCTGGATCGCCGAGCACCGCGCGGGCCCCGTGCTGCGACTCCCGCTCGAGGGCGCGAGCCCTCTGCCCGAGCGCGTGATCGAGGCGGCCCTCGCCCAGCTCAGCCCGGTGCGGCGCGACCACCACGCGGCGGCCGCGCTCCTCGAGAAGCCCTCGCGCCCCGACGTCGTCGACTTCATGGTCGCTGCCGAGCGGCGCCTCCGCCTCCGCGAGGAGATGGGGCGGCTCCTGCACGAGATCGGCGCGCCCAACCCGGCCGTGCTGGTGCTCGAGGGCATGGAGGACGCGGACCGCTCGAGCCTCGAGCTGCTCGAGCACCTCGTCGGCGGCGACGCGCCCTGGGCGGCGCGCCCGCGGGTCCTCGTCGTCGCGCTCGTCGAGGGCGCCCCCACCGGCGCGCTCGCGGCGATCGCCCGCGCCGACGCGGCCCGGACCCTCACCCTCCGCCCGTACGACCGCGAGGGCGTGCGCGCCTTCCTCTCCAGCTCCGACGTGGTGGACGCGGTGCTGTCGGCGACCGGCGGCCTGCCGGAGCTCATCGAGCGCCTGATCCGGGGCGAGGGCCTCGGCCGCGACCCGGTCGGCTCCGAGGCGCAGGCCGCGCTCGAGGCGCTGGCGGTGCTCGACGGCCGCGCGAGCGACGCGGTGCTGGCCGACGTGCTGCGCCGCGACGCGGGGCTCGACGAGAGCGCCGACCCGGACAGCGCCGCCCCCGACGGCGCCGCTCCCGACAGTGCAGCTCTGGCCCGCGCCGGCGCGGTGCGCGCCAACGGCGCCTGGCTGCTGCCGCCCGCGCTGCGCGAGCGCCTCCGGGCCACCATGGACGACAAGCGCCGGCGCGCGCTTCACCGGCACGCGAGCGAGAGCCTCGCCGAGCGCGATCCCGCCGCCGCCGCGCGCCACGCCCTCGGGGCCGGTCACCTCGAGCGCGCCACCGAGCTCGCCCTCGCCGGCGCCGGCGCGCTCCTCGGCGGGCACGCCTCCGTCGACGCCGCCGACCTCCTGCTCGAGGTGGTCGAGGCCCACGAGGCCCCGCCCCCCGCGCTCCGCGCCCGGCTCGTGGAGCTGCTCTGGATCGCGGGCGCCCACGCGGCGGCGATCACCCACGCGCGCGTCCTCGCCGACGCCGACCCCGACGACGCCGCGGCGGCGCTCCGGCTCGGGCGGCTCCTGACCCACGCCGGCCGCTACGACGAGGCCTCGTCGCACCTCGAGCGCGCCCGCGCCGTCGCCGGCGGAGCCGAGGCCACCGTCGCGCTCGCCGACGCGCTCTGCGCCCGCGGCGACTACGAGCCCGCGGAGGCGCTCGCGCGCGAGGCGCTCGACGCGACCGACACCGCCCTCCGGCTCGAGGCCGAGAGCACCCTGGCCAAGATCGAGCTCGCGACCGGGCGGCTCGACGCCTCCGAGGGCCGGCTCGAGCGGCTCCTCGCCCAGGCCGACGCGCACGACCTCGCCCGCCCGGCCTGCGCCGCGCTCAACAACCTCGCCATCCTCGCGATGGCGCGCGGTGAGCTGTCGCTCGCCTCGCGGCAGCTCGAGCGCATGAACGAGCGCGCCGAGGAGGAGGGCGCCGTCTACCTCCGCGGCATCGCGCACAAGAACTTCGCGGTCGTGCGCCAGCTCGAGGGCGAGTGGGAGGAGGCGCTGCGGCACGCGCAGCGCGCGCTCGGCCTGCTCGGTGGCCTCGGCCACGCGAGCCTGGTCGCCCGCCTCTCCTTCAACACCGCCGACCTGCACCGCAGCCTCGGCGACCCCTACCGCGCGCTCCGCCTCTGCGCGCACGCCCGCGAGCAGGCCCAGAGCGCGCTCGAGCCCGCGGTCGACGGCGAGGGGCTGCAGGTGGAGGCGGCGGCGCACGTCGAGCTCGGCAACCTCGAGGCGGCGCGCCAGGCCTACGCGGCGGCGCTGCGCATCGCCGAGACGCTCGGCCACGACGCGAGCCGCAACGAGGCGCTGCTCGGGCTCGCCGCGCTCGACCTCGACGCGGGCGACGACGAGAGCGCCAGCCAGCGCCTCGAGGCGCTCGGCGTGTCGTCCAGCGCGCGGGCCACCGCCCGGGTCGCGCTCCTGAGCGCCCGGCTCGGCGAGGGCGAAGAGCGCATCCCGCTCGCGCGCCTCGCGGTGGAGTCGGCCCGCGAGACGCACGACCCGCTGATGGAGCAGCGCGCCCGGCTCGAGCTCGCCCTCGCGCTCGCCGACAACGGCCTCTCCGGGCGCGCCCGCGAGGAGCTGTCGGTCCTCCGCCGCAGGGAGGTCGAGCTGGCGCGCCGGGTGCCCGAGCCGCTGCGCGCCCTCTTCGCGGAGCGCGGCCTCGCGCGCCGGCTCGCGCTCGCCGAGCGTCGCGTCGCCGAGCGGCCGGAGCCGAGCGAGACCGAGTCGGCGTCCCGCGCGATGGTCGGCACCAGCAAGCCGATGCGCGAGCTGCGCGCCTGGATCGAGCGGGTCGGCCCGACCGACAGCACCGTGCTCGTCACCGGCGAGAGCGGCACCGGCAAGGAGCTCGTCGCCGAGGCGCTGCACATGGCCTCGCCGCGGAGGGACGCGCCCTTCGTCCGCGTCAACTGCGCGGCCCTGGTGGACGAGCTCCTCTCGAGCGAGCTCTTCGGCCACGAGCGCGGCGCCTTCACCGGGGCCGACCGCCAGAAGAAGGGCCGCTTCGAGCTCGCCAACGGCGGCACGATCCTGCTCGACGAGATCGGCGACATCTCCCCGCGCATGCAGGCCGCGCTCCTCCGGGTGCTGCAGGAGCGCACCTTCGAGCGGGTGGGCGGCACCAAGACCCTCACCGTCGACGTGCGCGTGATCGCGGCGACCCACCGCGACCTGAAGGAGCTGGTCCGCGAGGGCCTCTTCCGCGAGGACCTCTACTACCGGCTCAGCGGGATCACCGTGCGGGTGCCGTCGCTGCGCGAGCGTCGCGAAGATCTCCCCGCGCTCTCGCGCCACCTGCTCGGCAAGATCTCGAGCGACCTCGGCGGCGAGGTGAAGACCCTGGCGCCCGACGCGCTCGAGCTGCTCGCCCGCCGCGACTGGCCGGGCAACGTGCGCGAGCTCGAGAACGCGCTCCGGAGCGTGGCCGTGCTCTCGCCCTCCGGGCTGCTGACCGCCGACGACTTCGTGGAGCACGCCCCGGCGCGCCCCTCGACCTCGCCGCCGCCCCCGTCGGACGCCTCGCTCGGCGCCCTCGCCTACGAGCGGGTCAAGGACGGCGACGGCTCGATCTACGACCTTCGCAAGCGCATCGAGCGCGAGCTGATCGAACGCGCCCTCGAGGAGTCCGGGGGCAACATCTCACGCGCCGCCGAGCTGCTCGGCATGAAGCGCCCCCGGCTCTCGAAGCTGGTCAACGAATGGGGCCTGAAGTGAACGTGCGAGCCCACCTCTCCGTCATCCTCTGCGCCCTCGTCGGGGTGGCGTGCGCGGGCGATCCCGCTCACGAGCAGGCGGCCGAGGCGTCGCGCGTCGACGTCGAGATCCCCGCCGAGGCGTGGTCCGAGGCCGAGCCCGGCTGCGAGGCCGCCGCCGAGACGCACGCCTACCTCCGCCTCGCCGGCTGCGCGGGCGAGCCCCTGCTCGGCGCCCTCCTCGACCGCGACGGCGCGGTCGTCTGCGTGGACAGCCTCAGCCTCCTCATGGCCGAGCAGGAGGTCCGCGTGGACCCGGCCGCCGCCGACCCGAGCCCTCAGCCGAGCCGCCCCAACGGCCACCGCGAGCCGCCGGTCACCCAGCAGTACCGGCAGACGACCGCGCACCAGACCACCGAGGACGGCTCGCGGCGCGATCCCACGCCCACCCCGATCACGGATCCGGATCGCGCGGATCCCACCCCCACCCCCGTGATCCACGTGTACGGGCCCAGCCCGGTGCGCGCGCGGATCGCCACCCCCGACCCGACGCCCACGCCGGTCATGGAAGATTGATTACGTCGAGCGTTCGCGCTCGGAGATCCAGAGCAGCACGAGCGGGCCGGTGACCCTGGCGGGGGTCCCCGGCCCGCCCCTTTTCCGGCCAGCTCCTGTCCGTGAACGCGGGTCGCCTCGCCGCGTGAATGACATATGCTTTGCCCTGCGGTGGAGGGTGTAGAAGAACGATACGCCATCGTCGACGCGTCGTCGGCGCCGGTCCTCCACGTGCGCGTGGTCGGGCCGCTGACCGACCCGGGCTTCGAGCGCTACATGCGCGAGCTCGAGGACGCGATGACGGCGACCGAGCGCTTCGGCATCGTCCTCGAGCAAGGGCCGCTGACCGCCTTCCCCGCGCGCTACGTGCGGCGCTCGGCGGTCTGGCTCAAAGAGGCGGTGGCGCGCTTCGGCGAGCGCTGGGTGGCGACCGCGTTCGTGGTCACCAGCCCGGCGCTGCGGGCCGCGGTGCGGGGGCTCTTCTGGACGCTCGGGCAGGCGCACCCGGTCACCGTGACCAAGACCCCCGAGGAGGCCTTCGCGTGGGTGCGGGCCCGGCTCGGTGAGGAGGCGCGGTGACCGGCTGGAGCGACGCGGCCACCGAGGCGGCGCTCGCGGGCTTCGAGGTCGGGCGGTGGGCCTTCGACATGGCCACCGGCGAGACGGTCTGGGACGCGCGCATGAAGAGCATCGTCGGGCGAGACGAGCCGGTGCCGCCCGAGGCCTGGATCGGCGAGGTGGTGCACGTCGACGATCGCCCCCGCGCCACCGAGGACGCGGACCGGACGCGCGGCGGCGGCGCCTATCGCGCGGACCCGGTGCGCATCGTGCGGCCCGACGGCGAGGTCCGGTGGCTCCGCATCGTCGGCGAGATCGAGCTGCGCGACGGCGGGGCCCGGGGCGTCGGCGCGGCGATGGACGTCACCGACCACGTGCGGCTCCAGCAGCGCCTGGCGGAGGCGGAGCGGCTCGAGACGCTCGGGCGGTTCTCGGCGGGCATCTCGCACAACTTCAACAACATGCTGATGGTCATCGGCTCGCTCCTCGAGGAGATCCGCGGGTCGGTGGAGGACGCGCCGGGGATCGACCCGCAGACCCACGAGGACGTGGCGAGCGCCATCCGGGCCACGGAGCGCGCCGCCCGGGTCGTCCGGGAGCTCGCGTCGCTGACGAAGATGGAGACCACGCAGGTGCGGGTGGTCGAGGACGTCGCCGAGACCTGCCGGCACGTCGCCGAGCTCACGCGGCGCATCCTCCCGCCCGGGATCCGGCTGGAGGTCGACGTCGCCGCGAGCGCGCGCACCCGCTGCGCCCCGGGCGCCATCGAGCAGGTCGTCCAGAACCTCCTGCACAACGCGCGCGACGCGCTGATGGGGAGCGCGACGCGCGCCGGGCGGATCACCCTCCAGGTCCGCGAGGCGACGCACTTCGGCGCGCGTTGGGTGGAGGTGCTCGTCTCCGACGACGGCCCCGGCGTGCCGGAGGAGATGGTCGACACCCTCTTCGAGCCGTTCGTGACCACGAAGGGCGCGGCCGGCACCGGGCTCGGCCTCGCCTCGTCAGCCGCGATCGCGGAGCGCCTCGGCGGCCACCTCGGGCACCGCCCCCGCGAGGGCGGCGGCGCGGAGTTCCTCTTCATGCTGCCGGCGGCCGACGCGCCCGAGGCCCCCGAGACCGCGGCGCCCCCCGACTCCGGCGAGCAGGCCACCGGCGACTTCGCGCTCGTGGTGGACGACGAGGAGCTCCTCCTGCGCACGGTGACGAAGGCGCTGCGGCGCGCGGGCTTCGAGGTGGAGGCGGCCGCCACGACGGCGGAGACCCTGGAGGTGCTCGCACGCTGCGGGCCCCCGGACGTGGTCCTGCTCGATCGCTCGGTCGACGACGCGTCGGGGCTGGAGCTCCTCGACGCGATCGAGGCGCGGGCGCCCGACGCGTCGGTCTACTTCTTCACCGGCGAGGGCGTCGACCCCGAGGACGCGGCCCGGGTGGCGGGCGTCATCGAGAAGCCCTCGTCTCTGGCGACGATCGTTCGACGCCTTCGAGAGCGCTCGCGCTCGGCCACGTGAAGTGGAAGGTGGCGCCCTGCCCCTCGGTCGACTCGACCCAGGCGCGGCCGCCGCGGCTCTCGACGATCTTGCGCACCACCGGGAGCCCCACGCCGGTGCTCTCGGCGTCGCTGCCCTCCAGCGTCTGGAACAGCTCCCAGATGCGCTCGTGGTGCTGCGGCGCGATGCCCGGGCCCTCGTCGATGACCGAGACCTGGAGGCCGGCGTCGGTGAGCCCGGCGCGCACCCGGACCGTGCCGCCGCGCCCGTGCTTGACCGCGTTCGACAGCAGGTTGAGGACCACCTGCTGGAAAGGCACGTCGTCGACCTCGACGCGCGGCAGCGGCTCGATCTCGAGCCTCACGTCCTCCGGCGGGGCGAGCAGATCCACGCTCTCCTTCACCACCGACTCCAGGGTCACGCGGCGCTCGGCGCCGCGGTTGCGGGCCGCCCTCGAGTAGGCGAGCACTCCGTCGATGAGCGCCTGCATGCGCTGCACGCGGCCGCGGAGGAGCTGGAAGTGCCCGCGCGACTCCTCGGTGAGGCGGTCGTAGCAGTCCTCCTCGATGAACGCGGCGAGCGTGGCGATGCCGCGGAGCGGCGCCTTCAGGTCATGTGAGGCCACGTACGCGAACTTGTCGAGCTCCTCGTTGGTGTGGCGGAGCTCGGCGCTGAGCCGCGCCAGCTCGTCGGCGCGCTGCTCGCTCTGGCGCCGCGCGATCACCTGATCGGTCACGTCGACCGCGTGGGCCAGCAGGCCGTCGACCTCGCCCTCGGGGGTGAGGATGGGCTGGACGACGTAGTTCCAGAAGGTGTCCCGCCCGGCGGCGTCGGTCAGGGGCACCGCGGCGCCGATCACCGCCTCCTTGGACGCGCGGGCGTGATCGAGCGCGGCGCGCGGCTCGGTGCCGACCGCCTCCGGGAACACCTCGTCGAAGGGGCGGCCGAGCGCCTCGGTCTCCCCGGTGAGCTGCTCCCAGCGCGGGTTCGCCATCGTGATGACGTACTCGGGGCCCTGGTACATGGCGACCGCGGCCGGCGCCTGCATGAGCACGTTCTGGAGGCGGCTCCGCTCGAGCTCGGCCACCTGCAGCGCCCGGTCGCGCTCCCGCTCGACGGCGCGCCGGTCCTCGATGTCGGCGTTGCTGCCGAACCACTTCACGACCTCGCCGTCGGGGCCCCGCTGCGCGGCCGCGCGCCCGAGGTGCCAGCGGTAGGCGCCGTCGCCGCGGCGGAGCCGGAACTCGACCTCGTAGGGCTCGCCGGTCTGGAGGGAATGCGTCCAGGCCTCCACGGTGGACGGGAGGTCGTCCGGGTGGATCACGCTCTGCCACCCATCGAGCAGGAGCTGCGCCGCCTCCACGCCGAAGTAGGCCGCGGTGCGATCGCTGACGAAGTCGAGCTTCCCCTGCGCGTCGGCCGTCCAGACGTGAGCCGGGATGTTCTCGGCGAGGAAGCGATAGCGCTCCTCCACCCGCTCGAGCTCCTCCTCGGTGCGCTGCTCCACGCTGAGGTCGCGGACCTCGATGATGGTCCCCACCGGCTTGCCGTCCTCGACGATCGGGCTCGCCGTGTAGGCCACCGGGTAGAAGGTGCCGTCCGGTCGGACGAAGACCTCGGTCCCCTGCATCCGGGCGCGCTCGGGCAGCGCGCGATCGATCGCGCACTCCGCCATCGGGAAGTGCCGCCCGTCGGGCCGGGTGTGATGGATGATGTCGTGCAGGGGCACGTCCCTGGCGAGGATCTCCTCCAGCGACACCCCGAACATCTGCTCGGCGGCCGCGTTCAGGTACGTGCACTTCTGCCGCGCGTCCATCATCACCACCCCGAGGGTGGCGTTCTCGGCGATGGTCAGCGCCAAGTCGGGTGGTTTCATGGGCGAAGGGGCATTAGCCCCCACGCCCCACCTTCAAACGCAAATCTGCCTCGGTCACCGATCGTCGCGACGTGAGCGTGACGACATGTAGGCGGCCTCGAGGGACTCGCCGAGGCGGACCTCGAGCACGCCGGCGCCGGCCTCGATGAGGGCGGGGAGCAGGGCGCGCTGGACCTCGGCGGGATCCTCGCCGGGCGAGAGGTGGTAGCGCAGCACGTCGCCCTCGAGCTCGGGGTCGCGGCCGTCGAGGATCGCGGCGAGCTGCTCGAGGCGCATCGGCTCGGCGAGCTGGATGCGGACGAGCGCGCCGCGGCGGGTCACCTCCTCCACCGGGCCGCTCTTCTGGCAGCGGCCGTCCTCCATGAAGGCGACGTGGTCGCAGGTCGCCTCGAGGTCGGCGAGGATGTGGGAGCTGACCACCACCGTGCGCTGCCCGCGCTGGGCGCTGAGGATCTCGCGCATCGCGACGACGAGGTGAGGGTCGAGGCCGCCGGTCGGCTCGTCGAGCAGCACCAGCTCCGGATCGCCGAGCAGCGCCTGGGCCACCGCGAGGCGCCGCTTCATGCCGTGGCTGAGCTGGCTGACCCGGGAGCCGGCGCGGTCGGACAGCCGCACCAGCTCGAGCACGCGATCCGCCTCGCGGGCCGCGGCCTTGGCGGTCAGCCCCTGGAGGCGCGCCTGGAAGGCGAGGATCTGCCGCGCGCTCGAGCTCGGGTTCAGAGCGCAGTCCTGCGGGAGCACCGTCATGCGGCCGGCGTGACGCGCCGGATCGAACGGTCCCTCGCCCAGCACGTCGACGTGCCCGGCGTCGGGTCGCACCGCGCCGCTCACCACCCCGAAGGTCGTCGTCTTGCCCGCGCCGTTCGGCCCCACCAGGCCCATCAGCGCGCCGCGCGGCACGTCGAGGGTCAGCCCGTCGAGCGCCCGGGTCTTGCCGTAGCGCTTCTCGACCCCCTTGAGGCGCAGCGCGAAGCGGCTCACGCGTCCCTCCGGGCGAAGCGCAGGTGCCCGATCGCGAAGTAGACGAAGCCGAGCGCGGCCAGGACCGTCATCGCGACGACGCCGTCCCAGAGCGACGGGCGCCAGAGATCGAGGCGATGCGCGGCCGGGAAGATCTGCTGGAGCGACGCGGCGAGGACCGGCGCCTCCTCCTGCACCACGTCCCGACCGAGCCAGCCGTGCGCGCCGAACACGAAGGCGAGCGCGAAGAGCCCGAGCGCGCGCGACCAGGGCACCGAGCGGGTCAGCTGCGAGACGCCGAGCGCGAGCCCGAGGTGGGCGAAGGCGAAGAAGAACGCGGTCACCACGTAGCGCGCGAGCCAGGCCGCGGTCTCGAGCGGGGCGAAGCTGGCGAGCTGCAGGTAGCCGACGATCCAGGCGCCGACCGCGCCGAGCGCGAGGCCGACGCCGCTGAGCAGGGTCTGCCCGAGGAGCTTTCCCGCCGCCCAGCTCGTCCGGTCGGTGCGGAAGAGCGCGTAGCGCACGCTGCCGGTCGAGACCTCGCCGCTGATCGCGTCGCTCGAGGTGAAGACGACGAAGACCGGCGCGAAGGTCAGCGCGACCCAGTGATAGAGGAGCGCGATCGGCGGCACCCGCAGGAGCGCGTCGGCGAGCTCCTCGTCGCGCACCAGGCGGACCAGCACCAGCCTCAGCTCGGGCGCCTCCATCACCGCCTGGGTGAGGCTCCCCGGCTGGCTGGTCCGGGCCACGAGCAGCTGCTCGGCGAGCGCCTCCTCGATGTCCTGGAGCACCTCGGTGAAGATCACCGCCGCGGCCACCGCGCCCGCCGCGTAGAGGGCGAGGAAGATGAGCACCTTGCGGGAGCGCAGCGACTCCCCGAGGTCGAAGCGCGCCACCACCCACGCGTCGCGCAGGCCCCTCAGCGCCGCCGGCGAGCGGGTGGCGCTCATCGCTGCATCGCCGCCCGCGCCGCCGGCTCGAGGCGGTAGAGGTCGACGAAGTTCCAGATCTCGAGGGCGCTCGGATCGACCTCGGCCGCGCGCTCGGGGCCGAGGATCGACTCGAGCCGCACCTGGGTGCGGTGCAGGATGCCGGTCACGTCGTGGGTGATGCCGAGCAGATCCCGCGCCGGCGGCGGCTCGTCGCTCATCGCCAGCGTGATCAGCGCCTCGCCGTGGGCCTGCAGGTCGGCGTTCATCCGCTCGAGCGCCTCGTCGACCGCCGCGATCTCTCCGTCGTCGAGGTCCCCCTGCTGGGCGAGCGCGGCCCGCGACTGAAGGCGCCGCACGTTCTGCAGGGAGGCGGCCCGCTCGAACGCGGCCAGGCGCTCGCTCGGCGCGGTCTCCGACGCGCGATCACGCCACTGCTCTCGCCACCGGCGGGGAGGCGCCGCGCCGCCGTCCGGCGCGTAGACCTCGGCCTCACCCTCCTCGGGAGGCGGCGCGACGGGGAGCGGGCGCTCCGCCGGGGCCTCGTCGCGCGGGGCGCGCAGGATGCGGTCGAGCCCCGGGACCGGCGAGCGCCAGCCGCCGGTGTCCACCTCGGCGAGCTGCCGCTCGAGGCGCGCGATCTCCTCGGCCTGCGTGTCCGCCTCGAGCCGCGGCCCGATCCCGCCGAGCACGAAGCCGAGCACGATCCCGAGCGCGCTGAACCCGAGCGCGGTGAACGGCAGGCGGCTACGCACCAGGCAGGTGTACCGCGCTCAACGTCCCGGCGCGAAGCTCAGGGCGCGCGTCCGGTAGACGAACGCGATCTCGCCGCCGTCGGCGTGGCGGTCGAAGAGGGCGTGGAGCCGGGCGTCGAAGGCCGCGCGGTCGAGGTCGACGTTCTTGACGTAGGAGCTCGACCAGACGCGCCCGAGCAGCCCGTCGCGATCGAGGCGCTGCGCGTGCGGCAGCTCCACCTCGCGGAGATCGAGCCCCGCCACCCGCGCCCGGACCGCGTCGGCGCGAGGCTCGGCGCCGACGTCGGCGTACTCCGGGCAGAACTCGAGGAGCAGCGCCTCGTAGTCCCGCATCATCGGGTCGGACGGCTCGCGCAGGTTCCAGAACGCCACCACGCGCTCGCCGTCGAGCATCGCCGCCAGCCTGGGCAGCGCCCGGTCGAGGTCGAGCCAGTGGAAGCTCTGGCCCCCGACGATCGCGTCGAAGCGCCCGAGGGCGGGCGGATCCTCGGCGTCGCCCTGGACGTAGCGGAGGCCGGGTCGGGGCTCGGCCTCGGCGGCGGCGAGCATGTCCGCGTTGGGATCGAGGCCGACCACCTCCCAGCCGCGGGCCGCGAGCTGGCGGCTGCTGATCCCGGTGCCGCAGCCCACGTCGAGCACCCGCGCGCCGTAGGGCAGATCGCACTCCTTCGCGATCCAGTCGAACAGCGCGGCCGGATAGTCGGGTCGGTAGCGGCGGTAGTCCTCCACGGTGGAGGAGAACCGGGCCCGGGGATCGAGGCTCATTGCTGGAGCGGGATCACGACCTCGCCCGCCTGGTTGGCGGCGACGGTCAGCGAGCCCACCGCGGCCTGCACACAGGCCTCGGCGACGGTGCCGACGAGCTCCGGCGGGAGCTGCAGGATGACCTGGCCCTCCGAGGTCCAGCGGACCCGCAGGGTGACGGCCGCGCCGTCGATGCAGGAGAGGATCGCCTCGCGCTGCGCCTCGATCTGCGACTGGAGGTTCGTCGAGGGGGTGGTGACCTGCACGGTCACGGTCTGAGGCTGGCCCTGCGGCTGCTGCGGCGGCTGCTGCTGCGCGACCGCCTGCCCGCCCATCTGCTGGGGCGGCCCGGCCGGAGCCCAGCCGCAGCCCGCGCCGTTGCACGCGACGGTGAAGGGCTGCTGACGGCCGCAGCCGGCGGCGAAGCGCACGTTGGGCTGCTGCGACGGCTGCTGCTGGATGGCCTGCGGCGGGCACTGCAGCTGCGGCGCGGCCGCCTCGTTGAGCAGCGGGACCGGGCGCCAGCGGCAGCGGTTGCGGCGGCTGCACTGGAGCCAGTACTCGATCGGGGTGGTGCAGCCGGTGACCGACCAGACCTGCGGCGCGGCGTGGACCTGGAGGGTGGAGAGCTGCCCGGCCGAGCAGCCGGTGTCCCGGGCGGCGTGCCGGAGCAAGGTCCGCTCGTAGCGGGCGTTCAGGGCGCCGCTCGCGGTGACCGGCGGGCGCCGCCGTCGACAGCCCCACGCCCCGATCAGGGTCAGGCACAGGGTCGCCAGCACCGCCAGCCTCGTCATCCTACTCGTCATCGTCATTCGCCGCTCCTCCGTGAGCGCGTTCGGCCAGCGAAGCGCGTGCCAGAGGTGATGACGGTATCACTTCGGGTCGAGCGGGGAAAAATCCGGATCCGCGGGGCGGGATCGTGCCGTCCATTCACGCGCCCACCGTGAACGCGCGTACGCGCCCGTCCGGCGGCCCCATCCGAGGACGAGGCTCACGCCGCCGGTTGCGCCGACCCGATCGGCCGATGACATTCCGGCCGATGGCGAGACAGGCGACGACGTACTGGGACTACATCCGGGTGGAGCAGATGCTCTCGCTCCAGGGTGGGCTCGAGCAGACCGACGAGGGCCTCTCGAACGACGAGGTCCTGTTCATCACCGTGCACCAGATCGACGAGCTCTGGATGAAGCTCGTGCTGCGGGAGCTGGTGACGGTGCGGGATCTCTTCGCGCAGGAGCGGGTGCCCGAGCAGTCGCTCGCCTCCGCGGTCCGCGGGATCCGCCGCATGGCCCTGCTCTTCCACCAGATCGCGGGGCACTTCGCGCTGATGGAGACGATGACCACGCGCGACTACCTCGCCTTCCGCGACAAGCTGAGCCCGGCGAGCGGCTTCCAGTCCGCGCAGCTCCGCGAGATCGAGATCCTGATGGGCCTCGACGACGACGACCGGATCCCGCTCGGCCACGAGCACAGCTACATGCAGGCGCTGCGCAACCCGGACGGCTCGGAGTCCGCGGCCTCTCGCCGGGTCGCGCGCCGCCTCGAGGACAAGCCCTCGCTCAAGCAGGCCATCGAGGCCTGGCTCCACCGCACGCCGATCGACGGCGCCGTCCCGGGCCAGCCCGACGACGACGCGGTGGTCGCCCGCTTCCGCGACGCCTACCTCGCCGCCCACCGCGCGGAGTCCGAGCGGGCCCGGAGGCTCGCCGAGCACGACGCCCTCACCGAGGCCGATCGCGAGCGGCTCGGCCAGCGCTACCAGAAGGGCGCCGAGTCGGCGGCCGCGTTCCTGCGCGCCGAGGATCGCCCGGAGGAGGAGCGGAAGCACCGAGCCCGCGTCCGGGCCGCGCTCGTCTTGATCGAGGGCTACCGCGAGCTGCCGCTGCTCGCGTGGCCGCGCGAGGTCGTCGACGCGATCGTCGAGCTCGAGCAGGCCTTCGTGATCTTCCGTCAGCGCCACGCCCGCATGGTCGAGCGCATGATCGGGCGGCGCACCGGCACCGGCGGCTCCGCGGGCGTCGAGTACCTCGACCGGACCGCGCTCGAGTACCGCGTCTTCCACGACGTCTGGGCGGTCCGCACCCTGCAGATCCGCGAGGTGGCCCTGCCTCCGCTGCAGGACCAGGCCGCCTACGGGCTCCGCCCCGGCGATTGAAGCGCCGCGGCCCACCGCGCTACCTTGGCCCCGGGGGACGACGGTGGGGCAGGTCAAGGGCAGCGCGGTGACCTCGCGCGTTCGGTACATCCGCGAGCACGCCGACGAGGTGGTGTTCCGCGAGGTGAAGGACCGCATGCGCCCCGCGCACCGCGCGCTCCTCGACGCCGGGGTGCTGCCGCACGCGTGGGTGCCGTTCGAGCTCTTCGTCGACCTCAACGTCAGCGCCGACGCGGTGCTCGGCCGCGGCGACCTCGGGCTCTGCCGCGACATGGGCCGCTTCGGGGCCACCGTCACCCTGCCGACGCTCTACCGGATCTTCCTCCGGCTCGGCTCGGTGCCGTTCATCCTGCGCAAGGCCTCGCGGCTCTGGAACGTGCACTACGACAGCGGCGCCCTCGACGTCGACATGGGCGACCACGAGGCCACGCTCACGATCCGCGGGCTCGACACCCCGCACCGGGCGCACTGCCTCAGCGTGACCGGCTGGGCGGAGGGCGCGGGCGACCTCACCGGCGCCCGGGTCTACCGGGCCGAGGAGACCCGCTGCCGGACCCGGGGCGACGCCGCCTGCCAGATCGAGATCGCCTGGAAGGATCGTGGGGGTACGTGACGGCGGGGCGCCGCCTTCGGTAGGCTCGGCGTCTAGGGAGGATTCATGACCGTCGTGGCCGTCGTCGGCGCCCAGTGGGGCGACGAAGGAAAGTCCAAGATCGTCGAGCACCTCGCGGGGGAGGCCGCGCTCGTGGCGCAGTACGCGGGCGGCTACAACCCGGGGCAGAGCCTGATGGCCGATGCCGAGCGGCTCGTCTTCCACGTGCTGCCCGCGGGCGCGCTCAAGATGGGGCGCACGTGCCTGCTGGCGCAGGGCATGGCCCTCGACCCACGCCTGCTGCTCGAGGAGCTGGCGTCGCTCGAGGAGCACGGCGCGCTCAAGGGCGACCTCAAGATCGACCAGCGCGCTCAGGTGGTGCTGCCGCATCACATCGAGATCGATCGGCTGCGCGACGAGGCCGAGGGCGCGTCGGGGGCCCCGCGCCGCGGGGTCGGGCCGGCCTACTCGGACGCGGTCGCGCGCCGGGGCGTGCGCGTCGGCGACCTGCTCGATCCCGCGTACCTGCTCCAGCAGGTCAAGGCGAGCATCGAGGCCAGCCGGGTGGTGCTGCTCGGGCTCGGCGCCGAGGTGCCCGAGGCCGAGCCGATCGTCGACGCCCTCGCGGCGTGCGGCGAGAAGCTGCGCCACCGGGTGGTCGACGGCGGGCGGCTCATCATGGACCTCGCCAAGGACGAGCGGCGGGTCGTGATCGAGGGCGCGCTCGGCAGCATGGTCGACCTGCACCACGGCTACTACCCGTTCGTGGTCAGCGCCTCGACCGTCGCGGGCGGCGCCTGCACGGGCACCGGGATCCCGCCCAAGGCCATCGACAAGGTCATCGGCGTGGCCAAGGCCTACGTGACCCGCTCGGGCTCCGGCCCGCTGCCCTCGGAGCTCACCGGCGAGCTCGCCCAGCGCCTCCAGGACGTGGGCGGAGAGCTGAGCCCGGTGACGGCGCGCCCGCGGCGCTGCGGCATGTTCGACGTGCCGGTGCTCCGCTACGCCGCCCGGGTGAACGGCTTCGACTCGGTCGCGCTGACCAAGCTCGACGTGCTGACCGGCATCGAGGAGATCCCGATCTGCACCGGCTACGAGCTCGACGGGGACGTGCGGGACGAGCCGCCCTTCGAGGGCTCCTCGCGCATGCAGCCGCTGACCGAGATGGTGCCCGGCTGGAAGGAGCCGCTCGGCGACTGCCGCGAGTACGACGAGCTGCCGGAGAACGCGCGCCGCTACGTGGAGATGATCGAGTCCACCAGCGGCGTCTCGATCGACACGATCAGCGTCGGGCCGGACCGCTCCCAGACCATCGTGCGCCGCTCGGTGGTCTGAGGGGCCCCTCCTCGTCCCGAGCGTCGGCGTGCGCTACACCGTGCGCATGCCGACGCGTCGCGCGATGTGGGAACAGCTCGAGGGCACCTTCGACCTCCTGGTCATCGGAGGCGGCATCACCGGGGCCGGCATCGCCCGCGACGCGGCGCGCCGCGGCCTCCGGGTGGCCGTCGCGGAGATGAACGACCTCGCCTACGGGACGAGCTCGCGCTCCAGCAAGCTCATCCACGGCGGCCTCCGCTACCTCGAGCAGTACGAGTTCAGCCTCGTCTTCGAGTCGGTGAGCGAGCGGCGCATCCTGCAGGACATCGCGCCTCACCTCGTGAACCCGATGGGCTTCCTGTTCCCGGTCTACAAGGGCGCGCGCAAGCCGCTCTGGATGATCCACACCGGCATCCGGCTCTACGAGGGGCTCGCGCTCTTCCGCTCGCCGAAGCGCCCCCGCAAGCTCAAGCCGAGCGACGTGGCGGAGGTGGAGCCGGCGCTCGGCCGCGGCGAGCTCAAGGGCGCGCCGCTCTACTACGACTGCGCCACCGACGACGCGCGGCTGACCCTCGAGACCGCGCTCGACGCGGCTGCCGCCGGCGCGGTGATCGCCACCTGGGGCAAGGTCACGAGCTTCGTGAAGGACGACAAGGGCCGGGTGACCGGCGTGGTCGTCAAGGACGAGCTCGGCGGTGAGCTGCGCGAGGTCTCGGCGCGGGCGGTGGTCAACGCGACCGGGCCCTGGACCGACCAGACCATCTCGATGAGCCGCTCCATCTCGAGCGGCTCGATCCTCCGGCCGACCAAGGGCGTGCACGTCGTGGTCGAGCACGAGAAGCTGCCGCTCAACAACGCGGTCGTCTGCTTCCACCCCACCGACGCGCGCGTGCTCTTCGCGATCCCGTGGGGCGACCGGACCTACATCGGCACCACCGACACCGACTACGAGGGCGACCCCGGCGCGGTGGCCGCGACCCTCGAGGACGTCGACTACCTGATCGACGCCGCCAACCACTACTTCCCCGAGCACCAGCTCGTGCGGGCCGACGTGCTGAGCACCTGGGCCGGCATCCGCCCGCTGATGGCGCCGCAGGAAGAGGGCGGCGACCTGAGCGAGTCCGCGGTGAGCCGCGAGCACCAGATCCTGGTCGGCCACGACGGCCTCATCACGATCGCGGGCGGCAAGCTCACCACCTACCGGCGCATGGCGGCCGAGGTGGTCGAGACCGCGGCCCGCCTGATCGAGCTGTCCGGGCAGGACCTCGAGCTCACCCCGCCGCGGACCGACAAGGATCCCCTGCCGGGCGCCCGCGGCTGGCCGGCGGACGACGACCACGCCCGCGTCGCCGACGAGGTGAGCAAGGCGGGGCACCCCCACGTGCCCGACGACGTCGCGCGCTACCTCGGGGACACCTACGGCATGCGCGCCCTCGACATCGCCAAGCGCGTCGCCGCCGATCGCTCGCTCGGCGAGCGGCTCGTGCCGGCCCGGCCCGAGATCCTCGCCCAGGTCGACTGGGCGGTGGAGGAGGAGCTCGCGGCGACGCTCTGCGACGTGCTCGTCCGGCGCACGCAGCTCTTCTTCCGCGATCGCGACCAGGGCCTCGGCGCGGTGCCGGCCATCGCCGACCGCATGGCCGCGCTGCTCGGCTGGGACGAGGCGACCAAGGCGCGCGAGATCGAGCGCTACGAGGCCGAGGTCGCGCTGTCCCGGCAGTGGCGCGCCGGGCTGCCCGAGGACGACGTCGCGCGGCCCGTGAGCGTCAACGCCTGACCGTGCCCTACCGCGACGACGCCGAGGCGCAAGCCCGCCACGTCGAAGCGCTGACCCAGGAGCGCGACGAGGCGCTCGCCCGGCTCGAGCGGGCCCGCGCCGCGCTCGCCTCGGTGGTCGCCGAGATGAGCGCGCTGCCGCCCGAGGCCGACATCCCGTGGCGCTCCCTGCACGGCGGCGAGCCGCTCCGCGTGACCTTCTTCAACGAGACCGACGAGACGCTCTCGCTCCGCTGGGTCAGCTACGACGGACGGGAGCGCGAGGAGGTCACGCTGGTGGCCGGCGGCGAGCGCGAGGTGGACTCCTTCGTCGCGCATCTCTGGCGCCTCGTCGACCGCGCCGGCGCCATCCGATGGCAAGGATACCTGCGGGCCGACCGGCCCCGCATCAGCGCACGCAGATCGTGAGCGGCGCAGCCACCGGTCCGGTCGCGCCCGGGCGGGTGAGCGGGACGCGCTGGGCGTGGCTCTCCTCCGGGCAGCTGCACGCGCCGGTGAAGGGGTTCGGGACGGCGCAGCCGCCCGGCGCGTCCGCGTCGGCCTGATGGGCGCCGGCGAAGGCGCCGCCGATCTCGGGCGGGGCGCAGAGCGTGAGGGTGGCCGCCGCCTCGCCGCAGGGGCCGCGGCGGCCGACGGTGAAGGGGAGCGGCGCGGTGCCCGCCGGGCAGACGCAGTCGAGCGTCTCGGGGTGCGGCGCGACGCAGCCGCCGCCGCAGCTCTCTCCCGCCGCGACCCGGAGGTGGGCTCCCCCCCACTCGGTGAGCAGGGAGCGGGCGCCGGCGTCACAGAACGAGAGCGAGACCGTGGTCGCGCGGCCGTCACCGCAGGCCCCGGTCAGGTCGCCGAGCGCCTGCGTCTCGAAGCCGAGCGCGCAGCCGCAGCCGGCGGTGTAGGGGTTGCGGGCCACGCAGGGATCCGAGCAGCCCTCCCCGCGCGCCACCGCGCCGGAGAAGGAGCTGCAGGTGCCGCGCAGGCACGCGCCCAGCTCGCAGGACGGCGCGGTGTCGCAGCAGTCCTGACCGGGCAGCCCGCACGCGGGCTCGATCGGCTCGACGACCATGGCCGGCCCCGCGTCGGGCGTCGGCGCGGGCGGGGCGGCGGCGTCCGGGACCGGGCCGGGGTCGACGGTCGAGGCGTCCGCGCCGCGGAGCGCGCCGAGGTCGAAGGAGCAGCCGGCGAGGAGCGCGGCCGAGAGCGCGAGCGCCCTCACGGCGCCTCGAGGAAGTAGAGGACCACCGACGTCACCGCCGCGGTCAGCGCGAAGCCGAGGAGCACCTGGCTGGTGATCACCCCGCGGTCCACCGAGTCGATGTCGGCCTGCAGGCAGCCCACCGAGGTCGCGCCGCAGCCCGAGGCCATCGCGCCGTAGCGGCTCTCCGCGTCGAGGTAGAAGCCGGCCGCGAACCCGCCGGTCACCGCGGCGACGCCGAGGCTCACCCAGGTCCAGAAGCGGCCCTCGAGCGGCTCGAAGCGCGGCGCCTCCGGGGCGGCGACCACCGAGAGATCGGGCGCGCCCTCGAGGGCCACGACCCAGGTCTCGACCTCGGTCCGCTCCGGCGCGTCCTCCGGCGCGAGGGTCAGGAAACGTCGATAGGCGCTCGCCGCCTCGCCGCGCCGGTCGAGCCGGAGCCAGGCGTTGCCGATGTTGATCAGCAGGATCGGCCGCGGCGAGAGCGCGTAGGCGCGGTTCCAGAGCTCGAGCGCGTCGGCGTAGCGGGCGGCGTCCCACGCGTTGCGCCCGTCGAAGAAGTAGCGGCGGGCCTCGGCGTCGCGATCGGGCGCCTGGGCCCGGGCCGCCGAGAGCTCGGGCGTCGCCGACGCCTCGCCGCCGACCTCGGCCTCGTCGGCCGGCGACGGCGCGCCCTGGGCCGCGGCCGGGGCGGCGACGAGGGCGAGGGCCAGGAGCGTGAGGGGCGCGAGACGCATCGCGCAGGAGAACGGCTGACGCGCGCCAGGCTTGAGCCTTGGCGAGGTCGGTCGGGGCGGGGTATGGCCAGAGCCATGCGTACCTCCGCCCTCGTCGCGCTCCTCCTCACCGCCTGCGGCGGCGCCGAAGCCCCGCCCTCGACCGGGGCGCCGATCGCGCTGAGCGCCGGAGAGCCGCGGCTCGCCGACGGAGTGACGGCGATGGCGAGCGCCTGCGCGGAGGGCGCGGACGAGGCCTGCGACGCGCTCGACTCCGACTGCGACGGCCGCATCGACGAGGGCTGCGAGGGCGTGCCGGCCGACGCGGTGCAGGTGGCGGTCGCCTGGAGCGGCGCGGCCGACCTCGACCTCGTGCTCGAGGGCCCGGCCTCGGGCGGCGCCTCCACCGACGCGCGCGGCGCGTGCGAGGAGCCGGCCCGCCACCTCGAGCGCCGCACCCTCGCGAGCCCGGCCGCCGGCGAGTACGTGGTGCGCCTGCGTCACCGGGACGGCTGCGGCGGCGAAGACCCGGTCACCGCCAGCGTGAGCGTCAGCGCGGTCGGCCGCACGCTCGGCGTCTTCAACCGCGAGGTGCCGGAGGGCGAGGTCGAGGTGGTGCGCTTCACGCTCGAGGGGGCTCAAGACTAGCGCCCCGCGCCCGTTCCGATCGGGCGATGCGCTCGATGAGCTCGGTGGAGGCCTCGTGGTTCGGCGACGACCTGCTCGCCGTCGAGGGGCGCGCGGCGCAGTCGGTGGCCGCGGCGGCGGCGCAGGCGGTGGGCCTCAAGGTCTTCCCCGCGGTGGCCCAGCACGTCATGGGCCTGCTCGCCGACCCGCACGCGACCATCGGCGACCTGCGCGGCCCCATCGAGCAGGACGCGGCGCTCGCGAGCCGGCTGCTCCGGGTGGCCAACTCGGTGGCGTACTCGCGCGGCCGCCCGGTCGCGAGCATCGACGACGCGGTGCTCCGGCTCGGCCACGCCCAGGTCCGGGCCATCGTCGCCGGCATCTCGGCCTTCGGCATGTTCCCGGCCGAGGGCGAGGTGGCCGAGCGGCTCCGGGCGCACGGGGCCGGGGTGGCCGCGGTGGTCGGCGTGCTCGGCCGCACCTGGCGCCAGGAGCACGTCGGCGACCTCTTCCTCTGCGGGCTCCTGCACGACCTCGGCAAGCTGGCCGCGCTCCAGGTGGGCGAGGTGTCCTACGCCGACCTCCCCCGGCGCGTGCTCGAGACGCCCGACTGCGTGCACCGGATCGAGCGCGCCCGCACCGGCTACGACCACGCGGCCCTCGGCGCGACCGTGCTCGCCGGCTGGCGCTTCGACCGCGACGTGGTGAAGACCGTGGCCTGGCATCACCGCCCCGGCCGCGCCTACGCCGAGGGCGGCGACATCGGCGTCTCGGTCGCGCTGCTCCGGCTCGCCGACCAGATCGACTACCGGCTCCGCACGCAGCCCGAGCTGGACGAGGCCTACCTGGACGAGCTCACCCAGCGCGGCGAGGCCTCGTACTGCGACCTGAGCCGCGACGTGATCGAGGCGGTCTGGCCGAAGCTGCGCCAGGCTCACGCCGAGATGCAGGCCGCCCTCATCGGTTGAACGCCGTTCGGGGGGCGCCGTTGTTCGCCCGGCGGCGGTGCGTACCTCCCCAGGTCATGAGCGAGTGGCCAGACGAGTCGGGGGCGTGGATCTCGGCGCTGGACGCGCCTCGCAGCGAGCGGGCGCGCCTGCTCCACCTCGCGGCGGCCTCCGGGCACCGGAGCGCGATGCAGCTGCTGGTGCAGCACGGCGTCGACGTCGACATCCCGGGTCACCAGCGGTGGACCCCTCTCCACGTGGCGGTGGAGCACCATCAGCGGACGTCGGTCGAGGCGCTGCTCGCGCTCGGCGCCGACGTGGACGCGCGCTCGGACGACGGCACCACCGTGCTCCAGCTCGCGATCGACGCCGCCGCCGCCTTCTACGACCAGGAGGGCCGGCTCGACCTTAGCATCGTGGAGAAGCTGCTCGAATACGGAGCGAACCCCGACTCGCCGGGCGCGGGCGGGGAGACGCCGCGGACCTGGGCGGCGGCCACCGACATCCCCGCGCTGCGCCGGCTGTTCGAGCTCAACGGCAGGTGACGCGGCAGGCCTCGCCGACCGAGGAGTCGTCGCTCGGGTGGTTCTGGCAGCAGTCGCCGGACCGCTCGCAGCAGGACGCGCTGTAGACCGAGCCGCCGCAGCCCGACGGGGACTCGAAGGTGGCGATGCACCCGCCCCAGCGCTCGTCGTCGCCGCAGGTCTGGCGGCCCCAGCCGTCCTCCATCGACTCGTTGCACCACCGCCGCGTCCCCGGCTCGCAGCGCTGGCAGTCGACGTCGGCGCAGTCCACGTCGCCGTCGCAGTCGCCGTCCATCCGGTCGCCGCAGACGCTCTCGGTGAACTCGCAGCCGCAGAGCCCCGGGCGCCGGCAGTCGCGGTCGTCGCAGTCCACGTCGCCGTCGCAGTCGTTGTCGCGCCCCTCGCTGCAGCGGATCTCGAAGATGAACGGGAACTCGGGCGTGCACCCCGGCACCGGGAAGGTCGAGCGGCAGGCCTCGGCCGACTCGCAGTCCCGGTCGAGGCAGTCGACGTCGCCGTCGCAGTCGTTGTCGATCGCGTCGTCGCAGCGCGCGTCCGCCTCGGCGACGCACTCGGAGCGGCAGGCCGAGAACATCGCGCAGCTCGGATCGTCGCAGTCGACGCGGCCGTCGCAGTCCTCGTCGACGCCGTCGTCGCAGACCGTCTCCTCGTCCACGCAGGTCGCCTCGCCGTCGCGCCCGTCGCAGTCCTCGTCGACGCCGTTGTCCGGGATCTCGCGCTGCGGCAGGACCGCGCCCTCGCAGCTGCCGAACGCCTCGAACTCCCCGAAGGGCTCGCACACCTGCACGCCGTCGCGGCAGGCCCCGAGCCGCCGGCGCGCCTCGGTGCCGGGCCAGCAGCTCTGCCGCTCGCCGACCGTGCACGGGCAGCCGTCGTCGATGACCCCGTCGCCGTCGTCGTCGAAGCCGTCGTAACAGATCTCGCCCGACGGCATCGGGGCGTCCATCCGGCTGCGCCCCGCGTCCTCCACGAGCCCGACCACGCGCCGCCCGTTGCAGGCGGCGAGAGCGAGCGGGAGCGCGAAAGCCAAGAGCGCGTGACGGAGACGCACGGGGGCAGCGTAGCCGAGGGCGCGCTTGCCGTCCGGTCCCGCGCCGCGGTACCCGTCGAACATGCCCGACGACTCGCCCACCCAGGCCGCTCCGACAGAGGACGCGCCGAAGCCGAAGATCCCCCCGTCGGAGCGCAGCGCGGTCACGCGCCACGAGGTGACGATCGCGGGCGAGACGATCCCCTACCGGGCGACCGCGGGCACGCTGTTCCTGCGCGGCGACGACGACGAGCCGCGCGCGGAGATCTTCTACGTCGCCTACGAGCGCGAGGGGGTCGACCCGGCCGAGCGCCCGATCACCTTCGCGTTCAACGGCGGGCCGGGCTCGTCGGCGGTGTGGCTGCAGCTCGGCGCCCTCGGGCCGCGCCGCGCCGACGTGCCCGACGCGGCCCCGAGCCCTCCCCCGCCCCACCGCCTGATCGACAACGCCGAGAGCATCCTCGACGTCACCGACCTCGTCTTCGTCGACCCGGTCGGCACCGGCTATAGCCGCCCGCTCGGCGAAGCCAAGAACGAGGAGTTCCACGGCGTGAAGGAGGACGTGGCCTCGGTCGGCGAGATGGTGCGCCGCTACCTGAGCCGCCACGCGCGCTGGAACTCGCCGCGCTTCCTGGCCGGCGAGAGCTACGGCACCACCCGCGCCGCCTCCCTCGCCGCGCACCTCTCGCGCGAGGGGCTGATGATCAACGGGCTCGTGCTGATCTCGCCGGCCCTGATGTTCCAGACCATCGTCTTCGAGACCGGCAACGACCTGCCGTACGCGCTCTACCTGCCGAGCTACGCGGTCACCGCGGCGCACCACGGCCGGCTCGCCGAGCGGCCGTCCGATCTCGGCGCGTTCCTGCGGGAGGTGGAGACCTTCGCGCTCGAGGTCTACGCGCCGGCGCTGCTGGCCGGGGCGTCGCTGCCCGACGCGCGGCGGCGGGAGCTCGCGAAGCAGCTCGCGGCGTGGACCGGGCTCGGCGAGGAGATCTGGCTGCGCTACGACCTGCGCGTCGATCTCTCACGCTACTGCCGCGAGCTGTTGCGAGACGAGGGCCGGATCGTCGGCCGCCTCGACGCGCGCTTCACCGGCATCCTCGCCCACGCCGACGACGACCCGGGCGAGAGCGATCCGGCGCTCCACTACCCCTACGGCGCCTACGCGGCGCTGATCAACGACTACCTCCGGCGCGAGCTGCGCTACGAGGAGGAGCGGCGCTACGAGGTGCTGAGCTTCAGCGTCAACGAGGGCTGGAAGTGGCACGACGAGAAGCGCTTCGGCTTCATCAACGCCGCCGCCGACCTCCGCCGGGCGATGGTCCACAACCCGCACCTCCGGGTGTTCTTCGGCAGCGGGCTCTACGACATGGCGACGCCCTATTTTGCGTCGATGCACACCGCGCGGCACCTCGGCCGCGAGCCGCAGATCCAGGACAACCTGCGCGAGGCCTTCTACGAGTCGGGGCACATGATGTACCTGCACGAGCCCTCGCGGAAGAAGCTCCGCGCCGACCTGGTCGCCTTCTACGCGGCCAGCCGGAGCTGAGACTTCCGCGCGCGCTTGTCGGCGTACATGCGCTCGTCCGCCGCCTGCAGGACCTCCTCGCGGTCGTCCCCGTCGGGGCCGGCGACCGCGAGCCCGACGCTGACCCGGAGGTGCACGCCGCACACGGTCTGGCGCTCGATGGCCTCGCGCACCCGCTCCATCACGATCTCCGCGCCGCCCCGGTGGGTGTCGGGGAGCAGGACCGCGAGCTCGTCGCCGCCGAGGCGGCCGACCATGTCCCCGGCCCGCACCTGGTCGAGGCAGGCGGCCGCGGCCACCCGGATCGCCTCGTCGCCCGCCGCGTGCCCGAAGCGATCGTTGATCTCCTTCAGGCCGTCGAGGTCGAGCAGGATCACCGCCGGGCCGCCGGTGCGGCGCCGCCGCGCGAGCTCCCGCCGGAGGGCGTCGTCGAAGGAGCGCCGGTTGGCCACCCCGGTGAGCACGTCCTCGGTCGCGAGCCGCTCGAGCTCGTAGAGGCGGATGGACTTCTCGGCGAGCGCGTCGACCACCGCGCGCAGCCCCGCCGCGTCCTCCCCGAGCAGCTGCGCGGCGCGACGCCACGAGCGCTCCAGCTCCATGGGCGCCTCCGCCTTCACGAGCGCCTCGAGTGCATGAACGAGCTCTTCCCCGACCCTGGTCATCCCCGACCTCCAATGCTTGCGGCTTCCCGCCGTCACCAGGGGAGTCGGATCGATCCGGGGCGTCCTTGAGCAGGAATTTCCAGTGAGAGTCGCTTTCCGCTCTCACGGTCGGCGAATGCGCACCCCGGGGCTCCGGAACGACGGAGCGCGCCGGAGGCTGGGGCCGCTGCTGCCTCTGCGCTGGGGCTGCACCCGGGGCGGGCTCGAGCGCTGCACGCTCGGCCGGGAGGGCGCCTGCACCCGCGGTCGAGCCGGCGCCTGCACCCGCGGCTGGGGTCGCGGCTGCGGTCGCGGCTGGGGTCGCGCCTGAGGGATCGCGATCCGCGGGGGAGGCGACGGCTGGGTCACCCGAGGCGGGGTCGCCATGCGCGGCGGCCGCTCGAAGCGGCGGGGGGCCACGATGGTCGGCGCCGGTCGCTCGACCCGCCGAGGCGCGCGCTCCGGGATCCGCGCTCGCGGCACCGGCCGGTCCACCGAGGGCGGCGCGGTGACGGTGGGCGACGGAATCGGGGTCGGCCCCTGCACGCGGCGCGGCAGCTCGGCTCTCGGGGGCACGGCGCTCGGGGGCACGGCCCGCGGTCGCTCGAGGCGCGGCCCCTGCGAGGGGCGGATCGCGGTGCGCGGCGGGAGCCGGACGTGGGTGTCGCCTTCGCGCAGCCCGTCGCGGTGCACCCGCACCGTCCCGTGGGGCCGCACCGTCGCCTCGCCCGCGCCCGGGCGCGGCGGCTCTCCCGGGCGCCGCGCGATCACCCTCGCGCGAGGCCGACGGGGCCGCACCGTCGCGACGCCCGCGCCCGGTCGGGCCGGCTGCCCCGGAGCGCGCGCGCCGACCCGAGGCCCGCGCGGCGGACGCGCCCGGACCCGATGACGCCCGGGCCCGCGCGCGCGCACCCGGGTCGGGTGACCGAAGCCCCGCACCCCGCGGCGGCCCATCCACGCGCGCGGCGGCCCCCCGTACGAGGTGGGCGCGGCCGCGAACGGCACGCAGTCCGCGTAGAACATCGAGACCGTCTCGTAGGGGTAGGCGTAGCTGGAGACGAAGTCGGCGAGCAGCAGCGTCGTGTCGATGAAGATCCAGGCGGTCACCGGCGGCGTGCCCTCGACCAGCCGCGGCGCCCAGCCCACCACCTCGCGCTCGTCCGAGTAGCGCCACTCCACCCATGCGGGCGCCCACTCCGTGTCGGGGACCCAGGCCCAGCGCCCGTCGTCGAGCACGATCCACGCGCCGTAGTGGGTCACCGCCCACCCGATCGCGTCGTAGCTCACCCACTCCACGCCCTCGTCGGTCTCCACCCAGTGCCCGTTCCGGTAGGGCCGATAGTCCGTATCGTGAGGCACGAACACCCGCCCATGGCGCGCGTGGTCTCGCCACTCTCCGTAGGGCGCGAGCTCCCGAAAGAAGAGCTGAATGGTCACCGAGACCGAGCTCCCCGCCGTCGCCAGCACGTGACGCTCGGCCCGAGGCATCTCCGCGCTGCTCCCGTATTCGATGGAACCACACGCGCCAGAGAGCAGCGCGAAGACGACGACGTGAGCCCTTCCCATGCCATCACCCTGAGTGACCGCCGCCCAGCCTTCACCCGAAAAGCCAGGCGTCGAGCCCGAAAAACCAACCTCGCTTCGCCAAGAACCCCGGGAACGATTTTCCCCATCCCCAAGGCTCGCCCTCGTTCCGTGGTGAGCTCGTCGTCTTCGGGGCCGAAGGGAGAGGGGAGGAAGGAGGCGAGGAGGAATAGCCTGGGGGGCTCGCGCGAGGCCGACGTCGATCCCGACACCGAGACCGATGCCGAGTCCGAGACCGACGCCGAAGCCGACGCCGAGTCCGAGACCGAAGCCGACGCCGAGTCCGAGGCCGACGCCGAGTCCGAGACCGACGCCGAGACCGAGTCCGATGATTCGAATAGGATCGTCCCCGAGGGCGCCCGAGGGTGGGCCCCCAGCGCCCGGGATCGATGATTTGAATAGGATCGTCCCCGAGGACGTGCGAGGACGCCCGAGGGCGCCCGAGCGCACCCGAGCGCACCCGAGCGCACGAACGGGAGGCGACGAGCGAAGCGACGTCGCCGCACGCACCACCCCGCTCGTTCGATCCCGCGGCAGCGGGCGGCCAGCGAGCGCGCAGCGCGAGCGCGAGCCGCGTGGCTCACGCGCGGAGCGCGGGACTCGCGCGCCGCAGGCGCGCGGAGTGGGTGGGGGGGCCCCGCGGAGGAGGCGCAGCGATGTTTGCGGAGGGCGTAGCCCGGAGCGAACATCGTTGTGCCGCCGCAGCGGGGGGGCGGGGGCGGACCCGCCCCTGCCCAATAAACTCAGAACCGTTTGCCCATCTTCAGCGCGCGGACGAGGTCGTTGGGGGACGAGGCGGCCGCGCGGGCGGTGTTCTCGTCGATCAGACCGTCGCGCACCATCTGGATGAGCTGCTGGTCGAAGGTGTGGGTGCCGTACTCGCTGGTGCCGCTCTCGAGGGCCTGGGCGAGGCCGCGGAAGCGGTTGGGGTCGCGGATGCAGTCCTGCACGGTGGGCGAGCGCATGAGGACCTCGGTCGCGAGGATGCGCTCCTTGGCGCCGCGGCGCTGCACGAGGCGCTGGCTGATCACCGAGGCGAGCGCGTCGGCGAGGCGCTGGCGCACCGTGTCGCGGTGACCCTCGGGGTAGAAGTGGATCATCCGGCTGATCGCGCGCGCCGAGTCCTGCGCGTGCAGGGTGGAGAGCACCACGTGGCCCGCCTCGGCGGCGCTGAGCGCGATGTCGAACTCTTCGGGGGTGCGGATCTCGCCGACGAAGATCCAGTCCGGGTCCTCGCGCAGCGCGCCCACCAGGCCCTCGCGGATGCCGTCGACGTCGCGGCCGACCTCGCGCTGCGAGAAGGTCGAGCGGTACTCCTCGAAGAGGTACTCGATCGGGTTCTCGATGGTGACGATGTGCTTGCTGCGCTCCTGGTTCACCAGCTCGAGGAGCGACGCGATGGTCGTGCTCTTGCCGTTGCCGGTCGCGCCGGTCACCAGCACGAGGCCGCGGTCGAGCGCGGTGAGGCGCTTCACCACCGGCGGGACGCGCAGGGTGGCGAAGTCGGGGACCGGCGAAGGGATGGTGCGCAGCACCAGGGCGGCGGTGTTGTTCTGCCGGTAGTAGTGCACGCGGAAGCGGCCGACGTCGGGCACCTCGCAGGCGAAGTCGCCCTGCCGCGCCTGCAAGCGCTCCTCCGGGATCTCCGCGTAGGAGGCGAGCGTGTCCCGCACCAGCTCCACGAAGCGCGGCGGCAGCTCCGGGTGGTCGAGCGGGCGGAGCGCGCCCTCCATGCGCACGATCGGCGCGTGCTTGGCGCGGAGGTGCACGTCGGAGGCGCCCGCGGCGAGCGAGCCCTTCAGGATGCGGAGCAGGGCCTCGGTGACGCGCTGGATGCCGCCGCCGGACGCGCTCTCGCGGACCGTGGCCGCGACGCTCATCCCGCCGCCGCCTTCTTGGCCTCGCGGACCTTGCCGATCGGCGCGTCGACCCGCAGGCCCTTGCGCTCGAGCACCACCTGGCGACCGACGCGCGACTCGACGCCGACCACGAGCGGCGCCATCAGGTTCGCGGTCGGCTGGCTGCCGTCGCCCGGCACGTTGACCACCAGCGCGATCGCCTTGTCCTCGTCGAGGTCGAGCGCGGCCCGCGCCTCCTCCACCGGGTAGCCCGGCCACGCCTCCTCGGCGTCCACCACCAGGAGCTGCACCTCGGGGTCGCGGCAGCTCACCAGGCAGCGGATCGGGTTGCCCTCGTCCAGGTCGCAGAGCACGAAGCCGTCGTGCTCGGCGAGGCCGAAGAGCCCCTCCGGGAAGCGGATCTCGGCGCCGGCCGCGACCCCCTCCTCGACCGCCTTCGCCAGCGCGGCGCGGTTCTGCTCGCTCACCCGCTCGACGAGCTCGGCGCGGTGCACCGGCAGCTCGCGCGGCGCCCGGATGCCGAGCCGCACGCGGCCCCCCGAGACGCTCACGACGGTGACCTCGATGTCGGCGCCGATCGTGATCGTCTGCCCGACCCTTCGCGTCAATGTCAACATGGTCTTCCTAACCCATCTCCGCCAGCGACGGCGGCGGCATCCTTGCCGCGATGGCCAGGGCTTCCCGGAGGGCGCCCTCGGCCTTGACGAGATCCGTGAACGACTCGACCGGGTCGGCCTCGACCAGGTCGGCGCGACGGCGGATCGCCTCGTCGCGCACCCGCTCGGCGGCGGCGGCCGCCTGCATGAGCGCTTGCTGCTGTCCCCCCGCGTTCGCCCGGCCGTTCGCGATCTGGTCGACGCTCGCCGAGAGGCCCCCGATGGAGGCGTGGATCGCGTCGCCGTCGTTGGCGCGCAGGGCCGCCTCGAGGTCGTCGAGGGCGGTGAAGGGGTTGGTCCCGCCCGAGGCGCCGAAGATGTCGGCCGCGCTGACCTGGGTCGCGAGGCGGAGGCCCGGGCCGACCTCGATCTCCTTGAGCTGGGTCTCGCCGAGGTAGGCGCCGGTCGCGTCGAAGGGCGCCCGGTCGACGCTGAGCCCGCTGAAGACGTACTCGCCCTCGATCTTGGTGTTGCCGAGGTTGAGCAGCTCGGCGCGCAGGGCCGCGATCTCGCTCGCCATCGCGCTCCGGTCGTTCGCCGACACGTGGTCGTTGGCGCCCTGCACCGCGAGCTCGCGGGCCCGGGACATGATGTCGCCGACGTTGCCGAGCGTGTCGTCGACCGCCTGCAGCCGATCGACCGCCTCGTTGCTGATCTTCGCGACCGCGTCCGAGCGCCGCTCGCGGCTCTTGGTGCCCCGGGCGAGGCTCGCCGCCACCGGATCGTCGGACGGCTTCTCCACCCGCATGCCCGAGGAGGCGACGCGCTGCGCCTCGAAGAGCGACTCCCGGTTGTTCGCCACGCCGCGCGTCGCGAGCTCGTGCATCATCGAATCGGATACACGCATCGGCTACCTCCCCAGGTTCACGAGCTCTTGGAGCATCGCGTCCGCCGCCTGCACCACCCGAAGCGAAGCCTGGTAGCCGCGCTGGTAGCGGCTGAGCGCGATCATCTCCTCGTCGACCGAGACCCCGGAGACGGAGTCGCGCATCGACTGGATCTGGGCCGCGGCGTCGTCCGCGAAGTCGGCGTCGAGGTGCGCGCCCCGGATCGCCTGGCCGGCCTCGCTCACCAGCGCGCCGAGCGACTCCTGCGCGGTCATGCGACCTCCGCGCGCGATGTCGGCGTCGGCGAGGGCGGCGAGCGCGAGCGCGTTCCGGTTGTCGCCGGCCGCGAGCGCCGGGTCGCTGGCCGCGGCGAGGCGATCGGGCTCGCCGAGCACGTCGGTCGAGACCGAGAAGGCCGCCGCCGCGCCGTCCACCGCCGCGATCGGCGTGAACAGGTTGCGGCCGCTGACGCCGTCGGTGCCGTAGCCGGCCGCGTGCGCCGTGTTGTAGGCGGCGGCGAAGTCGAACGCGAGCTGGTCGAGCGCGGCCTCGGAGTCGGCGAGCGCGCCGTCCCGCGCCGCGACGAGGCCGCCGAGCGCGCCGCTGTCGGCGTACGCCGTCACGTCCTGGTCGACCCCGGAGGTCGTGCGGAAGAGGTGCATCGCCCCGGTCGTCGCGTCGGGCTGGGCCGAGAGCTGGGCCACCGAGCCGTCCGGGTTCACCAGCGACGGGCCGCCGCCGAGCAGCACCTGGACCGCGCCGCTGTCCTCGGCGATCACCTCCACCGGGAGCTTCTCGCTCAGCTCGCGCACGAGCTGATCGCGCCGGTCGCGGAGATCGCTCGCCTCGCGGCCGCCGATCTCCGACTTCTGGATCTGCACGCCGAGCTCGCCGATCGAGCGCAGCGTCTCGTTGATGCCGTCGACCTCGCGCTCGATCTGGGTGTCGATGTCCTCGCGCGTCCGGTCGATCTCCTGCGCCGCCTGGTTGAAGGCGACCGCGAGCCGCTCGGCGGTGGCGAGCACCTGGCCGCGGGTCGCCGGATCCGCCGGCCGCCCGGTGAGCTCGCTGAGCGCCACCTCGAAGTCGTCGAGCGAGGCGCCGAGCCCGCCCTCGACGTCGGCCAGCACCCGGTCGAGCACCGAGAGCGCCTCGCTGCGCGAGCTGGCCTCGGCCTTGGCCGCGGTCGCGCCGAGGAGCCGCCGCTCGAGGAACTGATCCATGACCCGGCGCGATCCACGCACCGCGACGCCGCCGCCGCCGTCGGGCGGGGGGCTGATCGGATCGAAGCGCACGTCGCGCCGGGTGTAGCCGACGGTGTTGGCGTTCTGCGCGTTCTGCGACGCGACGCCCATGCCGAAGCCCTGCGCGTGCAGGCCGGTCGCGCCGACGTTGAGGAGACCGAAGAGGCTGCTCACAGCACACCTCTCGTCAGCCGCGGGCCCTCGGGATCCTGCGCGCGTCCGTCGGCCCCGTAGCCGCCGCCCGCCTGGTCCACCCCGGCGAGCGCCCGGTGCACGAGCACGAGCTGACGCATCAGCCCGACGTTCGCGCGGGCCATCTCGGAGAGCCGCCGGAAGCGCGGCCCCTCGAGGCCGCCGGCGTCTCGCGCGCGATCGAAGAGCGCGCGCTTCTCCTCCTGCAGGGCTTCGAGCCGCTCCACGTCCGCGTCGATCGCCGCCTGGCGCTCGTGGGTGAGGAGGTCTTCGAGGTTCTGCAGGAGGTCGTCCATGTCTTCAGCGCTCTTCGTCGAGCATCGCCGAGGCGATGCGGTCGGGGTCGATCCGGAACTCGCCGTCGAGGATCGCCTGCTTCAGGCGGGCCACCTTCTCGGCGTCGGGACGCTCGGGCGCGCGGAGCTCCCGCGTGGCGCGGGCCGCGTCGCTCATCTCCACCTCGGCCGCCGGGCGACCGACCGCGCGCTCCGCCGGGGCGGACTCGCTGCTCGGGGCGCCCTTGCGCTCGCGGGTGGACTCGATCTTCGCGTAGGGGTTCTGGCCGGTGATCTTCATGGATGGGTCTCCGAACCCTCATTCGGACGGTCCGAGGCGGACCTTGAGGAAAAAGATCGATTTTCTTCCGATTCGCGCACCCGCTCCGCGTCATGCACGGAACCATTGGCGTTTTCGTGGATCGGACGCTCGGGACGCGCCCCATCTCGGGGACGTCGGAGGGCGATGATGTGGATGGAGTCGAAGCCGCCGCGCGCGTCCTCGCCGCCCGGGTTCCCGTAGCGGTTCCAGGTGCGCCGGGTGAGGTGCATGGCGCCGCGGGAGCGCCCCTCCCAGCCGTCGAACACCACCCGGGTGATGCGGCCCTGGTCGTCGTAGTCGACCTCGTGCACGCGCTCGACGATGCCCATGTGGCCGGAGCGGTCGCCGACGCTCGAGCCGGTGAGCAGGAAGGCGCGGTCGCCGCGCACCGCGGCGGAGTCGAGGCTCTCGGCGGTCTCGCCGGTCACGACCTCGCCCCAGTCGCCGCGCAGGCGCCCGGCGTCCGCGTCGGCGGTGACTCCGTCCGGGCCCATGTAGCCCCAGCCGCGGGTGCGGCCGATGAGCGGGACCTCGAAGCCGGCCCGCCGCGCGAGCTCGAACGCGAAGAGGTTGCACTTGTAGGCGCCCTCGAAGCCGGCCGCGTCGCGCACGTTGAAGGTGGCGAGGCCGTCCGGGCCCTCGGTGGAGAAGTCGCTCGCGAGGTCCGCCTCGGTCAGCCGCCCCGCCCGGCCCCACTGCGAGGCCACGCCGTCGGCGCCCAGCATCTGCCGCGCCGCCGCCTGGAGCCGGCCGGTCATGCCGCCGAGCGCCGAGCCGGTGGGCGGCCGCGCCTCGAGGATCTCGCCGACGCTGCGCGGCGCGAAGGGGGTGAGCGGCCGGAGCGCGGTCCCGTTCTCCTGCTCGGCCATCCGCTGATCCATCATGGCCCGGTACGCGGCGGGCCCCATCATCGAGCGCTCGATCGTCTGGCGCATGCCCATGCCGCCGGCCGCGGTGAGCGAGTCGGCGAAGCTCTGATCGAAGAGGTGCGAGTACATCTGCGAGCCGGCGCCGTTGCCGAACATGCCGCCCTCGCCGCCGACCGTGCTGCGCATCACCGACACGAGCTGCTGGATCAGCAGGCCCTCGAACTGCCCGGCCGCGTCCTGGATCCGCGCCTGCCTCCGCTCGGCCTCGGTGGCCGCGTCGGGCTGGGTCGGGATGCCGGGGACCCCGGCGCCGGGCAGGCCGATGGTCACTGGACCTCGATCTCCGCGTGCAGGGCGCCGGCGGTGCGCAGCGCCTGGAAGATGGCGATGAGATCGCGCGGCCGCGCGCCGAGCGCGTTGAGCGCGTTGACCACGTCCTGGAGGCTCGCGGCCGGCCCGATGCGGCGGAGCGCGCCGCCCTCGGCCTGCACCTGCACGTCGCTCTGGTCGACCACCGTCGTGTCGCCGTCGGCGAGCGCGTTGGGCTGCGACACCGCGGGCTGCTCGCGGATCTGCACGGTGAGCCCGCCCTGGGCCACCGCGACCTCGGTGATGGTCACGTTCGCGCCGACCACCACCGTGCCGGTGCGCTCGTCGATCACGATCCGGGCGCGCGTCTCCGGGGTCACCTCGAGCACCTGGAGCCGGGCGAGCAGCCCCACCCGATCCTCGTTGTCGGCCTCGGGCACGGTGATGCGCACGGTGCCGGAGTCGACCGCGCGGGCCGCGCCGTCGCCGAGCTCGCCGTTGATCGCCTCCGCCACCCGGCGGGCGGTGATGAAGCTCGGCGCGCGCAGCGTCAGCGTCAGCGGCCCCTCGGTCGACAGCCCGTTGCCGGGCACGCGCCGCTCGACGATCGCGCCCTCGGGCACGCGGCCGGCGGTGAGGTGGTTGCGACTCACGCTGCTGCCCGTCGCGCCGCTCGCGCCGAAGCCGCCGAGCAGGATGGGCCCCTGAGCCACCGCGTAGACGTTCCGATCCGCGCCGTAGAGCGGGACCTGCAGCAGCGTGCCGCCGGCGAGGCTCCGCGCGTTGCCGAGCGAGCTGACCGTCACGTCGATGTGAGTGCCCGGGTTGGCCGACGGCGGGAGCGTCGCGGTCACCATCACCGCCGCCGCGTTGCGCGTCTGGATCATGCGCGGATCGATGGTGGCGCCCAGCCGGCGCAGCATCGCCGCGGTCGACTGCAGGGTGAAGCGCGCCTGGCCGGTGTCGCCGGTGTTGTTGAGCCCGACGACGAGCCCGTAGCCGACGAGCTGGTTGTCGCGCACGCCGTCGACCTCGCAGAGCTCGAGGATCCGGGCGGCGTGGGCTCGCTCGGGGGCGAGCAGCGCGAGGAGGAGGGCGGCGATGGGGAGGAGGCGTCGCATCGTCTTCATCACATCGGGTTGACGTGACCGAGGAGCTGCTGCAGCCAGCCGGGGCGCTGGTTCTGCGTGAGATCGCCGCGGCCGGAGAACTCGATCTCGGCGTCGGCGATCCGGCTCGAGGGCACGGAGTTGTCTTCCTGGATGTCCTGCGGGCGGATGACGCCCGAGACGTAGATGTGGAGCTCCTCCGCGTTGACGAGCAGCACCTTGGTGCCCTCGATGAAGAGGTCGCCGTTGGGCAGCACGCGCCGGACGCGGACCGCGATGTCCGCCTCGATGTTGCTCGAGCGTCGGGTGTTGCCGGCGCCGTCGAACTGGGTCGTGCTCATCAGGTTGAGGAGCTGCGACGGGTCGAGCTCGGGGTAGGCGCCCTGGAGCGCGGCCATCAGCCCGAAGAGCCCGCCGACCCCGAAGTTGAAGTTGCTCTCGCGGTCCATCGAGGTGGCCGCGTCGCCGATCGCGCGCGGGTTCTCGTCGACCCGGATGGTCACCAGGTCGCCCACCATGCTGGCGCGGAAGTCCGCGAACAGGCCGCGGCTGCGGTCCTGCCAGAGGCTGCCGCCGGAGACCGGCGTGCTCTCCTCCTCGTAGGGCCCGGGCTCGTAGTCCCGGTGGCGCGGCGTGTACTCGCGGATGTGCGACTGCGGGTAGCAGCCCACGAGCAGCGCGAGCGAGAGGAGCGGGGCGAAGCGCTTCACGGGACCACCTCCACGGTGTCGGCGTCGATGACGCGGGCGCGGAGGCCGCTGCGCGTCTGCAGGTTCTGGACACGGATCACGTCGCCGACCCGGCCCGGCTGGCGGGCCACCCCGGGCGCGCTCGCCTCGACCGCGCCGAAGCGCGCGACCACGCGGACCCGTCGGCCGGGCGCGACGATCGGCGCCGGGCACGACACCCGGGCCTGGGCCGGCACCCGGACCTCGCGGCCCCCGGCGCGGAGCACCACCACCACCGCCGCCGCGCCCGAGCTGCGCGGGGCGGCGCCCTCGGCCTCCACCTCGAGCGGCCCCTGGGCCACCGTCGCGTCCCCGCGGACCGTCAGATCGTCGACGGTGCAGGGCGCGAGCGTCTGCCGCACCGCGGCCCGCGACAGCTCCGCGAGCGCCTCGGCGTCGAGCGCCCGGGCCTCGCGCCGGATCCGGGTAGAGCGCGGGATGGCGAGCCCGCGCGGATCTCTGCCGGCCCGCCGGAGCGCGGCCAGCACCTCGCTCCGGCGCACCGTGCGGGAGGCCCCCGGCGGCGGCGCGGCCCCGATCGGGAGCTGCCCGAGCTCGGTCCCGGCGAGCGCGGGGATCACCTCCCCGAGCTGGATCTGCTCCTGCGCGAGCGCGACGCCCGGGAGGGCGAGGAGCGTCAGCAGGACGACGAAGAAACGCATGCCCCGACCCACAGCACCGCCCGTGCCACCGCCCGCCCCTCCCGAAAACCGGGCCGTTTCGCCCCCGATCCCCCCGCCCGTCAGTCATCCCCCTGGCGATCCGCCGGAGCGTTGACGCCGCTCCGCGGAGAGCGCGGGCCCTCACATCGGCCAGCCGCCGGCGTAGTCGGAGCAGTCGACGACGCGGGCCACGAACGGCCCGCGCACCGTGCCGACCGTCGCGTCGTCGAAGTACTCCGTCGCCCGGAGCTCCACTCGGCCGCGCACCTCGGTGGCGGTGCGGGACTCGACGACGACGACCCCATGGAACGCGAGGTTGTGGCTGCGGCCCGTCTGGCCATCCCAGAGCCAGGTCTTGCCCCGGAGCTGACCGCGACGGAGCCCGCCGACCACGCGGTGGGTGCCGGGCTCGTCCGGGAAGTCCGACAAGAACCAGATGGCGTCCAGCGGGAGCAGCCCGCGTGACCGCGGCCGGCACGAGTCCTCGGGCATCGTGCGAAGCACGAGCGTCTCCACCGCCCCGGGCCCCTCGAGCCCGACGATGCCGGTGAGCAGGCTCGCGTGGGTCAGCTCGCCTTCGTAGGCGTCGCCGAACAGATCGGGGAAGTCGTACGCGACCGACCCCGGCCCCCGAGGAGGAGGTGGAGGCGGAGGTGGAAGCGGAGGTGGAGGCGGAGGTGGGGGCGGAGGAGGAGGCGGCGGCGGCGAAACGGCCACCGCGCCGGGCGCGGGCGGCGAGACGGGGGCGGGGGACACGGTCTGCGGCGAGATGGGGGCGGGGACGGCCACGACCGGCGCCGGGTCGAGCGCCGCCACGCACTCGCCCTCGTCGTCGCGCGCGCAGCGACCGTGGGGGAGGCACGACGGCTGGTTGCGCGCGTAGGGCGTACAAGGGACCACGCCCGGCTCTCCCGGCCGAGCGCAGTACGCGTACCGGCACCCCTCGCAGCCCTCGGGCCCCGCGGGCGCGCAGCGGCCGAAGCGCTCACAGACCCAGCTCCGCTCGCAGGCCGCGGCGTCGTCCACCGGCGCGCGGCACTCGGCCGTCATGCCCAGGTACGAGAAGTACGCGCACAGCCCCTCCACCTGGCAGCCGGTGGATCGTGCGCAGTCCGCGTCCGTGCGCGGCAGACAGAGGCCGCCGATCGCGTGGCATCGCCCGCGGGTGCGGCACTCGAACGAGGCCGCGCAGTCCGCGTCCGAGTCGGCCCAGCACACCCCGCTCTGGCTGCCGCACATCCCGCGCTCCCGACAGCTCGCCGACCCCGCGCACCGCTCCGCCGACGCCCCCTCCGCCGTCCGGCAGCTCCCCTGCTCGGAGGCGAAGCAGCGCCCCTCCGCGCGACAGACGTCGGACCGCGCGCAGTCCTCGTCGGAAGCCGCGTAGCAGGTGTAGGCGGCGTCGCCGGCCCGGAAGGTCCGCACGCTGCAGCGCCCCTCCGACTCGCAGCGGTCACCGCAGAGCGCGCTCCCGCACCCGAGGAGCGTCACCGCGAAGAGGAGCGCGAGGCTGGCCGGGACCGTCGACACGCGCCCAGGGTACGCCCGGGGACGACATTCCCCCCGCCCCGACACAGACGCAGCACCGCCGCCGTCGACGCGGGGGTCGACGGCGGCGGTGGGGGCGCGCGGGTCGCTCAGGCCTCGATGGGCTCGGGGCCCACCGGCTCCGGCTCGACCGGCTCCGGCTCGACCGGGTCGACGTCGGTGACCACGTCGTCGTCGACGAGGATCTCGACCTCGGTGCCGTCGGAGCGGCGCGCCCGGCGGAGGAAGCCGAGGGAGCGGAGGACGCGGCGGTCGCGGATGACGACGCGCGCGATGCCGCTCCACTCGAGGTACCAGTTCCAGGCGCGGTCCTCCGCCTCCTGCACCGCGGCCGGCGTCTTGCGCGCCAGCGGATCACGCGTCGCCGGCACGGTGCCGACCCGGGCGACGAGGGCCCGCGCCGCGGAGACCACGTCCTCGGTGAGCCCCCGCGCGGTCAGCCGGGCCCGCGCCTCCTGCCCGCGCTCCAGCCCGCCCTCGTCGACCGGCTTCGCGACGGCCTCGAGGCGGTCGAGCAGGGTCATCACCGAGATGACGACGTCGGGCCCGGACGACTGGCTGAGGTTGCGGAACACGACCGCGTGCACCTCGGGGAAGTTGGTGCGGAGCACGACCTCCGCGATGGGATACCAGCGGTTCTCCCAGGCATCGATCTCGCCCAGCAGGGTGGGATCGACGCCCGGGGTGATGCCGAGGCGGCGGCCCGTCAGCTCGTGCAGGAGCCGCATGCCCTCCTGGCGGTCCGCCTCGGTGAAGCCGTGCGGAGCGAGCGCTCCCTGCACGTGCTCGTTCCCGAGGCCGATGATGAAGCCGACGATCCGGCGCGCCTTCTCTCCGATGGAAAGGTTGCTCATGGGCACCCCCCTCTCTCTGTTCGATGGGTCGAGTGGCGACCGAGGCCCCTCCTCCGCCGCCGTCACGCCCACCCTTATCGGAGGGCCGCGCCACCGGTTGCGTGGAGATCTCCCGGACTGACGCGCCCCCTCATTCCGGAGACGCGCCCCCTCATTCCAGAGATGCGCCCCCTCATTCCGGAGACGCGCCCCCTCATTCCGGAGATGCGCCCCCTCATTCCGGAGACGCGCCCCCTCATTCCGGAGATGCGCCCCCTCATTCCCGAGACGCGCCCCCTCGAGGGGCGCACCGAGCGATCGAGGGGGCGCTCGTCTCGAATCGGGGGGCGGGCGTCTCGCGATCGGGGGGCGCATCCGCGGAATCGGGGGGCGCACCGCTCGACCACGCAACCAGGTCGGCGGGGTGGCGATGGGGGGTCGATGGCGAAGCTCCGAGTCCCCCAGAAAGCGCAGCGCGTGCTCGAGCTCCTGATCGGGCTCGGCCACCCGCAGGTCCGCGACGCGCTCGCCCGCCACGGTTTCACCGAGGCCGACCTCGACGACGGGTGGGCCCGCCTGCGGGCCCTCTCGAGCGTCACCAACCTGCTCGCGCCCGAGCTACCGAGCGCGCAGCTGGTGGCGGACCTCGACGGGTGGGAGAACCGGTGGTTCCCGATCGTCGAGGTCGTCCTGCGCACCCATCACCCCCGCGCGCGGGAGCTCGTCTTCCACAACCTCCGCCAGACCGAGGGCTCCGAGGTCGTCGTCTCCGTGGCCATCCTGCTCGATCGCATCGACGCGCTCCCCCGCCCGCCGGCGGAGGGTGGGCTGGGCGAAGAGGGCCGCCGCGCCCGCGAGCTCCTGCGCACCCGCGGCCTCACCGACGAGGTCACCGGGAGCGCCCGCGCGCTCCTCGCCCGCGTCGGCGCGCCCCCGCCCACCGGCGACCGCGCCCGGGTCTCACGCGAAGCCCGCGCCGCCGCCGAGCAGCACCTCTGGAGCTGGTACCTCGAGTGGAGCGCGATCGCGCGCGCCGCGATCCAGGACCGCCGCCTCCTCGCCTCGCTGGGCTTCCGGCGGCGAGGCAAGCCAGCCCGCGGCGACGCGACGTAGCTCGGCGCGCGATCCGGGGCTTCCGGAGGCGGCGAGTCGCAGCCCTACCCGGCGCTCTTCGGCCCCAGGTCGTGCGCGACCGCGCAGCACCGACTCGAATTGGCGGAGATTCACGCCCCGGCGATGTCAGCTCGACTGAGGGGCTACCGTTCGCTGCGCTCCGGACGGATCCGTGTGGCGGCTCCGGTCAGCCCTCCTGGAAGCCAACCGCGGCCCGCTCGAGGAGGCCCACGCGTCCCTGCAACTCGATTGGGCAGAGCTCGGCGACCAGGTGCGCATCGACGACTTCAGCTCGAGTGGGCGATCACCGATCTCTGCCGATCCATGTCGCGCAGCGTCCTCGACCATCGGCGGTGGCGCCCGTGGCCGAGCCCGCGGGCAGAGGCACGGCGGCCGTCACTCCCCCGATTCGCGCGCACCGACGCGTACTCGACCCGTCTCGACTCGGCAGTGATCCCGGGCCGCGCTCGGTCCGGCAGAGATCCCCGCGGTCCCGCCGGGGCAGCTGGCGCCGGGCAGATCTCGCCGCGCTCCGCGGCCCCCCGCTGAACAGATCAGGCGGCCTTCTTGGCGGGGGGACCCGGGCGTCGGGCCGGGTCGAGGCGGCCGCCCGCGCGCCGCCAGCCGACCGACAGGAGCCAGGTCTCGGGAGGCTCGGCCGGAGAGTCGCGCGAGGGGAGCATCGAGAGCGTGGTGTGCACCGCGACATTCCACCCGGTGAAGAAGAGCCCGCTGCTGAGCGGGTCGGCCCACCGCGGATCGTCGGGGGCGACGCCGTGACGCCGGGCGTTGCCCAGCACGTAGGCGATCGCGTTGCGCACCGCGCGAGGGCTGCGCAGCGCGCGTCCGTGGTAGCGGTCGGCGAAGACCGCGCCCTTGCGGCGCATCACGCGGTTCACCATCCGCGCGATCCGCACGCAGAGGCCCTGCATGCCCCGGGCGAGCATCTCCGCGTCGTCCGCCTCGACGAGCATGTGGATGTGATCGCGCTGAAAGGAGAAGTGCACGATGCGCACGCCGCCGCGCGCGTTCGCCTTGCGAATGATCTCCCAGAGCCGGGTGGCGAGGCGGCGCCCGCGCAGGCTCCAGATCTCGCGCTTCACCTTCAGGGTGACCAGGACCGGATGCCGGGCCGCGAAACGCTCACGCGTCGTGTGCGGGACGCCCGCCTTCTCGCCCTTGGGCTTGCGCCCCGCGCCGGGCCGCGCGCCGCCGTGGGAGACGTACACGAAGCTGACCTGCTTCTGCTTTCGCCGTCGCATGCCCGCACGGACGCGTGGCCGGACGCTCGACTGACGCAATTCACAAGAAAAGATGCACGCCACTCCGTTCTCTCGGAAACTCTGCCGATTCGAGTCTCGGGGGCCGTTCATCTCTGCCGAATCGACTTGCCGTCGGGCGCTCGATTCGGCCGGCGACGAGCTCGGGCGTGGCGCACGTGACCCCGGCGGAGCTGACTCGAATCGGCAGAGATTCAGCCAAGGGCGACCTCTGCTCGACGGCGCGCGAGCAGGTGCCCGTGATCTCTGGCGTCTCGATTCGGCAGAGATGTCCCGACGGCGTCCTCTCCTCACCGGGGAGCCGAGCGGCGAGTCAGAGCTCTGCCGATTCCAGTCGCCCGGCGCGCCAGGTCGACTGCCAAGCTTCGGCGCGCGGGCAGGTGCCCGTCATCTCTGGCGTTTCGATTCGGCAGAGATCCCCCGACGGCCCCTCTCTCACCGAGGAGCCGAGCGGCGGTACGGATCTCTGCCGATTCGAGTTGCCCGGCGCGGCCGACCGATTTGCGGGCGCAGACCGGCGGGTGTTCTCGGCCAACTCGAATCGGCAGAGCTCGGGCATGGCGCGTCACGCCGAGTCGCCGTAGGAGCGGCGCGCCGAGGCCACGCCGGCGGTCCTCCCCGCGCGGAGGTCGGGCGCCCGTCATCTCGGCCAACTCGAATCGGCGGAGAATCACGCTTCGGCTCGGCGTGGCGGGCGCGAGCGATCTCTGCCGATTCGAGTCGCGTGGCGGCTCCAGCGGCCGCCTGTGCGCGGAGCCACGGCGTCCAGCTCGCGAAGCAGAGACTCGCCCGAGCGCGTCTCTGCTCGAGCGAACGGGGGGCGCGCGCCTTGGCCACCGGTCTTTGCCGATTCGAGTCGGCCGCGCGTGGCGGTCGGCTCTACGAAGCCCGGGTGCATCGAACGCTCTACGGGCGACTCGATTCGGCAGAGATGCACGCCTCGGCGGCGTCCGCTCGACCGGAGGGCCTACTGCGCCCTACGACGAGGCGGTCTGGCCGCGACTCGACGAGCCCATGCGGGACGTCTCGATTCGGCAGAGATCCCGCGACGCGCTCGATTCGGCAGAGATGCCCGCGGGGCGCCTCCGAGCTCCTCCGGTTCGTGCGAGATGAATCGGCAGAGATGCCCCCCTCGCTCAGGACTGCAGCTCGTCGAGGGCGCGGTACATGGCCTGGCGGTAGGGGCTGGCGGGGGCTCCGTAGGAGAGCTCGTCGAGCTGCTTGGCGAAGCGCTCGCGGATCGGGGTCCGCTTCTTGGGCGCCTCCGCTACCGCGGCTTCGACGAGGGCGAGGATGGCCCGGTAGGTGTCCTCGGGGTCCCAGGGGCTCCCGGTGACGTACTGGACCGCAGCCGCGTACATCTGGTTGCGGAGCCGGGTCGGGACCTCGTGGGCGGCGAGCAGGCGCTGGAGCGCGTCGGGGTGGAGGGGCTGGAGCAGGCGCGCGGCCGCCTTCGGGTCGCCGGCCTCGAGGGCGGCCTCGAAGGTGGGCTCCGGCGGCTTCGGAGAGGGCACCGGCTTCTTCGGAGTAGGCGACACCACGCCGAGGGCCTCGAGGCGCTTCTTCTGCTCGTAGCCCTCAGGCATCTTCTCGAGGTAGCGGACGGCGTCGTCCCGGCGGCCGGCGGCGAGGTAGGCGTCGGCGATCCGCAGCTGGTGGCGCTGGCGGTCTCGCTCGTCCCCCGGCGGGAGGTTGTCGGCCATGACGTCGGGCCGGCCGGCGCGCTCGGCGAGGCCGAAGCGGGCGAGGCGGACGCCGGGCTCGGAGCCAGCGTCGAGCCACTGATCCAGAAGCCGGGCGGCCACCGCGGGGTCGTCGGTGAGCTCGCCGAGGCGGCGGGCCACGCCGGGCAGCACGCGGATCCAGCCGGCGCGGAGCACGGTCCTCAGCCGCGCGTGCCAGGCCTCGACCTCGCTCGGGTCCGGGCGGGCCGCGACCATGAGGTCGAAGAGCGCGTCCACGGTCTTGGCGATGGCGACGCCGAAGCCGCGCACCAGGTCTTCGTCGGCCCGGAAGGAGGGCTCGCGGAAGACGCCGGCGATCCGCTCGATGGAGAGCACGGCGCCGCGTCCCGCCCGGGCCGGGTCGGCCGACGCGTGCAGCTCGTGCAGCGCCCGGCCGGCGAGCTCGACGACCCGGTCCGCCATCCAGAGGGGCGCCTGGCCGGGCGGCAGGCAGGCCGCGAAGCGGAAGCCGTCGTCCTCCGGCGTCATGACCGCGTCGGCCAGCGCGTCGATCACCGCGGCGTCGATCGCGATCGCGCGGCGAGGGCTCCGGTTGGCGAAGACCACCGTGGCGATGAGCCAACGCCGACGGCTCTCCGCTTCGTCTCCGGCCTCGTCGAGGTACGCGCGCGCTCCCTCGGACACCCGAGCCGGGCCGAGGGCGTTCAGCGCCTCCAGGGCCTCCTCGAGCGCGTCGATGTGGTGGGGCTCCTTCAGCACGAAGCCGCCGCCGAATTCGTGGAGCACGCGGAGGATCTCGACGAGGGGGCGGGTCACGGTGCGAGAGTACGTCGGCGCGAGGGGCGCCTCCCCTCGGATCGATCCATCCTGACTCCATGGACGAGCGACGCGCGCACTGGGAGAAGGTCTACGAGGAGAAGGCGCCGGACTCGGTGAGCTGGTTCCAAGAACGGCCGGCGTCGAGCTTGGCGCTGATCGAGCGCGCGGGCGGCGGCCGCGTCATCGACGTGGGCGGCGGCGCGTCGACGCTGGTCGATCACCTGGTCGCCGATCACGAGGTGACGGTGCTCGACATCAGTGAGGCGGCGCTGGGGCGCGCCCGGGCGCGGCTGGGAGATCGCGCCTCCGAGGTGCGCTGGGTCCGCGCCGACGCGACCGATCCGCCGCTCGAGGGGCCCTTCGACGTGTGGCACGACCGGGCGGTGTTCCACTTCCTGACCGACCCGGCGGACCGCGCGCGCTACCGAGAGGCGCTGCATCGGCTGCTCGCGCCCGAGGGCGAGGCGGTCGTGGCGACGTTCGCGCTCGATGGGCCCGAGCGATGCAGCGGGCTGCCGGTCCAGCGCTGGAGCGCGGAGGGGCTCGCGGCGGAGCTGGGGCTCGTCTCGGTCGAGACGCTCGAGGAGGCGCACGAGACGCCGGCGGGCAAGACGCAGCGCTTCGTGTTCTGCCGGATGCGGCGCGGGTGAGGTAGAGTCCGCGCATGGCAGGTGACCAGACCGTCGAGCTCGACGCCGTGTACCTCCCCGTGAAGGCGGCGGAGGACGTGGAGGACGCTCTCGAAGGCTACGTGCGCGTGACCGGCAAGGCCGCGGCGGGGCAGTCCGGGCCGCTGGTGCGCGGCGAGGGCTTCGAGGTGGACTGCGCCGAGCTCGAGACGTGGCCCGACGACGTGCTCGGGGAGGTCGTGACGGTCCGCGGCCGGCTCACCAAGGACGGCGATCAGCTGAAGCTGGAGCGCCCCCTCTACGAAGTCGACGAGTAGGCGCCTCAGGCGACGAAGAGCTCCGGCTCGCGGTAGGCGGCGAAGGTCTGCAGCAGGTCGGCGTCCTCGGCGTCGAGGCGGGCGAAGGCGAGGCCGAGGCCGGGGCGGCCGGTGGACGCGGCGCGGGCCCAGCGCACGGTGGCGCGGGTCATCAGCTCGACGCCGCCCGGGAGGCAGAGCCGCACCTCGACGTGCGCGCCGAGCGGGAGCTCGCGGTAGGTGGCGGCGAAGACGCCGTCGACCCGGCCGTCGAGATCCACGACCACGTTCGAGTCGCTGTACGGCGCGAGCGCGACCTCCAGGAACGCCTCCGGCGCCGGCACCCGGACGGGCTCGATCTCCGGCACCCGCAGCCCGAGCGGGCGCGCGTCGATCACGGTCGCGTCGTGGTCCTCGAGGAGCACGTTCCACGAGCCGGCGGCGGGAGGGGTCAGGATGCTGAGGGGGCTGAGTTGCGTCATGGGACGGCCGCATCTCAAGCTGCGTGCCAGCGCGCCGCGCGGGGGATGCGAGCGCACGGAGGGCGGTGACGCGTAACGCCGAGCGTAACGATGGACGTCCGCGGTTACGGGCGGGCGTGACACCGTCTCGATCGCCGGGCGCGTGCGATTTCGCAAAGGCTGCGTGTCCGCCGACGCTGGAACGCCGCGTGTCGCTCATGGCACGCCCCGTGGAATCGAGGGTGGCGTGGTCCTGCCCCCGAAACCCGCGCCCGACACGCGGCCGGAGTCGCCGAAGGCGCTCGGCACCTCCCCGCGGGAGACCCAGCCGCGCGGCGCCGGTCCGGTGCTGCTGGATCCGGGGGTGATGCTCTGCGGGCGCTACGAGATCGAGAAGGTGCTCGGGATCGGGGGCCACGGGGTGGTGTACGCGGCCCGCGACAAGCGCGCGCGGGAGGACGTGGCGGTGAAGCTGCTGTCGCATCCATCGGGGCGCATCCCGGCGGCGATCTCGCGGCTGCGCCTGGAGCGCGAGGCGGAGATCCTCGGGAAGATCGCGCACCCCAACGTGGTGCGGGTGCACGAGATCGGCTGGCTCGACGAGGACCGCCCGTTCCTGGTCATGGAGCGGCTGCACGGCCGGACCGTGCACGACGAGCTGGTCGCGCGCGGGGTGATGGATCCGCCGGAGGCGTTCTCGATCGTGCGGCCGGTGATGGACGCGCTCTCGCTCGCCCACGCGTTCGGCATCGTGCACCGCGACCTCAAGCCGGCGAACCTGTTCCTCGCCGACGACGGCCGCGCGAAGCTGCTCGACTTCGGGGTCAGCGCGGTGGACCGGCGCGACGACCGCCTCACTCACCCGGGCGACGTGCTCGGCACCCCCGCCTACCTCGCGCCCGAGCAGCTGACGCCGCACGTGGGCATCGACGCCCGGACCGACGTGTACGGCATGGGGGTGACGCTCTACGAGATGCTCACCGGCCGCCTGCCCTTCGAGGAGGTCGCGGCCCTGCTCTTCGAGTCGATCCTGTTCGACCCGCCGGTCCCGGCGAGCGTCTATCGCCCGGGGCTCGGCGCCGACATCGACGCGATGCTCACCCGGGCCCTCGCCAAGTCCCCGGAGCGGCGCTTCGGCTCGATGGCGGAGTTCGCCGAGGCGATCGAGGCGGCCGCGTTCCCGGATCCGATCCCGGTCCCGGTCTCGGACATCCGCGCGCTCAAGCGCACCCCGCCGACCCCGCGACGGGTCGGCGGTCCCTCGTCCGCGTGAGCTCGGGGTTCACCCGAAGAAGGTGCAGCAGCCCGTGAGGCAGAAGTGGCCCTCGGGGCACGGCTCGGTCCCGGGCACGCCACAGGCCTGACGGCCGTCGTCGCAGAGCGGTGGGGGCGGCGCGCCGCCGTCGGGCACCGGGCCTCCGTCGGGCAGGGTCGTGCCCCCGTCCGGCGGCGGCGTCGGGAAGCACTCCGGCGGCAGCTCGGTGCGGCCGAGGCAGAGCTCGCACTCCTCGCAGGTGTTCAGGCAGTTGGCGACCGGCGTGCACGGGTGGCAGCGCGCGTCGTCCTCGACGCCGTCGAGGGTGCAGGTCGGCTCGCCGGTCTCGTCCACGCTGCCGATGAAGACCCAGCGGTCGGTGCCCGCCGGGAGGTTGCAGCAGCCGAAGCAGTCGCAGCCGTTCGGGACGAGCGGGCGGCAGATCTCCGCGCACGCGGGCGCCTGCTCGGCCGGGCAGTTGGCGGAGGGCGGCGGCGGGTCGCGGAACATGCACTCGGGGTCGGGCTCGAGCGGGTCACAGCGGTGATCCCAGCTGCACTGGTCGTTGCCGGAGCCCTGGTCCTGGTCGAAGTAGCAGTCGAGCCGGCAGGGCGCCGAGTCGCCCCCGGGGATGTCCAGGAAGAACCCGGCCTCGTTGTTGTCGCAGGGGCCGAGGCAGTCCGGATCCTCGTCGTCCGCGAGGCCGTCGCCGTCGTTGTCCAGCGTGTCGCCACACTGGTAGAGGTGGCCCTGGCAGGTGATGGGGCCGCCCCCGACCACCCGGCCGTCGGGGAGGGTCACCGAGCCGTCGCCGGGCGTGACCCCGCCGCCGTCGGCGTCCACCGCGCCGTCCATGCCGCCGCCCCCGCCCGCGTCCATCCCGCCGACGTCTCCGTCCGGGCCGGGGCCGGTGCCGGCGTCTCCGTCGCCTCCGTCTCCGTCGCCGCAGCCGACGAGGAGCAGACCCACGAGCAGCACGCGAGACACGTTCTGGGCTGTCATCCGATGAAACCTCCGCCCCGTCCTACGAGCCAGGCCCGGCGCCGGAGACACCCTCCGCCTCGAAGACCGCGTTCTCGCCGCCGAAGTCGTCGCGCACGTAGCGGGCCGATCCGGGCGGGCGGCGCGGCTCCCCGTCGACCAGGAGGTGGTAGCGGTGCGCCCCCGGCGAGACGGGGAAGGTGCCCTCGAAGACGCCGGGCGAGACCTCTCGCAGCCGGCCCCGCGCGGGATCCCAGCCGTTGAAGTCGCCGATCACGCTCACCTCCTCGGCGTCGAGCGCGAAGCGGAAGCGCGCCCGCCCGCCGGAGGCGGTCACCGGCCCGGGCGGCGGCGGGGGCGGCGGCGGCTCGACCTCGAGCTCCACCCGGAGGCCTCCCGTGATCGCGAAGCGGTCGTAGGCGAGGGCGCGCGGCTGCCCGGAGGCGTGCCCGAGCTCCAGCGACACCCAGGGCCCGAGCCACGGGAGGGGGCGGGCCCAGACCGAGAGGCGGGCCACGTGCTCGTCCCCGGTGCGCGAGCCCACCTCGAACTCGCGCCGGACGAAGCGGTAGGACAGCGCCGCCCCCACCCACTCGGTCCGCGCCGCCGCCGCCGCCCAGGGCACCAGCTCGGTCCGGCGCGCCTGCGGGTCGTCGCTCTCCCGGCGCCACACCTCGAGGCCCGCCCCGAGCTCGAGCCAGTCGAGGCGCGCGTCGAAGGTGAGCGCGGCGCCGCCGAGGACGTCGGTCTGCCCGAGGTCGAACGCGCGCGCGCCGGCCAGCCCGTCGAGCTGGACGCCGAGCCCGTCGAGCAGGGCGAGCCGCGCGCCGCACCGGCCGACGACCGCCCAGGCGTCGTCGTCGCCGAAGCCGGTGTCGAGGCGCTCCCCGGCGACGGCGCAGCGGGGCGTCACCGGGGGGAGATCGAAGGCGACCTCGAGCTCCAGGCGCTCGTAGAAGAGGGCGTCGCCGCGCTCGTACACGCCGCCGCTCACGTCGAGCCGCGCCGCGAGCCGCCAGGGGCCGTCCGCGTGAGCGCCGCGGGCGAGGCCGGAGACGGCGAAGAGCCCCTGGCCGCCGGCCGCGGGGGCGCGATCGGGGAGCCGCCGGTTGTCGCTCGGGGCCGCGAGCTGGGGGTTGTCGTCCCAGCCGCCGCCCACCCGCAGCTCGGCCTCGAGCCGCTGCGCCCCGGCCGGGAGCGCGACCGCCAGCACCGCGAGCGTCGTGAGCAGCGCCGCGCCGCTCACGGCGCCGGAGCCTCGGCCTCTCGACATCCAGCGTCAGTCCACGCGGACGATCGCGTTCCGGTGACCGAAGCCGTCGTCGCGGAAGTTGGTCGCGTAGGGGTCGCTCACCCAGCGCTCGCCGTCCACCACGAACATGTAGGCGTGCGATCCGGGGGGCAGCTCGGCCGCGCCCACGAACACCCCGTCGCCGTCGTCGTCCCGCAGGACGGTCGCGTCGGTGCGCCACTCGTTGAAGTCGCCGGCCACCGCCACCGTGCGCGCCCCCTCGGCCGGGAGCGCGAACTCGACCCGGCGCGGCGCGGGGGCCGCCTCCTCGGGCGGCGGCGCCGAGGGGCGGCGGGCCCAGAGCGCCAGGGCGAGCGCGGCCGCCGCGCCGAGGCCCACCCACGCGGCCGGATGGAGGTGGAGGCGGGGAAGCGCGCGGCGGCGCGGCGGCGCGGCGTGCGCGCGCTGAACGGCCCGGAGCACCGCGCCGTCCACGAGATCGTCCGGCACCGGCGGCGCCGGCGCCGCGCGGAGCGCGTCGACCACGTCCAGCGCCGCCTCGATCTCCGCGGCCAGCGCCGGGTCGCGCGCCGCCTCCGCCCGCAGCGCCGCGGCCTCGACCGCGTCCAGCTCGCCGTCGACGAGCCTGCGCACCCGCTCCGACCGGGTCACGCCCCCGCCTCCAGGGCCCGCTTCATCCGCTTGCGCGCGCGCACCACGCGGATCTTCAGCGCCGTGATCGGGGTGCCGGTGATGGCGCGGATCTCCTTGTAGGACAGCTCCTGCATGTCCTTCAGCACGAGGGCCTCCCGGTAGGAGGGCTTCAGCGAGTCGAGCGCCCGGCGCACCTGGACGGCCCGCCGGTCTCGCTCGAGCGCCTCCTCGGGCCCCGGGCGCTCGTCGACGCGCTCCAGGATCGGATCGTCGCCGCTGGCCCGCTCGCGCCGCTTCGCGCTCTTCAGGAAGTCGCGGCAGGTGTTCAAGGTGATGCGGTGGAGCCAGGTGGTGAGGCGGTGCCGCTCGTCGTAGCGGTCGAGGCTGACGTAGGCCTTCGCGAAGCTCTCCTGCACCACGTCGCGCGCGTCCTCGACGTTGCCGAGCAGGCGCGCGGCGAGGGTGAACAGGGGGCGGTGATGGGCCTCGACGATGAGCCGGAAGGCCGCGGCGTCGCCGTCCAGGGCGTCGCGCACCCAGCGGCGCTCGACGGCCCCGAGCTCTCGCCCGCCGGTGTGCGCGCTATCGAGGGCCGCGGCCACGACCGCCATGGTCGCCGCCTCCCCGCCGCGCGTCAACGCCGCGCGCCGCCCCCACCGCGCGACCGAGCCCGCGCAGGGCCCGGTCCCGCCCGCCCGGCACGTCATCGCGGATGCCCCGGGCCCGGCGGGTCAGCTCCCCGAGCCCGCGCGAGCCGCCCCGGCGGTGCGCCTCCGCCGCCGCCTCCACCGCGGCCTCGCCCGAGAAGCCGCGCTCGGCCAGCTCCGCCACCGTCACCAGCGCGCCGCGGACCTCGGGCGCGCCGCCGCCCCGCTCGCGCACCTGGGCGATCAGCCCCCGGACGCGCGCCTCGGGGGCGCCCGCGCTCAGCGCGTCGACCGCCGCCCGGAGCAGCGGCCGCCGCCCGCGGGCCGGGCCGAGGTCGCGGACCATCACGTCGGCCGCCCGCATCCGCTGGCCGAGGGCCTCCACCGCGGCCGCGATCAGGGGCGGCGGGACGCGCTTGGAGAGCCCCTCGGCGATCTTGGCGCGCAGCCACTCCTCGGGCAGGCCCCCGCGCCGCGCCGCCTCCAGCGCGGCGTCGAGGCGACCTCGCACCGAGGCCAGCCGCGCGTCCGACTCGACGGCGGGCGACTGCGCGGCGGCGATCGAGGCTCCGAGGAGGAGGCTCGTCGCGAGCACCGCGAGTCGGGAGCGCCAGCGCATTTCGTTCCGTCCTACGAGCGCCGAGGCGATCGGGATACGCGGGTATCCTGGCGCGCCGGCGCCTCGTACTCCAGGCATGACGAATCTGACGAGATGCTTGGTCGGGCTCGCGGCGCTCCTCGCCGGATGTGGTGGAGACGCGGTCTGCACCCTCGGGACCTTGGAGGGATGTGGCGAGGGCCTCGCCTGCGAGCGCATCGCCGGCGGCGAGCCGCGCTGCGTGGAGCCGGTGGTCGTGCGCGGCAGGGTGTTCGACGCGCTCGACGACGCCTCCATCGGCGACGCGCGGGTGGTCGCGCGGGACGCGAACGGGGGCGCGCGCTCCGGGGTGACCTTCACCGCGGCCGACGGCCGCTACGCCCTCCCGGTGTCGGTCCCTCGGGACGAGGACGGCCAGCCCATGGACGAGGCGATCACGCTGCGGGTCGACGCCGCCGGCTACCTCCCCTTCCCTCGCCCGCCGCGTGAGGCGGTGCCCCTCGATCTGACGACCGCGACGCTGGTCGACGGAGAGTGGGTGGTGGAGAACGCGGCGACCGACGTCGCGCTGATCCCGCGCGATCGGACCGGCGGGACCATCGCCGGCACCGTCGACCACCCCGACCCCGGCGGCATGCTGGTCGTCGCCGAGCAGGGCGGCGACGCGGTGGCCACCTCGATCACCGGCACCGGCGGCTCCTTCGTGCTCTACGACGTGCCGGACGGGCCCACCGAGGTCCGGGCCTACCGCGCCGGGCTGTTCGCGGGCCCGGCCAGCGTGGAGGCGGCCGGCGCGGTGGACGGCGTCGTCCTGACCGCCACGACCGACGGGCTCGGCTCGGTCAGCGGCTCGGTCAACATCGTGAACGCGCCGGGCGGGCTGACGACGAGCGTGATCCTGGTGGTCGCCTCGACCTTCGACGAGGCGACGGTCCGGGGGGAGACGCCGGCCGGCCTGCGCGCCGCCCCGGTCGACGGCCCCTTCACCCTCGAGGGCGTCCCGCCGGGGCGCTACGCGGTGCTCGCCGCGTTCGAGAACGACCAGCTGGTGCGGGATCCCGACGAGGGCATCGCCGGCACCGACGTGGTCTTCGTCGACGTGGCCGGGGGCCCGGTGACGCTCGAGACCTCGTTCAAGGTCACCGAGGCGCTCGAGGTGCTGTCACCCGGCGCCGAGGGCCTCGAGGTGGTCTCCAGCCCGCCCGAGCTGGTCTTCGCCCAGGACAGCTCGGAGGACGGCTACGAGCTCCGCCTCTACGACGCGCTCGGCGACCTGGTGCACGAGGACACGATGCTCCCGCCGGGCACCGGCAGCGAGCCCATCCGCTACCCGCTCGAGGGGGTGGTGACGCTCGAGCCCGGCATGATCTACCAGTTCCGCGCCTGGAGCTTCGGCCGGGGGTCCCTGATCAGCGCGACCGAGGACCTGCGCGGCGTCTTCCAGTACGAGCCCTGACGGAAAAGCGGCGGCCCCGGTGCTTGGGGGGGGGTGCACCAGGGCCGCCAGAAATTGACATGACGCGCGGGTTTATGGGGGGGAGGGGCAACCCGCTGGGTCGCCATGTCGGTTCTAGGTATTGCGACTCCCGTGCCAGCGGCTCCAGCTCAAGGATCGGGCCTTTTCGAGGGGTCTCGCGCCGCGCGATGCCGGAGTTGAAAGGGTGCGCGTTCAGATCCGAAAAGGCGCGTCATTCCACGGGTGTGGCGGTGTTGCAGATCGGTACGATCAGGGGCAGTCGAAGAGCGCGTCGAGCGCGTCGACCGCCGCCGCGACGTCCACCGCGCCGGGCGAGGGGTTGGCGAAGGCGTCGCGCAGGGTGGCGGCCGCGGCGGCGTCTCGCGCCTCGGCCTCCCGGTCGAGGGCCCGGCCGAGGGTGCGCGCGACCTCCCAGTGGTAGAGGAGCGCCGCGTCGTCGGCCTCGCAGGCCTGGACGAGCCGGCTCCGCACGATGGCGGCCACCCCGTCGAGCACCGCCCGGTCGTACTGGGCGCGCGCCCGGTCGCGGAGCGCGAGGTCGGTGGCCATGGTGTCGGGGTCGAGGTCGCGCCAGCAGCGCACCGCGAGCAGGCCGTCCCAGGCGCGGTCGTGGGCCTCGGGATCCACCGCGCTCACCCGGCCGGCGAGCCCGATCCCGCCGCGCGCCGGCTCGCCGCCGGTGTAGTACGCGTAGGCCGAGTCGCAGTCCTTGGCGGTGGTGGTGCAGGTCAGGCTCTCCTTGTAGGTGGAGACGTAGAGGAACCACAGGAGCGCCGCCTCGACGCGCGCCGCCTGGACGCGCGGCAGGGTGTCCCGCCCGCCCTCGATGCCGGCCGCGAACGCGTCGAGGATCATCGGCGCCAGGGTCGACGGGCCGACGCAGTACTCGGGGTACATCGCGGGCACTCCGTCGAGCGTGCAGTCGGTGCCGTCGGGGACCTCGAAGTGCGGGTCGTAGCGGCGCACCACGCGCGAATCGAGCCCCTCGTCGCGCTGGTAGATCAGCCGCCCCTCGAGGAAGTCCTCGGCGCTCGGGTCGACGCTCGGGTCGAAGAGGAGCGCGGCCAGCTCCTCGAACGCGGCGACCCGCGCGATGGTGCTGATGTCCTCCTGAATCCGGTGGTACTCGCCGTCGTCGGTGACGCACGCGGCCCACATGTCGTCGGCGTCGGGCGCGTAGTCGGTGTCGAGCGGCGTGCACTCCGGCGTCGGCGGCGTGGCCGCGAGGCCCTCGCAGGCGGGCGGCTCGACCGACGCGTCGGTGACCGTCATCGCGTCGGGCAGGCCGCCGTCGCCCGGGGCGGGGTCGGTCTCGCAGGCGAGGCAGAGCGAGGCGATCGAGGCGAGCAGAAGGAAGCGCATGGGCGGGAGTGAAGCGCAGCCGAAGGCCCTTGTCGAGAGTGATTCTCACTCCCTGCCGCGTCACTCCCGGGCGTCGCGGCAGCAGCGGAAGCCCTGGCCGTCGAAGCGGACCTCGGGGGGCTGGAAGGCGAGCGGGTCGGTGACGCACTGGGCGGGCTTCTCGTAGTTGGCGAAGGAGCCGCCGCGGAGCTCGCGCAGGGTGCCGGTCAGGTCGGCGCCGTCGACCCACTCGCCGAGGTTGCCGCTCAGGTCGTACACGCCCTCGGGGGTCACGCAGCCCTCGCGCGATCCGCCCGGCGCGAGCGCGCGGCCCACCACCGAGGTGCCGTCCTGGGCCGAGTTGCAGCGCTCGTGCTCGTACGCGTCGCCGTAGGGATAGACGCGGCCGCCCTCCTCGCCCGGGCGCACCCCGGTGCAGGCGAAGTGCCACTCCTCGCGGGTGCAGAGCCGGAAGCCGGCCGCGCGGCAGGCGGCCACCGAGTCGTGGAACGAGACCTCGGTGGTCGGCATGCGACCGTCGGCCGGCACCGCCTCGCCGCGCTCGACCACCGCCTCGTGCCGATCGATGCAGGCCCCGATCGCCTCGAGGTGCGCCATGCGCTCGGGGCACGGCGGCCCCGGCATGCGCGCGACCGGGCCCTCCTCGCCGCAGCCGGCGAGCAGGAGGGCCAGGGCGAGCGTGACCCGGCTCAATACGCCCAAGACGCGCTGACCGACTGCAGGATCGGACGCTCGGTGCCGGTGCGGGTCAGCCGGGTCTCCACCCGCAGGTAGCGGTGGTTCTGGAAGCCCGGCGGGCAGCTCGAGAGATCGGCGGGCGAGGTGTTGAACGGCCCGCAGGCCACGCCCGCGTCGAGGGTCGCGAGGGTGTCGGCGGTGCGCGCGGTCACCTCGATGTCGGTGCCCGGCGGCTCGATCGACGTCCAGTCCACCGTCGTCCAGTAGGCGAGCGCGTAGCCGGAGTCGAAGACCTGCTCCCAGCGGCCCTCGGGCGAGACGAAGGTGCGCAGGAGGTGCCCGGTCATGTCGGAGTAGCTGTAGAGCTCCTGCCCGGCGTCGACCGTGTAGGTCCCGAGGTGCGCGCAGCTGGTGTCGTAGACGTTGACGGTGCCGCTCCCGAAGCGCGAGGGCATCCAGATGCGGCCCATGCGGTCCACGGCGACGCCGTGCGGGTTGGTCCCCGACGGCACCGCGGCCCGGCAGAGCTCGGCGCCGGTCGTCCCGTCGATGCCGACGATCTGGTTGGTGCCGTAGGCCGAGCCGTAGATGTTGCCGCTCGGGTGCGTCGTCACCGCGGTGACCTGGCTGACCGTCGTGTTGAGCACCGCGCCGGTGGTGCGGTCGAGCGCGTGCACGGTGCCGCTCCCGCGCCAGCCGCCGAACCACACCCGGTTCGCGCCGTCGGGCGAGATGCCGTAGTGGCTCGGGTTCGTGAAGGACGTCTGGGCGTAGGTGGCGATGTCGACCCGGATGGTCGGGCTCGAGCTGGTCCAGACGTAGCCGTCGGGGTCGGCGGTGAGGCCGTAGATGTTCTGGCCGACGTTGATCGTGCGGAGCACCACGCAGGTCGGGGGCGTGGTGGTCGTGTCCACCATCGTTCCGCTGATGTGGTAGAGGTCGCCGTTGTTGTAGGAGCCGGCCCAGATGTCGCCGTTGCGGTCGATGGCGACCGAGCGGGCCACGTTGAGCACCGGCGCCCGGCAGATGAGGCCACCGTCCGAGGCGCGCAGGTGCACCACGTTGGACTGCGCCGGGTCGGCGGGGTTGCTGCCGGTCATCGCGCGGTTGCCGACCCAGACGCTGCCGTCGGAGGCGACCGCGGTGCGCGACGGGTAGCGGCCGTGCGAGGGGACCTGCCAGTTCTTCACCCCGGTGCGGGTGTCGAGCTGTGCGACCTCGTTGCGGGCGGTGACCGCGATGTAGATGTAGTCGAAGTCGACGGTCGAGCTCCCGAGCGTGACGCTGCCCGGGTACATCGGATCCTCCTCGACGTCGTCGCAGGTGCGGCCGTCGCGCATGCAGTCCGCCGGCGTGCCCCACGTCTCGGTGAAGCAGGGCATCGGCGGGCAGGTGCCGCACGCGTTGACCACGCCCTCGTCGATGGCGCCGTCGCAGTCGGTGTCCATTCCGTCGCAGACCTCGGCCGGCGTGGGCCCGCAGTCCCCGCAGCGGTTGCGCACGCCCTCGTCGATCAGGCCGTCGCAGTCCTGGTCCTCGCCGTCGCAGATCTCGGTCGGGTCGCACCAGCCGCAGGCGTTGCTCCCGCTCGCCCAGCGCTCGTCGGCCTCGCCGTCGCAGTCGTCGTCGACGCCGTTGCAGATCTCGGGCAGCGGGGTGACCTGACCGCTGCACGCGCCCCACTCCGGGAACTCCATGCTGCCCGAGCAGGTCTGGGTGCCGGCGACGCAGCTTCCGACGCCCTCGGTGCCGGGCGGGCCGCCGTAGCAGGTCTGGGTGTCGCCGGTGCCGCACATGCAGCCGTCGTCGACCACGCCGTCGCAGTCGTCGTCGTAGCCGTTGCCGCACTCGTCGGTGGCCGCCGGCGCGCCGCAGCCGCCGCACGCGTTGGTCACGCCCTCGTCGGCGACGCCGTTGCAGTTGTCGTCGCGCCCGTTGCAGGTCTCGGCCGCGCCGGGGTGCACGTCGGCGTTGGTGTCGTCGCAGTCGGTCGGGAACGGGCTGCCGTCGCCGTCGGCGTCCGCGCAGCCCTCGTCGATGCGGCCGTCGCAGTCGTCGTCGACGCCGTCGGCCGCGCCGCCCGCGCACTCGGCCCCGGGGAGCACCTGGCCGTCGCAGCTGCCCCAGCGGTTCTCACCGGTGGCCGCGTCCGCGAGGCAGTCGCGCCGGCCGCCGCTGCAGACCCCGACCCCGCCGGTGCCGAAGGGGCCCTCGTAGCAGGGCTGGTTGGTCGGCGGCTCGCAGACGCAGGAGGTGCCCGTCGCGCACTCGCAGCGGTAGTCGCACTCGCAGTCCTCGTCGGTCATGCCGTCGCAGTCGTCGTCGACGTCGTTGCCGCACATCTCGGTGGGCTCGGGCCCGCACTCGCCGCAGGCGTTCCGGAGGCCCTCGTCGACGGTGCCGTCGCAGTCCTCGTCGGTGCCGTCGCAGGTCTCCTCGCCGGGCAGCCGCTCGCCGCGGCACTCCCCGATCATGCCGGGCGCCGCGCAGATGGCGACGCCGTTGCGGCAGGCGCCGACCCCCGCGGTCGCGACGTCGCCGGAGTAACAGACCACCCGGTCGCCCCGGCGACAGTCGCAGTCGGGCTCGTCGGCGGTGCCGTCGCAGTCGTTGTCCACCCCGTCGCCGCAGGTCTCGGCCACCCCCGGGTGCACGGTCGCGTCGGTGTCGTCGCAGTCGTCCCCGCTCGGGCAGTCGTCGGCGATGGCGGAGTGACCGTCGCGGTCGACGTCGACGCACGCCGCCCCGACCCCGGAATCCTCCTCCCCGGCGTCGCCGATCGGCTCACAGACCCCGTCGATGCAGCGGGACCCGGCCTCGCAGTCGTCGGCGCTCTCGCAGCGGGTGGGAGAAGGGGTGCCGGAGCAGTCGCAGCCGGCGGCGAAGAGGACGCTCGTCAGGGCGAGCGTCAGGGTGAGGCGATTCATGAGGGGGGCTCCGCGAGAGAGTCTAGCGGAACGGAAAAGTCCAGTCTGTGCCAATCGCCACGGCGGGGTCCCGCCTACTCGTCCTGGGCGTCGCCTCGCGCCTCGTCCCAGTTGCAGTGGTACGTGTCGCCGTGCTCGGCCCCGTGGTGGCCGCGGCCGACGTCCACCCTCACCGGCTCGCCCTCGGAGATGAAGATGTCGACCCTCACGTCTCCGATCCGCGCCCAGTAATAGCCCTCGTCCATGTACTCGATGTGGAGCCAGTCATCGACGGACAGCTCGTCGAAGACCTCCTGGTCGGGCGCGTCCAGCGCCGGCCGCGTCCGCACCACCCAGTCGGCTCCGATCCGCCCTCTCTTCTTCTCGCTCACCAACTCTCTCGTTTCCGATTCGATGCCCGCGCCGCACCCGGCCCATCAGGATTCGGCCACCGGCCCTCGGCGTCAGGGTACATGGAGATCTTCGAGCTCGATCGCCAACTCGCCCGTCGGTGAGCGCGTGAGCACGATGATCGCCTCGCGGTCGCTGCGACCTTCCTCGCGTGTCCACATGGGCACGTCTGCGTAGACAGTCTTCTCGTCCATGCGGTCGATATGGGCCACATCCCACACGGCATCCGGGGGATGTACCAAGGTGCGTCCGTATTCTCGGACAGTCCTTCGGAGATCGTCCGGTCGGTGCCGTGCGGCTCGCCCGTCGGCGACGATCTCATCGAAGCGGCCCGCTACGACCTCAGCGATGAGGTCGAGGATCAGACGCTTCTCGTTCGGTCTCAGCACGCTGCCTCCCATGTGGTCCAGCCGCGACGACGTGTTTCATGCTCGGACGCTACGCTTCGACGGCGACGATGTTGGAGAGAGATACGAAACCATGGGCAGGTTGAGGGGAGCGCGTCGTGCATCGGTCGCCCTGCACCTGATCGGTCTCGAGAGACCAGAGGCGTGGATTCTCCGCGATGGCGCGCTCGACGATGGAGTCGAGGTCGACATCGTGCTCCGCGAGAAGCTCCCGGCGAACGGACGCCACGAAGGTCTGCGCCGCGAGCTCGGCCGCGCGGAGGGACACCCTTCCCAGCTCGCCTTCCGCGAGCGCAGATTCGACCCTGACCATCGAGTCCGGACCGTCCGGCACGAATGCCAAGACGGGCTCATCCTCGAAGTCGGCGGACGCATAGTGGAATGGGACGTGCTCCCCGCGCCCTCGACGGAACAGCCACTGTCCTGCGCACACCGCCATCTCCACGAGGAGAATCCCCTCGAGCTCGAGGACCGAGGTGCCAGCGATTCGCACCGCCAGGTGACCTTCAGCGAACCCGTTCACCAGGACCGGATCTGCCGAAGGCCCCCAGTCGAGGATGCGGAAGTCGAGCGTCAACTCCGTCATCATGCTTCACGCGAAGAGCGCATCGGCGTCAGAGTACATGGAGATCATCGAGCTCGATCGCCCATTCGCCCGTCGGTAGACGCGTGAGCACGATAATCGCCGAGAGGTCGCTGCGACCCTCCTCGCGTGTCCACATGGGTACGTCCACGTGGACTGTCGTCTCGTCCTCGCGGTCGACGTCGGCCACATCCCACACCGCATCCGGAGGCTCCACCAAGGTGCGTCCGTATTCTCGCACAACCTCGCGGAGACCGTCGGGCTGGTGCCCTGCGGCTCGCCCGTCGGCGACGATCTCATCGAACCGCCCCGCGACGAGCTCGGCGATGAGGTCGAGGATCAGACGCTTCTCGTTCGGTCTCAGCACGCTGCCTCCCATGTGGTCCAGCCGCGACGACGTGTCGCATGCGCGGACGCTACGCTTCGACGGCGACGATGTTGGAGAGCCCGCGAGTGTCCAACCACTCGGCGACCCTCTCGGACACGTACATCTCCACGTCGCCCGGCGAGCGAGCGAAGTCACGGCCGTCGAGAGAGATCGGAGGTCTGGGACGGCCCCGAGTCCGTCTTCCGCATTCTTCGCAGAGCTCGTCACGAGGAGAGGAGGCGACCGGTCCCGGATGGATCTCGGGAACCAGCTCCACCATCTCCGGCAAGTCCTCACCCGCGATGGTCGGTGTCCCCGGAGCCGGCAACTCGTCGTCTTCGAGGGGATCGAAATACTCCGGTGGCGCCTCGGCTGCGGGAACCAGGTGCACGCGCGCGAGACTCAACCCCCGGAACTGCTGCGCGAGCAGGTCGTCCAGGACCTCTCCCCGCTCGATCCACACCACGCCCGGAGAAGGATGAATCACGTCCTCGGAGATCGGGCCCCAGCACTCACCCATCGGTACGCCCACGTAAGCGCCAGGAGTGAGCGAACGCGGCCGCAACCCGAGCGTGGCTTCCCACTGCTCACTCATCCGCCTCCAGAGCGCCGGTGGGAGAGGGTGGGGGTCGACGTGGAGAGCGCGCGGAGCTGTGCCGAGCACGATTCGATCGGAGGAGGACCAAACGCCGCACCGCGGACAGCTCAGCGGCGACAAGTGATCTCCGCCGCTCGACCTGCATGGATTCGCCCGGCTGCTCTCCCCATCGGTTTCGTAGTCAGGTGCCCGCAAGCGATAGATGCGCATCGCCCGGCCGCTCATTGCCCGCCCACCCCGTCGTCGCTGACGACCTCGACGAGCTCCTCTGGGACTTCGACAGACGCCCCGTCACCGAGCTCGACGAGGTACAGCGTCGTTCCGATGGCGCAGCCGAGCTGCTCGGACTGCTCGGGGGTCTCGACTTCCCTCATCCCGCAGACGGCGGCGAGTGCTCCAGGACGCGACTCCATGGCTGCGCCCTTCCTGAGTCGTACCGTGTCGCCCCAGGTTGGAGTACTCATGCTCGATGCCTTTCCTACTGGTCGATCGGCAGCCACGGGGTACCGTCTGGGTTCGTGACGCCGAGCCCGTCGGCGTAGTTGGTTCGCCGGTGATGGACCAGAGACGCTACGGATCGAAGACCGCTACGGAGCCGTCTTCGTAGACGACTCGCACTCGACCATCGGCTTGCGATGCCTCGCCCAGCAGGCGCGGGCGGTCCCCACGCAGCGCATCGCAGATCCGCCTGCGCAGTCGGTCGAAGGTGACGGCAGCGTAGTCAGCGCCCGAGAGGGCGAGCAACGGCGCTACGTACTCGTGAGGCTCGGCCCCGGGAGGGCCGATCTTCGTGTCGTCCGTGACGAACACCACCGCGAGGTAGCCGGCGCCGTCGATCTCGCCTCGCTCGCACTCCAGATGGTGGGGCGGCTCGATGTGTTCCGGGATGGCCTGCGCATGGACGTCCTCCCATTCACAGCCGGTGTGAGCGTCACCGTAGCGAGGGAACCGCAGCCTCCACAGGGTGGCGTAGATGCTCATGCGAGCCATCCGGTAACGCAGCTTGCGCGCAGTGTCCAGCGGCCTGCCGGGGCGACGTCGCTTAAAAACGCGCGCCCGAGCTGCTGGCACCAGCTCGGGCACACTAATCACGGAGAATGTGATTCGTCCTCTCGGACTTCGTGACAGCTCACGAGGATATTCTAAGAAGTAAGCCTCATCAGGAATGGATCATGAGAACGGGGAAGGCTGAAAATGGTCAGACTTCCGTGGACTTTCGCAGCATCTCGTCGCTCGCCTGGATCACCCGCTGGTTGATCTCGTAGGCGCGCTGGCTGCTGATGAGGTCGATCATCTCGTTGACGACCTCGACGTTGGAGCCCTCGAGGAACCCCTGGCTGAGGGTGCCGGCGCCCTCCTGGCCGGGCTGGACGACGAGGGGCTGGCCGCTGGCGCTGGTCGCCCGGAACATGCTCCGGCCCATCGCCTCGAGGCCGCCCGGGTTCGGGAAGCGCGCGATCTGCAGCTGGCCGAGCTCCATCGTCTGCTGGCTGCCCGGCTGGGTCACGCTGACGGTGCCGTCCTGGGCGATGCTGACGCTGGTCGCGTCCTGGGGCACGGTGATCTGCGGCTCGATGGGCAGGCCGTCGACGGTGACGAGCTGGCCCTGGTTGTCGAGCTTGAGGTTGCCGGCCCGGGTGTAGGCGATCTCGCCGCCCGGCCGCACGACCTGGAAGAAGCCCTCGCCTTCGATCGCGACGTCGAGCGGGTTGCCCGTCTGCTGCATCGCGCCCTGGGTGTGCATGAACTCGGTGGAGACGGTGCGCGTCCCCTGACCGATCTGCACGCCGGTGGGCAGGGTGCCGCCGTCGGCGGTGCGTCCCCCGGGCGTCCGGACCTGCTGGTAGATCAGGTCCTGGAACTCGGCGCGCGAGCGGCGGAACCCGGTCGTCGAGACGTTCGCCATGTTGTTGGCGATCGTGTCGATGTGGGTCTGCTGGGCGGCCATGCCGCTCGCCGCGGATCGGAGGGAACGCATCATGATCTTGTCCTCGTGCTTCGGTGACCTCGATCAGCCCGAGCGGCCGACCTCGCGCGCCGCCTTCTCGTCGATCTGGCGGAACGCTTGAATGACCCGCTGAAACGCCTCGAAGGAGCGGTTCGCGGTGATGAGCTCGTTCATGCCCTCGATGGGGCTCACGTTGGCGCCCTCGAGGTAGCCCTGGAGCACCTGCGTCTCCGCGGCGGGCTCCGGGTTGCCGCGCCCGGTCGGCGCGTAGAGGGTGACGCCCTGCTTCTCGAGGCCCCCGGCGCCGAAGCGCTCGATGCGCATCCGGCCGACCGGCGCGCCGTCCGCCATGACCGTCCCGTCGGAGCCGATCTGGATCGAGGCCGCGGCGGGGGGGACGCGGAGCTCGGGCTGGCTCGGATCCGCGGGGTCGGCGGCGAGGAGCGCGTGGCCGCCTGGAGTGCGGAAGACGCCCTCCGGATCCATGCGGAAGCTGCCGGCGCGGGTGTAGCGCACGCCGTCCTCGGTCTGGACCGCGAAGAGCCCGTCGCCCTGCAGGGCCACGTCGAGCGGGTTGCCGGTCTGGGTCAGCGGGCCGTCGGTCTCGTCGGTGCTGAGCTGCGAGATGGTGACGTAGCGGAGGCTGTCCGGCGTCGGCCCACCCTGCTCGCGGCTCACCGCCTCGCGGAAGGCGAGCGCGTCGGCGCGGTAGCCGACGGTGCCGACGTTCGCGACGTTGTTCGCGGTCACGTCGAGGGATCGCTGCTGGGCGATCGCTCCGCTCAAGGCGCTGTAGATTCCGTCCGACATGATGGGTGTGCTTCCTGAGATTCAGTGGCGAGAGCGAGCCGGGCGCCGGATCTTCTCTTCCTTCGCGAGGATGGCGCGGAGGCGCGCGGCGGCGTCGCCGAGGATCTGGCAGACGCGGCTCTCGGTGACGCCGAGGATCTGGCCGATCTCGGCCTGCGTGCACTCCTCCTGGTAGTAGAGGGCGAGCACCGTCTGGGTGCGCTCGGGGAGCTTGGTGATGGCGCCCGCGAGCCGCTTCTTCAGCTCCGCCTCGCCGTAGAGGGAGGCGGGATCGTCGAAGCCCGAGTCCACGTGGTCGGGGTCGACCGCGCCGGTGCGCCCCAGCATCGGCCCGCGCGCGAGCTCCATGCTGACGCGCTGGTACTCCTCGAGCGGGATGCCGAGCGCGGAGGCGATCTCGTCCTCCTCGGGGGCGCGCCCGAGCTGCGCCTGGAGCTTGCGAATGGTCTTGCTCACCTGGACCATGCGCTTGCGCCCGTGGCGGGTGATCGGATCCCAGCTCCGCAGCTCGTCGAGGATCGCGCCCCGGATGCGGCGCTCGGCGTAGGGCTCGAAGCGGGGGTACTTCTCCGCGTCGTAGCTCTCGGCCGCCTTGACCAGGCCCTCGTTGCCCGCGCCGATCAGGTCGCCCACGTCGACGCTCGGCGGCAAGCGCCGGGCCATGCGGAAGGCGACGCGCCGGACGATGGGCACGCCGATCCGGATCAGCTCCTCCTTCGAGGCGCCGCCCTGGATCTCCGCCGTGAGCGAGGCGCTCAGCACGGGTGGGCCTCCGTCGCCTCGAGCACCTTGAGGCGCCGAACGAGGTTGCTGACCGCGCGGGCCGCCATCGAGGTGGGCGCGCGGAGCACGAAGGGCTGCCCGGTGGCGACGCCCTCGCGCACGCTGTCGTCGCGCGGGATGGCGCCGAGGTAGCCGAGCTCGAGCATCAGGAAGCGGCGCACGATGCCGTCCATGCGGGCGTGGATCTCCGCGCCCTCGCGCTCGCTGTTGACCTGGTTGGCGACCACGTGGACCCGGTCGACGCCGGCGCGGCGGTGCAGCACCTTGGCCATCGCGTACGCGTCGCGGAGCGACGTCGGGTCGGGCGTGGTGACGAGCAGGACGTCGTCGGCGTAGCTGGCGAAGCCGACCGCGTTGCTGCCGATGCCGGCGCCGGTGTCGATGATGAGGACGTCGAAGTCCTGGGCGACCTCCTCGACCAGGTCCCAGAGCGCGGCGCGCTGGCGGGCGTCGAGGTTGGCGACGTCGTAGCGGCCGGGGCAGGCCGGGATGAGGTGCACGCCCTCGGGGCCCTCGACGAGGATCTCGTCGATGGTGCGCTCGGCGGTGAGCACGCTCAGCAAGTTGTACTGCGGGCTCACGCCGAAGGCGAGGTCCATGCTGGCGAGGCCGAGGTCGGCGTCGAGCACGAGGACTCGCTTGCCGGCCCGGGCGAGCTCCACCGCGAGGTTGGCGGAGACCTGGGTCTTGCCCACGCCGCCCTTGCCGCTGGTGACGGCGATGACGTGGGTGCCCTGGCCGCCGGGCTTCAGGCGCACGACGCGCGGGGGGCGCTTGCTTCCGCGCAGGCCCGCGGCCTGGTCGTTCTCGCGAATCATCTCTAGACCTCCTCGCCGCACAGAGCGGCGGCCAGCTTCTCGGGGGTGGCGATCTCGACGTCCTCGGGGACGCGCTGACCGGTGGTGAACCAGGCGAGCGGCAGACCGCTCGCGATGTGGGCGGAGACGACGGCGTCGTACTGCAGCGCCTCGTCGAGCTTCGTGACCGTGAGCGTCTTCGGGAGGAGCACGGCGTGACGCTCGACTGCGTCTTCCAGCTCCATCGTTCGGCTCGCGGCGTTCAAGCAGAGAGTCACTTCCACCTCGGCCTCAGTGCTGTGCAGGATCTCGGCCAACTCTCCGAGTGCCGCCTTGTCGCGGGGCGCGCGGCCCGCGGTGTCGATCAACACCACCTCGGCGTCAGCGAGCCGACGCAGGGCCCGTCGGAAGCTCGACACGTCGCTGGCGACCTCGAGCGGGACGCCGATGAGGTCGGCGTACTGCTCGACCTGCTGCACCGCGCCGATGCGGTAGCCGTCGAGCGAGATGATGCCGACCGCGCGCTGCCGGATGAGCGCCGCCTCGGCCGCGATCTTGGCCAGCGTCGTCGTCTTGCCGACCCCGGTCGGGCCGACGAGCGCGAGGTACTTCCGCTCGGCGTCGAGGTCGGGGGCCGCGAAGGCCACCCGCTCGGAGAGCGCCTCGGCGAGGCCCTCGGTCGCCTCCCGCAGGGTGCGGGGCTCGCCGGGCGCGCTCACCGCGAAGAGCCGCGCGATCTGCGGGTCGAGGCCGTTCTTGATCAGGAGCCGCTCGAGCAGCGACGCGTTCTTCCGCGCGAGCGCGGGCTCGTGCCACTCCTTGGCGTCCTCGGCGGCCAGGGCGCGCACCTCGAAGGCGCCGCCGAGCTTGCGAGACGAGAGGATCACCGCGTCCGCGCCGAGCTCGCGCTTCACCCGGGAGAGCGCGCGGTCGAGGCTGTGGGCGGTGTAGGTGTGCTCGGGCATCGATGATTCTCCGTCAGCCGCTCACCACACCGAGCGAGCGGATCGTCGCCGAGCCGTCGATCTCGCGATACGACAGCACGCTCAGACCCGGCACGCGGCGGGTGAGGAATTCGTGGACCGCGCGGCGCACGTCGGGGGCGCAGATCACCGCGGGGGGCGTGGTCACCCCGGCGAAGGCGCGCGAGGCGCCGTCGAGGGACGAGAGGATGCGCTGGGCGGCGGTCGCGTTCGGCCCGCCGTCCCGGAACGCCTGCTCGGCGTTGGGGTCGAGGATGAGCGCCGAGACCCGGCCCTGATCGTCGCGGAAGCGGCCGGTGATGTGCCGCGCCAGGCGCTCGCGGCAGAGCTCGGTGAGCTGCCCCGGATCCTTCACGTGCCGGCCGTGGTCGGCGAGCGACTCGAGGATGGTGCGGAGGTCGCGCACCGAGACGCTCTCCGAGAGCAGGCGCTTGAGCACGTTGCTCACGTCGCTCAGCGTCAGGACGTTCGGCACCAGGTCGTCGACCAGGCGGGGCTCGCGCCGCGCGAACAGATCGAGCAGCTCCTGGGTCTCGCTCCGGCCGAGCAGGTCCGGGGCGACCGAGCGGAAGAGCTCGGTCAGGTGGGTCGCGACCACGGTGGGCGGGTCGACGACAGTGTAGCCGAGCGACTCCGCCTTCTCGCGGTGCGCCTTGTGGACCCAGAGCGCGGGCAGCCCGAAGGCCGGCTCGCGGGTGGGCTCGCCGTCGATCTTCGGCAGGCTGCCGGTCGGATCCATCGCGAGCAGGCGGCCGTTCTTGATCTCGCCGCGGCCGACCTCGTTGCCGCTGAGCATCAGGCGGTAGGCGCCGCCCGCCAGGCGGAGGTTGTCGCGGATGTGGACGCTCGGGACGATCACGCCGAGCTCGCTCGCGAGGTTGCGGCGGATGGCGCCGATGCGCTCGACCAGCTCGCCGCCCTGGGCGCTGTCGACGAGGGAGACCAGGTCGTAGCCGACCTCGAGCTCGAGCAGCTCCACCGGGAGCGCCTGCTCGAGCTTCTCGCGCTCGGTGGGCGCGCCGCTCGCGTCCGCCTCGCCGGCCTCGGGCGCGGTCTCGATGGACTCGACCGCCTTGCCCGCGCTGCGACCGGCGAAGGCCATCGCGCCGGCGAGGGCGAAGAACGGCAGCACCGGCATCCCGGGCAGCAGCCCCACCCCGCCGAGCACCGCGGCCGAGCCGTAGAGCGCCTTCTGCGAGCCGCCGAGCTGCTTGACCAGGGTCGGCGAGAGCGCGGCGCCGGTGGAGGCGCGGGTGACGACCACGCCGGCGGCGGTGGAGACGAGGAGCGCGGGGATCTGCGAGGCGAGGCCGTCGCCGACGGTGAGGATAGTGTAGGTCGAGGCGGCGTCGACCGCGCTCAGGTCGTTCTGCATCACGCCGACGATGAAGCCGACGACGATGTTGATGCCGGTCATCAGCAGGCCCGCGATCGCGTCGCCGCGCACGAACTTGCTCGCGCCGTCCATGGAGCCGAAGAAGTCGCTCTCCTGCTCGACCTCCTTGCGGCGGGCCTTGGCCTGCTCCTGAGTCAGCGCGCCCGACGCGAGGTCCGCGTCGATCGACATCTGCTTGCCGGGCATCGCGTCGAGGGTGAAGCGGGCGCTCACCTCGGCGACGCGCCCGGCGCCCTTGGTGATGACGACGAAGTTGATGATGACGAGCAGCACGAAGACCGTGCCGCCGACGAGGTAGTTGCCGCCGACGATGAACTCGCCGAAGGAGCGGATGACCTCGCCCGCCGCCTCGGTGCCGCTCGCGCCCTCGAGCAGGATCAGCCGGGTCGAGGCGACGTTGAGCGCGAGGCGCATCAGCGTGCCGAAGAGCAGGATGGTCGGGAAGCTCGACAGGTCGAGGGGCTTCTCGAGGTTGATGGCGATCAGCAGCAGCGCGACGCTGAGCGCGATCGAGCTCGCCAGCATGAAGTCGAGCATCAGCGCCGGCAGCGGCACCACCATCAGCAGCACGATCCCGACGAGCAGGACCGGCACGACGGTGGCGAAGCGGGCCGGGAAGAGGCCTCCACCCTTGGGCGTCACGGCGGCGCTCACTTCACACCTCGGATGCCCATCACGTGGGCGATGACCTTGGCCGCCACCTCGTACAGCTCCACCGGGATCGGGCGGCCGACCTTGCCGTTCTTGCGGAGCGCGCGGGCGAGCGGCTTGTTCTCGACGATCGGGATGCCCTTCTTGCGGGCCTCGGCGCGCATGCGGAGCGCGGTCTCCTCGACGCCCGAGCCGAGCATGATCGGCGCGGCGTCACCCTGGTCGGGCTCGTAGCGGAGCGCGACCGCGATGTGCGTCGGGTTGGTGACCAGGCAGGTGGCCCCCTCGACCGCCTGCACCGAGCGCTGCTGAGCGAGCTCGCGCTGCTTCTGGCGGCGCTTGCCCTTGATGTGGGGGTCGCCCTCGCTCTGCTTGTGCTCTTCCTTCACCTCGTGCTTCGCCATGCGGTTCTGCTTGGCGAAGCGGCGCCAGGTGATGACGTAATCGACGGCCGCGAGGGCCGCGAGGGCCGCCACGCCCCAGAGCACGAGCTTGGCCGCGACCGCGCCGACCTCGGCCGCGCCGGCCTCGGCCTCGGCCATCGGCAGCACGATGAAGTGCGGCAGGCCGTCGTCGATCACGCGCCAGACGAGGATGCCGACCAGGCCCACCTTGAGCAGGCTCTTGCCGAGCTCGACCAGCATCTCCGGCCCGGGCAGGACCTTCTTCATGCCGGCGATCGGGTTCATGCGCTCCGGCTTGGGCTGGAGCGCGGCCATCGCGAAGAGGCCCTTGGTCTGGACCACGGTGGCGACGATCGCGGCGACCGCGGCCGCCCCGGCGACCGGCCCGATGATCTGCAGGCCGATCTGACCGAGGGTCTCGATCGCCTCGAACGGGCGGTGCACGTCGCGCAGCCGGAAGATGCGCTCGCTGAAGCGGGAGACGCTGTCGGCGAAGCCGCTCCCCATCACCGCGAGGATGGCGACGGTGGAGACGACGGTGGCCGCGCCCGCGACGTCGGCGCTCTTGGCGACCTGCCCCTGCTCGCGCAGCTGCTCGAGCTTTTTTGGGGTCGCTTCCTCTGTCTTGCTGTCCTGGTCGACGTCGGCCATCAGCCGCCTCCCAGGGCCGCGCGAAGGGCGGCGGGCAGCTCACCGAGGTGCTGGGTCAACGCGGCGACCACGCTCGGGGACGAGGCGTAGAGCACCACCCCGCCGACGGCGGAGGTGACGGCGAAGGTGAGCGCGAAGATCTGGACGCGGGGCGCCGACCTCGCGACGAGGCCCATTCCCAGCTGAACGATGAACATCGTGCCCACGATGGGGGACGCGATGCGCAAGCCCTGTGCCAGCAGCCCCGCGCCGATGTCCACCGTGCCCGGGTGCACCGCCCGGGTGAGCGCGTCGCCGACCGGCGCGTGCCCGATCGACCAGGCCAGCGCCTGCAGCGTCACGTGGTGACCCTGCAAAGCGAAGAAGATCAGGACGGAAAGCGCCCCGATCAGCCGACCGGTGGGCATCGTCTGCTCGCCGAACATCGGGTCGACGGTCTGGGCGAAGCCCTGGCCCATGCTGAGGCCGGCGATGTTCCCGGCCACGTCGGCCGCCGCCAGGGTGACGCGGACCGTCAGACCGATGACGGCCCCCACCAGGAATTCCCCCAGCGCCGCCACCGCGAGCGGGACCGGCTCGAGGGCGATCACCGGGGCATCCCCCCAGTGCGGCGTGCAGATGGCCAGCGCGATGAGCAAGGCCAGCCCGACCCGCACCTGCGTGGGCGAGCCGCTCCCGAACGGCGCCGGCAACGCCACCAGCATCACGCTCACCCGGAGGAAGACGAGGAGCGCGAAGGGCACGAAGGGCAGAAGGCTGGTGAGGTACGCCTGCATCGGCGAGCGGGGGCTCTGCACAGCGGATGCCGGCCCGCCGGCGCCAAGCCGGCGGGCCCCCGTGCCCCTGCCCGTGCCCGTGCCCGTGCCCGAAGAGGTCCGAGACCGAGACCGAGACCGAATCCGAGACCGAGACCCAGACCGAATCCGAGACCGAGTCCGATTCCGACGCCCTCGTGGTCGACGCAGATCAGGGGAGGAGGGAGGTGGGAGGCGAGGAGGAATCGCTAGGCCCGGCGCCGCGCCCGCTCTCGGCCTCCCCGCCCCCGCCGCCGCCGCTGCCGGCCTCGCCTCCGCTCCCCGCTGCCGGCCTCGCCGCCGCTCCCCGCTGCCGATGCCGCCGCCGGCCTCGCTGCCGCTCCCCGCTGCCGCTGCCGGCCTCGCTGCCGCTCCCCGCTGCCGATGCCGCCGCCGCTGCCGGCCACGCCCCCGTCGAGCCCCTATGAGAGGCAGACGTGTTGGCGCCTCGTCCTCCTCCTCCTCTGACGGTGCCGGACGCCGCCGGGCGAGTAAGAGGACGCCTGCGGCGCCGGCTACGCCGGCTTCGCTCGCTGCGCTCGCTCGTCCTTGACTAGCCCGTCCGCGCCCGGCGCGGAGGAGGCGGAGGACGATGCGCGACACAGCGTTGCGCGGGCCGTCTCCTCGGAGAGAACGATGCGCAACATCACCTCGGAAGCGATCGACTGGCTCACCCGCGTCCGGCCCGTCTGGGAGGCCATCGCGAAGCAGGACAAGAACCTCGCTCGGCAGCTGCGCGACAGCGCGTCGAGGGTGGTCGGCAACCTCGGCGAGGGCGAGAACCGGCGCGGCGGGCACCAGCGCGAGCGGTTCGAGACCGCCTACGGCTCCGCCGGCGAGGCGCGGGTGTGGCTGCTCGCGACCGTCGGGCTGGGCTCCGTGAGCGAGGAGACCGTCGCGCCGCTCGCGGACTGGGCCGACAAGGCGCGCGCGGTGACCTGGAAGATGATGCACTGACGAAGCGGCTCCGGCTTCGGTCGGAGCCGCCGCTGCTTCGTCGCGGAGCACGGCGCGTTCTTCCCATGTTCCCGCCAGCACCTCCTCGAGGGCGCCCGGTGGCCCGCGCCGCAGCCGAGCCGAGCTCGCACCGATTCGACGAGGGCAGAGCCGGCATCGACCGGGGGGCCGGGGTCGGGCCCAGCTACTCCTCCTCGCCTCCTATCTCCCTCCTCCCCTGATGAGCGTCGCCACGGTGGGCGCCGGACTCGGTCTCGGACCCGGTTTCGGACTCGGTCTCGGACTCGGACTCGGTCTCGGTCTCGGTCTCGGACTCGGTTTCGGTCTCGGACTCGGTTTCGGACTCGGTTCGGATTCGGTCTCGGGGACGGCACCTCTCGACGACGGAGGCGTAGGTATCGATGGGGCGCGCGCGTCGTATCGTGGGGCATGGGCCGCTACCTCGCTGTGCTCGCGCCGCTGTCTCCCCGCTTGCCCGACGAGAGGTCGGAGGCGCGGTCAGCGGCTCTCGCCCGGTTCGAGGGGGAGCTGGGCGCGGCCCTTCCCGAGCCCTGTCGGAGCTTCCTCGCCGAGTGCGCGGGCGTGTTCCTGCACGACGTCGTCGCGCCGGCAGCCGAGGGCGGCGAGGTCTGCGTCGAGACGTTCCATGGGCTCGACGTGCTCGCGGCCCGGCAGCGGACCTATCGAGATCGGCTGCCCCCGGAGGCGCTGCCGATCGCGGAGGATCCCGGCGGCAACCAGCTGTTCTTCGTCCTCGCCGGCCCCGACGCCGGTCGGGTGATGCTCTGGCACCACGACCGGCCGCGGACGAGCTTCCCGGCGTGGTGGTGGGAGCGGGTGGAGCGCGCGCTCGAGAGCGAGGCGGCACGCGAGACGCTGGCCGGGGTCGAGCTGACGGCGCGTGACGCCGAGGAGCGGCGGCGGCTCCGATGGGAGGCCGCCAAGGACGCCCTGCCCTGGTGGGAGTACATCCACCGGGTCGCGGACGACCTCGACGCCTTCGTCGCGTCGCTTCGTCGGCCGGAGGCGGAGGCGCACGACTTCAGCCGAGTCGGCATGATCCAGCGAGCGGTCGAGGCCGGCGCGAGCCTGGAGTGGACCACGCTGGGCCCCCGCCCCGCCGTCCGGGTCGTTCGCGCCGACGGGGCGCGCCAGATCAGCGTGCTCGACGAGGCGGAGCGGCAGCGCCTGGAGGGGTGGCTGCGCGACCGTTGACGTGAAGCGGGCCGGGGACGCTCGTCGTCATATCGTCATTCGGCGTGTCGCCCCGCGCCCCTTGCGGCTTCGCGTCTTTGCGAGAGCAATCCAGGTCCCGACCAATTTAGATCCCACCGCCGCCTCGCTCGTCTGGGCCCTCCACACGGGAGGTCGAGAGCATGCGACGAGGACTGATGGGGATCTTGATGGGGGCGATCGCGCTGAGCGCGGCCCCGGCGCTGGCGCAGCAGGCGTGGATCGACGGCTCGCCGGTGCAGACGCGGATCCGGGTCGGCGCCGATGGGCAGACGTTCGTCGGGGTGTGGGTCGACGCGCCTCACCAGGTGACGGCGCGGCGGGCGCGGGCGCCGATGGCGGTGTCGCTGGTGGTCGACACCTCGGGCTCGATGGCCGGCGACAAGATCCAGAACGCCCGCATGGCCGCCGCGAGCCTGCTCGAGAACCTCGCCGACGGCGACATCGTCTCGATCTACGGCTTCAGCAACCAGGTCACCGAGTTCGCGCCGCCCACGGTGGTGAGCGCCTCGAGCCGCGGCCCGCTGATGCAGCGCATCCAGCAGCTCTACGCGTCGGGCGGGACCAACCTCTACGGCGGCATGCAGGCCGGCATCTCCCGCATGGGCCAGGCGCCGGGCAGCCACCCGGTGCGGCGGGTCTTCCTGATCAGCGACGGGCACGCGAACATCGGCCCCTCGGACCCGCACTCGCTCTCCAACCTCGCCGCCGGCGCGACCGAGTTCGGCACCCAGATCACCGGCATCGGCGTCGGGCTCAGCTACGACCAGGCCACCCTGAGCGCGATGGTCGTGCGGAGCTCCGGCCGCCTCTACCACCTCGCGCAGCCGCACCAGATGGCGAGCATCCTCCAGGAGGAGATGAGCCTGCTGTCGCAGAGCGTGGCCGTGAACGCCTACATCGAGGTGATCCCGGCCCCCGGCGTGCGCATCCTCGAGGGCGCCACCACCGGCGCGGTGCTCGAGAACGGCCGGCTCCGCCTCCCGCTCGGCCAGGTCTACGCCGGCCAGCACCGCGAGGTCCTCTTCCGGGCCCAGGTCGACACCCGCCGCGAGGGCAGCCAGCCCCTCGCCCACGCGCGCCTGGTCTACATGGAGCCGGGCCAGCGCGGCACCCAGACCCAGGAGGCGGTGCTCCGCTACCAGGTCACCCGGGACGCCTCGGCCGCCGCCCGCAGCCGGGCGCCGCGGGTCGCCGCGATGGTCGCCAACCACGAGGCCACCGAGGCCCAGATGCGGGCCGCCGAGCTGATGCGCAGCGGTCAGGGTCAGCAGGCGGCCGCTCAGCTCGCCCAGGCCCGCTCGGTGCTCGACGCCGCCGCCGAGGAGGCGCCCGAGGCCGAGGGTCGTGCCCTGCGAGAGCGCGCCCAGCGCATGGAGCGGTCCCGAGCCCGCGCCTCGAGCGCCCAGGGCGCCCCCGCGCAGGCCGCGGCCGCCTACGAATTCGCCGACGAGGCGATGGCCGCCGAGGGGTATTGACCCGGAGCCCGCCGCGCTCCGATCCGGCGGCGGGCTGAGGTCGACCCTCCCCATTCGTGGAGCCTGGCTCCGCCGAAACCCGTGCCGCTGGCCCGGCACGGGTTTCGCTGTTCTCGGCGCCCATGAGGTCTCGACGGGCTGCGGTCACGCTGTCGTTCGCTCTCGCTCTCGGGTGTGGAGGCGCCGGGGGCGGGCCCACCCTGCGCGACGAGGGCGCGCTGGCGATGTCGGTGGACGGGGTGCCGGTGGACTGCCTGGTGGAGCAGACGATCCGGGTGGGTCCGACGGCGGAGCTCCGGGTGGACGGGGGCGGCGGCGGCGTGCGCCTCTACCTCGACGACCGGGAGGTCACCGGCGACTTCGCGGGCGATCCCCTCGTCGGCGCGCTCACCCTCGCGCCCGAGGTCCCCGCGCTGCTGCGGGCCACCCGCGACGACACCTACGGGTGCAGCGTGCGGCTCGTGCACCGGCCCGACGTGGAGGAGGCGCTCGACCGGCTCCGCGGCGAGAGCGCCCACGAGGTGGCGATGACCCGGAGCGACGAGACCGGCGCGCCCGCCAACGTCACGCTCCGCGTCGGCACCACGGGGAGCACGCCGTCGGATCGCGCGGCCGACTTCCTCGCCCGGCACGCCGGAGCGTTCGGCGCCCCCGCCGAGCAGCTGGTGGAGACCGAGGCGACCGTGGCCCCCGACGGCTGGGCCACCGTGCGCTTCGCGCAGATCGTCGACGGCCTGCCGGGCCACCGCGCGGGGCTCGACCTCGAGCTCGACCCGGCGGGCGTCGTGGTCAGCGTGCACGCGCGCCTCTTCGTCGGCCTGGATCGAGCCCCCGCCTTCACGTCGAGCGAGGCCGAGGTGAGCGCGGGCGAGACCGTGGAGCTCACCCGAGTCCTCTACGACCCCGCCCGGCCGCGCGCCGCCTGGGACGTGCGCGGCCGGGCGGAGCGCCGGGTCGTCGAGGATGGCTCGCTCGAGGTGCTCGAGCGGACGCCGACCTGGGACGAGGCCCGCGTGGAGATCCACCGCCCGACGCCCACGCCGCTCCCGATGGGATCGCGCGACTCGATGACCGGGCACACCCTGGTCGCCGGAGGCTCGAGCACCGGGAGCGCGCCGGCGGAGCTCTCCGAGCAGGAGCAGCGCGTCTGGACCTGGGCCGCCCAGATCGCCGAGAACGTGCGCGCGCACTCGGGGCAGGACGGCTGGAGCGCCACGACGCATCCCTGGGTGCCGATCTCGCAGGTCCCGACGAGCGGGGTGCGCTTCATGGTCGAGCCGATGAGCGAGCACCCGCGGGTCGGCTGGTACTCCTACGGCATCGCCTACCTCGGCACCGCCTCGACCGAGGAGCCCGCGGTGGTGTGCCACGAGTACGGCCACGCCCTCCACGACACCTTGCGTCGTCAGGCACCCGAGATCCCGGCGCTCAAGGAGGCGGTGGCGGACTCGTTCTGGATCTTCTGCGACCCGTGGCTCACCGGCCGCCGGAACGCCGGCTACCGCGGGCAGAGCTTCCCGTCGCCCGGCGGGCGCCCCGACCAGACCGACTACGACGCCTTCCTCTCGGCCGGCCTCACCGCCGACGCCCTCTACGACGCGGGCTACCGGGTCCACGACCACACCTACTTCCTGAGCACGCCCTTCTACCGGCTGGTCGAGAGCTACGACACGCCGGTCGAGCGGGCCGAGCAGCTGATGTACTTCACGCTCGGCTACAACCGCGCGTCGAGCACCGAGCGCTTCCGCCAGTTCCGCGACGCGATCGTGCAGCAGGCCGACGCCTGGGCGCAGAGCGGGCGGCACGGGTTCACCGCCGGCGACGCCTGCAACGTCGCGCTCGCCTTCCGCGAGATGAACCTCGACGGCGAGTACGGCCGCGCGGCGGACGCGAGCTGCGGGGGTCCGGCCGGCGGGGAGGACCGCTACATCTGCACCCGCGGCTACTGCCCGCTCTGCCCGGTCGTGAACCCGAACCCCTGCGAGCGGGAGCCGACCGAGAGCGAGCCGCACTGCGTCGCGCCGGGGCTCGCGGGGGCCGGCGACCGACGGATGTGCGTCGGCGCGATCGCGCTCACCGACGAGGGCTGCACCCGCGGGCAGCTCCGCCACTGCGCCTGCCTCGCCGACGGCTCCTGGGAGTGCCCCGGCGAGTGCCGCGACCCGGGCGGGGACCTCGAGTACTGCCCCGAGGTCGCCGGCGCGGAGGGCGGCTTCACGCGGCGGACCGGGAGCAACGCCTGCGCGGCGAGCCCGGGTCGCACGGGGGTGCCGGGCTGGCTGGCGATCGCCCTCGCGGCCTGGGTGGCCGGGCGCCGGAGACGGAGGCGCTGCGACGGGCCGGCGCAGCGCTGAGGTCCAGAGTCCCCGTTTTGGGAGCGAAACCTCGCCTGCCATGCCACGATCATGGCCGGCATGGGTTTCGCTTTTCCGTCGTACATGCGCCGCTGCCTCCTGCTCTGCGCCTTCGTCCTCGTCCCCGCCTGCGCCACCCCGGAGCCGGCGGTGCGGGACGGAGACGCGCTCGCCGTGTCGGTCGACGCCTTCCCCGTCGACTGCATGATCGAGCAGACGCTGCGGACCGGGCCCACCGCCGAGGTCCGGATCTCGAGCGGGGAGGACGGCTTCGAGGTCTGGCTCGGCGAGGAGAACGTCACCGCCGACTTCAGCGGCGGCCCGGGCGAGGTGGCCATCGGCGAGGTGGCGGTGCCGGCCGAGACCCCGGTGCGCCTGCGGGTGACCCGCGCGAGCGTCTTCGAGTGCACCGTGCGGCTCGTGCAGCGGGCCAGCGTCGAGGAGGCGCTCGACCGGCTCCGGGCCGAGAGCGCGCACGAGGTCGCGATCACCGAGAGCGACGAGACCGGCGCCCCGGCCAACGTGACCCTGCGGGTCGGCACCACCGGGGACACGCCCTCGGCGCGCGCCGCCGACTTCCTCGCCCGCCACGCCCTCGCCTTCGGCGCGCCGGCGGATCAGCTGGTGGAGTCCGCGGTGGAGGTCGCGCCCGACGGCTGGGCCACGGTGCGCTTCGACCAGGTCATCGACGGAGTGCCCGGGCACCGCGCCGGGATCGACATCGAGATGGACCCCGAGGGCGTGGTCGTGAGCGTGCACGCCCGCCTCTTCGTCGGCGTCGACGCGGCGCCCTCGTTCACCTCCACCGAGGCCGAGGCCCGCGAGGCGGCCGCCGAGGCGGGCGACATCGCCGCGGCCTTCGGCGTGCTCTTCGACCCGGCGCGCCCGCGGGCCGCCTGGCAGGTGGACGGCTCCCTCCGCCAGATGGTGATCGAGGACGGCAGCCTCGAGGTGCTCGAGTCGTTCTCCACCTTCGACGAGGCCTCGGTGGAGATCCACCGCCCGACGCCGACCCCGCTGCCCGGCAGCAGCCGCGATCACATGACCGGCCACCGTCGCGTCGCCGCCGCCTCGAGCAGCGGCGGCCCGCCCACCGGGCTGACCAGCAGCGAGCGGCAGGTCTGGAGCTGGATGGCTCGCATCGCCGAGTCGGTGCGCGCTCGCTCCGGTCAGGATGGCTGGCGCGCGACCTCGCACCCGGCGGTGAACATCTCGCAGCTCTCGCCCGGCGGCGTCCGCATCATGATGGAGCCGACGAGCGTGAGTCCGAGCGCGGGGTGGTACTCCTACGGGCTCGTCTACCTCGGCACCCGCTCGGCGGGCGAGGCGGCGGTGGTCTGCCACGAGTACGGCCACGCGCTGCACGACACGCTGCGCCGCCACCGCGCGGAGCCGGGCGCGATCAAGGAGGCGGTCGCCGACGCCTTCTGGGTCTTCTGCGACCCGTGGCTGACCGGCAGCCGGCGCTCGGGCTACCGCGGGCAGAACTTCCAGTCGCCCCCCGGCCGGCCCGACCAGAGCAACTACGACGCCTTCCTGCGCGCGGGCCTGAACGCCGACATGCTGCGCGACGCTGGCTACGACGTGCACGACCACACCTACCTGATCAGCACGCCGTTCTACCGGATGCTCCAGGAGTACGACATGCCGGTCCAGCGGGCCGAGCACCTGATGTACTTCACGCTCGGCTACAACCGGTCGTCGAGCACCGAGCGCTTCCGGCAGTTCCGCGACGCGATCGTGCAGCAGGCCGACGCCTGGGCGCAGAGCGGGCGCCACGGGTTCACCGCCGCCGACGCCTGCAGCGTGGCCCGCGCGTTCCGGGACGTGAAGCTCGACGGCGAGTACGGCCGCTCCGCCGACGCCACCTGCGGGCCGCCCGGCGGGCGCGAGGACCGCTACGTCTGCACGAACGGCTACTGCCCGCTCTGCCCGGTCCAGAACCCGAACCCCTGCGACCGCGAGCCGCGCGCGAGCGAGCCGCACTGCGTGGCCCCGGGCCTCGCCGGCGCGGGCGACCGCCGCATCTGCGTGGGCGGCATCGTGCTCCACGACCAGGGCTGCTCGCGCGGCTCGGTCCGCCACTGCTCCTGCCGGGCCGACGGCTCGTGGGAGTGCCCCGGCACCTGCCGCCGCCCCGAGGGGCTGACCTACTGCCCCGAGACGGCGGGGGCCAGCGGCGGCTACACCCGGACCAACCCCAACTGCGGAGTCGCCACCGGTGACTCCGCGCGGCACGGCTGGTTGCTGGGCCTCGCGCTCGCCGCCCTGGTGTTCGTTCGACGCCGCCGGGGGTGACGAACCGGGCAGGTGGTGCCAATGTTCCGCCCGTGACCATCCGGCCAACCGCTGCCCGCTTCGCCCTCACCCTCTGCGCTGCGCTCGTGCTCTCCGGCTGCCCCGAGCCGGACGAACGCCGCTGGACCGTGGTCTCGGAGCGCCTCCCGGAGGCGCTCCTCTCGGTCACCGGGACCGCCGCCGACGACGTCTGGGCGGTGGGCGCCGACCTCGGCCGGGGCCCGCTCGTGCTGCACTACGACGGCGATCGCTGGGCGCGGGTGGAGACCGGCCACGACGGCCACCTCTGGTGGGCCCACGCCTTCGCCCCGGACGACCTCTTCGTCGGCGGTGAGCGCGGCGCGATCCTGCGCTGGGACGGCGCCGCCTGGACGCGCATGGACACGCCCGGCCTCGGTCGCGAGACGGTGTTCGGCGTCTGGGGCGCGCGGCCCGACGACGTCTACGCGGTCGGCGGCTTCGGCGGGCGCCGCGGCTTCATCTGGCGCTGGGACGGCGAGACCTGGAGCCAGCTCACGCTGCCTCGCGACATCCCCCTCGGGCCCGACGGCGACTGGCCGGGGCTCTTCAAGGTGTGGGGCGACGGCGAGGGCCGGGTCTGGGTGGTCGGGGGCCGCGGGCTCGTGCTGCGCGCCGACGACGGCGCCACCTTCGAGGTCGTCGAGAGCCCGGCCGAGGAGACGCTCTTCACCGTCGCCGGCGCGACCGACGAGGCCGGCGCGATGGCGCACCTCGTCGCGGTCGGCGGGGCCGGCAACTGCCGGGTGCTCGAGGCGGGCGCGGACGGCGCCCTCGCCGACGCCTCCCCCGAGCTCGCCCCGCTGCTCCAGGGCGTCTCGGTGCGCGCCGACGGCTCGGCCTGGGCGGGCGGCTTCCAGGGCACGATCTACCGCCGCGACGGCGGCGGCCAGGACTGGGAGGAGGTCCGGCCCGAGGTCGACGTGCGGGTCGGCTCCTATCACGCGACCTGGATCGACCCGAGCGGCGGCGTCTGGCTGGTAGGCGGCGACGTGCTCTCCCCCGCGCTCACCGAGGGCGCGGTGGTGCACTTCGGCGCCGAGGTGCCGGTGTACGCCGAGGCGCCGCCCCCGAGCGACGGCGGCGTCGACGCGGGCCCCACCCCGGCGACCTGCCCCGCCGACGCGATCGACCCCGCGCCCGAGGGCAGCATCGCGCGCCGCTGGAACGAGCAGATCCTCAACGCGATCCGCCGCGACATCCCCCGCCCCGGCGTGCACGCGCGCAACCTCTACCACCTGTCGGCGGCGATGTGGGACGCGTGGGCGGCCTACGACGCGGTCGCCCAGGGCGTCCTCGTGCGCGAGCGTCAGAGCGCGAGCGACGTCGACGCGGCCCGGCGCGAGGCCATCAGCTACGCCGCCCTCCGGGTGCTCGCGCACCGCTACGACGACAGCCGCGCCGCGCAGCCCGGCTCGGACGTCTCGCAAGCCTGCTTCCGCTCGTTCATGGAGACGCTGGGCTACGATCCGGACGACGACGGCGCCGAGGGAGACTCCCCGCGCGCGCTCGGCAACCGCATCGGCGCCGCGATCGTCGCCATGAGCGCGGACGACGGCGCGAACGAGGGCGCCAACTACGCCGACACCACGGGCTGGGCGCCGATGAACCCGCCGCTCGTGGTCGACGAGCCCGGCGTGGAGCTGCCGGCGCCGGACTGGTGGCAGCAGCTCAACCTCTTCGAGGCCGCGACCCAGAACGGGCTGATCCTGCCGAGCGGCGTGCAGGGCTACATCGGCCCCAACTGGGGAGAGGTCCGGCCCTTCGCGCTCCGCGATCGCCGCCCCGACGGGCTCTACCTCGACGCGGGCGAGGGGCCCACCTTCGCCGACCCGGAGATGAAGGGCTGGGTCGTCGAGATCATCCAGGCGGAGGCGGACCTCGAGGTGAACGACGTCACCCTCGACATCTCGCCGGGCGCCTACGGCAACAACCCGCTCGGCACCCAGGACGGCGAAGGGCACCCGCTCAACCCGGCCACCGGCGCGCCCTACGCGCCCAACGTGGTGCCGCTCGGGGACCTCGCGCGCGTGCTCGCCGAGTTCTGGGCCGACGGCCCGAGCTCCGAGACGCCGCCGGGGCACTGGAACACGCTCGCCAACTACGTGACCGATCACCCGATGCAGCGGCGCTGCGTCGGCGGCGCGCCCGACTTCGACGCCTGCCGCGACGGCTCGGCGCCGGAGCTCGACCCGCTCGAGTGGGACGTGAAGCTCTACCTCGCGCTGAACGGCGCCGTGCACGACGCCGCGATCGTCGCCTGGGGCACCAAGCGCGCGCACTCGAGCGCGCGGCCGATCTCGCTCGTCCGCTACATGGCCCAGCTCGGGCAGTCGAGCGATCCGGACGGGCCCGCCTATCACCCCGACGGCCTGCCGCTCGTGCCCGGGCTGATCGAGCTGATCACCGAGGAGACGGTCGTTCCGGGGGCCCGCCACGAGCGGCTCGCGCCCTTCGTCGGTCAGGTCGCGGTGCGCGGCTGGCCGGGAGAGCCGGGCGACCGGGCGAACGACACCACGCCGATCCAGTGGCTGCGCGGGGTCGAGTGGGTGCCCTACCAGCGGCGGAACTTCGTCACGCCCGCCTTCCCGGGCTTCGTCTCGGGGCACAGCACCTTCAGCCGCGCGGCCGCCGAGGTGCTCGCCGCCTTCACCGGCGACGCGTTCTTCCCCGGCGGGCTCGGCGAGTACGTCGCCCGGGAGCGCAGCTACCTCGTGTTCGAGCGCGGCCCGAGCGTCGAGGTCCGCCTCCAGTGGGGCACCTACTTCGACGCCGCCGACCAGGCGGGTCAGTCGCGGATCTACGGCGGCATCCACATCCGCCCCGACGACGTGGTGGGCCGCACGCTCGGGCACGACGTCGGCCTCGCCGCCATCGCGCACGCCCGCGCCTTCTACGACGGGTCAGCCCCCTGAGGCGAAGGCGGCCTCGATCCGGTCCTCGACCTGGTCGCCGGCGTAGTGGCCCTTCCAGCCGATGACCGCGCCCTCGGTGAGCACGATGTGCACCTCGTTCGAGGTGACGCCGAACTGCGACTGGAAGGCGCCGGTCGGGTCGATGAGCACCGGCATGTGGATGCCGTAGCGCTCGCGGATCTCGGCGCAGTCCGCCGCGTCGGCCGGATCGAAGCCGGCGTCCTCGCTGATCACCATCCACCCGGCGAAGGCCTCTCCGCGCTCGGCGACGAAGCGATCGTAGATCCGGTTGGCGTCGTTCCGCGCGAACGAGCGGCAGGGCGGGCACCAGTCGGCGAGCTCGAAGAGCCAGGTGACCTCGCGATCGCAGAGCTCGTGGAGCGAGTGGGCGACCCCGTCGCAGTCCATCAGCACGAGCTCCTCGGCCACGTCGCCGCGGTTCGGCCCGAAGGGCCCCTCCGGAGGACAGATCGGCCCGGGCAGGCCCGAGTCCACGGGTCCGGCGTCGTGGCGCCCGGCGTCCTCGGGCCCGGCGTCGGCAGCGGACGCGGCGTCGGGAGGCTGGCCGAGGCCGGCGTCGGCGGCCGCGTCGGGGGACATCGGCGGGCTCGAGGTGCAGCCGAGGAGGAGGAGAGAGGCGAAGGAAATCACGCGCATGCTGAAACCGGGGCAGAAGGCGGCGACTACTATGCGCCGATGCGACGCGCGTTACAGATCATCGCCGCGCTGGCCCTCGCCGGGTGCGACGGAGCGGCTCCGCCGGACGACACCCCGGACGCGGGGCGCGACGCCGGGGCCCCGGCCGACGCCGGCGCGACCGAGGACGCGGGGGCCTGTGAGGCCGACCCGATGGGCGACCCGCTCGCCTGCGAGTCGCTCGAGCCCGACCCGAGCTGCGAGGCCCGGTGGACGGTCGGCGTGCGCGGCCGGGTGATCGCGCTCGAGGGCGGGGCGGGCGTCGCCGACGCGCGGCCGCAGCTCTGCGCGCGGGTCGCGCCGGACGATCGCCTCGTCTGCTTGGTCCCGCCCACCACCGACGCCGAGGGCGAGTTCACCATCGTGGTGCCCGAGGAGATCCGCTGCCTGGAGCGGGCCGCGATGCGGGTGGTGGCGCCGCGTCAGCCGCTCGGCGCGGTCTACTGTCCCTTCGCGCTCGAGGGGACCGAGCCGGTGATCGCGCTCGAGGAGGCCTTCGCCTTGCCCGCGACCGCGCCGGCCGAGGTGCCGCCCGAGGGCGACCCGGCCGCGCCGCGCGAGGTGCGCTTCCCGGGCGGGGTGACGCTGAGCCTCGCGCCGGACGCGCTCCTCGGCGCCGACGCGTACGAGCGCCTCGCCGGAGGCCCGGTGCCGGTGGAGGCCACCGCCTGCTTCGCGGAGGGGCGCCCGCTCCTCGGCGCCTACACCTTCACCCCGGAGGGCGCGCTCGCGACGCCGGCCGCGATCGCGCTGCCCAACGACGCCGGCCTGCCGCCGGGGGCGAGCGTCGATCTCTACGTGCTCGGCGGCCTCGACACGCGCCTGGTCGACGGCACCCCGGTCGAGGAGGCGGAGCTGGCCCGCTTCGGCGTCGGCACGGTGAGCGCGGACGGGGCCCGCATCGTCTCGGACGAGGCCTCGCTCCCGTACCTTTCGACCGTGGCCTGGCAGGCGAGATAGGCTCCCGGTCGGAGGGCCGGATGACGAACCCGATCGAAGCCACGGCGACCTGGGTGGGGGCGCTCGCGCGCGGCGGCGTGCTGATGGGACACGAGGAGGAGGTGGGCGCGGTGCTCGCCAACGTCGTGCTCGGGCCGGACGAGCTGGGGGCGCTCCGCCAGTTCTTCCACGACGCGTCGGACGAGGTGCGCGTCCGCGAGCGCCGGGGCGCCATCCACGCCTGCATCTACCTCGCGCAGGCGGACCGCGAGATCGTGCCCGAGGAGGTGGCGCTGCTGATGCGCATCATCGCGCACAGCGAGCTGTCGCCCGACGAGAAGGAGCACCTCGAGCGCGCGGTCCGGGTGCCGCTGAGCCCGGACGAGATCGCCGAGGAGCTCACCCAGCCGGGCCTGCGGGAGCTGATGCTGGCCCTGAGCTGGCAGCTGGCCGACGCCGACGACCGCCTCGACGACGGAGAGCGGGAGGCGCACCAGGCCCTCGCCCGGGCGTTCGGGGTGAGCGACGCGCGGCTCGCGACCCTGCGCGAGGCCGTCGTCACGGCGCCGGAATGAGCGTCACGGCTCCGTGATGAGCGTCACCCGGCCGGGCTGACGACCCGCGCCTTGCCGAGCGCCGCGAAGAGGTCGTCGGGCGTGAACGGCTTCTGCACGAGCCGGACGCGCGCCGGCAGCGGGGAGCGGTCGAGCCGATCGGCGGTGTAGCCACTCACGAGCACGATCGGCATGCTCGGGCGGCGCTCCAGGACCTGCCGGGCGAGCTCGACGCCGTCCATCCCGGGCATCACCACGTCGGTGAGCAGCACGTCGAAGCCGTCGTCCGCGTCGAAGCGCTCGAGCGCCTCCTGACCGTTCGAGGTCTCGGTCACGTCGAAGCCCGCGGCGCGCAGGATGCGGGTGGTCGTGCGGCGCACCGCGTCGTCGTCCTCGGCGAAGAGCACGCGGCCCTCGTGTCGGGCGGGGGGCGTGGGGAAGCGGCTCGCGGCGCGGCGCGGGCGGGCGTCGGTGCGCGGGAGGCTGAGTTCGACGGTGGTGCCCTCCCCCTCGCGGCTGAGGAGCCGCACGTTGCCGCCCGCCCGGCGCACGAAGCCGAGCACGGTGCTCAGCCCGAGGCCGCGCCCGAGCGGTCGGCGCTTGGTGGTGAAGAAGGGCTCGAAGGCGTGGGCGCGGGTCTCGGGGCTCATGCCCAGGCCGTCGTCGTGGACGGCGATCGACACCGCGCCCTGTCCGGCGTCGCCGGTCGCGATGGTGACGGAGCCGCCGCGGGGCAGCGCGTCCTTCGCGTTCGCGGCCAGGATGCCGAGCACCTGCTCGAAGGCGCCGACCGAGATCCGCGCGAAGGCGTCCCGGGCGACCAGCTCGGTCTTCAGTGTGATCGCGTCGCCGAGGATGCGCGCGAGCATCGGGCGGCTCTGGCGGATCGCGGCGTGCAAGTCGACCGGCTCCGCGTCCTCGTCGCGCTGGCGCGTGAACGTGAGCAGCTGCGCGGTCAGCTCCGCCCCCCGCTCGACGGCCTGCAGGATGTCGGCGAGCGAGGCCTCGGGGTCGCCTTCGCGCGCCAGCTCGGCCTGGGCCGCGATCACGGTGAAGAGGTTGTTGAAGTCGTGCGCGACCCCGCCCGCGAGGCGCGCGAGGGACTCCAGGCGCTCCACGTTCATGCGGGCCTCGAAGGCCTCGTTGTGCGCCGCCCGCAGCCGCTCGCTGTCGAGCTCGCGAATGATCGCCATCGCCCGCCCGTCCGGCAGGAGCTTGCTCGACACCTCGCCCAGGAAGGTGGTGCCGTCCTTTCGGCGCAAGGACCGCACCTTGTAGAGCGGGTTGCCGCCGCGGAGCCGCTCCAGCCGCACCGGATCGACGGACAGCGCCTCGGGGTCGACCAGGTCGTCGACGCGGAGCGCGAGCAGCTCGTCCCGCGTGTAGCCGAACATCCGGCACGCGACCTCGTTGCAGTCGACGTGGCGCCGCTCCAGGTCGGCGACCGTGATCGCGTCCGGCGCCTGCGCGAACAACGCTCGGTACGCGTCCGACATGGGCTCCAGCCAGTGTACGGCGAAAACCGTCGTGGCTGAAGACCACGTTCGGTTACTCCCGCAGGATCCGCCTCAGCTGCCCGAGCGTGAACGGCTTGGGGAGGAAGGCGTCGAAGGGCACGGTGCTCGGGTCGACGTCCGAGTAGCCGCTGGTGCCCACCACGCGCGTGTCCGGCAGCGCCTCGCGCAGCTCCGCCAGGATCTCGCGTCCGCCCCGGCCGCCGCGCACCGTGAGATCGAGGATGGCCACGTCGACCCGCGCGCCGGCGGCGCGGAGCTGCGCTGCCTTCTCGAGCGCCTCGTCGCCGTGGTCGGCGGTCACCACGTCGTGTCCGAGCTGCTCGAGCATGCGGCCGAAGATGCGCTGCAGCGAGGCCTCGTCCTCGAGCAGCAGGATCCGGAGGCGCGACGTGTCGCGCTGCGGCGGCGCCGAGGCCGAGCGCGCGGGGGGCCGCACCTCGAGGGCGGGCAGCCAGAGGCGCACGGTGGTGCCGCGGCCGGGCGCGCTCTCGAGCTGCAGGTCGCCGTCGTGGCGGCGGACCACCGCCCGCGCCGTCGGCAGCCCGAGGCCGGAGCCCTCGCGCTTGGTGGTGAAGAAGGGGTCGAAGGCCCGGGCGAGGGTCTGCGCGTCCATGCCCGGCCCGAGGTCCGAGACCTCGACGCGCACGTGCGGGCCGTCCTCGAGGGGCGGCCGGGCGTGGATCCGCTCGTTCTCGGCCCGGAGCCGGATCACCGCGCCCTCCGGCGAGGCCTGCACCGCGTTGAGCACGAGGTTGTGGAGCACGCTCGTGAGCTGATCGCGGTCGCCGTCGATGGCCCAGAGGCTGTCGGGCACCTCGAGCTCCGCCCGCAGCCCCCGCCCCGCGAGGGTGAGCCGGGCCGCCTGGTGGATCAGCGGGCCGAGATCGAAGGTGCCCCGCGCGCTGGCGCCGCCGCGGGCGAACGCCAGGAGCTGCCGGGTCAGGCCGCGCGCGCCCTGGGCCGCGTCGATCACGTCGCGCAGGAACGCGCTCCGCTCGTCCCCCTCCAGCGTCGGCTCGAGCGCGCTGGCCGCGCCCAGCACCGCCGAGAGGAAGTTGTTGAAGTCGTGCGCCACCCCGCCGGCGAAGAGCGACAGCGACTCGAGCTTGCTGGACTCGACGAGCTGCGCCTCGAAGCGCTTGCGCTCGGTGAGGTCCCGGACGATCGCGACCAGGGCCGGCACGTCGGGCCGCGTGAGGTCGGCGCCGGGCAGCCGGCGCAGGCGCACCTCCACCGGGAAGGTCGTGCCGTCGCCGCGCTTCGCCTCCCACTCGAAGTCGTGGCTGCCCTCCTCGAGCGCGCGCCGGGCGTGCCCCAGGGCCTCCTCGAGGGAGTGCCGGTCGCTCATCGTCGCCTCGGGCGGGCCCTCGATCAGCAGCTGCCGGGTGACGCGGTAGGCCTCGAGCACCCGCTCGTTCACGTCGAGGATCCGGCCGTCCCCGCCGTGCACGAAGATCATGTCCGGGCTGGCGTCGTAGAGCGCCTGCAGCTGATCCCGCGCGGCGCTGAGCTCCGCCCGGCCCCGGAAGAGCTCCACCCCGCGGCCGAGCACGTCGGCGATCTCCTCGAGCCGGCGCACCTCGTCGGCGTCGAACGCGCCCTCGCGGGTGGCGTAGACGTTCAGCGCGCCGACCACCGCGTCGCCCACCCGGATCGGCACCGCGCAGCTGGCGGAGAAGCCCTGCGCCCGCGCCGCCTCCTGCCACGGCGAGTAGCTCGTGTCGTCGGCGACCGCCTTCGCGGTGCGGCCCTCGCGGACCGCGCGACCGGTGGGCCCCTGCGCGCGCGGGCCCTCGTCCCAGCGGGTCGCGGCGCCCGCCGGGTAGGATCCGTCGCCCGTCCAGGCGACCGGGCACACCTCGCCGCCCGGCTGCTTGGCGCCCACCCACGCGAGCGCGTAGCCCGCCTCCTCGGTGAGCAGGGCGCAGACCCGCTGGTACAGCGCGCTCTCGCTCTCCGCCTTCGCGACGGCGCCGAGCGCGGCGCTGGCCACCCTCAGCGCGCGATCCGGCGACTCCTCGGCCCCCCTCGCGCCTGCCCCCATCGATCCATCGTCGACCGGCGGCCCCGAGGTCGTCAACCGCCGGTGACGCGGGCCATCGCCTCGAAGGCGCTCTCGGCGAAGTCGGTCATCTGCCCGAGCATCCACGCCCCGGTCATCGTCAGCGCGACGAACACGCCGATGGCCTTGGCCGCGAACGGGACCGCCGCGTCGTTGACCTGCGTGGCGGCCTGCAGGATGGCGAGCGCGAGCCCGATGATGGCCACCGTCAGGATCACCGGCGCGCCGGCGACCACCGCGGTCCACATCGTCTCGCGGATCCAGTCGAGCCCGATGGAGGGGGTCATGCGAACGAGGCCACGAGTGAGCGGGTGAGGAGGGCCCATCCGTCCACCAGGACGAAGAGCAAGATCTTGAGCGGGGTCGAGACCATCGTCGGCGGGAGCATCACCATGCCCATCGAGGTCAGGACGCTGCCGGTGATCAGGTCGACGAGCACGAACGGCAGGAAGAGCAGGAAGCCCATCTCGAAGCCGGTGCGCAGCTCGCTGATCATGAACGCGGGCACCAGGAGGTGGAGCGAGACGTCGCTCAGGTCGGCGGGGCGGTCGGTCTGGCTGAGCTCGTAGAAGAGCAGCAGGTCGTCCTCGCGGGTCTGCCGGATGAGGAAGCCGCGCATGATGTCGGAGCCGCGCTCCCAGGCCTCGTCGCCGTCGATCTGCTCGGCCTCGTAGGGGTCGAGCGCCTCCACCTGAACGCGATGGAAGATCGGCGCCATCACCACCGCGGTCAGCAGGAGCGAGAGCGAGAGGATCACCTGCATCGGCGGCACGTTCTGGGTGCCGACCGCCTGCCGCACGAAGCTGAGCACGATGACGATGCGGGTGAAGCTCGTCATCGAGATGAGGATGGCCGGCGCCAGGCTCAGCACCGTCATCAGCACCAGGATCTTGAGCGCCGGCACCATCTGGTCGGGCTCCTCGAGATCCGGGAGGGTGACGGTCACGCTCCCCGGCGGGGTCACCGTGGCGTCGTCCTGGCTCTGCGCGGACGCGATCGCGGGCGCCACGAAGGCCGGCGCGAGGGTGGCCCCGCAGACCCCGAGGGCGAGCGCGAAGCTCACCCAGGCGGCGCGGACGCTGTGACGCGGGCTCTTCATGACGTCTTCCTCCGGCTCAGCGCCCGAGCTTCTCGCGGAGGCGGAGCAGGCCGGCGACGGCCTCGCTGGGCGCCGACGCCGCTCCACCGCCGAGGCCTCCACCGAGCCCGCCGCTGAGGCTCACGCTGTCGGCGCGGCCGCGGTCTCCGACCAGCTTCATCAGCTCGGCGCCGAAGCGCGGGCGATCCTCGACCTTCTTGCGGCTCGACGCGCGGTGCAGCGTCTGCGGGCGCTCCTCGTCCTCCCCCGCGCCGAGGCGGAGGAAGGGGAGCAGATCGCTCTCCTCGGAGAGCTCGCCGCCGCCCTCGTCGCCGCCGCGAGGCGCCGGCATCGAGGCGATCTTCTCGGTGCGGCCGGCGTGGACCGCGAGCAGGTGATCCTCGCCGAGCGCCCGGACCACGAGGAGCTGGTGCTTCCCGCCGATCCGCTTCTGGGCGATGATGTCGATGTCGCGGCGCGGGCCGGCCTTGCCGATCTTCTTCTGCACCGTGCGGAGCGCCAGGTAGCCGCCGCCGAGCAGCAGGGTCAGGACGAGCAGGATGACGGTCGTGCTCGGGCCGTCCGACGCGGGCAGCGGCTGAGCGTCGCTCGAGCGGGTGAGCGCGAGCGGCGGCGCGGACGCCTCCTCAACCTCCGCTTCGACGGCCTCGGGCTCGGCGGCCGGCTCGGGGGACGCCTCAGCCGACGCGGGCTCCGCCTGGCGGGCCTCGACCGGCTCGGGGGCCGCGGTCTCGGCCGCCGCGATCGCCGCGACCTGGGGCAAGGCGGCACGCGGGATGGAGATGCGGGCCACCGGGCCGTCGCGGGTCACCACGACCTCGTCGGCGGAGAGGCGACGCATGTCGCCGAGCCGGATGATGGTCACCGCGGTGTCCTCGTAGCCGGGGCGGATGCGGACGAAGCGGATGGCCGCGCCGTCGCCGTCGCGGTCGAGGCTCACGCTGTTCATGCCCGGGAACCACACCCGGACGAAGCCGGGCGAGGTGCGGATGCGCGGCTCTCCGAGGTCCGCCTCGGCCTGCACGCGGAGCTCGTAGGTCTCCTCGCCGAGGTCGGCGCGCGCGTCGGTGATGGTGTTCGCCGACGCGGCGCTCGGCACGGCGAGCAGGGCGAGGGCGAGGGTGGCGATTCGCTGCTTCATCAGAAGCCCTCCTTCCCGCCGAGGCGGCGGACGCGCTCGCTCGCGGGGACGATGTCGGTGATGCGGACGCCGTAGCGCTCGCCGACGATGACGGCCTCGCCCTGAGCGACGAGCACCTTGTTCGCGTAGATGCTGAGCGGGGTGCCCGCCGGGGTGCCGAGCTCCAGGACCGAGCCGACGTCCAGCTCGAGCAGCTCGTGGATGCGCATCTTGCGACGCCCGAGCTCGACGTGGATGTCGAGCGGGATCTCGAGGATCCGGTCGAGGTCGTGCGACCGCTCGGGGGTCGGCGCCGCGGCGGGGGCCTCTTCGGGCGAGCTCGCGCCGAAGCCGAGAGATTCCATGCTGAGCTCACTCATGACGTCTGCCGTCCCTTCGATTCTCTGGAGGTCACTTCGATCGCGAGGTCGCCCTTGTGGACGACCGGGTTGCCGTGCCCGAGGACCACGTCCTCGATGCAGAGCGCGACGGGGTCACCGGGCGCGCCGCTGAGCCGCAGCACGTCGCCCGTCTGGAGCGCGAGCAGGTCGCGCACGCTCGAGGGGGCGCGCCCGAGGACCGCGATCAGGTCCACCTCGGCGCCGGCGATCTTCTCGACGAGGAGGTCCTTCGCGCGGGGCGCCTCCTCCTTCTTCTTCTGCAGGGCCTCGCGGGCCGCCTGCTGCTTGGGGCACGCGCTCGTCACCGCGGCCGCGGTCAGGGCGAGGAGCAGCTCGCCCGCGCGCTGGCCGCCGTTCGAGAACCGCAGGCCCAGGCGGAGCATCGGCTCGAAGCGCACCCCGCCGTCGTCGGCGTCGTCGTGGTCCTCGAGGGTGAGGGGCCGGCCGCGGAGGAAGGTCTCTCCGAGCGCCTCGACCACCGCCGCCGGGAAGGGGCGGAGGATGCGTCGGTCGAGCTCGCTCAGCGCGCCGCCGGGCGCCGCCGCCTCACCGCTCGACTCCGGCGCGCCCATGCAGCGCTCGAGCACCGAGCGGCCGAGGTTCGAGTCGAGCGCGACCACGCCGAGCGCCTCGCCGCGGGAGCGCACCGTGAACAGCAGCGCGTGCGGGTCGATCGAGGAGGTGAGCACGTCCCGCGGCACGATCTCGGCGGGGAGCAGCTCGACGTCCATGCCGCGCGCGGTCTGCTTGAGGAGCTGCGTGCGCGCCGCCCGCCCGAGCTGGATGGCCGCCGCGTCCGCCCGGCCCAGCGCGTCGCGCATCGGGCCCTCGGGGGAGCCGAGGTCGGTCTTCTTGGCTTCGACCTCCCCTCGCGTCTCCTCCTCCCGCATCGCGTCGAGGAGCGCGCTGGTCTCCTCGTCGCTGAGCAGGGGCTCTTCCATGGACGGCTCTTCGAACATCGCGCGGCTCCGCCCTTACTGGACGACGAACTCCGTGAAGTAGATGGCGCGCACGAGGTCGCCGCCGATCTGCTCGTTGGCGAGCTCGGTCAGCTCCTCGAGGATGGCGGCGCGGTTCTCCTGCCCGACGACCTCGTCCATCGACTTGCCGCTGAGGTGCAGGAGGACGGCGGAGCGGAGCGGGACGAGGCGGGTCTCCACCTCGGCCTGCCGCTCGGCGTCGCGGATCTCCAGCTGGAAGCCCGCCCGCAGGTAGTGCGTCCCGTTGGGGTCCTCGAGGTTGACCACCAGCGCCGAGAGCTCGAGCAGGGGGCCGACCTCGCGGCCGCTCCCCGTGGGCTCGGCCGCCTCCGCGGTCGCGGCGGGCTGGCTGCCCATCGTCATGACCACCGCGCCGGCGGCGCCCGCCACCACGAGCAGGTTGGTCACCACGAGCACGATGATGAGGGTGCTCTTCCCGCCGCCGCTCGGCGCGGGCTGCTCCTCGGTGTCTTGCTTGTCGTCGGCCATCGCGACGAGAGCTAGAGCACCGACCGTGCCATCGCTCTCCGAGGCCTGCAGGGAGGGGCTCGGACGTGATCCGGCGGCCTCGGCGTCAGCCCTCCGGCGCTCCGGCGGGCCCGAGGTCAGGCGCTTGACGCACGCCGAAGCGCGCCCGGACCGCCTCGAGCGGCTCGGGGAACCAGGGCCACGGATCCCAGCCGTCCACCGAGAGGTCCTCGGTCATCGCCGCGCCCCGCGCGAAGGCGCCGAGCATGCGGGCCGGGTCCACGAGCCCGACGCCCCCCTGCGAGTACGGCGAGACGCGCATCCCGAGGTGGAACTGCAGCGTGATGGTGAAGACCCAGAAGAACGGGTCCTCGCGGGTGAAGCCGGCGATGAAGGACACCACCTCGACCTCCTCCCGGGGCGCGACGCCATACCCGCCGAGCACGTGGCTGACGTCGTGCCAGACGCCCGACTCGGGCACCGCGCCCTTCTCACCCGGGAAGCCGAGCCCGTTCTCGTAGACGAAGCGGAAGTAGGCGTGACCGAGGGTGCCCTCGGGCAGCTCGCCGAGCGCGATGTAGCGGGCCGCGAGGGCCGGATCGACGGCCCGGCCGAGCATGGGGCCCACGATCTTCCAGACCCCGCGGGGCCCCTCGCGCTTCAGCGCGTCGACGAAGACGTCCCGGGCGAACGAGCGCCGGGCCAGGTCCAGCCAGGCGAGCCGCACCCTCCCCTTCGCGATCTGGGCGAGGTTGTGGACCCGGGGCTCGTCGACCCCGGCCGCCGACGCCAGGGCGCGCACCACCTCCACCTCGGCCGGGTCGATCCGGCCGTCGAGCAGGGCCGCGAGGATGCCCGCCTGCACCACCCGCTCGGCGTCCCGGCCGGCCAGCCCCGCGCTCGCCAGCGCCGCCGGGGTCAGCGGGGGCACCTCGGGGTCGATCTCGAGCAGCCGCCCCGCGGCCTCGAGCAGGCCGCGCTCCGCCTCCGCGAGCTCACCGTCCGCCCTCGCCACCGCCCGCATCGCCCCGAGCGCCAGGCGCGCGTGGGCGGGCTCCAGATCCATCCAGTGCATCCGCCCGAGAATGACGCATTCTCCGCGGGTGCCGAAGCTCGCCGGTCGTCGCACCCGCACTCTCCTCCTGGTCAGCGCCGGGCTGGGGGTCGCGCTCTCCATCGGGCTCCGGTTCGTCGGCGCCGACGCGATCAGCCGGGTCCTCGCCCTCGCCGTGCTCGGCGTCGCGCCGCTGGCGCTCGCGGTCGCGCCCCTCGCCCGCGAGAGCCGGCTCGTCGACCTCGCCGCGATCGCCCAGCCCCTCTGCGGCGCGGCCGCGGTGGTCGCCCTGTCCCTGCCGGTCTCGCTCGAGGCGGGCGCGTGGGCGGCGGCCTGGGTCAGCTTCGCCATCCTGGTGGCGCTCCTCGGGCTCGGCCGGGTGCTCGCGGGCGGGCTGCGGCGGCTGGACACGCTCGCGACCGGGCTCGCGCTCGCCTACCTGCCGGTGGGCGCGGGGTGGCTGCTGCTGTCTCGGGTCGGCGCGCGCCCCCTCGACTTCGACCCGCTGATCGTCGCCCTGACCGGCGTCCACTTCCACTTCGCCGCGGTGGCCGCCCCGATCCTCGCGGTCCGCGCCGGCCTCGCGCTCGACGGGCGACGCCGCCGGCTGGCCCTGGGCGCGGCGCTGGCCGCGGTGGCCGCGCAGCCGATCGTCGCGATCGGCATCACCTCGTCGCCGTGGCTCGCGCTGGCCGGCACGGCGCTGCTCGCCGGCGCGCTGCTCCTCGTCGCCGGGCTGACCCTCGGGTGGGTCTGGCGGCGGCCTCGCCGCGCCGTCTCGCGGGTGCTGCTCCTCGTCAGCGGCGCCTCCCTGCTGCTCTCGATGCCGCTCGCGCTGGCCTACGCGTGGGGCGAGGCGACCGGGCACCGCCTGATCGGCATCCAGTGGATGCTGCGCACGCACGGCTACGCGAACGCGCACGGCTTCGTGATGTGCGGGCTCTTCGCCTGGGCCCTCGAGGACCGCTACTCGAGCGCCGACTCGACGTAGTGCCCGGGCGTGCGCATCAGCACGTTGTCCGAGTTCGAGCCGGCCGCGACCTCGAAGAGGCTGGTCGCGCCGTCGCCGTCGAGGTCGCCGATCGCGCGGAAGCTGTAGAGGGCCTCGCCGGCCCCGTGCCGGCAGCCTCCGACCGAGACGATCTCGTAGCCGTAGCGGAGCGCCCCGCCGCTCGCGAAGCCGAGCCCGCTGAAGCTGGGATCCGACTCCCAGTCCGGGTAGGCGGCGACGCCGCGGGGGACGGCGGGCAGCGGGCCGGCCGAGTCCACCACGCAGCCCGAGAAGGTCTGCGGCGAAGAGCGTCCGGGCGGGTACTCGGCGACGTAGTAGCTCGCCGCGTGGTGGTAGAGGTCGCCGAGCATCGTCGTCGCCTCGCTGGTCCGAGCCCGCCGCGAGTAGCTGACGAAGCTCGGGATGGCGAGCGCGGCGAGGATGCCGACGATCGTGACCACCGACATCAGCTCCACCAGCGTGAACCCTGCTCTTCTCCGCCGCACCGGGCCACGTTAGCGCTTCCGGTGAAAAAGGAAAAGTCCACGAATGGCGGTCGTGATCACCGCTTCAGGTTGACCAGCTCCGTGTACATCTCGTCGGCGGTGCTGACGATGCGGCTGTTGGCGGAGAACCCGCGCTGGTAGGCGATGAGGTCGACGAACTCGCGCGCGAGGTCGACGTTGCTGCCCTCGAGGGCCCCCGCCACCACCGCGCCGCGCCCGCCGGTGCCGGCCGCGCCGACCACCGCCTCGCCGCTGGCCTGGGTCTCGACCCAGAGGCCCTGCCCGGCCCGCTCGAGGCCGTCGACGCTCGCGAAGTCCGCGACCGCGACCTGCCCGAGGACCCGGCGCTGGCCGTTCGTGAAGACCCCCTCGATGGTTCCGTCCTGCCCGATCGAGATGCCCGCGACCTCGCCGGCGCCGTAGCCGTCCTGGCTGATGCCGGTGTTGGTGGAGGGCGAGGCGTACTGGGTGGTCCCGCTCATGCCGGTGCCCGAGTCGGTGGTGATCGAGTCGCCGAAGTCGAAGGTGACCGCCTGGCCGGGGGTCGCGTCGACGAAGTCCCAGCTCGAGGCGCTGGTGGTCTCGGTGTCGAGCTGGCCGTCGGTGGTGAAGGTCAGGGTGCCGCTCGCGCCCTCGAAGGGCGTGCCCGGGGTGCCGCCGGTGACTTCGGCGCCGTCCGCCATCGCGTGCCACTCCCAGCTGTTCGCGCCGGTCTTGCGATAGTAGACGGTCACCTCGTGCGCGTTGCCGAGCGAGTCGTACACGGTGACGTTCGAGGAGAAGTCGCTCGTGCCGGCCGGGTCGGTGGGATCCCAGGCGTCGGTCCGCACCGCGGTCTCGGCGTCGAGGTTCGCGCCGACGTCGACGCTCGTGGTGGCGTTGGCCCCGATGGTGCCCTGCTCGACCTGGAGGTCTCCGAGCGTGCCGCTCAGCGCGCCGGTGTCGTCGGCCGGGTAGCCCTGCAGGCGCAGGCCGTCCTGGTTGACGAGGTAACCCTCGCTGTCGAGCGTGTACTGGCCGGCCCGCGTGTAGAAGCTGCCGTCGACGCCGCCGACGTTGCCGCTGACGACGAAGAACCCGGAGCCGTTGAGCGCGAGGTCGGTCGGCGAGTCGGTGGTGAGCAAGGCGCCCTGCGCCCACATCTGCTGGATGCTGCCCACGCGGCTGCCGGCGCCGGCCTGCGGCATCGCGCTCGAGCCGGCGATGCTGCGCCCGAGCATGTCCTGGAAGTTCGCGCGCGAGCGCTTGTATCCGACCGTGTTCACGTTGGCGATGTTGTCGCCGACGACCGAGAGCGCCTCGCTGTGGCTGCGGATGCCCGAGGAGGCGGTGTTCAGGGACTTCATGATGGTCATGGCTATCTCTCCAGGGTCGGGGCGTCAGCGCGTGTAGGAAGAGAGCGCGACGGAAGGGTCGATGAGGCTGGGGTTCTCGAGCTCGGGGAGGCTCCCGGGCGCGGTGGAGGGCGCGGTGCTCGTCCCGCTCGCGCCGGAGCGCTCTCGCGTGGCGCCCGCGCCGCCGCCGGGTCCGTCGTCGACGCGGCGCACGTCGCCCATGAGGATCTTGTGCTCGCCGTCGAGGATGAGCTCCGGGTAGCCGTGCTCGTAGCTGACGCCGGTGACCGTGCCGCGGACCTCGGTGTCGGCGCCGACCGGCTGACCCTCGCCGTCGGTGGCCGAGACCTCGACGCGGTAGCGACCCTCCGGCAGGCGGGTGCCCGAGTCGTCCATGCCGTCCCACTCGTAGCGGTGGGTGCCGGCGAAGCGGTCGCCCTCGAGCTCCATCGTGCGCACCACGCGGCCCTCCTCGTCGCGGATGGTCACCGTGACGTTCGAGGCGCGGCCGTCGAGCTCGAAGGCGCCCGCGGCGCTGCCCGCCTCCTCGAGGCGGAGGGAGCTGGCGTCGGCGGTGACCGTCTTGCCGACGAAGCCGGCGACCTGCGCGTTGGCGATCGAGGCGGAGGCGACGCCGAGCGTCTGCACGCCTTGCTCGATGCCGATGAGGTGCTCGACCGAGGTCAGCTGGGTGAGCTGGGCCATCATGTCGCGCGTGTCCATCGGATCCATCGGGTCCTGATTGCGGATCTGCGTCACGAGGAGCTGCATGAAGGCGTCGCGGTCGAAGTCGGTGCTCGCTTCGCCGACGCCGTTGCCTCCGAGCGCGTTCGCGCCGCTGCGGGTGGAATCGATCTCCATCTCTCTCAGGCCTCCGTGGACAGGCGCCCGGGCGCGCTGGGGCGCGGGCGCGAAAGGGGTCGGGCGTCTCGGCGCTCCTCGAGCGCGACGCGCAGCTTGGCGAGCCGGGTGCCGTGCTCGCGGAGGAGGCCGCGGATGCGGTCCTCGTCCTTCTCGAGCCGCAGCGCGGCGACGAGGCTCGGGGCGAGCACGCGCACGTCGAGGCCGTCGTCGTCGAGGGCGAACTCGAGGCGCAGCGTGCCGAGGGTCGGGTGCTCGACCCGGACCCGCGCGCGCTCCGCGCCGGCGGCGTTCTTCAGCACGCTCCAGCGGACGTGCTGGAAGGCCTCGGCCTCCTCGTCGCTGGTCGGCGGGGGCAGCGGGACCTCGACCTCGGGGGAGTCGCCGGGGCGGTCGAGGGTGAAGGTGGGGCGCGCGAGGTCGGGGGCGGTGACCTGGGTGGCGCGGAGGCGGGCGGCGTGGTCGGCGCCGCCGTCGCCGGGGGTGTCGTCGCTGGAGGCGCCGTCTCCGCCGGAGCGGGGCAGGTCGGAGGAGTCGGCTTCGCCGGCGGCCTCGGCTTCGGCTTCGGCCTCGGCTTCGGCTTCGGCTTCGGCAGCGGCTTCGGTCTCGGCAGCGGCCGCGGTCTCGGCAGCGGCTTCGGGGGCGGCAGCGGGGGCGGCAGCGGCGGCGGCTTCGGAGCCGGCAGCGGCTTCGGGCGCGGCAGCGGCAGCGGCGGCGGCTTCGGGGCCGGCAGCGGGGGCGGCGGCGGCAGCGGGGGCGGCAGCGGCAGCGGGGCCGGGAGCGGCAGCGGGGCCGGCGGCGGCTTCGGGGGCGGTCTCGGGCGCGGTGCCGGGGTCGGCCTGGGTGGCCGGGGGCTGGGGGGCGGCGGCGCCGGGGGGGAGCTCGGGGGCTTCGCCTTCCATCGCGGCGGCGACCTGGGCGGGGGGCACGGCGGGGGCGCCGCGGGTGACGGTGACGGGGCCGTCGAGCACGATCGGGCGCGCGGGGGCGGGCTCGGTCACGCGCTCGCGGGCGCCGGCGTCGTGGCCTCGCGGCTTGATCGTCTCGACCCGCTCGAGGGGGCGCTGCTGCGCGGCGAGGGTGGCGGCGAGGGACATCGAGAAGCCGCTCGGGTCCTCGCTCGTGGCGCGCTTCCGACGCGGCTCGGGGGCGCTGCGGGGCTCGACCTTCATCCGGCCCTCCGCTGGTAGCGCGCGCCACGCTCGTCGAGCATCGCCTGCTCGCGTCGGCCGGCCTCGCGCTTCTCCTCGGCGAGGAGGCGGCCCTCGAGGACCTCGAGGCTCCGCACGTCGCGGCCGGCCTCGGCCAGCGCCGCGGCGCAGCGCGCCCGCTCGGCCTCGACCTCGGTGAGGCGGGCCTGCATCGCCGCGCGGTGCTCGCGGGCGGACTCCACCAGGCTCGCCCGGTGCAGGAGCTCGCGGGCGTCGAAGGTCCCCGCCTCGCAGTAGCCGCGCACCAGCGCGACCACCTGGGCCTCGGCCTGCTCCACCCGCTCGGAGGCGGCGTGGCGCTCGGCCTCCGCCTGGGCGAGGGCGCCGCGGCGGGCGTCCCGGATGCGCTCCTTGAGGCGGATGATGCGGGTCAGGCGGTGGCGTTCGGTCACTGCGGCTCCTCCCAGATGGCGCGGAGGGCCTCGTCGATGGAGTCCCCCGCGTCTTCGGAGAACGGCTGCTTGAGGAAAGATTCGAGGGCCGGCATGCGCGCGAGCGCGCGATCGAGGCGCGGCACCGAGCCGGCCTGGTAGGCGCCGATCGCGACCAGATCCTCGGCCTCGGCGTGAGCGGCGAGCAGGGCCCGGGCGTCCTGGGCCATGCGCTGACGCTCCTCGCTCGTGACCGCCGACATGCAGCGCGAGATCGAGCGCGGCACGTCGATGGCCGGGAAGTGACCGCGCTCGGCGAGCTTGCGCGAGAGCAGCACGTGGCCGTCGAGGATCGCGCGGGCGGCGTCCGCGATCGGATCGCTCATGTCGTCGCCCTCGACGAGCACCGTGTAGAGCCCGGTGATCGAGCCGGGGCCGGTCGACGTGCCGGCCCGCTCGAGGAGCCGGGGCAGCGCGGCGAAGACGCTCGGGGTGTAGCCCTTGGTGGTCGGCGGCTCGCCGATCGCGAGGCCGATCTCGCGCAGCGCCATCGCGTAGCGGGTGACGCTGTCCATCATCAGCAGGACGCGCTTGCCCTGGTCGCGGAAGTGCTCGGCGATCGCGGTCGCGTAGAGCGCGCCGCGGGCGCGGACGAGGGGCGGGTCGGCGCTGGTCGCGGCGACCACGACCGCCTTCTGCATGCCCTCGTCGCCGAGGGTGCGGTGCACGAACTCCTCGACCTCGCGGCCGCGCTCGCCGATCAGCGCGATGACCGCGACGTCGGCGCGCATCCGGCGCACCAGCATGCCGAGCAGGGTCGACTTGCCGACGCCGCCGCCGGCGAAGATCCCGATGCGCTGGCCCTCGGCCAGGGTGAGCAGGCCGTCGATGGCGCGGACCCCAGTGGGGAGCTGCTGCTCGATCGGGCGGCGCTGCAGCGGGTTCGGCGGCTTGCCGTAGAGCGGGCGCTCGGCGTCGAGCGAGGGCGTCGGGCCGCCGTCGAGCGGGCGGCCGAGGCCGTCGACCACGCGACCGAGCAGCCCGGGGCCGACCTCGGCGCGGGCCGCGCGGCCGACGCGGCGGATCGGGGTGCCGACCTCGAGCCCCTCGGTGGCGCCGAGCGGCATGAGCAGCGTGCGGTCTCCGCGCACCCCGACCACCTCGGCCTCGATGGCGGGCTGGTCGACCGGGCGGAGCCGGTAGAGATCGCCGATGGAGGCGCGCACGCCCTGGGCCTCGAGCACCAGGCCGACCGCCTCGGAGAGCCAGCCGTCGAGCGCCGGGCGCGCGGCCTCGCGGGCCACCGGGAGGTAGCGGTCGAGGGCGATCACGCCGACTCTCCCTTCACCCGGCGGCGCTCGTGGATCAGCGCGTCGCGCACCGCCTCGAGGCGCTCGGAGAGGCGTCCGTCGACCTTCGCGCGGCCGACCTCGGCCACGCAGCCGAGCCCGTCGAGGGTCGGGTCGACGACCACCGGCACCCGCACGCCGCGGTAGGTGATCTCCGGAGCGCCGAGCGCGTCGAGGATCGCGGCGTAGGCGTCGGCGCCGGCCCGGAGCTTGGCCCCGTTCGCGTCGTCGAGGCTCTCGAGCGCGGCCCGCGCGAACGCGGTCCACAGCTCCGGCTGCCGCTCGAGCGCGTCGCCCACGATGGCCTCGGCCACCCCGCAGGCGAGCTCGAGGAGGGGCTCCTCCGCCTCGCCGAACGCGAGCTGTCGGGCGGCGGCGAGCTCGACCGCGCCCTGGACGAAGCGAGCCTTCTGCTCCTCGAGATCCTTGCGCTCGGCCTCGAGCGCGTCGCGCATCGCCGACAGCTCGGCGCGCGCCCTCTCCATCTCGACGTCGATCTCCGCGCGGAGCTCCGCCTCGAGCTGCTCGAGGATCACCCGGGTGTCGGGCGCGGGCGCCGCGGGGGGAGGCGGAGGCGTCGCCGCGACCGGCTGCGGCGGCGGCACGACCGAGACCGGCTTCTTCGGCGCCTCCGGGGCCGCCGGCCGCGCCGCGTCCACGTGCGCGAAGGCGAGCTTGCGCACCGGCGCCGGCCTGGCGTCGATCCACGCGGGCTTCGCCTCGCTCCGCTCGACGACCGGGAAGGTGAAGGCCTTCGCGCTCACGCCGGCCTCCCGTCAGGGCGCTCAGACATAGTCGCCCCCGCCCTCGCGCGCGATGGCGATCCGGCCGTCCTTCTCGAGGTCGAGCGCGATCTGGATGATGCCCTGCTGGGCCTCCTCCACGTCGCTGAGCTTGACCGGACCCATCAGCTCCAGCTCCTCGTGCAGCAGGTCCGCCGCGCGGCTCGAGATGTTGCCGAAGACCTTCTCCTTGAGCTCGTCGCTCGCCGTCTTGAGGGCGAGGGTGAGCTGGTCGGTCGCGACCTCCTTGAGGAGCTGCTGCATGCCGCGGCTGTCGACCCGGCAGAGGTCCTCGAAGGTGAAGAGCGCCTTCTCGATGGCGTCGGCCGCGTCCTGGCTCGCGCTGCGGAGCGCCTCGAGCAGCTCCTCGCCGATCTCGGCCGGCAGGCGCTTGACGATGTCGGCCGCCGACTTCTTGCCGGGGATCTCGCGGCGCTGCACCTCGGCGAGCGCCTCGACGTGCACCTGGAAGGCCTGCTCGATGTCGCGGAACACCGCCTCGGGGATGCTCTCGAGCTGCGCGAGGCGAAGCATGACGTCCTGACGACGGCCCGCCTCCATCTTCTCGATGATCTCGGACGCCTTCGCCGCCGGGAGCTGCGAGAGCACGATGGCCACCGTCTGCGGCTGCTCCGCGTCGAGCAGCGCCTGGAGCACGCCGGTCTCGAGCTTCGCGAGCGCGGCCGCGCCCTCGCTCTTGGGCTTGTCGCTCCAGAGCTCCGACGCGCGCCCCTCGCCGAGCGCGTTGCCCGCGAGGCGGCGGAGGTAGGCGCTCGAGCCCTTGAGGCTCGCCGGCATGCCCTGCCGCACGCGCTCGAGGAACTCGTGGTGCACCGCCTTGATCGCCTTCGGCGGGGCCTCGGTCATGGCCGACGAGGAGTCGCGCAGGAGCTTGACCTCGTCGTCGCCGAGGTGGCCGAGGATGCGGGTCGCGATCGACTCGTCGAGGCTGACCAGGAAGAGCAGCGCCTTCTCCGCGCCGCTGAGGCGCTTCAGCGCCTTCCGGTCGACCTTGATCCGGGCCAGCCCGTTCTTGGCCAGCAGCTCGTCCGCGCTCGCCTCGACGTCCGCTGCGTTGGTCACGCTGCCTCCTTGGACGCGTCGTCCTTCTTCTGCGCCTTCACGTCATCGGCGAGCCAGCCGCGCACCACGCGGGCCGCCAGCTCGGGGTCGCGCCGGGCCACCTCGAGGGCGAGCACCCGGAGCTGCTCGTAGTCGGCGAGCACCGCCTCGACGTCGCCCTCGTAGCCCTCGAAGTCGTCCTCCTCGCCCGCGCCGAGCTCGGCGACCGGGGTAGGAGCCGGCAGGGCGTCGGGGTCGTCGGAGTCGACCTCCTGGCCGGCCGCCCGGGCCTCGAGCTCGCGGAGCTTCTCCTCCTGCTCGCGCTCCTTCTTCTTCCGCTTGCGCCGCAGCCAGAGGATGACGCCGCCGATCAGGGCCAGCAGGATCAGCGCCGCGCCGGCCGCGTAGGGCAGCCACGGCTCGTAGACGGCGATGAAGTCGCTCGGGTGCGCGGCGGGCACGTCCTGCGAGCCGGCGAAGGGCACGTTCTCGACCGTGACCTCGTCGCCGCGCTCGGCGCTGATGCCGGCGGCGGTGGCCACCAGCGAGCGGATGCGCGCGAGCTCGTCGGCGTCGCGCTCGGTGTAGCTGCGCCCGTCGCCCTCGCCGGTCCACGTGCCGTCGACGACCACCGCGACGGTGAGGCGCGAGAGCCGGCCGACCGGGCGCACCTGGCGGCGCACGGTCTTGGTGACCTCGTAGTTGCGGCGCTCGTGGCGGCGCCCGGCCGCGCTCTCGCCGGCGGTCGCCTCGGCGGCGGGCCCGCCCGGCAGGTTCGAGGCGGCGCCCGGGATGCCCTGCGCGTCGCCCTCGGCGTCCGCCGTGCGCTCCTCGGTGACCTCGAAGCTGCGGGTCGCGATGCGGTCGGGGTCGTAGGTCTCCTGGAGATCCTCGACCCGCGACATGTCGACCTCGGCGCTGACCCGCACGACGGCGACGCCCGGCCCGAGCGAGGCGTCGAGGAGCTGCTGCACCGCGCGCTGCTTGCCCTGCTCGATCTGGCGGCGGAGATCCTCGGCGTCCGAGACCCCCTCGCCCGCGCCGCCGCCCTGCTCGCTGAGGGGGCGACCGTCGCCGTCGACCACGGTGACGTTCGAGGGCGAGAGCCCCTGCACGCTCGAGGCGACGAGGTGCTGCACGCCCTGGACCTGGTCCTCGCGGAGGCGCCAGCCCGGGTTCATGTGGAGCGCGACCGAGGCGCTCGCCTCGCTCTCGTCGGTGGTGAAGAGGCGCCGCTCGGGGAGCACGAGGTGCACGCGGGCGCTCTCGACCCCGGCGAGGTGGCGGATGGTCCGGGCGAGCTCGCCCTCGAGCGCGCGGCGGAACTGCACCTGCTCGGAGAAGTCGCTCTCGCCGAAGCGCTGGGTGTCGAAGAGCTCGAAGCCCACGCCGCCGCCGCTCGGGAGCCCCTCGTTGGCCAGGGTGAGCCGCGTCTCGTGCACGCTCGCGTCGGGGACGAGGATGGTGCCGCCGCCCTCGGCGAGCTCGTAGTCCACGTTCATCGCGCGGAGGCGCTCGACGATCCGGGCCGCGTCCTCCTGCGAGAGGTTCGAGAAGAGGATCCCGTAGTCGGGGCTCGAGCCGTGCGCGAAGAAGAGGATGGCGCCCGCCACGAGCACGCCGGCGCCGGCCAGGATGCCGATGCGGACGCGCGCGTTCAGCGCCTTCCACTTCTCCTCGAGGGCCTTGAGCCGCTCCTTCACCTGGTCCATCGATCAGGCTCCCATCCGCATGACTTCGCGGTAGGCGTCGACGAGGCGACTGCGAATGTTGCTGACGAGGCGGAAGCTGATGTCGGCCTGCTCGAGCGCGATCATCGTCCCGTGCATGTCGTTCCGGGTGCCGTTCGCGTAGGACTCGGCGGCCTGCTCGGCGTCGACCTGCACCTGGTTGGTCTGCTCGAGGAGCTGCTCCACGCGCTCCCCGAAGCTCGGGCCCTCGGGGGCCTGGACGGTCTGGGTTCCGTCTCCGATCCGCAGCGAGTCGGCCTGCGGCGCCCGCGCCTCGCGCGTCTGCACCGTGGCGTCGGCGCGCTGGAGCGTCGCGGCGAAGCTCGTCATGTCGTTGCTGATCGGGGCGGTCATCGTTCTTCTCTCAGCCGCTGATGCTGATGGCGCTCTTGGCCATGCTCTTGAGGCTCTGCATGACGGTCACGCCGGACTCGTACGCGCGAGAGGCGGTGATCATGTTGACCATCTCCTCCACCACGTTGACGTTCGGCATCTCGACGTACCCGTCCTCGTCGGCGTCCGGGTGGCTCGGCTCGTAGATGCGCTGGGGCGGCGAGTCGTCCTGCCGGATCTCCGGCACCTCGACCACGAACGCGTTCTCGGCGTGCGCGTCGCCGCGCAGCTCCTCGAAGCGGTCGGCGACCGGGACGGCCCGGAACACGGGGTCCATGCGGCGGTACGGGCCCTGGCCGTCCTCGGTGCGCGTGGTCCGCGCGTTCGCGAGGTTGCTGGCGAGCACGTTCATCCGGGTGCGCTGGGCGCCCAGGCCGCTGGCGGCGATCTCCATGGCGGAAAAGAAGTTCATCGTCTCTCTCAGTGCCCGTCGTTGGCGGCGTAGCGAAGGAGGCCGAGCTGGCTGCGGACGATCCGAACCGCGCCCTCGTACCGGATGTTGTTGGCGGCGACCTTGCTCATCTCGCGCTCGAGCGAGACGGCGTTGCCGTCGTTGCCGGGGTTGACGACCTGCTCCTCGGACTCGGTGAGCACGAAGGGCCGGGTCGCGTCGCCGGACTGGCCCACGTGGGCCCCGTGCGTCGTCTCGAGCCGCAGCGTCCCCGGCGCCTCGGTCGGCACGTCCTCCCGGACGAGCTCGAGGGGCCGGAAGCCGGGCGTGTCGACGTTGGCGACGTTGGAGGCCAGGACGTTCTGGCGCTCGAGGTGATAATCGAGCGCGCGGTGGGTCAGGGCCACGCTCTGGAAGATGGGAATCACGGAGCGGAGCTAGTGCACCCCTCGTGCCACCCCTGGTTCCACACGCGATCCCCCACCTTTCACCCCTCGATCCCCCTCCGAGCGTCAGAGCCCCCTCGGATCCCCCCATCGGGTGCCAACGCTCCGACACCCCATTCTCCCCGTCGGCCCGCAGAGAGCATCGGCCTCGCAGAAGCAAGGGAGAGGGGAGGTGGGAGGCGAGGAGGAATAGCCAGGCGGGCCTGCCGGCCGAACGCGACGATCCAGCCCAGCCCCCGGCGGCCAGCCCCCACCCCGCCGCCGCCGCGTGGCGCGCAGCGACACTTCCTCCTCGCCTCCTCTCTCCCATCCCACGCCCTCTTCGGCCTCGCAGAAAGCAGGGAGAGGGGAGGTGGGAGGCGAGGAGGAATAGCCGGGCGGGCCTGCCGGCCGGACGCGACGGTCCAGCCCGGCACCCGGCGGCCAGCCCCCACCCCGCCGCCCGATCGCCGCGTGTCGCGCAGCGACACTTCCTCCTCGCCTCCTCTCTCCCGTCTCCCCCGACTTCGGTGAAGCCACGGACCACGGAGGATCGGGGCCCTCTTCGGCGTCGCAGAAAGCAGGGGAGAGGGGAGGTGGGAGGCGAGGAGGAATAAGCCGGGCGGGCCTGCCGGCCGGACGCGACGGTCCAGCCCGGCACCCGGCGGCCAGCCCCCACCCCGCCGCCACCCACCCCCTTCGCGGCTTTGCGTCTTTGCGAGAGCAATTGCCGTCCTCCGAGACCCCGCATGGAGTCGCGTGGCGCGCAGCGACACTTCCTCCTCGCCTCCTCTCTCCCGTCTCCCCTGACTTCGGTGAAGCCAGGGAGCACGAAGGATCAGGCGGGAGGGAAGAGGGTGGCGCGGAGGGAAGCGGGGAGGCGGAGCTCGAAGCAGGCGCCGACGGGGGCGGGGTCGAGCTCGGGGGGCGGGGCGTCGAGCAGGGCGAGCTCCCCGCCGTGGCGGCGGGCCATCTCGCGCGCGATGGAGAGGCCGAGGCCCATGCCGGCGGCCTTGGTGGTGTGGAAGGCCTCGAAGATGGCGTCGCGGTGGCGGCGCGGGACCCCGGGGCCCTCGTCGACGACGAAGATGGAGGTCATCTCCCCGGCCCGGCGCGCGAGCACCCGGACGAGCGAGCCGCGCGGGGAGGCCTCGGCGGCGTTCGCCAGGAGATTGACGAGGATCTGACAGACCTCGCCGACGGTGCCGCAGGCGAGCGGATCGCCCTCGACCCGGGGCTCGACGTGCACCTGGGCGTTGCCGAAGTGCCAGCGGGTCAGGCGCACCGCCGAGGCGACCACCTGCTCCACCCGCACCAGGCCGGCGGCCTCGCCGTCGGCGACGAAGGTCTTCATCGAGTCGAGGACCCCCTCGATCAGCTCGACCGCCAGGCGGTTGTCGTCGAGGACCGAGCGCAGCTCCTCGGAGTCGTCGGTCTGCAGGCCCTCGAGCGCCTCCTCCAGGTAGGAGAGGTTGGCGAAGAGCACGGTCAGCGGGGTGCGGATGTCGTGGGCGACGCTCGCGGCCATCGTGCCGAGCGCGGCCATCCGGTTGCGCTCGACCATGCGCTGGCGGAGGGCGGCGAGGCGATCGCGCAGGACGAGCTGCTCCCCGGCCCACGCCTCCTCGCGGATGCGGGCCCCGACCAGCTCCACCGACTGCCGGACCAGCGCGTCCCGGGCTCCGTCGCCCGGCTCCCAGACGATCTGGGCCCAGACGCGCTCGGCCTCGACCGGGACCCGGAGGCGGGCGTGATCGCCGGGGCCCGGCGCGGGCAGCGCCTCGGGCTCGGTCGCGACCTCGACGGAGCGCACCCAGCCGTGGGGCCGGAGCTGGCGCCGGAGCAGCGCCTCCACCTCGATGACCGCGTCCGGGGAGAAGGCGTCGCCGAGCAGGGGTCGCGGGAGAGTCGCGCGGCTCATGCCCTCGTCAACGGTCGAAAGCTGGCCGAGCTTGAGGAAATCAGCTTTGATCCTGGTTAGGGTCAAAAATCCGACACCTCCGCCGTTCGGGGTGTCGGACGAAATCCATGGAGGCGGGAGGCCCCACGCGATGTCGAAAATCCTGATCGTCGAAGACGAAGAGACGCTCCGGCGCAGCCTCGCGAGGCACCTGCGCCGGCGTGGCGAGGAGATCCTCGAGGCGGGCAGCTGCAAGGAGGCCCGCGAGGTGCTCGAGGCGGAGCCCGACGTCGACGTCGTCCTCACCGACGTGATGCTGCCCGACGGACAGGGCTTCAGCGTGGTCGACCACGTGCACGCCAGCCGCGCGGCGGTGATCGTCATGACCGGCCAGGCGGTCCTGGACCACGCGATCTCCGCGCTCCGCCACGGCGCCGACGACTTCCTGACCAAGCCCTTCTCGCTCGAGGCCCTCGACAACAGCCTCGAGCGCGTCCAGAGCGCGCGCTCGCTCGGCGCGGCGCCGCCGGCCACCGAGGACGATCTGGCCGCGTGGCGGACCGAGCACTGCCCGGAGATCATCGGCGAGGACCCCACCCTCATGCGGGTCTTCGACATCGTGCGCCGGGTCGCCGACACCGACTGCTCGGTGCTCATCACCGGCGAGACCGGGACCGGCAAGGAGCTCGTCGCGCAGGCGATCCACCGGGCGAGCGAGCGCCGCAAGGGCGCCTTCGTCCCGATGAACTGCGCCGCGATCCCCGAGAACCTGATGGAGAGCGAGCTCTTCGGGCACGCCAAGGGCGCCTTCACCGGGGCCACCAGCGCGCACAAGGGGCGCTTCGCGGTCGCCGACGGCGGCACCCTCCTGCTCGACGAGATCGGCGAGATGGACCTCTCGCTCCAGGCGAAGCTCCTCCGGGTGCTCCAGGAGGGCGAGATCCGGCCGGTCGGCGAGTCCAAGAGCCACAAGGTCGACGTCCGGGTGGTCGCCGCGACCCACCGCGACGTCGAGGAGATGGCCGAGAAGGGCCGCTTCCGGGAGGACCTCCTCTACCGGCTCGACGTGATCCGGATCGAGCTGCCCGCGCTCCGGCAGCGCCCCGGAGACATCCCCCACCTCGTCGGCCACTTCATCACCGAGGCGAGTCGGCGCCGGAACCGCAACATCACCCGCATCGAGGACGCGGCGCTGGCGGCCCTCCAGGGCTTCGACTGGCCCGGGAACGTCCGCCAGCTGCGCCACACCGTCGAGCGCATGGTCGTCCTGGCCCAGGGCGAGACCCTGACCCTCGACGACGTGCCGGCGCGCATCCGCGAGGCCAGCGGCGCCGCGGCGGCCGACGGCGGCGGCAACCCGATCCTCCCGGAGGCGGGGCTGGACCTGAAGGACGCGGTCGAGCAGTTCGAGAACGCCCTCATCGTGCAGGCGCTCGAGCGGACCGGCTGGAACAAGAACCAGGCGGCCTCGATCCTCCAGATGAACCGGACGACCCTGGTCGAGAAGCTCAAGAAGAAGGGCATCTCGAAAAGCCACGTGGCGGCCTGACGAGCTCGTCGGGCCGCCGATCCGCGGAGGGCGCGCAGGCTTCGGCCGCGCGCCCTTCGCAATTGTAGATAAGTGGTTGTGGGGGACCGGGCCGGACATAGGATTCCCCGCAGCGGTGTCAGACCAGACGCACGATTCGGGGGAGTCGGGAGACCGACAGCCCCCGCTGACGGTCGTGGGGGTGGGTGCGTCCGCCGGGGGCCTACAGGCATTGCAGGAGCTGCTGGCGGGCCTCCCCAACCGGCTCCCGGCCGCCCTGGTGGTGGTCCAGCACCTCTCGCCCGACTTCGAGACGAAGATGGACGAGCTGCTGGCGGCCCACACCGACTGGCAGATCGAGATCGCCACCCACGAGCAGCCCCTCGAGCAGGGCGTCATCTACCTGATGCCCCCGAAGGTCGAGATGATCGTCAGCGCCGGCCGGCTCCTGCTCAAGGACCGCGAGCCGGACAAGGGCATCTGGCTGCCGATCGACGCCTTCCTCCGATCGCTCGCCGAGGACGCCGGCCCGCGATGTTGCGCGGTGATCCTGAGCGGCACCGGGAGCGACGGGACCCGGGGCTGCACGGCCGTTCACCAGGCGGGCGGCCTCGTCGTCGCCCAGGACCCGCCGTCGGCGCGCTTCGACGGCATGCCGATGAGCGCGATCGACACCGGGGACGTCGACCTCGTGCTCGGCCCGGCGCAGATCGGCGAGGCGATCGCCCGCTACTCCGAGCGGGTCTCGCGCGACGACCGCCCGTTCCTGGTCGAGGAGCAGCACGAGGGGCTCGAGGGCATCTTCGAGGTGCTCGCCAAGGACACCGGCGTCGACTTCGGCGCCTACAAGGCGAGCACCATCGGCCGCCGCCTCGACCGCCGGCTCCTGATGACCGGGGCCCGCGATCTCGACGAGTACCTCGACAAGCTGCGAGACAGCCCGACCGAGCGGGAGGCGCTCTACCGCGACCTGCTGATCGGGGTGACCAGCTTCTTCCGCGACCCGGACGCGTTCGTGAAGCTCGAGCGGGAGATCCTCCCGGAGCTGATCGAGAACCTCGAGGAGGGTCAGCCGCTCCGGGTGTGGTCGGCCGCCTGCGCCACCGGCGAGGAGGCCTACTCGGTCGCGATCGCCGCCCACGAGGCGTTCCGGAGCGTCGACCGCAAGCCGAAGCTCCGGCTGTTCGCGACCGACGTGCACCGCGGCTCGCTCGAGGTCGCCTCGAGCGGCGTCTACGCCGAGGAGAGCCTGGCGGAGCTGGGCAAGGAGCGGCGCGACCGCTACTTCGCGCGCGAGGGCGACCGCTTCCGGGTGCGCGACGAGCTGCGCAACCAGATCGTCTTCGCCTACCACAACGTCCTGCGCGACGCCCCGTTCACCCGGCTCGACCTCGTGGTCTGCCGCAACCTGCTGATCTACCTGCGGCCCCAGGCGCAGCGGAAGACGCTCGCGCTGTTCCACTTCGGCCTGAAGAGCCAGGGCATCCTCATGCTCGGGCCGAGCGAGAGCCCCGGCAGCCTCGGCGACGAGCTCGCCCCGGTGCACCGGCGCTGGAAGATCTACCGCAAGCGCCGCGAGGTGCGGCTGCCGCCCGAGCTGCGCTCGCTCACCCGCGCCCGCCGCCGGCCGGAGCCGCTGCGCAGCGGCCCGGACGAGCTGCTCGAGCGCTCCCGGCGCCTCCTGCTCGAGCGCTTCGCCCCGGCGAGCCTCATCGTCTCGGGCGACCACACCCTGATCCGGAGCGAGGGCGGCGCGAGCCGCTTCCTCACCCACCGCGAGGGCGCGGCCAGCCTCCAGATCCTCGACATGGTCGACGGGGAGCTCAAGTACGCGCTGGCCAGCGCCCTCAAGCGCGCCCGCGAGCACGGCCCCGGCAAGCCCATCCGCTTCGAGGCGGTGCCGCACCGGACGTCGGATGGCGAGCAGATGCTGCAGCTCAGCGCGGAGATGATCGAGGGGGACAGCGACGCCTTCCTCATCACCTTCCAGGAGCGCGCCGCGCCCGAGCGCCTCCTCGACGACGACGACGCCGAGACCCGGCCGCGGGACGGGCTCGCCAAGGAGCGCGTCGAGTCGCTGGAGCTCGAGCTCCGCTACGCGAAGGAGAACCTGCAGGCCACCGTCGAGGAGATGGAGGCCTCGAACGAAGAGCTGCAGGCCACCAACGAGGAGCTGATCGCCTCGAACGAGGAGCTCCACAGCGCGAACGAGGAGCTGCAGTCGGTCAACGAGGAGCTCTACACGGTCAACGCCGAGCACCAGCAAAAGATCGCGGAGCTCCAGCAGCTGACCAACGACGTCGAGCACCTGCTCGAGGCGACCGAGGTGCACACCGTCTTCCTCGACGCCGAGCTCCGCGTCCGGAAGTTCACCCCGAAGATGGCCGAGACCTTCAACCTCATCGACCGGGACATCGGCCGCTCGATCGAGTCGTTCTCGCATCGCCTGAGCCACGCCGACCTCACCCGTGATCTGCACGCGGTGAAGAACGGCGCCGGGCGCGTGGAGCGCGAGGTGAAGGACCAGGCCGGGCAGAGCTACCTGCTGCGGATCCTCCCCTATCAGCCGCGCGAGCGGATCGAGGGCGTGGTCCTCACCCTCATCGACATCTCGGCGGTGAAGCAGACCGAGGCGCGGCTCGAGGTGCGCGAGAACGAGCTGCAGGCGATCCTCGAGCACAGCCCCTTCGCCATCACCGCGCGAGACCCGCAGGGCCGGCTGACCATGGCGAGCCAGGAGGCCCGGCGGCTCTTCACCCCCGACGAGGCGCGCCCGCTCGACGAGACCGAGCAGCGGGTCCTCGCGACCGGCGATCCGGTCATCATCGAGGAGGCGGTGTCGCTCGACGGCGAGGCCCACACCTTCCTCACCTCGAAGTTCGCCTTCCCCGGCGCCGACGGCTCCAACGTGGGGGTCGCGAGCGTCAGCCTCGACATCACCGACCGGAAGCTCGTCGAGGAGCAGCAGCGGCGCGCGGTCGAGCAGCGCGATCGCTTCCTCGCGATGCTCTCGCACGAGCTGCGCAACCCGCTGGCCGCCATCGCGAACGCGGCCCACGTGGTCGAGCGGCGCGACGACGAAGAGGCGAGCCGCGCCCTGGCGGTGATGAGGCGCCAGACCCAGCACGTGCGCGACCTGCTCGAGGACCTGCTCGACGTCAGCCGGCTCACGATGGATCGGCTGGAGATGCGCAAGAAGCCGGTCACCCTGGCGACCGTCGTCGAGCGCAGCCTGGAGACCGTCGCGGTCACCGCGCGCGCCCGCGGCGTGAAGCTCGAGGGGCCGGAGGAGCTGGCCGACGTGCGCCTGGTGGCCGATCCTTCGCGCCTCCAGCAGATGATCACCAACGTCCTGATGAACGGCGTGAAGTTCACCGACCGCGGCAAGGCGGTGCGGCTGACGGTGGAGCGCGAGGGGGACCTCGCGCGCGTCTGGGTGCGGGACGAGGGCGTCGGCATGGCGCCGGCGGAGGCGGCCCAGATCTTCGAGCTCTTCTACCAGCGCGAGCAGGACATCGACCGCGCGATGGGCGGGCTCGGGGTGGGGCTCAGCCTCGCGCGCAAGATCGCCGACGCGCACGACGGAACCATCCGCGCGAAGAGCGAGGGCCGGGGCAAGGGGACCGAGGTGCTCATCGAGCTGCCGGTCGCGAAGGGCGCGCTGCCCGACGACACCGACGAGGAGCCGGTCACCGACGGGGATCAGGCCTCGCTCCGGGTGGTGGTCGTCGAGGACCAGGACGACAACCGCGAGATGCTCCAGATGCTCGTGCAGATGCGCGGACACGAGGCGATCGCGGTGGGCGACGGCGAGAGCGCGATCGGCGCGATCCTCGACGCGCAGCCCGACCTCGCGCTCGTCGACATCGGCCTGCCGGGCATCGACGGCTACGAGGTCGCGCGGCGGATCCGCCAGGCGGAGAACGGCGTCGCCCACTTCCTGGTCGCGCTCACCGGCTACGGGCGAGCCGAGGACAAGGACAAGGCGGACGCCGCCGGCTTCGATCGACACCTCGTCAAGCCGATGAGCAAGCAAGAGCTCACCCGGCTGCTCGAAGAGGCACGCAACCGCAAGATGTGAGCTACGCTCCGCGCGTGCGTACGCTCCGCCTCTTCGCCCTCCTCCTCTGCCTCCAGGCCTGCGACGACGGGGCCGCCGCTCCCGACGGCGGCGACATGGTCGACGCGCACTTCGAGGTGACGCTTCGCGCCGAGGGAGAGCGGGCGCCGCGGAGCGCGCCGTGCGACGTGGTCGACCCCGGCCGCTGCCTCCTGCCCTGGCCCTCCAACACCTTCACCGTGGCCGACTCGAGCACCGAGACCGGCCTCCGGCTCTCCGTGTCGGAGGCGTCGATCAACGCGCGCGACGACGGGGCCTCGCTCTCGCTGGCCGACGGCTTCTCGCGCGTGACCCCGATCCTCGCCCACTTCGAGCGGCCGGTGGACGAGGCGAGCCTCGAGGACGGCGTGCACCTCTACCTCGCGCAGAGCGGTCACCCCGACCGCGGCCGCGAGGTCCCGCTCCGGCTCGAGACGTTGACGGTCGACGGCGGGGCCACGGTGGTGATCGCCGACCCGCGCGAGGTCCTCGCCGCGAACGCCGACTACGTGGTCGTGATCGACGACGGGCTGCGCCCCACCGACGGCGGCGACTTCGAGGCGCCCCCCGGCACGCTCGCCGCCCTCGGCCTCCGCCGGCCCGCCACCGCGGAGGAGGCGGACGCCGCCGGCTACCACGCGCCGACCCGCGCGCTGCTCGACGAGCTCTCCATCGACCCGGCCCGGGTGCTGCGCGTCTGGGAGTTCACCACCCGCAGCGCGCGCGACCCGCGGGCGGCGATGATCCACGTGCGGCAGACGGCGCTCGACGCGGTGCGCGAGGGCCGCGTCGAGGCGCGGATCGATCGGGTGGACACCCCCGACGACCCGGCGATCGCCGCCGTCGTGCGCGGCGCGATCACCGGCCTGCCGACCTTCCTCGCCGAGGAGGGCGGCTTCGTGCCCGGCGACGACGGACTGCCGACCGAGCTCGGCACCGCCGAGGCGCCCTTCCGGCTGCTCGTCCCGGCCGGCGAGGGCGACTACCCGTACGTGATGTACGGCCACGGCACCGGCGGCAACGAGGGCGACGACGCCTTCGACTCCGAGCTCGGCGCCGAGGGCCTCGCCAAGGTCGGGGTGCGGCTCTACGGCTGGACCGACACCGACGTGCTCGGCACCTTCGGCGGCCTGCAGCAGGCGTTCTCCGGCAGCTACGCGGCGGCCGCCTCGCTGGTGGAGGCGCTCGCGCACGCGGCGGCGATCGACGCGGCCATGCCCGGCGTGCTCGGCGAGGCGCTCGCCGCCGACACCCTCGTCGGCGAGCCGAGCCCGATCGCGGGCCGTCGCCCCGACCGCTCGCTGCGCATGTGGGTGGGCGGCTCGCTCGGCGGCACCACCGGCCTGGTCTACGCCGCCGCCGATCCCGAGGTGGAGAACGCGGTCGTCAACGTGCCCGGCGCGGCCTGGTCGCAGTGGGTCTGGCACTCCGAGACCTTCGACCTCATCCACGGGCTGCTGAGCCTCCGCCACGACGACGACATCGACCTCGCGCTCGCGCTCAGCATCGCGCAGACCAACCTCGACATGGCGGATGGCGCCTCGTGGACGGACGTGCTCGCGGAGAGCCCGACGACCTTCCTGCTCCAGGAGAGCATGGGCGACCCGATCCTGCCGAACCCCGGCACCGAGATCGCCGCGGTGACGGCGGGCGCGGTCCACGTCGGCGGCGTGCTCGAGCCGGTGGTGGGCGTGGCGCCGGTCGCCGGCGAGACGATGGCGAGCGGGCTCACGCAGTTCCGCGCGCCGCCGGGCGACAGCTTCGCGGTGCACGGCTTCGCCGCCCGGGATACGCCGGCCGGCGACGCGGCCCGCGAGCAGATCTTCGCCTTCGTGCGCAGCGTGCGCGCCGGCGCCCCCGTGATCGCGCCGCCGACGAGCTGCCCGGGCGGCTGCGACTTCGGGGAGTAATTCAGATCGCCTGGGCCTGAGGCGCCTCGGCGCGCTGCGCCTCCTGCCAGCGGCCGAAGGCGATGGCCTCCGGCAGGGTGCGGCGCGGGCTGAGGCCGAAGCGGAACAGCACCTGGGCGCCGTCCCGCGACGTGCCGATGAAGCCCTGCCGGCCGCGGCCGAGGTTCAGCTCGATGAAGCGCTGTCCGACGCCCATCCGCGCGAGCAGCACGTTGGCGCCGCCCACCACGTGACGCGGCTCGTCGGCGGGCGCGATCACCCGGCGGTTCAAGCGCGCGTGGCGCAGCATCCGGTAGAGCGCGACCTCCTCCTCACCCGAGCGCACGATGAGCTGGTTGCTCTCCAGCCGGGCCTCGAGGCCGTCGAGCGCGGTCGGCCAGGCGTGACGGATGGCGGCCACGACCGAGTCCACCGGCTGTCCGTCGGTCGTCTCGAGGTAGTGGTCCTGCTGCCGACGCCAGGCGAGCTCGATCAGGTCGGGCGCGATCCGGTAGTGCCGTCGGATCAGGCGCATCAGCAGGCTCGGCGTGACCTCCTGGTCCCAGGGCACCAGCCCCTCCTCCACGCCGGTGAGCATGCCGTGGTGCTGGAGCGAGCCGACCACGTCTATCCATCGTTCTTCCGTCGACATGCCGCCCACTTTCGCAGGCGCCGTGCCACCGGGATCGTGCCCGATTCAGGGCTCCCACGCCGTGCGCAGCCGCCCGACGTGGCGAATCGCGACGTTCACTTCTTGCGGTGATCGCGGATCAGGCCCTCCTGGGCCGTCGACGCGATGAGCACGCCGTCGCGGGTGAACCAGCGGCCGCGCGCGAGCCCCCGCGCGCCCTGGGCGGACGGCGCGTCGATGTCGTAGAGCAGCCAGTCGTCGAAGCGGAACGGGCGGTGGAACCACATCGCGTGGTCGAGGCTTGCCACCTGCATGCCGGGCGTCAGCCAGGTGACCCCGTGCGGCTGCATGGTCGAGCCGAGCAGGTGGAAGTCCGAGGCGTAGGCGAGCATGTACTGATGGATCGCCCGCGTGTCGGGCAGCGCGCCGCTCGCCTTGAACCACGCGTGGCGCCGGGGCGGGCGCACGTCCGGGTTCATCGGGTCGAGGGGGCTGACCGGCCGGATCTCGATCGGCCGGTCGGCGACCACCCGCTCCCGCATGCCCTTCGGGAACGAATTCTTCACCGCCTCCGGGAGGCGCTCCAGGTAGCGCTTGCCGAGCTCCTGCTCCGAGCGGAGGCCGTCGGGCCCGGGCACGTCGTCGGGCATCTCGTCCGCCTGGTGCTCGAGGCCGCCCTCCTCGATCTGGAAGCTCGCCGAGAGGCTGAAGATCGCGTGGCCGTCCTGCACCGCGACCACGCGACGGGTCGTGAAGCTCTTGCCGTCGCGGATGGGGTCGACGGTGAACACGATGGGCTTCTTCGCGTCGCCGGGGCGGAGGAAGTAGCCGTGGAGCGAGTGCACCGACCGATCGCTCGGCACCGTCTGCTCCGCCGCCGACAGCGCCTGCCCGAGGACCTGCCCGCCGAAGACCCGGCCCCAGCCGAGGTCCTGGCTCTGCCCGCGGAAGATGTTCTCCTCGATCCGCTCGAGGGTGAGGATCTCGGTCAGCTCGCTCAGCACGTCACGCATGGCCCGAGCCTTGCGCCTGGCCCTCCGATCCGCCAGCCCCCTGGCTCATTTCAGTTGACCACGGGAGCGTCGATCTGGGCGTAGAACGGGCGGCGGTGGCCGCAGCGCTTGCACTTGAGCCACACCACCCGGAGCGCGCGGCCCCCGAAGGTCTCGACCACGTGACGCTCGACGAACGAGCGCTCGCCGCAGACCGGGCAGCTCTCCGAGGCGGCGCGGACCTCGACCACCGACGCGCTCGGCAGGACCACGGCCCGCTCCGGCGTGGCCCCGGGCGCGTCGAGCGCCGACTCGGTGCGCCGCTCGAGCTCCCCCTCGAGCTTCGCGCGCCGACGCCGCGCCCGGAGCCCCGGCGCCGCCGCGCGCCAGAGCTCCCGCGCGAAGACGCCGGTGACGAGCACCGTGAGGATGACCAGGAACCAGAAGCCCACGTCGGGGTGATGCCACCGCGGGGGTGAGGTCGTCGAGCCCACGGGCGGTCTTCACGCGCCGGTCGTGGAGGTGAGGCTCTCCCAGAGGCGCTCGGCGGCCGCCGAGCGGAGGGCGCCGGGGCGCCGGAACGCGACGTAGCGCCGACGCGGGAGGCCGCGCACCGGGATCGCGCGCATGCGCTTCGGCGTGGGGCAGAGGTCGTTGACGATGGCGAGCCCGAGCCCGGCCTCGGCGAGGCGGAGGGTCAGCGGCCAGCCGCGCGCCTCGACCGCGATCTCCACCCGGGCCCCGGCGCCGGCCAGCCAGAGCTCGATCGCCTGACGGTGAGGGCGACCCGCCGGCGGGAGCACCAGCCGCTCACCGTCGAGGTCGACGGCCCGCACGCGCGCGCGCCCGGCGAGACGGTGCCGCGAGGGCACGAGGAGCGCGCTGCCGACGTCGGCGAGCGCGCGCGTCTCGAGATCGCCCGCGTCGACCGCCGCCACCCCGACGTCGGCCTCCGCCTCGCGCACCGCCCGGAGCGCCTCCTCGCCGTCGACCACCCGCGCGTCGATCGGCGCGCTCGCCCGCAGCCTCGCGAGCGGCAGGAGATAGAGGAAGGCGCCCTCCCCCGCCGCGAGCACCGGCGCGCGCGACGGGGGCGCTCCCCGGAGATCGTCGGAGAAGCGCTCGCAGCGCGCGAGCAGCTCGCGGCCGAACGCGAGCACGCGGCGCCCGTCCGGGGTGAGCGCGAGCCCGCGGCCCCGGCGCTCGTAGAGCGTGACCCCGAGCTGCTCGGCGAGCTTCTTCACCTGCACGTGCAGGGCGGGCTGCGAGAGGTGGAGCGCTTCCGCCGCGCGGGTGAAGTTGAGATGCTCGGCGAAGACGACGAAGCTGCGCAGCCACTCGAGGTTCGGCATCAGGACTCACGTTTCGTGATGATGACTCCGAAACTACTACTTCCGGTGATTGCGGGCGAGCGCCACCTTCGGCCCATGCAAACCAAGAACGACATCCGAAGAAGCAAGAAGCTCTCGTGGCTGCTGCGCCACGGCGCGGGCGAGGAGGGGCTCCCGATGGACGCCGCCGGCTGGGCGCCGGTCGCCGACGTGCTCGCGCGGCTCCGCATGTCCCGCGCGCAGCTCGAGCACGCGGTGCAGACGAACCGGAAGCGCCGACTCCAGCTGGACGGCGATCGCGTGCGGGCCTGCCAGGGTCACAGCGCGGCCGGGGTGCCGGTCACGCGGGAGGCGCTCGAGGCCACCTGGAGAGCGCACGAGGGAGACGCCCCGATCTGGCACGGCACCTCGCGCGCCGCGCTCGAGAGCATCGCGGCGTCCGGCCTCGCGCCGGGGCGGCGCACCCACGTGCACCTCGCGGCCGAGCTCGAGAGCGTGGTCGGCAAGCGCGCGGCCGTCGACGTCATGCTCGCGGTCGATCCCGGGCGAGTCCGGGCCGCCGGCGTGACCGTCTTCGTGGCTCCGAACGGGGTCATCCTGGCCCGCCGCGTGCCGCGCGACGCGATCGTGGGGCTGGAGCCGATGACGAAGCGGAGCCGCCGCGACGTCGACGCGCTGCGGGCCATCTTCTCCTTTGCGAGCTGAAGGTGGGGCTATCTCCCTCGCGTGCTGAAGGAATTCCGCGAGTTCGCGATCAAGGGCAACGTGGTCGACATGGCGGTCGGCATCATCCTCGGCGCCGCCTTCACCGCCATCGTGCAGTCCGTGGTCGACGACGTGCTCATGCCAACCCTGGGCTTGCTGACCGGCGGCCTCGACTTCTCGGCGCACTACCTCCTGCTCGAGGGCGAGGGCGAGTACGCCACCGCGGCGGCGGCCCGGGAGGCGGGCGCGACGGTGATCGCCTACGGCGAGCTGGCCAACGAGGCGGTGAGCTTCACGCTCGTGGCGCTCGCGCTCTTCTTCATGGTGCGGTGGATCAACCGGCTCCGGCGCCCCGACACGCCGCCGGCGGAGAAGACGAAGCCCTGCCCCTTCTGCCGGTCGCACATCGACGAGACGGCGCTCCGCTGCCCGCAGTGCACGTCTCACCTCGAAGACGCAGCCGTCACGTGAGGTCGTAGCGCTTGATCCAGCGATGCACGGTCATGCGGCTCACCCCGAGCGCCTTGGCGGCCGCCGTGCGGTTGCCGTCCGCCGCTCGGAGCGCCTCCTCGACCAGGCGCCGATCGAAGCGGCGGAGCGCCGCGCGCCGGTCCATCGCCGGCCCGCTCCCGAGCGCGAGATCCTCCGGCTCGATCGCGTCGCCCTCCGCCACCAGCACCGCGCGCCGGAGCGTCTGCCACAGCTCCCGCACGTTCCCCGGCCAGTCGTGCAGCAGCAGCGCGGCGAGCGCCGCCTTCGAGAGCGTCACCGCCCGCATGCCCGGCTCCTCGGCGATGCGCTCGAGCGCGTGCGCCGCCAGCCGCGGGACGTCATCGCGCCGCTCCCGGAGCGGAGGCAGCGCGATGCGCACCCCCACCAGCCGGTAGAAGAGGTCCTCCCGGAACGTCCCCTCCGCGAGCGCGGCCGAGAGATCTCGGTTGGTCGCCGCGACGACGCGCACGTCGACCGGCTCGGGCCGCTCGGCGCCCACCGCCCGCACCTCGCGCTCCTGGAGCACCCGGAGGAGGCGCGTCTGCATGCGCGGCGGCATCTCGCCGATCTCGTCGAGGAAGAGCGTGCCGCCGCGCGCGCTGCGGAACAGGCCCGGGTGGTCGCGCTGCGCGCCGGTGAAGGCGCCGCGCACGTGCCCGAAGAGCTCCGACTCGAGGAGCGTCTCCGGCAGCGCGCCGCAGTTGATCGCGAGGAACGGGCCGCTGCTGCGGTGGCTCTCGGCGTGCACGAAGCGCGCGAACAGCTCCTTGCCCGTGCCGCTCTCGCCCTCGACGAGCACCGAGAGATCGCTCGGCGCGACCCGACGGGCCACCGCGAGCGCGCGCCGCAGGGCCCGGCTCTCGCCGACGATCCCGGTCGCGCTCGCCCCCGTCTCCTCGGTCGCGAGGCGCTGCTCGAGCCGCTCGAGTCGGATGGCCGCGCGCACGTTCTCCTCCCGGATCTCCGCGTTGATCCGCTCGAGCTGACGGGCCCTCGCCTCCGCCTCGCGGTGCAGCCGGGCGTTCTCGAGCGCCATCCCGATCACGTCGGCCAGGGCGCCGATCAGCTCCAGATCGTCACCGCCGAAGCGCGCGGTCTCGAAGCGATGATCGAGGTAGAGCGCCCCGATGACCCGCGCCGGGCCGCGGACCGGCGCGCAGAGGATCGAGCGCAGGCCCAGATCGGCGACGCTGCGCGCGCTGGCGAGCGAGGGGTCGGCGGTGGCCATCTCGGTCAACACGGGCTCGCCGGTCACGAGCACGCGCTCCGCCACCGAGCGGCTGAAGCGGCCGCTCCGGATCGTGTCCCGGTCGAGGTTGCGCGCGATCACCACCTCTCCGTCCCCGGGCCGGTCGGCGGCTCGGAGCAAGAAGGCGCGCTCGGCGCGGGTGGAGGCGACGGCCTCGTCCACCGCGGCCTCGAGGACCCGGCGCTCGTCGCCCTCGAGGAGCACGCGGCGCACGAGGGAGAGCAGCCGCCGACCTCCCTCGCCGAGCCGGCCGCCCGGAGCCGGCGCCGCCGCGACCTCGGGCCGGAGCGCGCCGCCGAGCCAGCGCTCGCGCAGCCCCGCCGGCAAGGCGTCGGCCACCCCCTCGACCGCGGCGCGAGCGGCGTCCGCGCGCTGACTCGCGTCGGCGTCACCTCGCCGTCGAGCGACCTCCGCGGCCAGCTCCAGCGCCCTCGCGCGGTGCACGGCGTCTTGCGACTCCGCGGCGACGGTCGCCGCCTCCAGCGCCGGCCCGAGCGCTCCGGCGTCGGCCGCCACCCGGGCCTCGAGCAGGGCGGCCCGATCGCCGAGCCCCGCGTCCTCGAGGGCCGCGCGGCGCGCGCTCACCCAGGCGTCGTCCTTCGACAGCTCCGCCTCGAGGAGCGCCGCCTCGAGCGCCTGGCGCGCGGCCCCGCACGCCTCGAAGGCGACGGCCGCCGCGCGCGCCGCCCGCGCTCCCGCCTCGACGTCGGCGGCGCCGAGACGCTCGGCGTCGATGAGCGCGCACTGCGCCGCGTAGAGCGACGCGCCGCTCTCCCGCGCCGCCGCCCGCGCGGACGCCAGGACCGGCTCGGCCTCGGCGACCGCCCCCACCGACACGAGCAGCCCGGCGAGGTTGGTGAGCGCGACCGCCCGCATCGAGGCGCGCCCGAGCCGCTCGCTCAGCCGGGCGGCTTGCTCGTAGCGCGCCATGGCCGCGCCGAGCTCCCCGAGCGCGTGGTGCGCGGTCGCGACGTTGATGACGTAGGCCGGGAGCATCGCCGGGTCGCCGGCGCGCTCCGCCGCGTCGAGGGCGGCGCGGTGATGCGCCCGCGCGCCGCGTGGATCGCCGCCGAGCGCGAGCGCGGAGCCGAGCCGGCTCTCGCTCTCGGCGATGGCCCGCGGGTCGTCGGCCTGCGCCCGCGCCTCCCGGGCGAAGGCTTCGGCGGCGCGCGCGTCTCCGCGGCGGAGGGCGGCGTCGCTGCGGATCGAGGCCAGGCCCTCCCCTCCGCCTCGGCTCTCGGCGCGGGCCACGAGGCGGTCCACGTCGTCGAGCCGGCCGAGGGCGAGCGCGGCGGAGGCCGCGAGCGCGCAACCCTCCGCGTCGTCGTCGGCCAGCTCCAGGACCTGCTCGTAGCGCCCGAGCTTGGCGGCGAGTCGCGCCGCGCGGTTGCTCGGCTCTCCGTCGCCTCGCGCTCCGTCGAGCGCCTCGAACGCCTCCCCGAGGCGACCGGCGAGCTCGAGCGCCCGCACCCGGAGCTCGCGGTCGGCGGGATCCCGGTCGGCGAGGCCCTCGAGCCACGCGAGCGCGCGCCGCCCCTCGCCCGCCTCCACCGCGGCCCGCGCCGCCGCCCGCGGATCCGCCGGCGCGGCGACCGGACCGGGGCGGAGCCGACGGGCCACGCCCGCGATGATCTCCGCGTCGCTCGAGCTCGGATCCTCCGCGAGCCCCAGCGCCGCCTCCGCGGCCGCCCCCGCCCGCCCCTCGCTGGCCGCCGTCAGCCCCTCGACCAGCGCGCTCGAGGCCCGCGCGCCCGCGTCCTCGAGCAAGCCCCGCACGTCGGCCGCCGAGAGGGGCGGGAACGCGGTCACCTCCGCGCCCGCGTCCTCGAGACGCGCCGACGTCGCCTCGTGGGCGCCGATCACCACGAGGCCCCCCTCCCCGGCCCGCGCGAGCCCCTCCGCGAGCGCGGCGAGCCCCGCCCGCGCGTCGTCTCCCGCCCTGTCCGCGTCGTCGAGCACCACCGCGACCCCGTCCTCGGCGAGCCGCGGCGCGAGGGCGGCGAGGCGGCGCTCGAGCGAACCCTCGGTCTCGCCGTAGAGCGCCGCCAGGGCGGCCAGGGCCGCGGGCTCCCGGAGCGACACGTCGGCGAGCGGACGCCAGGCCGCGGCGAGCCGCAGGCCGAGCTCGGTGGCGACGCGGGTCCGCCCCGCGCCGGGTGGCGCGCCGAGCACGAGCGCCCTGCCCCCACGCAGCGCGCCGGCCGCGCGCTCCACCACGTCCACGCCACGCCACGGCAGGAGCCCCGCGCGATCGGCGGGGGTCGGCATCACCCCGAGCGCGACCAGCGCGGCGGCCGCGGAGGCAGGTCGAGCGTCCGGAGCGTCGGCCGCCGCCCGCCTCGCCCATCGCCCGAGCTCGCCCTCGGCGCCGAGACGCTGCAGCGTGCGACCGAGCGCGAAGAGATCGCTCGCCACCGACGCCGGAGCCCCACGGAGCAGCTCGGGGGCCAGCTGCCCGCGCGTGCCCCCGGACGGAGCCCCGCCGATCCGCGCCGCGAGCCCGAGGTCCAGCACCCGCAGGCGCCCGCCGGCGACGATGAGGTTCTCGGGCTTCAGGTCCCCGTGCACCCAGCCGCGCTCGTGGAGGTGGAGCAGCGCGCGCAGCAGCGGCACCGCGACCTCGCTCGCCGTCCTCGGCGCGCGGCCCTCCACGTGCTCGAGCACCAGCTCGTCCGCGTCGGCCCGGTGCGCGCCGAGCAGTCGTCGAAAGGCCGGGTGGCGCAGCCGCAGCAGCAGCGCGTGCTCTCGCTCGAGCGCCCCGGGCTGGTCGGCGGACGCGCGCTTCAGCACCACCCGCCGGCCCCGGAGCCGGTCCCGCGCCCGGGAGACCCCGGGCCCCAGCGTCTCCTCGACGACGTAGCGGCGCTCGCTCCAGCCCATGTCGCAGATACGTTACACCCATTCGTAACAGTGACGCACCGGGTCCCAGCATCATCGCATAACCCACTGGAATCATTGAGGTCACCAGGCTGGCACTCCGGTTGCTCCAGGGCGGTCCAGCGGCGGGCACGGCGCCCGTCCGGAAAGGAGCGAGACCGAGATGGCTCGATGGACACTTTCGATGGCTTTGGCGGCGCTGACGGTCGGGGGATGTACGGGCACCCCGGAGACGGGCGGCTATCGCGCGCCGCTGTGCGCGATGGACGGCACCTGCGCGGGGGGCGCGCGCTGCGTCGACGGGCTCTGTCACGATGTGTGCCGCGCGGACGCGGACTGCGCGGCGGGCGCCGTCTGCCGCGACGGGGTGTGCTGGGCGACCGCCGCGGGCAGCTGCGCGAGCGACGCCGACTGCGCGATGGGGGAGGCGTGCGTGGCCGGCGCCTGCGCGACGCCGCCGGCGCCGTGGACCTGCGCGAGCGACGCGGAGTGCCCGATGGGCGCGCGCTGCGCGGGCGGGAGCTGCGTCTCGGCCGCGGGCGAGGTCTGCGGCAACGGCCTCGACGACGACGGCGACGGCCTGATCGACGAGGACTGCGGCTCGGCCTGCGCCGCCGACGCCGACTGCGCCGCGGGCGAGCTCTGCGTGCGCGGCGTCTGCCAGCCGAGCGGCGCGGCCGAGGTCTGCGACAACGGGCTCGACGACGACGGCGACGGCATGATCGACGAGGGCTGCCCGCCGCCGAGCGCGTGCGCCGTCGACGCGGACTGCGCGCGCGGTGAGGTCTGCGTGTCGGACGTCTGCCAGGTCGGGACCGAGATCTGCGGCAACGGCATCGACGACGACCACGACGGGCTGGTGGACGAGTGGGACGCGTGCCCCTGCGCGAGCGACGCCGACTGCGCGATGGGCATGATCTGCTCGAGCGCCGGCATGTGCGTGGGGAGCGACGCGGACGGCGACGGTCACGCGGCGCCGGCGGACTGCGACGACCACGACGCGAGCGTGCACCCCGGCGCGGCGGAGAGTTGCAACGGCCTGGACGATGACTGCGACGGAGTGATCGACGAGGCGGCGTGCGGCGCGGCGTGCCGCTCCGACGCCGACTGCGCGATGGGCGAGATCTGCCGCGGCGGGCGCTGCGCGGCGCCCTGAGCCCCTTCGCGCGGCCTCGCCCGATTGCGGCGAGGCCGCGCCTGAGCGACAACCCCCTCCAGGCGCGGAGAACTCCCTTGCGAAGCACGCTCGCGACACTCTTCATTGCACTGCTCGGGCTCGCGCTCGGCAGCTGCGTGGCCACGCCGCTCCCGACGCCGCCGACCGCTGACGTGCGCCAGATGAGCCTCGTCGAGGCGGGCCAGCCGGAGCGGGTGGACCTGCTCGGCGCGGCGGGCGCGCTCTCCGGCGAGCTGCTCGCGTTGCGGGTCAGCAGCGACCGCGACGCGAGGGAGACCCCGGTCTCGCCCGACGGCTCGTTCGCGGTGCGGGGGCTCGGCGCCGCCGGACCGCCCGTGCTCTATCTCGAGGCGCTGACCGACGAGGCGGACGTCTTCCTCGTGGCGGTGACCGCGGGCCCCGGCACGTCGGCGGTGGAGACCACGCCCGGCCCGGACCGAGACGGCGACGGCTCGCCCGACGCGGTGGACTGCGCGCCCGACGACGGGATGTTCGGCGGCCAGCGCTGCCCGGTCCTGGACAGCGACGGCGACGGGCTGACCTCCCCGATCGACTGCGACGACAGCGACGGCACCGTCTTCCCCGGCGCGGCCGAGGCCTGCGACGGGATCGACGACGACTGCGACTTCATCATCGACGAGGCCTGCGTGGGCGACTGCGTCGCGGACGCCGACTGCGCGATGGGCCTGCGCTGCCTGGCCGGCGTGTGCAGTCGCTGACTACGGACGGAAGAGCGGCACCGGCGTGAGCTGCGCGTGCACCGAGTCGCGCAGGAGCGCGAGCGGGAGCCAGGGGATCAGGAGCGCGGCGGCGATCGGCGCGCCGATGATCGCGCCGATGATCGGCCCGAAGGGGAAGGTGAGCGCGAGCGCGGTCGCGGCCATCGAGAAGAAGACCCAGCCCAGCGCTCTCAGCCCGCTGCGGCGGTCGTAGCTGAGCTGCATCACGTGCGGGCCGACCCCGAAGTACTGCGGGCTCTCGTCGGCGGTGAACGGGCCCCCGCCCCGCGGCTGGACCTCCATCACGTAGCGGCCGGGCGTCAGCGTGAGCGCGCAAGGCGCGGTGCAGGGCGCGGGCGCCGACCCGCCGTCGAGCGAGCGGAGGTGCAGGCGGAGCTCGGTCTCGCCCCAGGCCACGACGGCCACCTCGGACTCCCGCGGCGGGGCTGCCTGGTAGCCGTGGGGTGTGTCGAGCCCGCCTCGCGCGGCCGGCGGCGCGGCTCCCTCGGCGCCGTAGCGCGCGGGCGGCGACGGGACGCCCTGCGCGCTGGCCGCGGACGCGAGCGCCAGCGTCAGCAACGGAAGCAGGGCCGCCGCGCGGCTCAAATCAGCTCCGCGAAGGCGCGCCCGAACTCGAGCGGCGTCGGGCGGTCCTTCCACTCCCGGGCGGTGGCGGCGCGCATCAGCTTCACGAGCGCGGCCGGGTAGCTCGAGAGGTCGGCGTTCTCGAGCGGATCCTCGCGCATGTGGGCCACGATGCGCTGACGCGGATCCTCGATCTCGTCGAAGAAGGTGCGCCCGGTGGTGACGTTGTAGAGGGTGCCGGCGAGCGCGTAGACGTCGGCGCGCCCGTCGAGCTCCACCGGGTCGAGCACCTGCTCGGGCGCGATGTACCCCGGCGTCCCGGCGACGAACTTGCCGCCCACGTCGGCCTCGACCCGGGTCGCGCGGACCATGCCGAAGTCGATGATCACCGTGGCCAGCGGCTGAGCGGCGGCGGGGTCGCGGTGCTTGTCGGGGTCGAACTTCTGGCCGCCCGCGAGCGGGAGCCGCAGCCAGAGGTTGGCGGGCTTGATGTCCCGGTGCACCAGGCCCGCGCCGTGGAGCGCGGTCAGCCCGGCGCAGCTCTCGCCGACGACCTTGCGCAGCTCGAACAGGGTCATCGGCCGGGCGCTCGAGTACATCTTGAGGTCGGCGCCGATCAGGTACTCGAGCACGAGGTAGGGGACGTCGTCCTCGACGCCGCGGTCGATGATGTTGGCGACGTTGGGGTGATAGAGCCCGGCGAGCGCGCGCGCCTCGTCGTGGAACGAGGCGAGGATCTTCTCGCGCTCGGACTCGGTCGCGCTCGCGAGCACGTCGGCCTTCGGGATCTTGAGCACGAAGAAGCGATCGGCGCCCGGCTTGCGCACGAGCCACACGCTGCCGATGCCGCCCTCGCCGAGCGGCTTGATCAGCTCGTAGCCGACGATCTTCTTCTTGGCCTTCTGCTTGGTGGGCGGCGGCGGCGGCGTGCGCTTCATCGCCGCGCTGACCGACGCCTCGACGAGCGACGAGGTCATCGGGCCGAGCGAGGCGAACCACACCTCGAGCAGCGCCGGCTCGCGGCGACGGATCGCGCGGGCCACGACCGAGGCCATGCGCGGGGCGTTCTCCTGGCGCTGGCCGGATCCGTCTCCGTCGTGCTCGGCGGTGTGGAGCGCGCGCACCGGATCGGCGAGCGCGGCCTGGAGGCGCTCGGCCGCGATGACCAGCTGCAGGCACAGCGCCTCGAGATCGGGCAGCGGCCCCTTGGCCTCCTTGAACTCGTCGAGCGCGCGGGCGAGGTCGAGGAGCGACGCGCCGAGCTCGGTGTCGGCCGCCTTCAGCTCCGCGAGGCTCTCCCGCACCGTCTCGCCCCACGCGCCGTTGGCCTGCCCCGAGGAGAGCGTCTTGCGCGTCTTGTCCGCGAGCTCGCAGCAGCGCTCCAGGGCGCCGTCGGCGATCATCGGCAGCGCGGTGGCGAGCCGCTGCAGGATGGCCGGCCGGTCGATGACGAGCGCCCACCACGCCGCGAACGGCCCGAGCCAGGCGACGTCGTCGACCTCGCCGAGGGCGGTGCCGCGCGTGGTGTCGACGAGGCGCCAGAAGAGCGCGCTCAGGGCGGACTCGAGCGGCGCGGGCAGCTCCCGGGAGCCGTCGGCGAGCCCCTCGAGCTTGCGGAGCCAGCGGCACGTCTCGTGCGCGGTGGGCCCGCTGCCCGGGCCGAGGTCGCTGTCCTGCCCGCAGGCGTCGAGCGCGTAGCCGCCGATCTTCAGGGCGAGCACCTCGAGGGCCACGTCGAAGCCGTCCTCGGCCTTGCCCTCGCCGCGCCGCTCCTTCACGAGGTCGAGCAGCTCGGCGGGCGCGCGGGCCACCAGCTCCCACGTCTCCTCGAGGTTCGGCTCCGCGATCGGATCGCCCTGCGGCCGGGTCGCGAGCATCGGGCCCCAGAGCCGGAGCGCGAGCGAGCGCGCGCAGCCCTCGAAGGCGTTCATCGCCGAGGCGCGGTGCCGGAGCGAGCCCGGCCCGAGCACGATGCGGCGCGCCTCCGAGAACGTCGCGGCCAGCGTGCCGGCGAAGCGCGCGGCCCGCGCGTCGGCCTCCTCGTCGTCGTACTGTGCGGCGAGGCGGACCAGGTTCTCGAGGCCGAGCTCGATGTCGAGCGGGTCGCGCTCCGCGTCGTCGACCGGATCGGTGACCGCGATCGTCTCGAGCCAGCGGCGCCACTCGTCCACGCCCTCGACCCGGGCGTGCCGCGCGCGCTGCCGGAGATCCCGCCAGGGCTTCTCCACCACCTCGCGCTCACCGCGCCGCCAGAGCGTGGCCAGCCCGCGCGCCAGGGCTCGGGCCGCGACCGCGCCGCCGTCTCCGTCGACGATGCGCGCGCAGAGCCGGCGCCAGAGATCCGGCCGCTCGTGCAGCAGGTAGGGGGTCGCCGCCGCCGCGGCCGCGAGCACCCAGTCCTCGTTCTCCGGCGCGTCGATGATCGCCTCGAGCTGATGCCCGAGGAAGATGAGGCGCTCGGCGGGGAGCGAGGCGAACGCCGTCAGCGCCCGCTGCCGGAGCACCGGGGTCGCGCCGTGCACCCAGTCGAGCAGCGTGCCCTCGAGGGGCTCGAACGCGCCGGCGAGCCGACCGAACGAGCGCGCCGCGTGGATCCAGACGAGCGGCTCCGGGTGCAGGAGGAGCGGCTGCAGGGCCTGGAGCGTGCGCCCGACGAGCTGCGGATCGGTCATCGGCGGCATGCCGCACACCGACACCTCCAGCGAGCGCGCCGCGAGCACCCGGCCCCGCAGCGAGCCGCGCGCCGGGTGGCCGACCACCGCCTCGAAGGTCTCGCTCGCGCCCCAGATCCACTTGCCCAGCTCCGGCAGCTGCAGCGCGCGCGAGCCCGCCTCCCAGAGCAGGATCTCCATGCGGGCGGCCGCGTCGAAGCTCTCCGGGCGGTCGAGCGAGCCGAGGAGCGGCGCGCAGCGGAGCGCGTCCTCGAGCGGCCCCTGCACGATGCGGTTCCGGGCGACGAAGAGCGCCCGCTCTCCGTGCTCGGGGTGCCGGGCCCCGGCGGCGAGGATCGGCGCGAGGCGCGCGTCGCTGCGGGGGGCGTTGGCGGCGCACCAGAGGAAGACGAGATCCGCCTCCGGGCCGTCGAAGGCGCCGCGGAACGCCTGCGGGTCGTGGCTGGAAGCGGTCCACTCCCGGAGGGCCGCGTCGGCGCCGTTGGCGGCCTCGATCGCGTCGGCGGGCAGGCTCGCGCTGGACTCGAAGCGCCCGCTCCGCCAGGCGTCGTGCAACGCCCGGGAGAGCTCCGGCGAGCGCTGGAGCTGATCGCGCAGCGCACCGAGGACGAGCTGGACCTGATCGAAGCTGCTCATCGAGGGGGAGGCGACATCGTACACGCCCGCGGCCCACCGCCGAAAGAGTGCTTCAGCGACGCCGGCCCTGGGCGATCCAGGTCTCGAGGAGCTGCAGGGTCTCGGGCGAGACGGCGGGCAGCCCGAGCGGCATGCCACGCACGCCTCCGGGATCGCGCCCCGCCTCCTCGAGCTGCCGAGCCCGCAGGGTGGCGACGACCAACGGGAGCGTCTCGCCGTTGGCCAGGGTGACCTCGCGGAACACGCTGCGGCGGCGGCCCTCGTGCACCGAGCCGCTCCGCAGCGCCTCGTAGCTCGCGAGGTCGAGGCCCCGGCCCTCGAAGCCGAGGCCACCGGTGTTGCCCGGCCCGCCGTCGCCGATCGCGTAGCCCGGGTCGGAGTGACAGTGCCAGCAGGTGTCGTGGAAGAGCGCCCGGTCCAGCTCCTCCCAGCCGACCTCACGCTCGAGGGGCGGCAGCCGGGCGGGCAGCGGCGGAGGCGGCGGTGGACGGGACACCGTCGCGAGCCACGCGGCCACGTGCGCGGCCTCGGCGCGGTCGAGCCCGGTCGGCGGCATCTCGGTCTCCGCGTGCACGGCCGCCGGATCCGTCAACCAGTCGATCAGCGTCGCCGGCATCCGGGCCGCGGCGAACGCGAGATCGGGCGCCAGCCGGTGGGCGCGCGCGAACGCCGGCCCGTCCAGCCCCGGGTCGCCGCGGCTCGCGAGCGGGGCGCCGCCGACGGCGTGACATCGGCCGCACGGGCGCGCCTCGACCAGCGCCCGGCCGCGCGCCGGATCGCCGGCCGCCTCGACCGGGGCGCGGGGCGGCGCGAGCGCGGCGGCCAGATCGCGGGCGTCGACCTCGTCGAGCGCGAGGCGCGGCATCGTCGCCTCCAGGTGCGGGCGCAGATCGACGGGGCGCTGGAGATAGGCGGCGATCCAGGCGGGATCGAAGCGCGCGGCGCCCCCCAGGTGCGGGGCGTCCGGGAGGCTGTGCAGATGCGCGCGCCAGCCGGCGAGCACCTCGGGAGGCGCCTCGACCCGCCCGGCGGCCACGTCGCGATGGCACCCCACGCAGCGGCGCTCCGGCGGCGGCTCGGCCAGCCCGGTGCCCTCGTGGCAGCGATGGCACTCGAAGCGCTCGAGCAGCGCCCGCCCCCGCGCCGCGTCTCCGAAGGACGGAGCGGGGGGCGGAGCCGCGGGCGGCGCCGGGGCCGCGGGGGCCGCGCTCGCCTCGCAGGCCAGCAGCAGCAGCGCGATCAGCTCTCGCCGAAGGACGGGCAAATCCCGCGCTGCTCCCGGCGGGTCATCGCGCGGCACGCCTGGCCGGCCCGGTCGCGGTCGCCGTCACGCCCGAGCGCGTCCTGGGCGGTGGCGAGCGCCGCGTAGCCGTAGGCGTCGGGCATCACGTCGTCCTCGGCGAGCCGGCTCAGGATGCGCGCCGCCTCCGCGTGCCGACCGAGCCGGACGAGCGCCTCGGCGTAGCGCGCCTCATCGATCGGCTCGCGGCTGCGGGCGAGCTCCCGCAGCGTCGACGCCGCCCACTCGAGGCTCGCGGCCCGGTCCGCCTCCTCCACGTGACCCGGCGTGCGCCAGCGCCGCCGATCCACCGCGCCGCCGAGCCGCACCGTGCTCACCGCCACGACCCGCCGGAGCCGCGCGCCGAGGTGCTGCACGCGCCCCGGAGACGCGTCCGGGTTCCGCTCGAGGTCCCGGAGCGTGCGCCCGGCCAGCCGAAACGCCCGGCGCAGGTGCCCGCTCCGGAGGGCGCGCTCGGCGCGCAGCGTCTTGATCGACTCCTCACGGAGCTCGATCTCCATCTCGTTGAAGCACGCGGCCGCTCCCCCTGGCGCGAACGTCAGGGAGGGAGCGAGGCCGAGCGCGAGCACCAGCAGGCTTCGTCGCATGCGGCTGCGACACGGGGCCGGCGCCGAAGTTCCCCGCTACGCGAAGAGCTCGTTGAGGTAGCCGACGAGGAGCTTCTCGTTCAGCGCGCGCGGGAGCGCGTCGAGCACGTGGTTGATCTCGGACTCGCGCTCGGGCAGCTCCGTGCCGCTCGCGCCGGCCATGGCGAGCATCTGCTTCAGCGTCTCGGGCGAGATGTCCTCGGGCGACATGTTCGCGAAGGCCGCCTGGATCTGGGCCGGCAGGTCGCTCTTCGGGAGCGCCTTCGCCGCCTCCACCGACGCGCGGAGGTCGGCCACGAACGCGTCGGCCTTCTCGTCGTTGGTGGGGCCCACGGTGAGGTGCAGGTTGGTCGGGCTCGGCCCGTACTCCAGCTGCGCGCCGATCAGCCAGCCGCGGAGCTTCATCTCGTCGGCGACGTGGAAGACGTCCACCTCGTCGCTCGCGAAGGCGAGCAGGGTCATCACCGGGGTCCCGAGCATGCGGAGCTCCGGGATGGACTCCACGCCGGCCGCGATGCGATCGGTCGCGTCCATCGCGCGGCGGGTCAGCTCGAGGTAGCCCGCGTCGCCGATGTGGTGGAGCGTCGCCCAGGCCGCGGCCATCGGGCCGCCGCTCTTGGTGCTCTGCATCGTGGTGTTCACGACGCTGTACCCGGTCCACGCGGCGCACGCGAAGATCTGGTGCTGACGCAGCTCCTTGTTCTTCATCATCAGCACCGAGGCCCCCTTCGCGCAGTACGCGTACTTGTGGAGGTCCATGCTGATGCTCGTCACGCCCGGGACCGCGAAGTCCCAGTCCGGCAGCTCACGCCCCAGCCGCTTCACGTACGGCAGCATGAAGCCGCCGATGCAGGCGTCGACGTGGAGCAACACATCGTGCTCTAGCGCGATCTTCCCCATCTCGACGATGGGATCGATGACGCCGTGCGCGTAGCTCGGCGCGCTCCCGACGATGAGCACGGTGTTCTCGTTCACCGCCGCCTTCACCGCCGCCGGATCGGCCTCGAAGGTCTGCGGGTCGACGTCGACCGGCACCACCTTCACGCCGAAGTAGCTCGCGCCCTTGTGGAACGCGGCGTGGGCGGTGATCGGCAGGATCATCTCGGGCGCGGTGACGCCCTTCTCCGCCTTGGCCCAGTCGCGCGCGGTCTTCACCGCGAGCATGCAGCTCTCGGTGCCGCCGCTGGTGAAGGTGCCGACGACCTCGTCGTCGCCGCGGAGGTGGGTGCGGCAGATGCCGACCACCTCGGTCTCGAACTTCACGAGGCTCGGGTAGACGCGCGGGTCGAGCGCGTTCTCCGAGAGGAAGCGCCCGTAGGCCTCCTTCGTCACCTTCTCCGCGTCGCGGCCGGCGTCGTAGCTGTAGCCGAAGGTCCGACCGCTCCTCCAGTCGGTGTCCTTCTCGGCGTAGCGCGACATCGCGGCCATCACCTCGTCTCGGCTCATGCCCTTCTCGGGAATCTTCATCGTCGCTCCCCTACCCTCGCTCACGGCGAGACGACGTCGGCCAACCCGACGTCCACGTGAATCCTCTGCGCCTGTTTCCTGGTGAACGGGCGGCGCATGCCCCGCAGCGCCGCGGCGCGCACCGGCGGATCGGCCACGAAGCCGAGCGCCCAGCGATAGTCCTCGACCGCGGCGTCGCGCGCCCCGGCGGCGTCCCGGGCGCGGCCGCGCCACAGGTGGAAGCTCGCGCGGCGCTCCGGGTCGACGTGCCCGAGCTCGATCGCTTCGGTGAACGCCTCCTCGGCGTCGTCGAGCGCGCCCCGCTCGAGCGCGAAGAGGCCGCGGAGCGAGCGGTAGAGCGGCTCGGAGGGCGCGAGCGCGCAGGCCTCCTGGAGCAGCGCGTGGGCGCGCGACACGTCGCCGTCGTCGACGTAGGCGACGTAGCTCTGGCGGAAGCGCTCGAAGGCCTCGCGCTCACCCTCGTCCTCGATCGCGCCGGTCGTCAGCTCGCCCTTGGACGGATCGTGGCCGCCCTCGGCGAGGGAGAAGGGCACGAAGGTCCCCCGGCTCGTCGGCGCCTCGCCGGTGCCGACCCAGAGCGCTCCGTCCTCGGGCCGGAAGACCACCGAGCCGACGGTCATCACCATCGCGATCGAGTCGCGGATGCGGCAGCCGCCGGTGCCGGTGTCGGCGAGGATGGAGGCCATGCCCTGCGGATCGAGCGCCCCGCGGCGCTCGGCGAGGAGCGCGTTCACCCGCGCGTGGCGCCCCTGGTTGTGACGCCAGTAGCTGCCGTAGAGGTTCACCTCGCTCCGACCGAGCGCCTCGTCGAGGTAGACGTTGGCGTAGCCGAAGGTGCTCTCCTCGCGGAACCGGAAGGCGCGGCGCCGCTCCGGGTTCTCCTCCCAGCAGAGGACCTCGCGCGCGTTCCCGTCGGTCACCACGTAGGTCCAGCAGCCCACCGGCACGTGCCGGCCGAGGATGCGCTCCGCCTCGTCGAGATCGCGGGCCTCGCGCATCACCTCGTCGCCGACGATCCCGATCGGCGTGCCGCCGAGCTTGGTGCGGTCGGTGAACATGTGCTGATGCACGGTGAGGGTGAGCCCCGCCTCGTTCATCGCGGTGATGCCGCCGAGCGCGACGCCGGCCGACGCCACCGACACGAAGCGCTGGCCGCGATCGGGCGCGTGGAAGAGGACGGCCTTGTTCGAGGGCCAGCAGCCCACGCCGTGGTAATCGAAGTTGCGAGCGTGCAGCAGCTTGCCGTCGACCGTGGCGTCGCCCCAGGCGACCGCGCTGGTGCACCCGAGCCCGAGCGCGACGCGGTGCGCGACCGCGGGGCCGTGCCCCTTGAGCTGCATCGCGCGGGCGGCGACCCACATCATCGCGTCGGGCATCGTGCAGCCGTCGACGAAGGCCTGGACGTCGAGCCCGGCGCCCTCGGCGACGCCGCGGATCGTCTCGCGCACGTGCGGCGGGAGGTTCTTCGCGATGCGTCGCCCGAGCGTCGTCTGCAGCGCCGGCCAGACGAGCTTGGACGCCGGCCCGAGGCTGCCCTTGCCCATGAGCTTCTCGACGATGCGGCGGTAGTACGGGATCGGCCCGCGCCGGATCTCGTCCGCGAGCAGCTCGCCGTGCTGGCGCCCCATCTCGTGGTCGCTCCCCGCCAGCGACAGCACGTGCACGTCGCCCACCCGGCGGTGGCTCCCCTTGCCCGCGCGCCGGAGCGGCGCCTCGCCTCTTCGCTCGACCGATTCCGTCTGCATCACGTGATCCCCTCCATCACTGCGCTGAGCGGCGCGCCGGTGGACAGCGCCGCGGCCGCCAGGAGCCTCGGGGTGGCCCAGTCGTGGAAGGCCTCCACGAGCGTGCGCACCTGCTCCACCTCGCCGTCCCGGATGAGCCCGACGAGGAGCGAGAGCCCCGCGAGGTGCGGCTCGTTGGCCGGCCGCACCGTCCTGAAGATGTCGCCGAGGTCGCGCGCGACCTCCTGGTTCCACCACACCAGCATCTCGAAGATGCGGTTGTGGGTCGCCCGGGCCACCGCGCGGGTCAGCGCCTCCGAGCACACGTCGTAGCGAGCCCGGTCGTGCAGCGCGTCCTTCAGCCGGGCGAGGTGGCCCTCGAGGATCGCCACGTCCTCGTCGGTGCGCCGCGCCGCGGCCAGGGTGCTCATCTGCACGTCGAGCGACGCCCGGATCTCGAGGAAGTCGCGGAAGACCTCGCGGTCCACGCGGCCCGAGGCCGGCGTCATCATCGCCCGCAGCACCTCGGGGCTGACCGACCGCATCGGATCGAGCACCTCGGTGCCGCGCCGCCGGATCGGACGCACGAGGCGGTGGACCTCGAGCAGCTTGATCGCCTCGCGGACGACCGAGCGGTTCACCCCGTAGCGCTCGGCGAGCTCCGCCTCCTTGGGCAGGAGCGAGCCGACCTCGACCTCACCGCGAACGATGCTGCGCAGCAGATCGTCCGCGACCCGGTCCGCCTTTCGCCCCTCCGCCACCGGGCTTCTTTTACATCGGACTTATTGCCTGTCAACCGTCTTTTGAGCAATGACCTGGTTTTTGTCGGCCTCGATGAGCTGCTCGCGGCGGGCGATGTTCCAGAGGCGGGTGGCCACCTCGGAGGCGGTCGGCGGCCGATCCTCGGGGTTCCGCTCGAGCAGGCGGGAGATGAGCAGGTCGAGCTCGGCCGGGATGTCGGCCCGGAGCGTGCGGGCGTGGGGCGCCTCCTCGTGCATCGCTCGCATCACCACCGCGGCGGGGCTGCCGGCCGGGAGCGGGAGCTGGCCGGTGACCATCTCGAAGAGCACCACGCCGAGGGAGTAGAGGTCGGCGGCGGTGCCGGCCTCGAAGTGCCAGGCGCGCTCGGGCGCCATGTACTGCGGGGTGCCGACGACCTGGCCGGGCTCGGTGAGCCGGGTGTCCTCGGGGATGCGCGAGAGCCCGAAGTCGACGAGGGTCACGTGCGGCGCCCCGTGCTGGTCCCACCGGACGAAGACGTTCTCGGGCTTGAGGTCGCGGTGGGCGATGCCCAGCCGGTGGGTGCAGGCGAGCGCCTCGGCGATCTGCGCGGCGATCGGGGTCGCGATGGCGCACGGCACCCGACCGCACTCGGCCAGGATGCGGTGGAGCGGCTTTCCGTCGAGCAGCTCCATCACGATGTAGGGCGCGCCGTCGGGGGTCTGACCGAAGGCGAAGATCTCGACGATGTTCGGGTGCCGCGACGCGGCCGCGGCCCGGGCCTCGCGCCGCATGCGCTCGATCCAGGTCGCGTCGTAGGTCAGCTCGCGGCGGAGCACCTTGATCGCGACCACCCGCCCCGACTGGAGGTCCAGGCCGCGGTGCACCCGGGCCATGCCGCCCGAGCCGAGGAGATCGTCGAGCCGATAGCGGTCCTCGAGGACCGTCCCGGCCCACTGCTCCCGCTCCTCCTCCATCGCCGCGCCGCAGAGCAAACAGACCAGCCGCGGGCTGGACGCTTCGGAGAAACCGCATCGGGGGCACACTCTCATGCCCCAGGAGGTAAGCGCGGAATCGCGCCTCACTGCCCGCGGACGCGGACGCGCGCCCGATCCCCGGCGCCATTGTTTGCCACCTCTCGAGTCTCCGGAGGGGGCATTCGCATTCGCTCGCATTCGCCCCCTCCCGCCCCACCCGGCCCCATCTCACGCGTTCGAGCCTCCATGTGCCGAGAACGCGCACTGACCCCAGAAGACGGCCGGCGACGAGCGAAGCGAAGTGCCCCACGCGCCACCCCACCTGTGTTCGATCCCAGCGGGCGGCCAGCGAGCGCGCAGCGCGAGCGCGAGCCGCAGGGCCCCTCCTGCACGACGTGTTCGCCCCAGCGCCCCGTCGCTGGGGTCGCGGCGCGAGCGAGCGAGGCCCCGGAGTCCGGAGCCGGGGGAGGCCAAGCCCGCTTCCGCGACGACTGATCCGAGAAGCCGGCGGGCGACGAGCGAAGCGAAGTCAGCCGACGCCCCACCCCCTCCTGTGGTCGATCCCGCGGCAGCGGGCGGCCAGCGAGCGCGCAGCGCGAGCGCGAGCCGCAGGGCCCCCAGCGCCCCGTCGCTGGGGTCGCGGCGCGAGCGCGCAGCGCGACGCGCCGACGGAGTCGGGAGGGGGGCCCCATTGGCGCTTTGCCCAATGGGGGGAGGGTTTGCACCAAACCCTCCAAAAAACCTCAGTCCCGGGCGAGCGCGTCGAGGTTCGCGCGACAGGTCCGGGCGGCCTGGAGGGCGGCGCGCACCAGCTCGAGCGGCGGAGTCCCGTCGTCGGCGCGCGCGATCGCCTTCTCGATCTCGGCCACCGCGTCCGGGCCGGCGCGACGCATCATGCGGGCGGCGAGGCGATCGCGGCCCCGTCCGGCGTCGGCGAGCAGGGCCGCGGACTCCTCCGCGCGGTGGGCGCGGAGCCGGGCCCCGAGGGCGCGCACGCGCTCGCGGAGCGACTTCACGTCCGGCTCGTCCGAGGACACGCGACTGCCGAGCTCGAGGAGCTCGATGGCGAGCCGGTCGAGCTCCGCGTGGTGCGAAGCGATCAGCTCTCGTGTCTGATAGGTCGTCATCGAAATACCCCCGTGCCGTCAATCTACGGGACCGATCGCGGGCGGGCACGAAATCGGCGCCTGTTTCGGGTTAGGACTGCAAGAACAGGCGTGCAAGCCCCATACCTCGGACGTTTCGCGGCCTGCCGGGGACCAGGTGCGTAGAACGCGCGACACCGCCGACCCGTTGGGGCGGCGGTGTCGGTGGGGACGGGTGTTTCGGGAGCGTAGGCGGTTACGCGCCTTCGCGGGCCAGCGCGCCGCGGAGCTTCTCGAGGGCCATCGCCTCGAGCTGGCGGACCCGCTCGCGGCTGAGGTTGAGCTCCTCGCCGATCTCGCGGAGCGTGAGGCCGTCGGCGTTGTTGCCGTCCATGCCGAAGCGGCGGCGCAGGATGAACTGCTCGCGCTCGCTGAGGACCGAGAGGATCCGCTCGGCGGTCCCCTCGCGCTCGCGGGCGATCACCGCGTCGTCGACGCGCTGGGCGTCGTCGTCGCAGAGCACCTCGTCGAGGCTGCGGTCCCCGTCCTCACCCATCGGGGCGTGGATCGAAACCGAGCGGGTGGTCGCCTCGAGCGAGCGGCGGACCTTGTCCACCGTCATGCCCACCTCCTCGGCGAGCTCCTTCTCGGTCGGCGCGCGCCCGAAGCGCTGGGTGAGCTGGCGCTCGGCGCGGCGGAGCCGCTTGCGCTTCTCGGTCATGCCGAACGGCACGCGGACGGTCTCGGCGTGGCGCGTCACCTCGCGGGCGATGCTCTGCCGGATCCACCAGGTGGCGTAGGTGCTGAAGCGAGTCCCCACGCGGTGGTCGAACTTGTCGACCGCGCGCATGAGGCCGAGGTTGCCCTCCTGGACGAGGTCCGGGAACGGCACGCCCGAGCCGCGGTAGGCCTTGGCGAGCATCACCACGAGGCGGAGGTTCGCCTCGGCGAGCGCGTTGCGGCGCGCCTCGAGGCGGCGGCGCTTCGCGTCGAGCTCCGGCCACAGCCGACGCAGCACGGGGCGGCGGCGACCGAGGCGGTCCTCGGCGCGGCGGATGATCTCGATGGCCTGGTCGTCCTCGCGGCCGTCGGCGGCGGCGAAGGCGCGCAGCTCGCGGTGCACGCGGGCGACCACGTCCTGGATGCGCTCGCGGTGCAGCCCGAGGTGGCGGACCGCCTTGCCCCGCTGCTCCCAGGCGCGGTCACGACGCACGCGGCGCTCGGCCGCGGTGCCCCGCTTGGAGCCCGACATCTTCTCGAGGCGGGCCTCGATCTTGGCGGCCTTCTCGAGGTTCTTGCTCAGCTCCTCGCGACCCTCGGGCCCCTCGTAGCGGCCCAGGTGCGCGACCCCGAGGACGTCGATCTCCTCGGCCTCGAAGCGGCGCTGCCAGGTGGCGAGCTCCTGCAGGGTGATGCCGTTGTCGAGGATGCAGTCCAGGCAGTCGCGCTCGGCCTCCTCGATGCGCGTGGCGGCCGCGACCTCACCCGCGCGATCGAGCGGCGGCTGAAGCTCGCCCAGCCCGGCGAGGTAGAGGTCGAAGGGGTCACGGGTGCTGCGGCCCGTGCGAGCGCGCGGCCGGCGCTCGGCAGTGGCAGTCGTCTTCTTCATGGGATCGTTTCGGGGGTGCGCGGCGAGGAGTGAGGTGTTCGTTCGTGTCTGCCCAGGTCGAGTCGGGTGTCACCCGTCCCGGACCACGCTGCCTCCCCCCGGGAGCCTGCGCAGGCGCAGGGCTCCGGTCGCGCGGTACGCCGGATCTTGAGGCCGGGACTCGAGCTTGCAAGCCGAAGCCGTAGAAAGCTCACGAGACCTGGCCCGGACTCGGTTTTGTGAGGCTTTTTGGGGGCTCGGGCAAGGGGCGAGCGGAAAAATCCGGGGGAGGCCGCGAACCCCAGTCCGAAATCGAGGGTAAGGAGCGGTAGAGGAGCCAGTGATAGAGGCGCCGCGGGAGGAGGCGGCGCATCGCGTCGAAGAGGCGCGCGTCCAGGGTGGCGAGCACCCGGAGCGGGGGGTCGGCGCGGTGCATCGTGCGCACCACCGCCCGGGCCACCTTCTCCTCGGGGGTCGCGAGCCAGCCCTGCATCATCCGGGCGATGAACGGGCCCATGTGCTCGTAGTGGGCGTGGTACGGCTCCTCGGACTCGTCCTCGGAGCGCCGGCTCATCGGCGTGTAGCGGACCCGCTCGAACGACGAAGAGCGGATGAAGCCCGGCTCGATCAGGCTGACCCGCACGTTCCACGGGCGGACCTCGTACCAGAGCGCCTCGCAGGCCCCCTCCAGCGCGAACTTCGACGCGCTGTACACGGCCATCGTCGGCATCGCCATCATGCCGCCGACCGAGCTGACGGTGAGGATGTGCCCCCGGCGCCGCTCTCGCATCCCGGGCAGGACCAGCCGCGCCAGCTCCATCGGCGCGTTGAAGTTCACGCTCATCTGCTCGCGCCGCTCGTCCTCGACCACGTGCTCGACCACCGCCCGGAAGGCGACCCCGGCGTTGTTGACCAGCACGTCGACGCCTCCCCAGCGGTGGTACGCCTCGGCGATCACCCGATGCCGCATGCCCGGGTCGGTCACGTCGAGCGCCCGTACGTGGACCCGCTCGGACTCGGTCACGCCCGCGGCCTCGAAGCGCCTCAGCGAAGCCGGGCGCGCGGTCAGGATCAGCCGATGCCGCGTCTCGAGCAGCTGCCGCGCGATCGCGAGCCCCAGCCCGGTGCTGGCGCCGGTCACGAGAACCGTACGAGGCGCGCCCTTCACATCCAGGACACGTAGTCACCCCAGGGGAATGACGCGTCCCCGGACGCGGATCTCCGCCGATTCGAGCCCCAGCTCGGCGCTGGGACCGCGGGGCATCTCTGCCGAATCATCCCACGCGGCCGAGAGCGGGATGCTCCGTACCGAGCCTGTCGAGCTCAGCGTGCTCCGGGGATCTCTGCTGAATCGAGATCTGCGGCCGGCTCTCCGCCGTCGAGGATGATTCAGCAGAGTTTCCGGGCTCGACCCCCCCGGTCGATCTGGGCCGAATCGCGCTCAGATGAATCGGCAGAGCTTCCCGTTGGAGGCTGCGGCGGTCTCTGCCGAATCGAGCTCCCGCATCTTTTCTTGCGATTTCCGTCAGTCGCGCCGAGCGCTCCCCGTCCGTGCGGGCATGCGCAAGAAGAGGAAGTCAGAGCAAGGCACGCTCCTGTTGTTCAGGCACGGCGGCGCGCGGAAGGGCGCCGGGCGCAAGCCCAAGGGAGAGAAGGCGGGCGTCCCTCACACCACGCGGGAGCGCTTCGCGGCGCGGCACCCGGTGCTGGTCACGTCGAAGGTCATGCGCGGCATCTGGAGCCTGCGCGGCCGGCGGCTGTCGACGCGGCTGTGGGAGATCATCGCGAAGGCGAACGCCCGCGGCGGGATGCGCATCGTGCACTTCTCCATCCAGCGGAATCACGTTCATCTCCTGGTCGAGGCGGAGGACGCGGAGCTCCTCGCGCGCGGCATGCAGGGGTTGAGCGTGCGCATCGCGCGCATGATCAACCGGGTGATGGGTCGCAAGGGCACCGTCTTCGCCGACCGCTACCACAGCCGCGCGCTCACCACGCCCCGGGCCGTCCGGAATGCGATCGCCTACGTGCTCGGCAACGCCCGCCGCCACGGCGTCGCCGCCGCCGATCCCACCTGGGTGGACCCGCTCAGCTCGGGGCTCTTCTTCGACGGCTGGACGCGTGCGGTGCGTACTACGCCCTCGATGTTGCCCTCCCGCGCCTCCCCCGCCGAGCGCGCGGAGACGTGGCTCCTGTCCGTCGGCTGGCGTCGCGCCGGAGGCCGGATCGACCCGGGTCGTCGCCCCGGTCCCGCGGCCCGCCGCGCCGCGTGAAGGAGCGTCTCATCGCTGAAGAGGCGGCAGCGGAGGCGGCAGCGACGACGGAGGCGGAGGCGGCAGCGGAGGCGGCAGCGGAGGCGGCAGCGGAGGCGGCAGCGGAGGCGGCAGCGGAGGCGGCAGCGGAGGCGGCAGCGACGACGGAGGCGGAGGCGGCAGCGGGCGCGGCAGCGGGCGCGGACGCGGCAGCGGGGGCGGAGGCGGCAGCGGGGGCGACGGCGGCAGCGGGGGCGCAGGCGGCAGCGGGCGCGGCAGCGGGCGCGGCAGCGGGGGCGACGGCGGCAGCGGGGGCGACGGCGGCAGCGGGGGCGACGGCGGCAGCGGGGGCGACGGCGGCAGCGGGGGCGGCGGCGGCGGCGGGGGCGACGGCGGCTGCGGGGGC
>Ga0310345_10000138_pt1 | contig 148299 bp, 128 predicted proteins | sample HC15DNA20500_MG_FD_204667 | JGI IMG/M metagenome (GOLD analysis project Ga0310345, IMG submission 204667) | Marine microbial communities from station ALOHA, North Pacific Subtropical Gyre - HC15-DNA-20-500_MG | ecosystem: Environmental > Aquatic > Marine > Oceanic | place: Pacific Ocean... | reverse complement strand
GCGGCCGGCGTTGACCAGCTCGATCATTTGCTGGCGGAACTCCGGTGGGTAGGGAGGACGGGTTTTGGGCATGGTGGACAGATCCTAAGTCAAAGGAGAATGTGTCCACGGAACCGGGTCAACTCCACACTTCTGCTGTAGCCGGACTTCTCAAGCGTTTTGGGAAGTCGAAGGATGCTGTAGTTCATCTTGACACCTAGTTGGAAAACACGGTGTCATTGCGAACGAGGGAGGGGGATCCCTTGCTATCTAGCTTGTTCGCAGCCTGACAAGGCCCTTCAACGCGGGGGCTTGGCTTTCTTCGAGGGAGGGCTAGCCTTTGCGTACTTCACAGGCCCAGTCCAGTCAGCACGCTTTGGCTTATCAGGGTGCGCGGTCAGAATCTGTTTGATGCGGGAGACATCCAGATTTTCTTCGGTAGCAAGAGTCTTCAAGAAAGCCTTGACCTTCTTTGCCTTCAGTTCCTTGATGCGCTGACGGTATCGCTCGGCCCGATCTTCTGCCTTTTCGCTCTCATCGGCCGAATGACCGGTAGGGCTGTCCACCAACTTGCGCAAAGCAGGCTGGTCAATCACCACCGCCGCCTTCTTCACACTGATCAGCTCGCACAGCTCGACCGTGTGCCCGGCGATGGTCAGCACAGGCGGGAAAGCCAGCGACAGCTCCAGCGGGCTTTTGTGCTTGTGCCCTTGGAAGTTTCCAAGTTTCCAGCGGTTTCCACCCAAATCGACAAGGCTGGCTTCTGGAAACAGCACCTTGCCCAATGCCTGCGCCAGCAACAGTCCCGAAGACTTGCGACGTGCCAGGCGATCAATGTCCACCCTGACGCGCCCGATGTCATCCCTCCGGTCGCAGACGATGAAAGCTCGGCCAGGCACGGGTGGGCGTTCGGGGATGATATGAACCGGCATGGTGCAAGCCTCTTCGCAACCATCACACTCGGTTGTGTCGGCATGGCTCGCCTGAGCCAGCAGGCCCAAAGCCTCCATAGCTTTCACAGCGTCTGGTGGCCAGCCCGTGATCTCGTCTTGCGTGAAGTAGGCGTCACCGCCGCCACAAGCGGCAAGGCGCTTGATCAGCTCAACCAGGCAGGCAGTGGGCGTCATGTCCGAGCTGATCGGCGCACCTCTGGCCGTTACAGCGCGCCTGTTACAGCGGGCTTGTTACCACCTTGGGCCGCCGGTTCCGCATCCTCGTCCTCGGGGGGCAATTGGGGTTCAATGCCTGACGCCACCAGCATGTCGCGCAGCTTCAAGTCCAGTTCGTCGTACTTCAAGGAACACGAATTGGGGTGCGAGATTCTGATGTTCACGCTTTTGGGCGGCTTGTCTGGATCAATCGACACGGTGGCCGTCAGCTCCACTTGCGTGACGCGATACAGGTTCAAGGGCATGGCGCGCTTGATCTGTTCCATCAAGGCATAGACCGCGTGGCGGTCGTTCTTGGTGTCGGCTTCAAGAGTGATGCGGTCGCCCTGTTTGGCAGCGGAAGACATGCGGATGCGCTTGACCACCACCTTCTCGATGCCACTGGCAGGTGAAGGCTTGAACTCGAAAGACCTTTGGGACAGCGGTGCCAGGTCATAGACGCGGGCATCTTTGGGGTCTGGTGGCAAAGCGTCCAGCTTCAAAATGGCCTGTGCAAAGATGCCTTGGAGTGCCTCGACTGCCTTCTTGCTGCCCCGATAGCTGATGTCTAGCGCGCCTTGGGCTTGTGAGTACACAAAGACGATTTCAAACGCCGGGTTGTGGGGCCGGGGGCTGAATTCGCCATCCACCCATTCCACCGATCTTTGCGAATGGTCTTCAGGGTACGCAAAGAAGTAATCTCGATCACCCCGGCGCAAGGGCTCCACGGTGCAGTGCTTCCCGCGCCCCTCGGTGTGGTGAAAGTAGCCGCTGATCAGGTTTGAAAGCTGTTGGATGCTGGCATCGTCCACTGCCGCCGCGTTGTGGCCCAGGTGATTGCGTTTGCGCCAGTTTGATAGGGTGTCAGCATGCTGAAAGCGAGTGGCTCCGCGCCAGCACTCCCGGTGATCCAGGAACGTGACCATGGCACGCTCGGAGTGGTTTGCCAGCGCAGAAAGCTTTTCAATGATGGCAGCGGAATCTTCCGCACTGGGGCGTGATGGCCAGCGCAGCTCATCCATGATGGCCAGGGTGCCCCCTTCCGAGCTCATGGCATGGATCTCGCGGAAGTCCGCTTCCATCTCACTGCGTTTGCCGTCCGGCACATAAGCCCACATCCCCATCCAGGGCTCGGGCTTGGTTTCCGACAGCTTGGCAATGTCCAGCCCATGCGCAATGCCGTTGGCCTCAAAATACCGCGCCAGCAGTGCATTGGGCATCTGCCTGAAAAATGACCTGATCGTGTAATGCTTGCTCACTCCCGCTCTCCCTGCGTTGGTTGAAACAATGCTTTGTGTTCACCTGATCGGAAACAACTTCTCGCCCCTCATGCCTTCTCTGCAATGTCCAGCGCTGGAAGGCTGCGAACGATCTTCATGGTTTCCAAGCTGACCGTGATCACGCGCTGGAACAGCTCCAACGGGTAACGCGGGTCGCCCATGGTTTCGACGGCCCAATCATTGGCGTCGTTGACGATGCCGCTGTCCTTGTCGGTCTTGACGCATTGGCGCTCGACCACCCAATCGAGCGCGGGCTTGCCGTTGACCACATAGTCATACGCCTCCAGGGGGATACCGGTGACGGTGATCTTGGTGTTGTAGTGCAAGGTGGTCAGGTCTTTGTCTTTGCCCTTCTTGCCGTAGCGCATCTTCTCCACGCGGAAGTCATCATTTGTCAACAACAGCCCACCGCCCACAATGGTCAGGGGGTAGGGCTTCACCGCTTCGTAGTTGACGTGCAGCTCGGCCAGGTCACGACCGGCCTTCGAGAAGGCCCAAAAGTCCGCCGCCTTCTTGACGCAGGGGATGCGGGGCAGTTCCTTGCTCAGGTTGTCGGCATAGCGCTCGCGATAGCCGGGTGAGTGCAGCAGGCCATAGACGTAATAGAAAACATCTTCTTTGGTAATGGCCTCGCCTGGGTAGGCGGTCTGGAAGTGGGCCAGACCAGCATCTGTCAAAGCATCGCGGCGAATCCTGTTTGCGGGTTGCACGGGTTCCGTGCCTGTCTCGAACAATGCACCGCTTGCGCCTTCCTCAACAGCATCAGCTTTCGGCGCGGTGTCTTCGTACAGGTAGAGCGGAAAGCATTGGCCTGTCTGCATCAAATGCAGGTCGGGCAGATGATCCGACATGAGTACAGAGAACTCTTTTTGCGCCCCGACTGCATTCATGCAGATGACAAGGTTCCGTGCGTCAGCATCAGGAAAGATACTCGGCATCCGGTACACCATCTCATTGAAGCGCCGGTTAAAGTACAACCACTGCTTGGTGTACGGGCGATAGATTGCTGAAGTTAAGCACCCTGCATCGAAAGCAAATTTACGCCGCCTGACTACATCCTGCTTCAAGGATCGGGTCCAGCTAATCAAGCCCGGATCGTCTGTGACGAAGCTGTCCACGCGTTCTTCTAGTGCTCGTCGGTCCGCCTTCGGGAAAGCCTGCTCGAAGCGCGCAGACTCCGAGTTGAATGCCAAGATGGTCTTTGTCATATTGGCGGCTAGCTCACGCCTAGATGCATTCCAGCACCACGCATCGCGCTGCGTCTTGACACCCGCTGAGTAGCTATCGAACAGTTTGACGGCGTTCTTGTCGTCCTTGTCCCCAAGCGCAATGAACTGTGTGAAGCTCTCATCACGCTGGCGCAGCCAATCGCCGTGCTGGTCAGGCGTGATGCGCTGCCAGGCTTGCTCAGCTCCGATGCCCGCGATGCTGACCAGCGCTTGAATCTTGACCAGCTTTTGCTCGCGGCTCAGGTAGTCGCCAATGTCGCAGAAGTGAATCTGGCCTTGTTGCTTTGCATTAGGGTTCTTGACCAGCAACGAAATGGCGATGGGCGCTCGGCTACCACTGCCGAAGATCTTGCCGCCCTCCCTGCGAGACTGCTCACCAGATGTTCGCTGGTTGCCTCGAAGGTGAAACACATAGATGCTGGCGAATTCTTCTGCTAGGCACTGACGAAGCCCTCCGAACGTTCCTGTTTCAAGGAAGTTGGCGTTCGTCACAAAGCCGATCACGCCACTGTCGCCAATGCGGTCACTGGCCCAGCGAATGGCACGGATGTAGCTGTCGTAAAGGGCGTTCTTGTTTGTGGCCGCAGATCGCTCAGCATAGGTACGACGTATGCGCTCATCCAGGTGGGGGTAAGCCACGTTCTGATTGTTGTCGTTCGCGTTTTCTTGCCCCACCGAGTACGGCGGATTGCCCATGATGACCCTGATGTCCAGCTTCTTTTGGCGCTTGCGCCGGGCGCTGTTGTCCACCAGCATGGCATCAACCAAGTCATCCTTCTCATACATCTGAAAGGTGTCGGTAAGGCAGATGCCTTCAAACGGGACATAGCTGCCACCCACCGTGCTGTGGTACACCGCCTCGATGTTGATGGCTGCGATGTAGTAGGCCAGCAAGACGATTTCATTGGCGTGGATCTCGTGCTTGTACTTGTGGGGCAATTGCTCAGGTGCAATCAGCCCGCTTTGAAGCAAGCGCGTGATGAAGGTGCCGGTGCCCGTGAACGGGTCGATGATGTGCACACCCTTGCTGCCCAAGGTCTGGCCAAACTCGGTTTCCAGAATGTGGGCCACGCTGTGGATGATGAAGTCCACCACCTCCACCGGGGTGTACACAATCCCCAAGCGCTCGGTCATCTTGGGGAAGGCATTGCGGAAGAACTTGTCGTACAGCTCCACCACGATCTTCTGTTTGCCCTGCGCGCTGTCGATGCCTTCGGCGCGAAGCTTCACGCTGTCGTAGAAGCGTTGCAGCGTGTCGGCTTCTTTGTCCAGGCGGTGCTCTTGCAGCACCTCCAGCACGCCTTGCATGGCCAATGACATGGGGTTGTGCTGAGCAAAGCTGTAGTCGGCAAACAGGGCGTCGAATACCGGCTTGGTGATCAGGTGCTGGGCCAGCATCTCGATCACCTCGCCATCGGTGATGCTGTTGTTCAGGTCGTCGCGTAGCTCATTGGCGAAATTGAAGAAGGCCGCCCGCTCAGTGGTGTTGGCTTCGTTCTCCACAATGCCGGTGATGCGGTCAATGTGGGTGCGGGCAATCTTGGCGATGTCGTTGGCCCAGTCTTCCCAGTGGTGCCGGTTGCCCACCTTTTGCACCAGCTTGGCATAGATGGCTTTTTCGATTTCGCCAATCTGAAACTCAAGCTCAACCTGTTCCGGCTTGTCACCTTCACCCCATTCGCCCTTGGGCTGGGGTTCGGCAATGCGGTGCTTGCCCTTGGCTTTCTTCTCGGGCTTGTCGTAGGGGTTGCGGGCCTGCTTCTTCTGCACCTTGTCGGTGATGGCGATGACTTCCATCTTGCTGGTGTCGCGCCCGATCAAGTCCAGCTTGTTGACCATCGCATCAAAGCGGTCGTCGTGGGAGCGAAGCGCCTGCAAGACCTGCCACACCACGGCATAGGTCTTGTTGTCGTTCAGCGCTTCATGAGGCTCCACCCCAGCCGGAATCACCACCGGCAGGATGACATAGCCGCGCTTCTTGCCCGGCGAATTGCGCATCACCCGGCCCACCGACTGCACCACGTCCACCTGTGAATTGCGCGGTGTCAGGAACAGCACCGCATCCAGGGCGGGCACGTCCACCCCTTCCGACAGGCAGCGCACATTGCTCAGGATGTGGCAGGTGTTTTCGGGCGGGTCGGCCTTGAGCCAATCCAGCTTGGCTTCTTTCTGGCTGGCGTTCATGCCACCGTCCACGTGCTCGGCTTTGCACGCCAGGTTGACAGCGGCCTCGTCGGCATCTGCCGTTTCTTGATAGGCCTCGACCACTGCCTGGAACATACCCGCGATGTTCTTGGAGCTGACCTTGTGCCCCTTGCCCGCCTTGCTGGGCTCGATCACTTGGCAGAAAGCCACAGCGCGCTTCATGGCCTCGCTGTCACCAATCAGCTCCTCGCTCAAGCCTTGCTTGGACATGGCCTTCCAGCAACCCACGATGCGGGCCGCGTCGTCCACCTTGAGCTGGTTGTTGTCGTCGGCCAGCAGGGTTTGCAGCCTTCGGCTGACGTGGGCTTCTTCCACCGACAGCACGATGACTTTGTAATCGACCAGCAGGCCGCGCCGCACCGCCTCTGAAAAACTTATGACGAAAAGCTCAGGGCCGTACAAGCTTTCATCGTCCATGGAACACAAAGCCACGTTGTCGCGCTCGGCGGTGGCTTTGGCGGTGTCGCCATAGATGCGGGGCGTGGCCGTCATGTACACGCGCGCAGCGGCTTGGATGAAGCCGTCGTCGTGCACCTTGACGAAACTGCTTTCGTCTTCGTCACCAAAGGTGGCGCCCGTGGTGCGGTGGGCTTCGTCGCAGATGATCAAGTCGAACCCGGCCAGGCCGTGCTCTTTCTGCGCCTTGCTGATGACCTCAATCGAGTGGTAGGTGGAGAACACCACGCTCATGTGCTGGGCGTCGTGGCGCTTCTTGATCTCGGTGGCCAGGGCCTTGGCGTTGGTGGTGGCCGGGTATTGCAGCTCATGCACCAGCATCTGGAAGTCATCGCCGCCGCGCTTTTTGCCAATGTCGCTGTCAGAGCACACTGCAAAGGCATGCATGGGCGTGACGCTTTCTTGCGTCCACTCGGTGAGGGTTTGAGACAGCAGCGACAGCGAAGGCACCAAGAACAGCACCTTGCCACCCGCCCCGGCCACTTGTTCGGCCAGGCGCAGCGATGTGAAGGTCTTGCCCGTGCCACAGGCCATGATCAGCTTGCCGCGTGAAGATGTCTCAAGGCCCTTGACGACGCTGGCCACAGCGGTTTGCTGGTAGTCGCGCAGCGCCTTTTTCGGCTTTTGCTGCACGGCCTGCTTCTGGAAGGTGGCGCCCCAATCAATGACGCTTTGCTCCAGGTCGGCCAGGGTGATTTTCTGGCAAGGCGTGTGCTGGCCTTGCATGGCCGTGTCCACATGCGGGCTGATCTTGTCGGTGGACAGGATCAGCAAGCGATGCGTGAATGGCTTTTTGCCCGAAGCGGTGAAGAACGAATCGACCTGCCGTTTGTAGACGGTGCTGTCTGAGTCGTAGAACTTGGCTTGAATGGCGTGGTGTTCCTCGGTGCCGTGGGTCTTGGCCACCAAGTCAATGCCTGTGTCTGAGCCAGGGTCAGGGTGCCCGGCCTCAATCCATTCAGCCCGCCATTCTTCCCACAGCCACACATTGCTGTACAGGTCTGCGAACCGGGGCTCATGGGTGAAGTACAGCTTGGCAAGGTTCTCGAAATAGATGCCCTTTTCGCGCTCGGTCTTGGATGTTTTGCGGAAGGTTTCGAGAATGTCGTGAAGGGCGCTCATGTGAACCGGATGCTTTTGGACGTTATGAAATTAGTCTAGCAGCCGAGATACACATGCACACGAATCAGCAGGGACAGGAAGCCATGCGCCTATCCATTGGCCTTTTTGAATGGAATGACCTCAGCTCCCGCGCAGAGCTTGTCCAGGTAGTCCGCCCATGCCTGCATCATCGTGGCGCGTTGCTTGATGTATGTGGTTCGGTTGTAGGCCCGCCCGTTGGCATCCTTCACCGCGTGGGCAAGCTGTGCTTCGATCACCAGCGGATCGAACTCCAGCACTTCATCCAGCAAGGTGCGCGCGGTAGCCCTGAACCCGTGAACGCTCTGCACCTCTGAGCCATAGCCCAGGGTTGCAAGCGCTGCCCTCAGTGTGTTGTCGCTGATCGGTCGCGTGATGCTGCGCTCACCGGGGAACAACAAGACACCCTTGCCCGTCAGGGCCTTCAACGCCTTGAGAATGTCCACCGCTTGAGTGGGCAGGGGCACCAGATGCGGGTCGCCGTGGTTCTTGCCGTCTTGGTTGCGCTTCATTCGTGCCGCCGGGATCGTCCACAGCGCCGCGTCAAGGTCGAACTCCGCCCACTCGGCCGCACGCAGCTCGGTGGGGCGCTGAAACAAGATCGGTGCCAATTGCAGCGCAGCCCGCGTGATGACCCCGCCCTGATAGCCACGGATGGCGCGCATCAGCTCGCCCAGCTTGGCAGGTTCAGTGATGGCCGCAAAGTGCTTGCCCCGGTGGGGCGTCAGTGCACCGCTTAGGTCAACAGCTACATTTCGCCCGGCCCGGCCGGTCGCCACCGCGTACTGAAACACAGCACGCGCCGTGGACAGAACCCGGTGGGCGACATCCAGGGAGCCCCGCGCCTCCACACGGCGCACCGTGGCCAGCAGCTCCACAGCTTCAATCTCGCCCGTTCGCCGGTTCCCCAGCCAGGGGAACAGGTCTTTCTCAAGGTTACGGAGTTCGCGGGTGCAGTGGTGGCCGCTCCAACCGGGCGACTGTTTGCCGTACCACTCCAACGCCACCGTCTGGAATGTCTCGCCCTCGCTCACCGCCGCCTTGAGCTTTTCGACCTTTCGGGCTTGTATGGGGTCTGTGCCACCGGCCTTTAGCAGCTTCGCCGCGTCTCGCGCCTTGCGCGCGGCTGTCAGGCTCACCGCCGGGTAGCTACCCAGGGCCAGACGGGTTTCCTTGCCGTCCTTGTAGACCTTCCAGAACCAGCGCCGTGAACCATTCGGGCTCACCTCTAGGTACAGCCCCCCGGCATCTGTCAAGCGAACACGTTTCTTGTCAGGCGGGCAGGTGGCGTTTTTGCAGTGAGCATCGGTCAGCATGGCGGTATCCCGGTGGGGCCGTTCCCCGGTTCGGGGAAAAACCTCGATTTGTTCCCCGCCATGTTCCCCGGTGCCGATGTGGCTGTCAATGTTCGTCCTGGGACACCATTGGCAGCTAGGCTGTTGATTTACCAATGAAAAAGGCCGCCAGGGAGATGTCCTTGGCGGCCTTTAGATGTGGTATTGGTCGGGGTGAGAGGATTCGAACCTCCGGCCTCTACGTCCCGAACGTAGCGCTCTACCAGGCTAAGCTACACCCCGATGCGATTTGCTTCAGCTGGAACGCTGAATCGAATCAATCGACAATTGTAGCAGAGCTTCGCGCCATTCAGACGCCGGCAGTGCGCCCAGGCTGCGCTGGGCTTGGTCCACCTGCGCTTGCGCGGCCTCGCGGGTGGCGTCCAGTGCGCCCGTGGCTTTCACGATGTCGACGATGTCGGGCATGCGCTCCACTTCACCATGCTCGATGGCTTGCCGGATCAGGGCCGCTTGTTCCGGCGTGCCGCGCTGCATGGCCACCAGCAGAGGCAGCGTGGGCTTGCCTTCGCGCAGGTCATCGCCGATGTTCTTGCCCAGCTCGGCGGTGGAGCCTTCGTAGTCCAGCAGGTCGTCGATGAGCTGGAAGGCGGTGCCCAGTGCGCGGCCGTAGTCTGCACACGCGGCTTCGACATCGGCTGGTGCATCGGTGATGACCGCGCCCAGGCGGGCCGAGGCCTCGAACAGCTTGGCGGTTTTGTACTCGATCACGCGCAGGTAGTCGTCCACCGAGATGTCCGGGTCGTGCATGTTGATGAGTTGGAGCACCTCGCCCTCGGCGATCACGTTGGTGGCCTCGGCCAAGATCTCCATCACCCGCATGCGGTTGGTGGACACCATCATCTGGAAGGCGCGCGAGTAGAGGAAGTCCCCCACGAGCACGCTGGCGGCGTTGCCGAACAAGGCATTGGCGGTTTTGCGGCCGCGGCGCAGGTCGGACTCGTCGACCACGTCGTCGTGGAGCAGCGTGGCGGTGTGGATGAACTCGACGACGGCGGCCAGCTCGTGGCGTTCGCTGGAGCGGTTGCCCAGTGCACCGGCGATCAGCAGCAAAAGCATCGGGCGCACCCGTTTGCCACCGGCACTGACGATGTAGTGGGAGATCTGGTTGACCAGCGCGACCTGAGAGGCCAGCCGGCGGTGGATGACCTGGTCGACCTCGGCCATGTCGGAAGCAGCAAGGGTACGGTAGCTGGCGGGGGAAATGGTGGAGGTCACGCGGTCGGCAAGCGGCAGGCGCCCTGAGAACGCCTCAGCAGCGTCGTCCCTGGCAGGGACAAAACCAGATTATAGAAAGCCATACCGAACCGCACTGTGTCAGGGGCGGCAAAGCACCTCACAATGTGTGGTGCCGGCGGCCCGTTGGGCCGTGTCAAGCCTCGTCGGCCGCCGCTTCATTCCCGTTTCGCCAGGTTTTCGCCTGCCCTTTCGCCATGCATGCCGCCCAAACCGCCACCTCCACCGACGCCAACGCATCGCGCGCCACCACGCCGACACGCCTGCGCCTGGCCATCGTCGGCGCGGGCCCTGCGGGGCTGAGCCTGGCCTTGCAAGCCGCACGCGCCCTGCCCGAAGCCTGCATCACGGTGTTCGATGCACGCCCAGCCGATGCGGACGTGTCGGGCGACGCCCGCACGCTCGCGCTGGCGCAGGGCACGGTGCAAGAGCTCAGCCGCATCGGCGTGTGGGACGCCATCGAGCGCAGTGGCCGTCAGGCGCCGATCCGCGCCGTGCACGTCTCGCAGCAACAGCCCACCGTGCTGTGGCCGGGTGCGGAGCAGCCCGAGGTGCGCATGTCGGCCGCTGAGCAAGGCGTGCCACAACTGGGCGCGGTGGTCAGCTACGGCACGCTGGTCGCGCCGTTGCAAGCTGCGTGGGCACAGGCCGTCGCACAAGACGAGCACCGCCTGGCCATGCGCTTTGGCACCCCGGTCAAGGGCCTCAAGCCTGTGGCGGACGGCGTGGAAGTGGACGCCGACATCGCCGAGTGCCATGACATCGTGGTGGTGGCCGAGGGGGGGGTGTTCGCGCACCAACCCAAGCTGACCTGGCCGCAAGGCCTGAGCCACGATTACGAGCAGACCGCCTGGGTGGGGCAGGTGTTGCTGGAAGGCAGTGGCGCCGAGGCGGACGAAGGCACGGCCTATGAGCGCTTCACGCCCTCTGGACCCGCCGCCCTGTTGCCTCTGCCGCCAGGCCCGGTGGTGGCTGGCGGTGCGAGCGGCCGCCGCGCCGCGCTGGTGTGGTGCGTGCAAGCCAACGACGACCCGGTGCGCGACCTCGACGAGGCGCAACGGCTGACCTTGCTCAACACGATCTTCCACCCGCGCGTGGGCCGCATCGTGCAAACCTCGCCGCTCAAGGCCTTCCCGCTGGGCCTCAACGCCCACCGCCGCCTGGTGAGCGAGGGTGCGGTGGTGCGCATCGGCAACGCCGCGCAGACCATGCACCCGGTGGCGGGGCAAGGCTTCAACCTGGCGATGCGGGATGTGCACGAGTTGCTGGCCGCGCTGAAGGCGGAGGCGTGGCACACCGGGGCTGACGTCCAGCCGCGGGTGCGGCGCGCCTTGAACCGCTTCGAGCGCCGCCGTCAGCCCGACCGGCTGGCGCTGCTGGCCACAACCGACTTCCTCGCGCGAAGCTTCACCTGGCCCGCGCCCATCCTGGCGACGGCGCGCGGGCTGGGGCTGGGGGTGGTGCAACAGTTGGGGCCGCTCAAGCGCCTGGTGGCGCGCAGCATGATGTTTGGCTGGCGCTGAGCGCGGCCGGGGCGCTGCTCAGGTCTCGGCCCTCAGCGCATCGCGAGGGCGTGAGCGGCAAAGGCAGCGGCAGGCGATGTGTCTGCTGGGCTGGCGCCATGCACCACGTGCATGGCCCAAACAGCGACGGCGACCCACAGGGTGTGTTGCAGCAGCTTCTTGCGCATGGAAACTCCTCGGTGTGTCGGTGGCGGGTGCTCGGTGCCATCGTAGGCAAGACCGCCAGGCCTCATCGCCGGAAAAAACCCTGCACCCGGGCTCATTTCGGAGGGGCGCCCACCGGTGGGTCGGTCGGCGTGTCGATCGGCGTGTCCTGCGCGGCGCCGATCACAGGCACCAGGCTGGCATCACAGCCGCTGCCCGCAGAAATCAAGCGGCGCACCCAGGCCAGCCACAGCCTCTGCCACAACCGCTGCCACAGCGGCCTCATGCGCCCGTGAGCGTCAGCAGCGCGCAGCATCAAGCCGCAGTGGTAGCGCGCGCGGCGGGTGTCGCTGGCATCAAGCCACACCAGCGCATCACAGGCACCACGGCGCTTGCCGCTGACCAGCATGCCCACAGGGCAAGGCTCGGCCAGACAACACACCCCGCAGCCATTGCACGGCGCCCCCAGCGCAGGCTTGGGCGGTGCATCGGGGTGGATGTGGATGACTTGGTGCGGGGCTGGCATGTGACCCCGCAGCATAGCGGGTGCGAGGTCTCGGCAGGTTTGCGACAATGACAGCATGAACACCGCTGCATCCACCGCCACATCCGCCGACGCTCGCGCCTCCGTGGCCTGGTCCGAAGGCCAGTCCGTCACCGACTACATGGACGCCGTGGGCCGTGCCGCCCGCACTGCCGCCACCGCCATGGCCGCCGCCAGCACCGCCGCGCGCAACAACGCCCTGCTGGCCCTGGCCCGGCAGATCCGCGTGCACGCTGGCGAACTCAAGGCCCGCAACACCAGCGACATCGCCGCAGCCGAGGCCAACGGCCTGGCCGCCCCGATGGTGGACCGCCTGCGCCTGACCGACAAGGTCATCGAGACCATGGCCGAGAGCTGCGAGCAGGTTGCCGCCCTGCCCGACCCGGTGGGCGAAATCACCCACATGCGCCGCCGTCCCACCGGCATCAGCGTGGGCCAGATGCGCGTGCCCATCGGCGTGTTCGGCATGATCTACGAATCGCGCCCGAACGTGACCATCGAGGCCGCTTCGCTGGCCATCAAGAGCGGCAATGCTTGCGTGCTGCGTGGCGGCTCCGAGGCCATCCACTCCAACCTGGCGCTGTGGAAGCTGGTGCAAGCCGCCTTGGCCGACGCCGGCCTGCCGCCCAACGCCGTGCAGCTGGTGCAGACCACCGACCGCGCCGCCGTGGGCCAGCTCATCACCATGCCGCAGTTCGTGGACGTGATCATCCCGCGCGGCGGCAAGGGCCTGATCGAGCGCATCAGCGCCGAGGCCAAGGTGCCCGTCATCAAGCACCTGGACGGCAACTGCCACACCTACATCGACAGCGAGGTGGACCTGGCCCTGGCCGTGAAGGTCACGGACAACGCCAAGACGCAGAAGTACAGCCCCTGCAATGCCACCGAATCGCTGCTGGTGCACAGCGCACAGGCCGCCGCCTTCCTGCCGCTGATCGGCCAGGTCTTCGCCGACAAGGGCGTGGAGATGCGCTGTGACGCCCGCGCCAAGGCCATCCTGGGCGATGTGGCTGGCGCGAAGGTGGTCGATGCCACCGAGCAGGACTGGTTCGAGGAGTACCTCGCCCCGGTCATCGCGGTGAAGGTGGTGGACTCGCTGGACGAGGCCATCGCGCACATCAACCAGTACGGCTCGCACCACACCGACGCCATCCTGACGACCAACCACCCCAACGGCATGCGTTTCGTGCGCGAGGTGGATTCGTCGAGCGTGATGATCAATGCCTCCACCCGCTTTGCCGACGGCTTCGAATACGGCCTGGGCGCTGAAATCGGCATCAGCACGGACAAGTTCCACGCCCGCGGCCCGGTCGGCCTGGAAGGGCTGACCTCTCTCAAGTACGTGGTGCTGGGCCAGGGCGAAATCCGCAGCTGAGCCGCTTTTGCTCGACCTCAGCCCCACGAACATCGGCCTGATGCTGCTGGCCTCGGTCAGCGCCGGGCTGGTGGACGCCATCGTGGGCGGCGGCGGTTTGATCATGGTGCCCTCGCTGTTCGGCTTGTTTCCGAACGCCGTGCCGGCCACGCTGCTGGGCACAAACAAGGCTGCCTCGGTGTGGGGCACGGGCTGGTCGGCCTGGCAGTACGCGCAACGTGTGCGCCTGCCCTCGGCCCGGCTGTGGGGCGCCATGGTGGCGGCCTTGATGGGCTCGCTGCTCGGCGCCTGGCTGGCCACGCGCGTGCCAGCAGCGCAGTTCCGCACCGCCCTGCCCGCCGTGCTGGTGGCCGTGTGGGCCTACACCCTTTGGCGCAAGGACCTGGGCCAGGCGCATGACCCGCACCTGTCGCACCCTCAAGAGGCCTTGGCCGCCACGGCTTTGGGTGCCGGCATCGGCTTCTACGACGGGGTGTTCGGCCCGGGCACCGGCAGCTTCTTCGTGTTCGCGCTGGTGCGCGGTCTGGGTTGGGATTTCCTGCACGCCAGCGCCGCCGCCAAGCGCCTGAACTTCGCCACCAACGTGGCCGCGCTGGCCTGGTTCATCCCCCACGGGCACGTGGTCTGTACGCTGGCGCTGCCCATGGCCGTGGCCAATGTGGCGGGCAGCGCTTTGGGCACGCGGCTGGCGCTGCGGCATGGCGCAGGCTTCGTGCGGGCTGCGTTCCTGGTGGTGGTGGGCGCCCTGATCGTCAAAACGGGCTGGGACGCCCGCGCACACTGGTCAGTGCCCTGAGCGCCTCCGGATGTGGGTCACTTTGGCGGGTAAGGCATCCAGCCCACGCTGTGCGCGTGCAAACTCTGCACGAAGAGCTTGCCGTCGGCCTCGGTGGCGGCGGTGGTTTCGGGGTAGCCGCCTTGGGGGTCTTGCAAATCAGCCAGCACCTTGCCCTCGTCGTCGAACGCGATCAGATGGCCGTAGGCCTGGGGCACAGGCCACAGCGCGCGTGGCAGGCGCAGTGTGATGCTCCGCAGCACGGGGTACTTGTCAGCAGCGTCGATCACCGGGCTGCGTGGTTTGGTCAGCCCCACCCAGATGCGGCCTCCCTCGCCTCGCGTGAGGTTGTCCGGATAGCCAGGCAGGTTGTCCAGCAACACCGTGGCTGCACCCTGCTGCATGGCCTGCGCCAAGGTCGGCACGCCGTTGTGGCCCGAAGCGGTGCGCACCAAGGACAGCTTGGCCAAGTCCACCTTGAGGATGCGGTAAGTGCCCGTCTCGGACAGCAGCATGTGCTTGCCATCGGCCGTGAACGCGATGCCGTTGGGGAAGCACAGCCCTTCCAATGCCACGCGGGCCTGCAGGGTGACGGGGTTTTGCGCAATGAGGCGGCCGGTGCAGCTGTGCTCCAGGATGTCGAGCACGCTGGCTTCGAAGGTGCTGCCCATGGCCTTGGCACCAAAGCGGCGCGAGGCGTCCGTGAGCCACAGGGTGCCATCGGGCCCCGGCTGAACGGCATCGGCGTAGCGCACCGGGTCTTTCGGCACAGGGTGAGGGATGGTTTCCAGCAGCGTTTCGACCTGGGCTTGTGCACCTTCGCCAGTCACCCGCAGCAGGCCTTTCATGGCATCGGCCACCAACAGGCGCCCTTGGGCGTCCACGGCGAGCCCCAAGGGGCGCCCACCCGTGTTCACGACCACGCTTTGGCGCTCGCCGCGGGTGTCCATCCGCAGCACATCGCCATTCGCCAAGCCGCTGTAGAGCCAGCCGCCGTGCGCGACGATGTGCTCGGGCCCCGCCTGCCCGGCCCCCAGGGCGATGTGCTGCAACGGCGCCAACCGGCTGTTGGCGGCGTGAACGCCGCTGTAGCCGGGGTTGGCGGGCGCCTCCCACGCCACCGGGCTGACCGGCGTCGGCCAGAAAAGCAGGTAAGCCGCGGCCGCGATCAGCGGTGCGAACCACGAGGCCAACCAGTGGAGCTTGCCCGACGTGCGGGGAGGCGTGGTGGAAGACGCAGGCGCGGCGGCGTGGGGAAGCACAGGCATGGGTGAACTCCGTTGAACCGTGAAGTATTCAACAAAGCCGCGCCGCTGCCATGGGCACGACCCCGAACAGGGGGGGCCGATGAAGGTGGGCCGGTGAAGGTTGGCCAATGCACTGCACCTATCGCAGCCATGCAGACGCTTGCCTTGCGCCACGGCGTCGGCATCAAGACAATGAGAATCATTCTTGATTGAAGCGCATCCCGGAAAGGAGCACCCCATGGCCAAAACCGCAACCTTCGGCGCCCTGCACGTGGGCACGTCCTTCGGGGTGACCTATGCCCTCACAGGCAACATCGCGGTGGCGGGGGCGGTGACCTTCGTCGAGCCGCTCGTCAACACCGTCATGCACTATTTCTTCGACAAGCACTGGGACCACCCGAAGGTGGTCGCCCTGCGGGATCACTTCTCGACGAAGGCGCGCTCGATGACGTAATCGCCAGCTTCACCCTGCGAGGGCGAGATCTTGAAGCCGCGGGCGTCCAGGATTTTGCACAGGTCGGTCAGCATGGAGGGGCTGCCGCACATCATGGCGCGGTCGGTGTGCGGGTTCAGCGGCTGCATGCCCAAATCGGCGGCCATCTTGCCGTTCTCGATCAGGTCGGTCAGGCGGCCCTGGTTGCGGAAGGGCTCGCGGGTGACCAGCGGGTAGTACAGCAGCTTGTCGCGCACGAGCTCGCCCAGCAGCTCGTGGTCCGGCAGCTCTTGCGAGATGAAGTCGTGGTAGGCCAGCTCGCTCACCGTGCGCACGCCGTGCACCAGCACCACCTTGTCGAACTTCTCGTAGGTGTACGGGTCCTGGATGATGCTCATGAAGGGCGCCAGGCCGGTGCCCGTACCGAAGAGGTAGAGGTTGGGCGCGGGCTTGAGGTCGTCGACCACCAGCGTGCCCACGGCCTTGCGGCTCACCAGGATCTTGTCGCCCACCTTCAGGTGCTGCAGCCGCGAGGTCAGCGGGCCGTTCTGCACCTTGATCGACAGGAACTCCAGGTGCTCCTCGTAGTTCGCGCTGGCGATCGAGTAAGCGCGCATCAGCGGCTTGCCGTCAACTTCCAGGCCAATCATCACGAAGTGGCCGCTGGCAAAACGCAGCGCCGGGTCGCGCGTGGTCTTGAAGCTGAAGAGGGTGTCGTTCCAGTGGTGAACGTGGGTGACGGTTTCTTGGTTGAACGCGGCCATGGTGTCGAAAGCGCCTGGTGTCGGCTCTGAGCGAAGCGGAAACCCTCTATTGTCGCGCAGAACGGCGCCCCTGGGGTGCGGAGGGGTCTGCGGAGGACGTCGACCCGCTTCGCACGCCGCGCCGGCATGGACTATGCTGCGGCCCATGCCGCTTGCCGCCTCCCTCCCCGCCCCTGCTGACACCGCCAACCTGGACCCGCGCACCGCCCTGGTGGTGTTCTCGGGTGGGCAGGATTCGACCGTGTGCCTGGCTTGGGCACTGAGCCGCTACGCCAGGGTCGAGACCATCGGCTTCGACTACGGCCAGCGCCACAAGGTGGAGCTCGACTGCCGCCCGCGCGTGCGCCAGGCCCTGGCCGCACGGTTCACCGATTGGGCCGACCGGCTGGGCGAAGACCACCTCCTCGACCTCGGGCTGCTGGGCCAGATCTCCGACACCGCGCTCACCGAGGAGCGTGCCATCGAGATGCAAGCCAATGGCCTGCCCAACACCTTCGTGCCCGGGCGCAACCTCTTGTTCCTGACCTTCGCCGCGGCCGTGGCCTACCGGCGCGGTGCCTCGGTGCTGGTCGGTGGCATGTGCGAAACCGACTTCTCCGGCTACCCCGATTGCCGCGACAACACGCTCAAGGCGCTGCAAGTGGCCATCAGCCTGGGTCTGGACAGCCCCATGACGCTGGAGACGCCGCTGATGTGGCTGACCAAGGCGCAAACCTGGGCCTTGTCAGCGCAACTCGGCGGCGATGCGCTCAACGACCTCATCACCGAGCACACCCACACCTGCTACCTCGGCGACCGCACACACCGCCATGCCTGGGGATACGGCTGCGGCAGCTGCCCGGCCTGCGCGTTGCGGCGCGACGGTTTCGCAGCGTTCCGGCGAGCGTTTCCCGAGGCGGTCACAGAAAATCCGTCAGCGCTCTGAAACAATGGCGCCCATCTGAACAAAAGACATCGGGGAGACACTCTTGGACACCACCATGCTGCTGTTGCTGGGGGCCGCCGCCGTGACGGTGGTCTGGGCCACCGGCGCCTACAACCGCCTCGTGCGGCTGCGCAACGACATCGCCAACGCCTTCGCCCTGATCGACGTGCAGCTCAAGCGCCGTCATGACCTGATCCCGAACCTCGTGGAAGTCGCGCGCAAGTACATGGAGCACGAGCGTGACACGCTGGAGCGCGTCACCGCTGCACGCGCCCAGGCCATGGCCGCCAATGACCTGGCGCGCAGCAAGCCGCTGGAGCCTGGCGCGCTCAAGAGCCTGACCATGGCGGAATCGTCCCTGGCCAGCGCCCTGGGTCGCTTCCAGGTCGTGGCCGAGGCTTACCCCGAGCTCAAGGCCGATGCCCAAATGCGGGACCTCTCCGAAGAGCTCACCCACACCGAGAACAAGGTGGCCTTTGCGCGCCAGTACTTCAACGACGCGACCCTGCTCTACAACAATGCCGCAGAGGCCTTTCCCACCCGCATCGTCTCGGGCCTGTTCGGCTTCCGCAGCGCGGCCATGTTGCAGTCGACGTCGTCCGAGGCCGAGCGCGACCCCGTCAAAGTGAGCTTCTGAGGCCCCACCTCTCGCCATGCAGTTCCGCGAGCACCAGCAACAAGCCCAGGCGCGCACCGCACGCCTGTTCGCCTGCTTCGCCTTGTTGTTGGTGGCGCTCACCGCTTTCATCAACCTCTTCCTGGCCTTGGCCTGGCGCCTGCTGACGCCGTTGGGCCACGGCTTCCCTGCCCTCTTCTTCGAGGCCAACACCGCGGTGGTGCTGATGTTCGTGCTCGGTGGCTGCTGGGTCGAATCGCAGCGCCTGAAATCGGGCGGTGGCCCCCGCGTGGCGCGGTGGCTGGGTGGCCAGGCTGTGCAGGACGATGGCGATGCCTTGTCGCGGCGCCTGCTCAACGTCGTCGACGAGATGGCGATCGCCAGCGGCCAGCCCGTGCCGCAGGTGTTCGTGTTGCCGCGGGAAGATGCCATCAACGCCTTCGTGGCCGGCTGGGGACCGCAAGACACGGTGCTGTGCGTGACCCGCGGCGCGCTGGAGCGACTGCAGCGCGCGGAGTTGCAAGGCCTCGTCGCCCACGAGTTCGGCCACCTTCAGGAAGACGACCTGCCGTTGACCATGCGCATGCTGGCCCTGGTGTGGGGCCTGTCGCTGGTGCACGGCTGGGGACAAAGCCTGATGGCCACGGACGATGCCGGCCACGTCAACCCGCTGCGCTGGCTCGCCGGCGTGGTGTTCGCAGGCGTGGGCTGGCTGGGCTGGCTGGCCGGTCGACTGCTGCAGGCCGCCGTCACGCGCCAGCGCGAGTTCCTCGCGGACGCTTGCGCCGTGCAGTTCACGCGGACGCGCGACGGCCTGGGCGGGGTGCTGCGCAAGGTTTGGTACGACCAGGAAGTGCTGGCGGGGCGCATGCGCCACCCGGCGGCCGACATGGTCTCGGCCCTCTTGCTGCACAACACCGGCAGCAGCCCTTGGCTGGCCACGCACCCGCCCCTGCCGGAGCGCATCCGCCGCATTTGCGGCACGGCCTTGCCACCCCTGCCCGCGCCGCTGATCAGGCTGGAGGCCACCGAGCCACGGCGCGTGGCGGCGCCATCGCTCGCGCCATCTCCGCTGCCCGAGGGCGCCATCGCCACCACCCCCTTTGCCGCGCAGGCCAGCGTGTCCCCGGGAGAGCTGCGCCGCCAGCAGATCGCAGCCGACCGCGAGGCCGTGGACAGGCTGCGGCGCCTGGGCGGCCCCACCGAACTGCGCTTGCTCGTGCTGGCCTTGATGATGGACCCCCACAACGCCCGGGAGCGCAAACTTTGGCTTCAACTGGCCGAAGGCGTGCACCAGAGCGAGCGCATCCTGACGGACGTCGCCTCACTCCTGCCGGTGCGCCACGTGCCCGAATTCGAGCGCGTGACCGAGTTGTTGCGCGAAGCACCCATCGAGCAGCGCCGCACCTTGGTCGAGCATGCACGTGACATGCTGCGCGCCGACGGCAAGGTCAGCCCGCGCGAGCGCCTGTGGTGGCTGGCACTGCGCCATCGGGTGGGCGCACACCGCCCCTCACCCGGGCAGGTGCTGCGGCCGGTCGCGCCGCAGGGGCAGTCGCTGGACGAACTCAACGCCGAGCAGCGCCACCACGCCACTGCCCTCAGCGCCTACCTGGCGCGGCTGGTGCCGGAGGACGCCACCGGCGCGACGCTGCCCACCGCCAATGCGGCGTGGTTCGCCGCTGTGATGAAGCGCTGCGGCACCCTGCACCGGCCAGCGGCCGACCAGCAAGTGCCCGATGCAGATGCGCTGGCACATGCCTTGTCCGCCATCCAGGAGCTGTCGTGGCTGCTGCGCCCCCAGCTGCTGAAGGCTTGGGTGGAAGAGGCTGTCAACCACAGCCCACAAGGCGTGCTGTCGGACGCAGGCGCAGACTCGCTCAGGTTGATGGCGCGCCTGCTCGACGCGCCGCTGCCGCCCATGCTGGAGGCACACTACCCACGGCCATGAGCCACTGGTACGCCGCCTCGGGTTCCGCTCAGTCGCTCGCGCGCGGCAGCCGGGTCAGGCCCAGCAGGCCGTTGCGCAAATCCTCCGGCGCGTTCTGGCCGATGTACATGCGCAAATAGACCTGGAAGGCCAGCTCGTCGTTGATGGACAGGGTGTTGCCGCCATCGCCCGTGAGCTGCTTGCCATTGTGTGTGGCCATCCAGCCCACGCCCGGCACCCAGTCGAGGTTGACCACATCGCCCTTGCTGACCTTCTTGACGTTGGCGTACGCGGCACCGATCTGCCCGATGGGGCCGATCAGGCGCTTAAATTCCTCCTCGGTGGCCGACTGCTTGAAATCGGCCAGGAAGATGCGCGTGATGGTGGACGAGGTGAACTCGCGCAGGATGTTGAGCTGGATGCGGCGGATGCCATTGAGCCTGTAGATGGCCTCTGGCGTGGTGCGCTTCTCGGGCAGGTACAGGGCCGTGACGTCGGCCTTGAAGTAGCCGCGTTTGCGCACGCCTGCCCCGTTGAGCACCAGCTTCTGGCCGTAGGCCGTCGTGGTCTCGGGCAACTCCACCCCTTCGAGCTCGACCGCGCCCGGCGCGGCTTGTGCGGTCGAGGCCCATGGCAACAGTGCCGATGTGGCGACAGCGCCCAGCAACTCGCGGCGACGGATGCCCGCCGAGTCGGCGTTCAAAGGCGCTTGATCCGGCTTGTCCAGCATCTTCCGACCTCCAGCCAACGAGGCAGCGACATCACAGGGGCTTGGACACGGTCAGCCAGAAGGCCTGACCCTCGGTGCGGTTGCGGGCATTGAACTCGCGCAGGAGCTTGCCCTCGACCATCATCTCGCCGCCGTTCATCAGCCAGGCCACGGCCGGGCCGACGGCGTTCACGCTGGCCTTGTTGCCCGAGATGATTTCCTTGCGCAGGTTGCGCTCGCTGATCTCGGCCGCGGAGAAGCCGCTCAGGTCCTGGGTGTCGCGCGAGAGTTGGCGCACGAAGTAGCCTTGCAAGCCCACACGCCAGTCGTCGCTGACGAAGGCCATGGCCTGCCAGTCGAAGTTGAACATGTTGCCGGAGAAGTAGCCGCTGTCCTTGTTGCGGGTGTTGAACGACAGCACCGCGCGGCCACCGACGTCCCAGCCGTCGCCCACGAAGCTGTACTGCACCGAGGGGCGGAAGGTGTAGAAGTTGCCGTAGCCGGTGTTCACGCGGCGGCTGACGTTGTAGTTGCCGGTCGGCAGCACGATGGTGGGCGCGAAGGTGACGGCCTGGTGGTCACCGATTTCCCAGTGCAACAGGGGAGAGACTTCCAGGTCACCCAGGCCAGTCTGGTCGCCATCTTGGGTGGCATCGACACGGGCGTTGATACCGGCCGTCACCAAAGGCTGGAATGCCGCGGCAGGACCCGACGCGTACGGCGTGCCCGCGAAGTTGGGCGAGGCTGTGAAATTGGCGCGGCGGTTCACCACGGGCAGCATCACCGTGAGGCCGACGTTGGCGCCGAGCACGCGGTGGGCGCTCAGGTAAGTGAGACGGGGCAGGAGCGCGTAGGTGTCAGCGTCGATGCCGATGTTCGAGCGCAAGCCCGGCTGCGCCGGCACGGGCCCTTGCGCACCCACGGGTGTGGCGCTGGTGGCCTGCTTGCCATCGTTGCCCTTGATCTTGCTGGCGTGGTAGGCCACCAGGGGCGCTTGGATGTACCAACCGGGCACCAGCGGCGCGGTCATGTCGCTGCCGCCGACACCGGGCGAGTAGCGTTGCAGGCCGTTCTCGGCGGCGCCTGCGTGCAGCGAGGCCAGCGCCATCGAGACGGCGAGCATGGCGCGCAGGAGGGTGGGCTGAGAGGGGCGCGGGTGAAGCATCGTGAACTCCTGAAAGCATCTGTTCGACCACCTTGAAACACGTCCAACGCTCATCGCGCACCGTGCAAGGCAGACCTGGCCTCAGACTGTGCCAATTTCGCGCAGCCCGTGCCGACATGCTGTGGCCTGTTCACGACAAACGCAGCCATTTTTGAGGAAGATGACCGCGTTTCACGCCCGAATGGAGGGGGTGATTGCCCGCAGTGCGGCGCCAGTCCCCGGCCTCACTCGCCTTCGCCGAACTTGTCGTTGATGAGCGCGATCAGGGCTTTCATGGCGTCGTCCTCTCGCTCACCATCGCACTCGAGCTCGACGCTGCTTCCCAGGCCCGCAGCCAGCATCATCACGCCCATGATGCTTTTGGCGTTGACGCGCCGGTCATTGCGGCTCATGAACACCTGGCAGGGGTAGCCGCTGGCGAGTTTGGTGAGCTTGGCCGAAGCACGGGCGTGCAGGCCCAGCTTATTGCTGATGGTGACGGTGGTCTTGATCATGGGTGGGCTGGCTGACCTGGTTTTGTGGCCGGCTGGTGGCGATTTGCATGACGCCCTGGACGCCTCCCGCCACCGCCCGGGTGATGAGGATGTCCAGCGTTTCGGAGGAGTAATTGAGGGCGCGCCACAGCATGGGCAGATTCACCCCGGTGATCACCTTGGCGTGCACGCCATCGGCCAGGCGCTGCACGGTGTTGCACGGCGTGGCCCCGAACACATCGGTGAGGATGAGCACTTCGCCGCGGCTGTCGCCGCTGCGGGCGGTCTCCAGCATGATGCGCGCCTGCGCCTCCAGCTCTTCCGGTGTCTGCTGGGCGTGCACGTCCAGCGCCTGCAGGCTGGCGGCGGCCTCCGGGAAGCAGTGCTGGGCGGCCATTTTCAGGGCCGAGGCCAGTGGTGCATGCGCGATGATGATGAGGCCGGACATAGGTGCGCGATTATCGGCGCCTCAGCCAGGAAAGTGGAAGCCCTGGAGGAAGGTGGTGACGGCTTCCCGCCCGGAATGCGCACTTGCGGCCTCTGCGGGCTGCCAGACCGAGGCCTGGAACACGGTGAGTCCGTGGGAAAAATGCGACGCCGTGACGGTCAGCGGGACACTGGGGCCACCGCCCTCTCCGGGGCGGCTGGCCTCGAAGCGCCAGCCGCGGGATTCGGGCTGGGGCGTCATGCGGGGCACGGCGGCGGGCGGCAGCTCGGTGGCGCGCACGCCCGGCGCGACGAGCGGCAGCGCCCCGGCAGCGGAAGGGGCCGTGACGGCCTGCCGTGCAGCCTCGCTCGCCGCCAGAGCGAGGTTGCCTCGCGTGGCCGCGGCCAGGGCGCGCAAGGCCACCGGCACCAAGCTGGCATCTGGCACGCTCAGGTGGCTCAGCGCCCAGCGGCTGCCATCGGCCTCGCAGCTCAACAGTTGCACCGTGACGGGGTCGGGCAAGCCGGGCAAGGTCACCCGGCGTTGCGCCTCCAGCGGCTTGCACGGGAAGGTCGCGCGCAGGCCGTCGGCGTTCGCGGGGCGCACCTCGCGCCAGTTCAAGGCCGGGGCGCAGGCCACCAGCAGCGCGGCGCCGAGCGCGAGCGCCATCTGTCGCACCGTGTTCCCGGGCATGGCTTGGCCTGCCTGCGGCGTTCAGGCCGAGGCTGGCGCGGCCAGCAGCTTGGCGAGCAGTTCGTGCAGGGCCGCGAAATCCGGCTCACCGATGTAGCGCTTGGCGATCTGCCCGCGTCGGTCGATGATGAAGGTCGTCGGCGTGAGTTGCACGTCGCCGAAGCCTTTGGCGATGCTGCCATCGTGGTCGATGGCGACACGGAAAGGCAGCTGCCGTGTCTGTGCGAATTGCATGACGTAGGCCGGCGGGTCGTAGGACATGGCCACGGCGAGGAATTCGAGCCCCTGGGCCATGAAACGGCGGTGGGTGTCGACCATCTGCGGCATTTCCTTGACGCAGGTGGTGCAACTGGTGGCCCAAAAATTCACAATGGCCACGCGGCCCTGGAAGTCGGCGGTGCGGTGCTTGCTGCCGTCAAGCTGCGTGAAGGGCAGGTCGGGCGCCTGGCCGCTGGCTTGGCTGGAGCAGGCGCCCAGCCAAAACGGCGAGGCACCTCCCGCGACCAAGCCCAGGGCAGCGGGCAGCGCCGGAACAGACTGGAGCAGGCGGCGTCGGGTGAGCGTCATGTCGGAACGGTTCGTTGGAACACACCAACCCCATTGTCCGTCAGGGCGAAGACCCTTGCACGGGCTCGGGGCTGGCGTCTGTCCGTGGCCCGCCTTTGGCGACTTGGGGGTCGGCCCAGGGCCCTGTGACCCAGAACTCGCGCGTGGCCGCCTCGGACACCTGCTTGCGCAGCAGCATTTGCGCCAGGAAGGTGCCCAGGCCGACGACGGGGTTGATGGCGGCGTAAGCCAGCGAGGCCGTGCCGGCATTGATCTCGGGCACCACGAACACGTGCAGGTTCTGCGTTTCCTTGACGAGGTCTGCCTGTCCCTCCATCAACACGATGGCCTGAACACCGCGCATGCGCAGGTTGCGGGTGGTGGCCACGCCCTGGGCGATCTTGACGTCGCCGTCGATGCTGTCGAACGCGAAGCCTTGCTGGAACAGGTCGCGGAAATCCAGCACCAGTCGGCGTGGCAAGGCCTGCAGGCTGAGCACGCCAAGCAGCTTGGCCATGCCCGGGTCGGCCTTGAGGAACTGGCCTTCGTTGATGAGAACCTTGACGTCGCCGCCCATGCTGCGGAGGTCGAGGTCCAGCGGCGATCCCAGCCAGTTGACCTGTCCGGTGAGCGTGCCCTTGCCGCCTTTGACGGCCTGTGGCATGCCCAGGCGGGCCAGCAGGGCACCGCTGTTGTGCAGGTCGAGCGTGAAGGAGAAAGCGGAGCGCGGCTTGCCGCGTGGCCCCGGTGTGGCCGCGCCAGACTGGGACTGGGCACCCAATGCCGTCCAGTTGCCGGTGGCATCGAGCTGGGCATCGGCGTTGCTCAGGCGCAAGCGCGTCATGCGCCATTCGGGCAGGGCAGGTCCACCGGCCACGGGCACCTGGCGGTTGACGGCTTCGACCTCGATGCGGCCGAGGTTCAGGCCGCGCCATTCGAACCGGTCGATGACGATGTCGAGCGCGGGCAGGCTGGTGGCCTCGCTGCCCATCATCTGTGCGGACGCCTGCTCGGCCAAAGCCTGGGCCTCGGACGGCGGTACCGACAGCCGCGACAGGCGTGCCACCAGCCGGCTGGCCGCGCCGCCCCCGGCCACGGGCGAGCGGTCGGGCAGCCACTCGACCTGCCCTGCCAGCTGGGGTGACTCGACCTGCGCGCGCCAGATGCCGGGCCCGGGGTGCGCCACGGTCATCGAGATGTCCTTGAGGGTGCGCTGGCGCCAGTTCAGCGCCGTGCTGCTGATGGCGATGGTGTCGGGCACGTAACTGTCGTCGGCGCCGCTCTCAGCCGATGCGGCAGGGCCACCGCGCACGCTCGCCTTGCCGGCCCGCGTCGTTTGTGCCGAGGAGAGAGACGGCGACAACGACGATGGCGGCGCCAGGTCGAACACCGCGGTCAAGGCCTCGCGCCAGGCGTCCACGTCCAGCGGGCCACTTGCCACCTGCACCGTCATGCCCTTGGCGGGCAAGGGCATCAGGGCCGTGGCCGTGGCCGTGCCCAGCCCCGGCTGCACCAGGTTGACCACGCCCCGCTGCAGGCGGGAGGTGTCGGTGCGGGTGTCGCGCCGCAGGTCCACGCGCAACCAGGGCAAGGTGCTGGACGTGATCTGCGCGACTTGGGGGTTGCCGAGGTCCACCAGCACGGCATCGCTGTGGCCGTCATCGTCCTCCAGGCGGTAGGTGAGCTTGAGGGGCCAGGCGGCCTGTGCAGGCTTGTTCAAGGGCACCGGCAGCGCCGCGGCCACGCCGCGCAAGCTCGACGCCACGGTGACTTCGGTGCGCGCCGGCTGGCCATTGGGCTGCTTGCCGCCCGTCGTGACGGACACCGTCACCGGCGACTCGCCGCTCAGACGCGGCGCCAGGCGCGCCACGAAGGGGTACTCCTCGGCCTGCCGCAGGGCCTCGGCGGTGAGGCTGCCCTGCGCGGTGAAGCGCAGCAGCCCTTCGGCATTGCGCTGGCCTTCAACGGCCATGTCCTGGCCCCACACCTTGGTGCGCGCCGACACGTTGAGCAGGCTCTCGGTGAAGGTGATGCGGCCGCGCACGGCCGTCAGTGGCGGGATGGTGGCGCCGAGCTTGAGCGTGGCGCGGTCTTTGTCCTTGAGGTTGACCTCGCCCCTGAGGCGGGTCTCGGCGCTGCGGTTGAGCGGGATGTCCAGAGCCAGCTGCATGGCGCCGCGCCCCTGGCCTTGCGCCTTGGTCAGAACGCTGCCCAGGCGGCTGGACAAGGGCGATGCCGCCAGGTAGCTCAGCACGTCTTGCAAGGGCCCCTCGCCTTGTCCGCTGATTTTGAGCAGGGGGTCGGGGTCGCCGAGGTCCTCGATGCGGCCCTCCACGTTGACCAGCTCGAACTTGCCGCTGGCCACTGTGCCCAAGCGGGCGCGACCGTGGTGGATGAGCAGGCGCTGACCCTCGAACAGCAGGTCGCCGTCGAGTGCGGTGAAGGGAGGCCAGCGCAACTGGGCGTTGTCGCTGCCCATGAGGCCGGCAGGGGCGTAGTCCAGGGCCACATCGCGCAGCGGCACCCTGACCCGGAAACGGCCACCTTTGTCGTCTTTGAAGGGGAACTCGGCCAGCTCGCCCTCGGCCTCGAAGGTGGCGCCCTCGGAGCGCCCGCCCTGGATGGCCAGGCGCACGTACTCTCGGGCCGGCGCCCCGATCATCAAGGGCAGATAACGCCACACCCGCGAGGCCTCCACCCGCTTGAAACCGCCTTTGAGCGTGAGCATGCCGGGCAAGCGTGCCACCGGGGCCGTGCCGGTGCGCCAGGTCGCCTCCAACTGACCCGCCACATCGGCGTTCGCGAAGCGGGCCTGTTTGACGTCCACTTTCCACTGCGAGGGCTCGTCGGGCCGGCTGCCCGGCTGCACCGTCCAGCTCACTTTGGCGGCCAGCTCGTCCAGATCCAGCCGGGGCACTTCGAAGACGCCGGGCAAGGCGAGCCAGCCGCGCTGGATCTGCAACTCCGCCTTGCCGCCGGCCTGGGTCGCGTTGATGACGACTTGCGCGCCCGACAGCCCTGGGCGCCCCTCGGCGGGCGCCTCGGCCAGGGCCAAGCCTTTGACGCGGCCAGCGAGTTTGTAGGCCGTGGGCGCACCCGCCGGGCCGTCCCATTGCCAGGACAGCCCCTCGACCACCCCGTGCGGCGCCAGCTCGGCCAGACGCGCGCGGACTGGGGCCGCCAGGGGCAGCCGGTCGGCCAGGGCGGCCAGCAAAGCGAGGTCCAGGCGATCAGCACGCACGTTGCCCGCCTGGGTGTCCGACCAGGTCCCTGCGGGCCAGCCTCGCGGCCATGCAGCGTGCTGCCAGGACAGGCTGCCACTGCTGGCCGGCCAGCTCACGCCGTCTTCCAAGGTGAAGGCCAGGCGTGTGTACGACAGGCTGGCTGTGCGGTCCTCGTTGGCCGCCGCGATCTCGCCGCTGAGGCGCTGGAACGCCAGCGGCTCGAGGTCGGGCGCCAGGCGCAGGCGCACGGCCTGCAAATCGGTTTGCAAGCGCACGCTGTCGATGCGGCCGCTGCGCAATGCCAGGGCGGCGCTCAAGGCACCGCGGCCGCTGTCGACCTCGATGGGCAGGCGCACATGCTGGCGCAGGCGCTGGACGTCCACCCGCGGGAAGGTCGCCGAGACCTGCCCCGACCAGGTCTGCCAGTCGGATGGTCGCGTGCTGTCCACACCCCAGTGGCGCAGCCAGAACCAGGCGCGCTCCAGTGCCTGCGCGGCCGCGTCCACGGGCGCGATGGCGGCCATCGCCGGGCCTGCGGGCGCATCCTTCGGCGCCCGCCCCACCAACCACAGCGGCTGCGACACGGACGCGCGCAACTCGAAACGCTGGCCGAAAGCCTCCGGGGGCGTGGCCGCGGCGTCCAGCTCGTGCACGCGCCCACGCAGGCTCGGGCGGCTGCGCAGTGTCACCTCCACATCGCGCAGCGCCAGAGACGGCGCGCGCATCCACTCGTCGCTCCAGCGCACCGTGCCCTGGCGGATCTCGATGCGCGATTGCGACAACACCCAGTCCAGCCCGCCGCCACCGCCCGCCGATGGCGACGAGGCCGCTGGCAGCTTCAAGCCAGCGATGTGGATGTCGCCGGCCGCATCGCGGCGGATGTCCAGCGCCGGGCGCACCAGCGTGAGCCGATCCAGGCGCAATTCGCCGTCGAGCAGCGCCTGTGGGCTCAGCGTCGTCAGAGACAGGCGAGCATCCACCTCGGGCAGGCTCAGCGCCACGCGGCCATCGGCGTCCAGCAGGCGCACATCTTGCAAGGCCAGCGTCGGCCAGATGCCATCTGCGCGGCCCCGCACTTCACCGATCTCGACCTTCAGCCCCAATGCCTTTGTGGCTTGCTGTGCCAGGTCGGCGCGCCAGCCGTCCACGCGCGGCAGAATCCCCCACAGCAGGCCAGCCCAAGCCACCCCCATGAGCACGACCAGCCCCCCAACGCCCCAAGCCATCGCCTTGACGAGGCCGCTGCCCGCCCGGCCCAGCCAGCGTGCAAAGGACCCACGCGGCGCGGCCGACGGGTCTGGCGGTGCGGACCCGTCGTCGGGAGATGTGAACTTGTCTGACATGGAATGCGGTGGCGTCCGTCTATTCCCCGACTCGCATGCACCGGGTGGTGCACTAACATCGGCGCATGGGATCGACCCATGGGCTCGCAGGCAGCGGGGTTTGACCAGCGCGAACCCTAGCACAGACCTGTCGCCGCACCTCCCGAACGCATGATGGATTCCCTCTCCGACGCCGCCTCCAGCGCCCCCCCGGCCACCGCATCGGCGGCGCATTCACGCTACGTCCAGCGCATCCGGCGCCGTTATGCGCAAGAAGTCGCGGATTTCGCCCAAGCAGCGCCCGGTCTGCCGCGCATCGCAGAGATCACTGCCCTGATCGCCCGCCTGCAAGCCGCTGGCCGTGACCTGACCAGCGCGCTGCGCGTGGCTCGCCAGCTCGTCATGGAACGCCTGGCCGTGCTCGACATTGAGCAAGCCGCGCCCATGCAGGACATCACCGTGGCCATGACCGAGCTGGCCGAGGTCACCCTCGACCACGCCCTGGCCGCCGCCCAGGCCGAGCTCGACCTCAAGCACGGCGCGCCGCTGAACGAACAAGGCCAGCGCATCGACTTCTGGGTCATCGGCATGGGCAAGCTCGGCGGGCGCGAGCTCAACGTCTCGTCCGACATCGACCTCGTCTACGTCTACGAAGAAGACGGCATGACCGCCGGCGTCGATGGCCAGCCGCACACCCAGGTGACAGTGCACGAGTACTTCGCCCTGGTGGCGCGCAAGCTCAGCACCCTGATCGCCGACACCACCGAGGACGGCTTCGTCTTCCGCGTGGACCTCGCCCTGCGCCCCAACGGCAACTCCGGCCCGCCTGTGGTGAGCATGGCGATGCTGGAGGAGTACTTCCTCGTGCAGGGCCGCGAATGGGAGCGCTTCGCCTGGCTGAAAAGCCGCATCGTCGCGCCACGCCACTGCATGCCCGGTGGCAGCCACCACGCCCGCGCGCTGGCCCTGCGCGACCTGGTCATGCCCTTCGTTTACCGCCGTTACTTGGACTACGGTGTCTTCGAAGGCCTGCGCCAGCTGCACCGCAAGATCCGCGACGAGGCCACGCGCCGTGCGGCCGGTCGCGCCGACCGCGCCAACGACGTCAAGCTCTCGCGCGGGGGCATCCGCGAAATCGAATTCACCGTGCAGCTGCTGCAGGTGGTGCGCGGCGGCCAGTTCCCGGAAATCCGCACACGCTCCACGCTCAAGGCCCTGCCCCGCCTGGTGGCACGCGGCCTCATCCCAGCCGCCACGGCCACCCGCCTGGTCGAGTGCTACACCTTCCTGCGCCGCGTCGAGCACCGCATCCAGTTCCTCGACGACCAGCAAACGCACCTGATGCCCACGCAGGATGCCGATGTCGACTGGATCGCGCGCAGCCTGACCCTCCCCACACCGGACGCCGACACCCCTGAGCGCAGCGACTGCCTCACCGTGGCCTGCCAACTGCTCCACACGCTGTGCGAGGTGCGCGAGTTCGTCGCCATGGAGTTCGACGCCCTGCTGCACGACGGCCGCGAAGGTGGCAGCGGCAGCAACGGCGGCTGCAAAGGCTGCAACGGCCCCGCCCTGCCGGTGGACCATGAGGATTTCGTCGCCCGCCTGCCGGCCGAGCTGGCCCCGCACGTCACCGAGTTCGCCCGCCAGCCCAAGGTGGCCATGCTGTCGGACGCGGCCAAGCTGCGCCTGGCCAAGCTGATTGGCCGCGCCACGAAGCTGGCCCTGACGCCCGACGAGGGCCCCGACGCGAACCCTGCCGAGGTGCTGGGCCTGGACGCCGTTCGCCACTTCATCGACTGGCTCAACCCGCTGCTGCGCCGTGACAGCTACCTCTCCCTGCTGGCCGAGCGCCAGGAAGTGCTGCGCCGCCTGCTGCGCCTGCTGGGCCTGGCCAAGTGGCCGATGCGCTACCTGCTGCGCCACCCCGGCGTGATCGACGAACTCGCCGACCCACGCCTGCTGGAAGGCCGCTTCGACGCGCAGGCCTACCAGCGCGAGCTGGAAGAGCGCCACACCGCCTGGGCCCGCGCCGGCCAGGCCGACGAAGAGGCCCTGATGGACACGCTGCGGCGCGCCCACCACGCCGAAGTCTTCCGCACCCTGGTGCGCGACGTCGAAGGCCTGCTCACGGTCGAGCAAGTCGCTGACGACCTCTCCGCCCTGGCCGACGCCACCCTCGCCACCACCCTGCGCTGGTCCTGGCGCGAACTGCAGCAGCGCCCCGGCAAGCAGGGCAAGTGGGCGGTGGGCCGCGAGCCGCACTTCGCCGTCATCGCCTACGGCAAGCTGGGCGGCAAGGAGCTGGGGTATGGCAGCGACCTCGACGTCGTCTTCGTGTTCGACGACCAGCAAGACGCCACCGACGCCGACGCCGGCCCGGACACCCCCAGCCCCATCGACGCCTACCTGCTGTTCGCGCGCAAGCTCATCAACTGGCTGACGCTGCGCACCGCGGCGGGCGAGCTGTTCGACATCGACACCGCCCTGCGCCCCAACGGCAACTCCGGTCTGCTCGTGACCTCGTACCACGCCTTCGACGATTACCAACGCCAGCGCGGCAGCAACACCGCCTGGACCTGGGAGCACCAGGCACTCACACGCGCACGCTGGTGCGCCGGCGAGCCCGCGCTGGCCGCACGCTTCGAAGACACCCGCCGCGGCGTGCTCTCCTCCGACCGGGATGTGGCAGCGTTGCGGGAAGAAGTGATCGCCATGCGCCAGCGCCTGCGCGACGCCCACCCCTGCCCGCCCGAGCACTTCGACATCAAACACAGCGCGGGCGGCATGATCGACGTCGAGTTCGCCGTGCAATTCCTGGTGCTGGCCCACAGCCATGCCCACCCCGCCCTGATGGACAACCTCGGCAACATCGCCTTGCTGACGCGCGCCGCCCAGGCCGGTCTCGTCCCCCCTGCGATGGCCGAGGCGGCGGGCCAGGCCTACCGCGAACTGCGCCGCATCCAGCACCGGGCGCGGCTCGATGAAGCGCCCACGGTGCTCTCGGGTGAGGCCCTGCAAGCCGCACTGCGCCACCGGGATGACGTCCGCGCGCTGTGGCAGGCCGTTTTCGGTGACGCCGCACGCTGAGCCAGGCGCTCGCGGCCCAGGCGAGCCACCTGGCCTGCACCTGTGGTGGGCGCTGTGCCTGGCGTTGGCGCTGCCCGCCGTGGCGTTGCATGTCGCGCTGCGTACCTGGCTGCCGCAAGGCAGCGTGCCGCTGGACGCCCCCGTCACGCACTGGCCACCACTGGCACAAGGGCTGGTGATGCAGCCAGAGGCGGGCCTCGCACAGCCCCCATGGGTCTGGTGGACCACCGTCTGGCTGCACGGCAGCCTCCCGCACCTGTGGCGCAACCTCGCAGGGCTCGCCCTGGTGGCCGCCCTGGGCGTGCTGGTGCGCCCCTCGCGCGCCGCGGCCCAGGCGGCGTGGCTGGCCTGGCCCCTCACCCAGGCCGGGATGCTGGCACAGCCCACCTTGACCAGCTACGTCGGGCTGTCGGGCGTGTTGCACGCCAGCGTGGCGGTGCTGGCACTGCACGCCCTGACGATGCGCCCCGATGTGTCGCCAATGGGCCCCTCGCTTGGGGGCCTGCGGGTGGGCGGGCTGGCGCTGCTGACGGGGCTGATGGCGAAGGTGCTCATGGAAAACCCCTGGCAACACGCCCTGGTGGCATCCACTTCGTCGGCTATAAACGTGGCCCCCTGGGCGCATTTGAGCGGCTGCGTGGCCGGCTTGCTGGCATCAGGGGCGCTGGCCTCAAGCTACAGGCTGGCGCGCCGATGTCACTGAATGACAACGTCGAATGAGCTGACATCTGCGCTGCGTACACTCGTTTGAGTGTCCATGCGTGCCTCCGGGGAACTTCATGGGCGCTTTCTGAATCATGCACGGAAGCCGGCGATGCCGGCACCTGTGCCCCCCTGACCAACCTCCTCACAACCGATCATGCAACATCGCCTGCAAGCCCTTGCCCAACCCCGCGCCCTCCGTCTCATGGCCCTGCTGCCCGTGGTCGTGGCAGCCACATTGGCCGCCGGTTGCGGCGACAAGTCCAAGTCCGAGGGCAAGGCCAGCCAGGCAGCCGCCCGCGTCGACGGCTCTGAAATCACCGTCCATCAAATCAACCAGGTGCTTGAGCGCCAGCAAGGCCTGCGCCCCGAGCAGGCCGACGCGGCGGGCCGCCAGGTCCTGGAAGGCCTGATCGATCAGCAACTCGCCGTGGCCAAGGCCGAGGAGCAGAAGCTCGACCGCGACCCGCAAGTGCTGGCCGTGCTGGAGGCCACCCGCCGCAACATCTTGGCGCGCACCTACATCGAGAAGGCCGCAGTGGCAGGCACCACCGCCCCCACCGGTGACGAAATCCGCAAGTACTTCGACGCCAAGCCGGCCCTGTTCTCGCAACGCAAGGTCTACGCCCTGCAAGAGTTCACCGTGCCTTGCACGCCCGAGCAGGCCAAGGGCTTGATCGAGAAGCTCAAGACCGTGCGCACGCCGAGCGAGTACGCCCAGGCCATCCAGGCCGCCGGCCTGAAGTTCACCACCAACCAGGTGACCCAGGGCGCCGAAGGCCTGCCCATGCCCATCCTTGATCCGCTGTCCAAGGTCGCCAACGGCGAATCTTTGTTCCTGACGGCCAAAGACGGCTTCAAGGCCCTGCTGGTCATCGCCAGCAAGGAGCAGCCCGTGACCTTCGAGCAGGCCAAACCCGCCATCGAACAGTACCTGACGGTCGAGCGCCGCCGCGAATTCGCCCAGAAGATGGTCAAGGACATGCGCGCCGCCGCCAAGATCGAATACATCGGCAAGTTCGCCGAGAAGCCCGCCTCGGGCGCAGCTGCCGCCTCCAGCGCCGATGCAGGTGCCAGCGGCGTTTCCCCGCTGGCCCCGATTGCACCGTCCGCTCCGGCAGAGGGTGCGAGCACGGCGCTGGACGCTGCCGCCGTGTCGAAGGGCCTTTCTGGCCTGAAGTGATTTTCCGGGTGGAGGCTGCGCGAAGTCGCCCCACCCCGTTTTGTGCTTTTCCGCTCCCAAGGCGCTGCAGTAGGTAGCCTCATCACACATGACGTTCAATCAATTCCTGCGAATCATCAGGGCACGCTGGGTGCTGGTCCTTGCGATTGTGGTGGTGGTGGTCCTGTCCACGTTGGCAGTCAGCCTTTACTTGCCGAAGCAGTACTCGGCATCGGCCACTGTGATGGCCGATGTGCGACCGGACCCGGTGGCTCCGTTCGTTGGGGCTGCGATGGCCAACACATACCTTGCGACCCAGATCGACATCATCAAGAGCCCGGCAGTGTCTAGGCGCGTCGTACGTACACTCAAGCTGACAGACAACCCCGTGATGATGGAGCGCTGGCGTAAGGAGACCAGAGGAATGGGCGACCCTAACGCCTGGGCAGCCCAACTCATCGACAAGGGTCTGACAGTAAAGCCCTCGCGTGAGTCCAACGTCATCGAAATTCAGTACGAGGGCAACTCGCCTGAATTTGCATCAACGCTTGCCAACGCCTATGCGCGGGCTTACATCGAGTCCACGGTCCAGATCAAGGTAGACCCAGCCCGCCAGTATGCGGATTTCTTTGAAGAACGTGCGCGCGCGGCCCGCGAGAAGCTTGAGCGCGCGCGGGAGCGACTGGCCGAGGCCCAGGCCAAGAAAGGCATCGTGCTGACGGATGAACGCCTGGACGTTGAAACAGCTCGTTTGGCCGAACTCTCGACCCAAGTGAACAGTCTGAGGGCTCTGAGGGCGGACTCGGCAAGCCGTCGGAGCCAGGTAGCATCCAATCCAGACCAATATGTCGAGGTCCTCAGCAACCCAGTGGTGGCTAGCCTCAAGACGGATCTTGCGCGTCAGGAGAGCAGGCTTCGTGAACTGAATGAACGCCTGGGTGATGCACATCCGCAAGTAATGGAAAGCCGCGCCAACATCGATAACCTGCGTGCTCAGATTCGCGCAGAAACCATGAAGGTCACTGGCAGCGTACGCGGTAGCGCCAACATGGTCGGGCAACGCGAAGCAGAGGCCCTGGCGGCGTTCGAAGCTCAGCGCCAGCGGCTGCTCAAGCTCAAGGAAACCCGCACTGACCTCCAAGTCATGGAGAAAGAAGTCGAAACCGCTCAGCGGATCTACGACTCCATTCAGGAGCGCTTGAGCCAGACGAACCTGGAGAGCCAAACCAGCCAGTCTGGCATCTACCTCTTGAGCAGCGCCACAGAGCCCATCGCGCCGACTTCACCGCGCGTCTTCCTGAACACGGCCGTTGCGCTGGTGCTGGGGTCGCTGCTGGCACTGATGGTTGGACTCACCGTCGAGTTGTTCGACCGCCGAGTTCGCAGCCCCATCGACATCCCACAGGCACTTGACATCGCAGTCATTGGCATTCTGCCTGCACCAAAACTCCTTCGCGCCAGCAAGCCATCACGCCTGAGCCTGGCCCTCAGCCGCAGCAAGGTCGCCTGACCATCCGTCGACGTATCCAACAAAGGCCTTCATGACGACCCCTTTCAGCTCTTCCCGCCTGGGTCCCGCTGACGACGCTTCTGAGTTCCAGGAAACACAGCCTGCGCCGCCCGAAAAATCGATCGGCCAGATCATCAGCGAGGCCAACAACCTGGGGCCGGAACAGATCGAACAGATCCTGTTTTACCAGCGCGAGAACGGCGTGCGTTTCGGCGAAGCCGCTGTGGCACTGGGTCTGGCAAACACCGACGATGTACTGTGGGCCTTAGCCCAACAGTTCCACTATCCCTACGCCAACGAAGGAAAGAGCTCACTCAACCGTGAATTGGTAGTCGCTGCATCCCCTTTCACCGAGCAGGCGGAGGCGTTCCGGACCATCCGGAGCCACTTGATCATGAAGGTTTACAGTTCTGAAGGCGCACGCCCAGCGATCGCCGTATTGAGCCCAGACTCTGGTGACGGTCGCACCTTCTTCTCGGCGAACCTTGCTGTGGCGTTCTCTCAGCTGCCGGGACGCACGCTGCTGATTGATGCCAACATGCGCAACCCACGACTCCACGAACTCTTCAACTTGCCGGATCGTTCAGGTGGACTCTCATCCATCCTCTCGGGGCGCACTGCCTCCAAAGTCATCCAGGCAGTCAAGGAGCTGCCCAACCTTTTCGTTCTGCCGGTGGGGCCCACGCCACCCAACCCATTGGAGCTGTTGGAGCGCCCAGCCTTTGACATGCTGATGCGTGAACTCAAGACCAAATTCGACCGGATCATCGTGGACACGCCCGCAGCCTCGCAGGGCACAGATGGCGCAGTGATCGCCGCCCGTTGTGGTGCGGTGTTGCTGCTTTCCAGCCAGAACAAAAGCCGGGTGCCGGCGCTCAATGAGCTTGTCAAGACCGTCAACATGAGCTCCGCCAAAATCATTGGTGCCATCGTCAACGAGTTCGAGGCTTGAAAACCGCGGCAGTGGCTCAGGGCCCAACGTAAAGCGGGCGAAAGTCAACCTCGATCAGGCTATTGGCCGCCACGTTCCGACAATCTCCCGCTATGCCGCATACCCTCCCAGTCATCGGTACGGCGAGGCGAACGGGTGCATCTGGTGGTCGGCCCGGATGCCAGACGATTTGGGCATCTCGACCGAGACCATCGCGAAACGTAGCGCGCCACAGTCCTCCCGACTGCCCCGTTTCCATCCGGACCAATGTGCGCCCAGCCATCCAGGCCCTCACCTGCCTGTAGGCCTGACCTGCAGCCGTCACGCCTTCCGTCCCGTTCGTGTTCCGATTGACCAAGGTGGGCGCGCTGCTCCAGTTTGGCTGTCCGTCCCAAGAGTAGTGATAGGAGCGCTCAATGCCTGAGGCCCAGCCCACTACCATGAACCTGGCAAGGTAGGCGGGACCCAGGTCCTGCCGTGTGATGGGTGCGAGACCCTTGCTGCGCGCATAACGGGCGGCGGGATCCAAGTCCACACTGATGCTTGGCACCCCACCCTCAGTATTCCACAGCGCTTTGCCCGCCACGCCATGGTCGCGCATCAGGTGTTTGATCGCCAAGGCATGTGGCATCAGCAACTCGGGGGGACCCTCCAGGTAGAAGTGGTAGCCAATGGCGTCCACTTGCTGACCGCCGCCAATGCGAAGGAAATAGTCCATAAAGTCGCGGTGGTGGTAGCTGACGCCAGCACTGACCAGCAGGGCCTTAGGATCGATATTGCGTATGATGCGCGCCGCCTCATTCTGCAGTGCAAGAAGCTGCTCAGGCGTTCCCAGATAGCCTGAGCCTAGACCACTGCGGCAGGAGGCCTCGTCCGGGCACCAGCCATGCTTTGGCGGGAAATTGGGCTCGTTCCAGATCTCCCATGCCCGAATGGAGCGTCCTTTGTAGCGCTGCACCAGATCTAGCGTCCACGTCTGCCAGCTCTGCATGTTGGGCGACTCGAAGCACCTCCAACATTCCGGAGCGAATTCATCGTCCACCTTCTCTTGCAAAGAAGCCCAAGCAGGGGCGTAGCCGCCCAGCACCATCAAGAGCTCGGTGCCTCGGCGGTCTGCCAACGCCACCCGCTCGTCAAGAGCTTGCCAGTTATAAAAATGCCGGTCGCCTTGAGGGCGTCGTTTCTCAACTTGGAACCACTGTGACTGAGCGCTGTCCCAAACCCGCACTGTTCCCGCACCGGACTCCGCTTGCGCGGAGCGCAGGTTGACCGCATGGTGAACATGGGTCCCGAAGTATGTCGCTGGCACGGGCTTGCCCGGAACTGCGAGCGCCGCCGGCTTGACCTCCAGAAATGCATCATCCAGCCATACTGTGCCCGGTGACGCGCTGGAGATCATGAACACGGCATGCCTGCTCTCGGCCTCCCAAAGGCCATGCGAAGCGGCCGATGTTTCCACCCGGGTCCAGGTATCTGTCACACGCCAAGTCCGCGCACCGTAGTCCAAGTAGGGCGGTCCGCTTTGTCGGAGCGCGATCTTCACCACCATTGGTGCTGCCGAGCGCATCCAGACGCCAACTCGCAAGTTCGAATCCAGTGGCAGATCAACGGGCTGCGCGAGTTGGAACAAGCCGCGTTTGAGTGTGACCTTTAGCGATTTACCCGAGCGGGCCGGCGAGCTGACCCGCTCATACTGCACCTCGGTCGGGGCATGCCAGCAACTGTTGTCGTGCCAGTTGAGCGGCAGCGAGCCGCGCACCCTGGGACACTCCTCCAGCCATTGGCTGGCGTCACCCTCGAAGCCCGGCTCCTTGAGCGCAACGCCGGCAGCCTCAGCGCGAGCGCAGCCCCACAGAAGCATGCAGGCCACGACACATGCCTTCAGCGTGCGCCAGAGCAACATTGCCGCTTGATGCGCCATGACTACCCCCCGTTCGCCTGCTCAGGCAAATTCAATGCCCGGTCGGCGGTGTCTCACAAAGGTATTCGTACAACCGCCCGGCCGCCACAGCCGCATCAAAACGTTCTGAGAAGCGCAACCATGCGGCTTGTCCCATGGCGCGTCGCCCAGGCTCATCGTCGAGAAGCTTCAGCAGAATGTCACACGCCCGAGTTACGTCGTCCAGTGGCCAGAAACACCCCTGCTGACCCTCCTCGAAAACCTCTGGTATGCCGCCCACATGGGCGGCAATCACAGGAACGCCTGCAGACATCGCCTCTAAAAGAACGATGCCCTGAGTCTCCATCACTGCAGAGTGCACATACAAGCGGTGCCCGGGGATGTGATCACGTCCGTGCGGGGCAAGACCTGCGAAGTGGACAAGATCCTGTAATGACAACTCCTGTACCAGCTGACTCAAACGCGCCCGGTCCGGCCCGTCACCGACCAGGGTCAGCGTCAGGTCGCGCCCCCGTCTCCGAGCCTCCGCAAGCACCCTCAGCAGGAATGCCTGATTTTTGCGAGGCTCCAGGGTCCCGATGTTGACGAGATCACGCCCCGCAATACCAGGCAAGGGCTCTGCATCCCGCAAAGACTTCACGAAATTCGGGATGATGGCAGATCTTGCAAAGGCAACGCCCGGCCAGATTTGGGTGAGCTTGCGGCGCATGAAGGCGGAGACGAACACCATGCCATGGACTCTTTGCAGCACCGAGTGCTCCAATGCCCGTATGCGCCGGTCCAGCCAGCTTTCGCGCGCCAGCATACCCTTGCCAATCCATTCGTCGGCCTGTGACACATTGAAATGCACAACAAGGACAACTCGATGGGTCGTCTGTCGACAGACACGCAAGGCAACTGCCGCGGACACAGGGCACTGCGCATAAACCACACAGCTCGCGTGCCGACGCATCAGCACCCACAAACGCAGCCATAGCAGAACCGCATAACCTGATCGGTAAAGCGCCACGGCCCCCGGCTTCCACAGGCGCTCCAGCCCCTGCCGAACGACGACCAAGCCCAGCAACAGGGGAAGAGTCAAAGCATGGAACGGCGTGGCCAGTTCAAAGAGCACGCCCTGACCGCGGAGATACGCCACAAATTCACGCATGTGCGTCTGCACACCGGTCGCACCATCCAGACGCATCAGCGACGCTACGATGATCGCGGGCCGCGTCATTCAGAAAGCTCCTCGGTCAAACCAACCCCGGTGGCCTGCTGCAGCGCCTGCAAGACCCCTTGCGCAGCGCGCTGGAAGGTGTAACCCGAAACAGCGTGCAGGGCTGCCAAAGACATACGTTGCCAATGCGCCTCGTCGGCCAACAGTCGAAGGCTTCGCTCCACCCACAGAGACTCATCGCTGAGCGGACACACGGAGCCGCTCTCACCATCCCGGATCAACTCCCCTGCTACGCCAGTGTGCGGTGAAACGATGCAGGGCACGCCGGCGGCACAGGCTTCATTGACGACAACCCCCCAGCAATCCATCGACGTGGGAAAAAGGAAAACCCTCGAAGCCGCGTAGACCTTAGGCAGGGCCTCCTGCGACAGGTAGCCCGCGAATGACACCTCAACGTCGTCGGCGACCTCAGCGGCCAGGGCACGCATGGCCGGCTCCAATTCACCCTTGCCCACGAAGAGTAACGAAACCCGACGCCCCAGACGCACGGCGACATCGCGCGCAACACGAATCGCCACGAGAGGATTCTTGAGCGCCATATAGCGCCCGCAAAAGAGAAAGTCGTAATGGCGCTCGCCAAACGCCGGTAGCTCAGCGCCAAAGCGCTCGTTGTCTGCACAGAGTGGCGACACGTGGATGCGGTCCGCCGGTATACCGTAGCTTCGGTAAAGCGCAACCGAGCCCTGACAAGCGCCAAGGTGGGAACGAGTGAAGGCAAAAACCAATCGACGGATCAGCCTGTGCTTCCAACTGAGTGTGCTTTCTGTATCAAGCGTGCCATCGGTCATGGTGATGTGCGGCACGGCGTGCAAGACAGCCCAAGCGAACGCAAAAACAAACGTCGGAATGAAACCGTTCGTGATCACCACATCCGGGCGGAGCTCAGATAGCACCTTGCAGACGCCCAAATCAGCATGCGTGAAGCGCGTGTCGAAAGCCCTGTAGCGTCCACCCAGGAAATGCACGCCGTGGTTGCTATTTCGCCCATCCTGGGACGGGTCGATGTGCGCCGCTGCACAGTAAATGACGTGCAGATCTACCTGCCCCGACGCGGCAAGGATGTCCCACATGGGCAGACGGTAGGGCGCGGGTACGTTCGTGACCACCGCGCACCGGACCCTGCGCCTGGAGAGAGCGTTCTTCATCCCCATGATGGCGAAGGCTGTCGATGCGCCCCACGAGACAAACTCCCGTCGATCGCTGGCGCATCATCGGGCGAGAGATGGATCAGTAGCAAAAGCGTGGCCAGTGGCCATGTCTTGAGCGCGAACAAGGAGACAGTCATCGACAGGCCCTGTACGAAATACAGCAAAAATCCGACGAAAGACAAACCAGCAGCCCATCGGCGTGGCCCCGAACTAAAGGCGATCCGGTACAACAGATACCAGCCGCCCAAATTCATCGCCAGACCGAAAATACCTTGGGACACCAATTGATAGAGATAATCGTTGTGAGCGCTGTGCACCACGCCATCGCTGACGTTCTCGGCGTACAGAATGAAGTCGGCGTACAGGCCTCGACCAAACAGCAATTCTAGTGGCCCGTAATTGGCCAGGCCGTAGCGCACCAGCACCTCGAAGATCCGATCACGCCCTTGAGTCAGACTACCCACGTTGCTTGTGTCAAATCCCAAATACTTGCTGGGATCATACAGAATGGCTGCCACACCCACCACAAAGCCTAAAAAGACGGCGTAACCGGCCAGCACAGCGGGTCTTGCCCCGTTTTTGAAAGCGATGAATACAAGCACGATTGCCAGCGTCAGGTAATTCATTCGTGAATTGGCCAGCACCACCATGATCACCGAAAGGAAGGCGAGTATCAGGAGATCAGGCGTGGGCTTGTAGCGGCGCCAGGCGGCATAGGTCAACAGGGAAGTCGCCAAGCTATACGAAAGGTCCGTCTTGAACAGGTAAAAGCCTTTGAAGGTGCGCACACCTCCCCAGTAGGTCCAGCCATAATCGAAAGGCAGCAATGCCGCGTTGGCCAGAATATTCAAACCTGCACCGAGCGCAATGGCGAACGGCAGGCTCTTGTCTGCTGCGGCCACAATCAAACCAAAAAACAGGAACGGGCTCACGATCTTGAAAATCTGCTGTGGGTTGCCGTTTAGCCACAGCATCACCATTGTGAGGAAGGTGAAATAGACCGCGATATAAATCCAAAGTTTCGGCTGCAAAACCCCGCCCGAGCCGTGATTAACCTCAGACCGGTTGAAGCCGCGCCCAGTGCGCAAAAAGAACACAGAAAACAGCAGCAGGGAAAAGTAGAAGTACTTGACAGCATTGACTTCAAAAGCCGCATCAACCCCCGACTTCAAGCACAAGGCAAGGAAAATAGGGGCAGCAAAGAAGGTAGGCAGAAATAGGTTTGTCATCGCCACTCTCTCCCTGGGGTCAATGAGGAGGCAGGACCAGGATGCCCAACCCGGTTGAGCAGGCGCCGCATGCCAAAGTAAAGCACCGAAGCATAGGTCGCCTCACCGATGACCAAACCGAGCATCAGCCCATCCTTGGCATATAAACTTCCCAGAACGAACATGGTTGGGATGCTGATCAAGGAACTCAACGCGGCCGCGTGGAAGGACTGTTGAAACCGCCCTCCTGCCAGCAGAACGCCATTGCAGACGCTCGAGAGGCCACTGGCGCAAAAGAAGACGCCCCACCAAGCAATGTCGCCGTGCAGACCGTGGTATTTCAGCCCCAGAACATGGGACTCCAGCGATGGATACGCGAGCAACAGGCAAAGTGCATAAACCGACACGATGAGCAGCACGCCTGACACCGAGACAAACGTGAGCCGGCGAACGCCTCTCACGTCTCCATCAGCCAAGCCACGGCTCACTTTGGGGCGAAACACATTGGCCCAGGACAGAAACACCATCCCCAAAGGCGCGGCGAACAACTTGGCAGCAACAATGTCAGCCGTGGCCTCCGGACCGATCACCCTGGCACCGATCAAAAGGTATCCGTTGCCAAAGGCCCATGCAACTAGCCCAGCAGGCAGTGACCACTTCGCGTAAGGCCAAGCCTCTCGCAGCAAATCCATCCATGCAGCGAGAGACCAGACAGGAGAAAACTCAGCAGACCGCAGCCATGGCAAGGCCGAAAGGCCCGCCACCGCGCTGATCACGTAGAGCATCGGGCTGGCCTTCACTTCGTGGAAAGCCAGCAAGGTACCGATGCCAAGGACCAGCGAGCCCGCGTACAGCATGTCCTGCCACAAGCACAAATCAGGACGCATGCGAATGAACTGGATGTTGCGCATGAACTCCCTCAACCAGACAGAGACCACCATGCACGCCAAAGCGCATGCGAGGTCCCAGCCTACGGCATCCATGGACAAGGAGGCTGGCATGAGCCAGATGGTGAAAGCTCCGGCGACCGCCATGACAAGGCTAAGAGCTAGCTGCAAGCCAAAGTAGGCACTCACCATGCGCTGTCGAGCCTCGCCGAATTTTTGCGGTAACAGCGTCAACGCCGTTGTGGTGACGAGCGCCGCCTGCACAGATGTGGTCAAGGCAATGTAGCCAACCAGCTGGCTGTAGGCGTAGTAATCGGTCTTGGATGCAAAGCGGATGAAAACCAAGCCGATGAGAAAATTGCTGACGCTGAGCAACGCCTGATCAACCAACGAGTATCGAACCCCCTTGAAAACGGAATCAGCGGACATGAGTGCTCCCACCGGCGGCCAGCTCGAGAATGGAGCGGCGATAAATCTCCGTCAACTGGTCATGATTGCGCTGCGGGGTGTATCTCAACTCGTACTCGTCGCGAGCGGCTCTGCCCATATTCAGCATCGCTTCAGGGTTGGCCTGCGCCCAACGGATGCAGTCGGCCAGCCCGGCCGCATCGCCAGGCTCAAACAACAGGCCGGTGCGCCCCTCATGCACCAACTCTCGCAACGAGCCATGACGGCTCGCGATCACTGGAACCCCGCAGGAATAAGCTTCCACAAGCGTACGGGGGAAACCCTCGTAACACGCGCTGGGCAAAACCAGAAAAGCAGCCTTGGACAAGCGCTGCATGACATCCTCGAGTGTTCTCACTCCGAGCCACGCCCCTGGAGCAGCCTCAGCCACGTCGCTCTCCAACGGACCACTGCCCACCACCTGGACGCCATGCTGCGGATGCAACTGCATGGCCTTGATCAACGTGGTCACGCCCTTCTCGACAGACAACCGACCTACGTACAGCCCACCTGAGCGCATACCCCATTGAGGGACGTTTGGCTGATCCACAAAGTTGGGTTTGACATCGATCCGTTCAGCCGGCAAGCCACCCTCGATGAACTTGGTGCGGCAGAATTCATTGAGTGCGATGTAACGCGTCACCTTCCTTCGCCACGTGCCCAGCCCGCGGTGCAGGAGGACCATGGCGGCGACCCCTCCCGTTTGCACGGTGGATCCTCGATAACAGCCATACTTGAGCGCTGGCCACGGCACCCGCCCAAGGCAGTCTTCGCAGACGCGGCCATCGCGCAAAAAGGTGGCCTGCGGACACATCAGGCGGAAGTTGTGCAAAGTCTGCACAACGGGAACACCCGATCGAGCCGCCGCCCAGAAGACGGAAGGCGAAACGAGAGGCAATGTGTTGTGCACATGGAGCACGTCCGGGCGAAACGAGGCAATGCGGGCATGGACAGCGTTCCACATCTCAGAAGACCAAAGTGTCTGCCGGGCGACACTCAGCCCTGACATGCCGCTTACGTCATCGTTGTGCTTCAGGAGGAGGTCTACGTCGTGGCCGTGCTTGCGCAGCAAGGCTGTCTCTGATTCGACCACGCTGTCCTCCCCGCCTCTCAGCTGGTAGGCATTGTGGACGATCAGCACGCGCAATCGTCCACTCACGGAGCCGGCCTGAGCGCTCACTCGTGATAATCGTAAGCTTGGAACCCCGCCTGCTTGACGAGGTTGTCGCGCTTGGCCGAGGTGTAGTCGCTCATCACCATCTCGCGCACCAACTCGGCCAGCGTGGTCTTGGGCGTCCAGCCCAGCTTGGCCTTGGCCTTGGCCGGGTCGCCCAGCAGCGTCTCCACTTCCGTGGGGCGGTAGTAGCGCGGGTCCACCTTGACGATCACGTCGCCCACCTGGCACTTGGCCAGCACTTCCGCTTCGCCCTTGGCATTGACGACCGGCTCGACCTTCGTGACGCGGCCCACTTCGGCCTCGCCCTCGCCTTCGAACGTGACCGTCACGCCCAGCTCCTTGGCTGCGAACTCCACGAACTGCCGCACGCTGTACTGCACGCCCGTGGCGATCACGAAGTCCTCGGCCTTGTCTTGCTGCAGCATCAGCCACTGCATCTCGACGTAGTCACGTGCGTGACCCCAGTCGCGCAGCGCGCTCATGTTGCCCAGGTACAGGCAGTCCTGCAGGCCCAGGGCGATGCGGCTGATGGCTCGGGTGATCTTGCGGGTGACGAAGGTCTCGCCGCGCACCGGGCTCTCGTGGTTGAACAAGATGCCGTTGCAGGCGTACATGCCGTAGGCCTCGCGGTAGTTCACCGTGATCCAGTAGGCGTACATCTTGGCCACGGCATACGGGCTGCGCGGGTAGAAGGGCGTGGTTTCCTTCTGCGGGATTTCTTGCACCAGGCCGTAGAGCTCGGAGGTGGAGGCTTGGTAAAAGCGCGTCTTCTTCTCCAGACCCAGGATGCGGATGGCCTCCAGCAGGCGCAGTGCGCCCAGGCCATCGGCGTTGGCGGTGTACTCGGGCTCTTCGAAGCTCACGCCGACGTGGCTTTGCGCGGCGAGGTTGTAGATCTCGTCGGGCTGGACCTTCTGCACGATGCGCACGAGCGACGTGGAGTCGGTGAGGTCACCGTAGTGCAGCACGAAGTTGCGGTTGTCGACGTGCGGGTCCTGGTAGAGGTGGTCGATGCGGTCGGTGTTGAACAACGAGGAGCGGCGCTTGATGCCGTGCACCTCATAGCCCTTGCCCAGCAGGAACTCTGCGAGGTAGGCGCCGTCCTGGCCAGTGATGCCGGTTATCAGAGCAATTTTCTTCGTCATGTAGGGGGTCATTGGCGGCCAAAAAGCCGAGGGCGAATATCGGGAGGCAGCGCCTTTTCCAGCTGCTGCATGAACTGCTCTTGCAGCTTGAACTGTTCTTCCTCGTCTGTGCCGAGCGACGACAGTCGGACGAGAAAACCATCCACAATCATCCCTTGCATGCCAAAGCGTAGTTGTTGCATTTTCCTGCTGAAACCCGGCAAGGCGGCCGCGTCGTGCAGGGTCACCCAGTACGTGATCGGCTCAATCTGCTGCCCGCGGCGTGACATCAAGCGGATCACCTCGATCTGGTGATTCGCCAACGCCAACCTGCCTCTCCCGCGCGGCTCCACCTCGAAACCCTGAGCGCGGTAGCAGAACTCCGGCCGGTGAGCAGCTGTGCTCCAAGAGTTCTGGTTCTTGCCGTATGCGAGCGAGACCATCACGGGCTGACCCGAGCTGTTCACGTAAGTTACATTCAGCGTGCCCGAGTACAAGGTTGCGAGTTGCGCTTCCACCGTCGGGTCGTAGATGACTGGAGGACCAGATCGGTCCAGGCGCCAGTCCCCAAACCGCTCGGGTAACAGGGTCTTCATTTCAATGGGCGCGAGTTCATCAGCCACCAATCGCGTTGGCTTCAGCCAAAGCGATGCACCCAGCGCACCGAGCATCAGAGCCACAGCAAGCAAAAGCAACGGCGGAATCGAGCGCCTCTGGAAAACATCACTGACGGGCACGCACACCTCCATCGTCGTCCACTCGCGCGGCAAGCAGGCGGTCGAAACCATAGGTTAACGTCAGCGCGACCACGAACAGAACCAACCCCGCGAATTCATGCGCGAACCCTTGCCCAGCCTCATCACCCAGGTGGTACGTGATCAGCACCAAAATGATGACGCGAGTCACATTCGAGACGAAGGAAATAGGCACGATCATCGCCGCAAGCATGATGTTCCGCGCGCGAGATTGGTAATTCATGAGGTTCATGTACAGGAGGCCTAGGGCTTCCAGCGTGAACAACGAGTTCAACCCGGAACATGCATCGGCAACCAGCAACTGGTACGGCCCCACAACCAGCATCACGCCAGTGCGCGCGATCGGGTAACCCAGCAGATGCAAAACCTCCTCAGCGACCACTGACACGGCGCTTTTGAGCGGCAGTGTGAGAGCCTGCACCAAGACGCCGGGCATCGGCACAAGAAAAAGCATGAAAAACAGCGGGAACCAAGCGAGCCGAAGCGCCCGTTTACCTTGGAGCAACAACAAGCCGCCAATCAACACCAGGATCTGACTGAATGTTTCTACCTCGATGATGGACTGTGAACGGGCCACCACAAACATGCACAGCGCCACAGCCATGACCGGGAGCCCCAGCATGGGAGCCGGTTGCGGGATGCCACCGAAAATCTCGTGGCGCTTGGTCCAGAGCAACCAAACGGATGACGCCAGAATCAGTGGGCCGTGCCCCTGTTCGTCGGTGGACCAAATGGTACGCGCCAACTCGTGGTACGTGCTGGCGTACATCGCAATGAACGCCATGAAAAACACGGCCAACGAGGGTAAGACGTTACGCACGCCCGCCTCGGCCTGGGGCGGACCAGCATCAGGAAGATGAGCAGATGAGGACATCAATAAGGCCCAAAGCAGACGCGCTGATGCGCGCGGTACAGCAAGGCCTGTCCGTTCGCTGGACGACCTCGCGGCGCCCGTGATTGTGACCGAAGCTGGACTTAAGTTCCCTGGCACTTTCGTCTCCACCCCGAAACAAGGGAAGAGCGAGCGGGCTGGGGAACTCCCTCACCCCCAAACCACTCTTACTGACGGTTTGTGACATTTCACACCCGGCTCGGGGGGATCATCCGACGGACTGAGCGCTTTCCCTGAAGGTGGACGCATAACGCGGCTCGTAGACTTGGTCTCATGGTTCGCTGGCCCGGTGGTCAGCGGCGACACCAACATCCCCGAGGTGGGTGGTATGCGACATCCTGATCCCAATTTTGGCTATCCGACACTGTCTCTGACGGAACGCGAACGTATGCTCGCGGGCGTCAAACAGACCACTCCTAGCAAGGCTTTCATGCGTCGCGGCGCAAACGTTCTGGATTCGCACATCGATGCCGCCTCCTGGGAGGAGGCCATCTCGCGCATCGCGGGCTGGGCCGCGCATCGTCAATCGCGTTTCGTGACGCTGTGCAATGTGCATTCGGTCGTGACCGCCAGCCAGGACGCCAGCTTCCACCGCGTGATCGCTCAAGCCGACCTGGCGCTGCCCGACGGTGCCCCCGTGGCGTGGGCACTGCGTCGCGAGGGCTTCGCCAAGCAGGAACGCATCAACGGCCCGGACCTGATGTGGCGCTACCTGGGCGTGGCAGAGCAATTGGGCCAATCTGTGTTCTTCTACGGCAGCAGCAACGACACCCTGGACCGCCTCATGGTTCGCGTCAAAGCGGTCTTCCCGCAACTCAAGATCGCCGGGCTGGAATCTCCACCGTTCCGCGCCCTGTCGGCCGAGGAAGATCAGGCCTATGTCGACCAGATCAACCAATCCGGCGCCCATGTGGTGTTCGTCGGCCTGGGCTGCCCCAAGCAGGAAGCCTGGATGGCCAGCCACCGGGGCCGCATCAAGGCGGTGATGCTGGGTGTTGGAGCCGCGTTCGACTACCACGCAGGCACCATCGAGCGCGCGCCGGTCTGGATGCAGAAGATCGGCATGGAGTGGCTGCACCGCCTGGCGAGCGAACCTCGTCGTCTGGCCAAGCGCTACGCCGTGACCAACAGCGTGTTCATCTACCGCATGGCGAAAACCATGCTGCTGGGGCACGCAGCGTCGCAGCACGAAGAAACCCGCTGAATCGCTCGCCGGCGCCCCTCTGCCCGCGAGCGCCACGACGGCGCCCTCCCCGTGGCGCTCCACAGCCCTCACACAACGCCGCTCGAAGAGCGGCGTTTGTTTTGGTGCCCCCACTCCACCACCCTGCTTGAGGGCGCCGGGATCGGGGACCGGCGTCCCGCGCAGGGCAGTCGAAGTGTCATCTTCCGCCGATACACTCGCTCGCAGAGTCCTTTCGGACTATCCTGAGACCCGCCCATCCAAGGGGTAACCCGGGAACCCCACCGGGATTTCCGGCTCACAAAAAGGCACCTCAGGACTCAACCGCAAACGCAGACATGCTCCCAAATTCCAAGATCTTCGTGGCTGGACACAAAGGCATGGTGGGTTCCGCCATCGTCCGCCGGCTTAAAGCAGCCGGTTTCGACCAGGTCATCACCCGCGACCGCCGCGAACTCGACCTGCTCGACCAGCGTGCCGTGCATGACTTCATCGCCGCCGAGCGCCCGGATTACGTCTTCATTGCCGCAGCCAAGGTGGGCGGCATCCAGGCCAACAACACCTACCGTGCCGACTTCCTGTATCAGAACCTCGTCATCGAGACCAACCTGATCCACGCCTGCCACGTGGCCGACGTGCAACGCCTGATGTTCCTGGGTTCCAGCTGCATCTACCCCAAGATGGCGCCGCAGCCACTTCAGGAAGACTGCCTGCTGACCGGCCCGCTGGAGCCCACCAATGAGCCTTATGCCATCGCGAAAATCGCCGGCATCAAGCTCTGCGAGGCCTTCAATGCGCAGCATGGCCGTCAGTACATCAGTGTGATGCCCACCAATCTTTACGGCATCAATGACAATTACGACCTCCAAAACAGCCACGTGCTGCCCGCGCTCATCCGCAAAGCCCATGAGGCCAAGCAGCGCGGCGACAAAAGCCTGGTGGTCTGGGGCACGGGCACGCCGATGCGCGAGTTCCTCTACGCCGACGACCTCGCGGACGCCTGCGTCCACCTGATGCTGCAGGGCTACGACGGCCCGCTGGTCAACATCGGCACAGGCACCGACGTGACCATCCGCGAACTGGCCGAGACGGTGATCAAGGTCATCGGCTTCCAGGGCAACCTGAGCTTTGACACCACCAAGCCGGACGGCACACCGCGCAAGCTGATGGATGTCTCCCGGCTGCACAGCCTGGGCTGGCAGGCACGCACCGCTCTGGAAGATGGCATCGCACTTGCATACCAGGATTTCTTGCTGCGTCACCCTGACGCACGCTGACCCTTTTCGATTGCACTGACGCAGGACCCCTCATGTCGCTTGAATATGTGTTTGCCGTGCTGCGGGCACGCTGGTTGGCCGCCACCATCACCCTGTTCGCCGTGTTCGGCTCGGTGGCCGTCTACACGTGGGTGATGCCGCGCAAGTACATCGCCACCTCGTCGGTGGTGCTGGACATCAAGAACCCTGACCCGATCGCGCTGCAGGCGCAGGCGGCGATCGGCTCGCCCACCTACATGCTCACCCAGATCGAGGTGATCACCAGCACCCGTGTTGCCGAGAAAGCCGCGCGCATCCTCAAGCTCGACCAGGTTCCAGAGCTGCGCGCCAACTGGCAGAAGTCCACAGGTGGTGTCGGCAGCTTCGAAGCCTGGGTGGCCAACTTGATCAAGGCGAGTCTGGAGGCGCGTCCGCTGCGCGGCTCCAACATCATCACCTTCCTGTACACCTCTGAGGATCCGAAGTTCGCGGCCGCTGCAGCCAACGCCTTCATGCAGGCCTATTTGGCCACCGCCGTTGAGCTGCGCACGAACCCGGCCAAGCAGTTCAACGAGGAGTTCGACGCCAAGGCGAAGGAACTGCGTCAGAAATACGAGGAGGCGCAGCGCCGCATCTCGGAGTTCCAACAGGAACAGGGGCTGATCGTCACCGACGAGCGCGTGGACATCGAAACCAACCGACTGGCCAGCCTGTCCAGCGAATACCTGCAGATGCAAGCCGCCATGGCCGACTCCAACAGCCGCCAGAGCGCCGCACGCCGCAGCCCGGACCAATCGCCCGACGTCATTTCCAACCCGACGGTCGCGAGCATCCGCGGCGACATCATCCGTCAGGAAGCCTCGTTGGAGCAGCTCACGGCGCGCCTGGGGGACAACCACCCTCAGGTGGTGGAGCTCAAGTCGAGTCTGGCCGACCTGCGCCGCAAGCTCGAGACCGAATCACGACGCATCGTCGGCAGCGTTTCGGTCACCAATAACGTGACCTCGGCGCGCCTGGGCCTGATGAAAGAGGCCCTCGACGAACAGCGCAACAAGGTCCTCAAGCTCAAGACGATCCGAGACCAAGCCGCCATCCTGCAGCGTGACGTCGAGGTCGCCCAACGTGCGTTGGAGGGTGTGACGGTGCGCATGCAAAACGCCGCACTGGAGAGCCAAGCCCCGCAAGCCAGCGTGGCACCGCTGGAATACGCGACCCCACCCAGCTATCCGAGCAGCCCGCGCGTGATTTCCAACTTGGCCATTGGCGCCGTGCTGGGCATCGTGCTGGCCATCGCCCTGGCTTTCCTCATCGAGCTGTTCGATCGCCGTCTGCGCACCGCCACCGACATAGAAGCCCTCCTGCTGCTGCACAGCATGGGTTCGGTGCCGCGCTTCAAGAGCAAGGCCTCCAAGAGCGGCGGCCTGAGCAGCCGCCTCCGTTTGGGCAAACCGGCCCTCAACGCCCCCGCCCAGTGAGTGGAGCCCGCATGAACCCCGTATCCAAAGCTCAGCAAGTCGCACGCGCCATCGATGTCGCTCCGCAGCACGCACATGGTGGCTCGGCCAAGCCCGATGTCAGCGCTTCCATGGGCGACATCCTGCGTCGCACCAAGGGCCTGTCGGCCGAACAGGTCAACCAGGCGCTGGAGTACCAAAGCAGCAAAGGCGTGCGCTTCGGCGAAGCTGTCGTCGCGCTCGGCTTGGCCAAGCCCGAGGACGTGCTGTGGGCCCTGGCTCAACAGTTCCACTATCCGTACAACCCGCAGCAAGCCGAGCAACGCCTTCACGACGAGTTGGTCGTGGCCAACGATCCGTTCAGCCCGCAGGTGGAATCCTTCCGTGACCTGCGCACCCAGCTCATCCCTTTGATGATGGGCAACGACAACCAGCGCCACGCCATTGCCGTGGTCAGCGCGGAGGTCGGGGATGGCAAGACGTTCATCACGGCCAACCTGGCCACGGCGTTCAGCCAGTTGCCGGGTCGGACCTTGCTGGTCGACGCGGACCTGCGCACGCCGCGCCTGCACGAGGTGTTCGGCGTGGAGCCTGGCACGGGCCTGTCGGGCATCCTCGCGGGCCGTGCAGAACCCAACGTCATCAAGCCGGTTGAGCACCTGCCCAACCTCTACATGCTGCCTGCCGGCATCGTGCCGCCCAACCCGGCAGAGCTGTTGCAACGCGCCTCCTTCAGCTTGCTGATGAAGGAACTGCTGGAGAAGTTCGATTACGTGCTGGTGGACACCCCGGCGGCATCGCATGGCTCGGATGCCCGCGTCATCGCAGGCCACTGCGGCGCCTGCATGATCGTGGGCCGCAAAGACAAGAGCCGCACGCCCGCTGTGCAAAGCCTTGTCAAACAGTTGACGAAATCGACCGTCAAGATCAGCGGCTTCCTGATGAACGAACACTGAGCTCCCGCACCATGCAAACACATCAAAAAGTCGCCCTGATCACGGGCGTGACAGGGCAGGACGGTGCTTACCTCGCAGAGTTCCTGCTGGGCAAGGGCTATGAGGTGCACGGCATCAAGCGCCGCTCCTCGCTGTTCAACACGGACCGCATCGACCACCTCTACCAGGACCCGCACGTCGACAACCGCAACTTCGTGCTGCACTACGGCGACCTCACCGACTCCACGTCGCTCGTGCGCATCGTCCAGAAGGTCCAGCCCGACGAGATCTACAACCTGGCTGCACAAAGCCACGTGGGCGTGAGCTTCGAAGAGCCCGAGTACACCGCCAACGCCGACGGCCTGGGCGCGCTGCGCCTGCTGGAGGCCATCCGCATCCTGGGCCTGGAGAAGAAGACGCGCTTTTACCAAGCCTCCACCTCCGAGCTCTACGGCCTGGTGCAGGAGATCCCGCAGAAGGAGACCACGCCCTTCTACCCGCGCAGCCCGTATGCCGTGGCCAAGATGTACGCCTACTGGATCACGGTGAACTACCGCGAGGCCTACGGCATGTACGCCTGCAACGGCATCTTGTTCAACCACGAAAGCCCCGTGCGCGGCGAGACCTTCGTGACCCGCAAGATCACGCGGGCCATCAGCCGCATCGCACTCGGCCTGCAGGACTGCCTGTACCTGGGCAACATGAGCGCGCTGCGCGACTGGGGCCACGCGCGTGACTACGTCGAGATGCAGTGGCTCATGCTGCAGCAAGACCAGGCCGAAGACTTCGTGATCGCCACGGGCGTGCAGTACAGCGTGCGGCAGTTCGTGGAGTTCGCAGCCAAGGAGTTGGGCGTGACGGTCACGTTCGAAGGCGAGGGCGAGGCCGAAGTGGGCCGCGTCACCAAGGTCGAGCCGGTCGTCAACGCCCAGGGCGAGGCCGAAATCCTGGCCAAGTGCAAGGTCGGCGACGTGATCGTCAAGGTGGACCCGCGCTACTACCGCCCCACCGAGGTGGAGACGCTGCTGGGCGACCCGAGCAAGGCCAAGGCCAAGCTGGGCTGGACACCCAAGACCACCCTGGCCGAGTTGGTCAAGGAAATGGTGATGAGCGACTACACCTCGGCCAAGCGCGACAACCTCGTCAAGCAAGCAGGGTTCCAAGCCTATGACTACCACGAGTGATGTGAAGCCGGCCCCCCAGTTGCTGCCACTGTCCAGCAACGTGGTGGTGTTGATGCTCGGCCTGTTGGGCATGTTCGCACTCACGCTGCACGACCTGTTCTTCAGCGTCGACGCGGGCCTGTGGAACAAAGACGAGCACAGCCACGGCCCCATCATGCTCGGCCTGGCGCTTTGGCTGATGCACCAGCGCTGGCAAGAGTTCGACGGCAAAACCGACGGCACGGCACCCGGCACGTGGCTGGCCTGGGTGATGTTCGCCATCGGCGCCATGTTCTACGTGCCGGGCCGCGCGCTCAACATCATCTACTTCGAAGTGTTCGCCTTCCTGCCCATGATCATCGGCGTGGTCGCGCTGATCGGCGGCTGGCCCTTGCTGAACAAGCTGAAGTTCCCGCTGTTCTTCCTGATCTTCATGGTGCCCATTCCGGGCTTCGTGCTTGACCCGATCAGCCACTTCGTCAAGCTGCACATCTCGATCACGGTGTCCGAGATCCTGTGGTGGCTGGGCTACCCCATCTCACACACGGGCGTGGTGCTGACCATCGGCCAATACCAGCTGCTGGTGGCCGACGCTTGCGCGGGCATGCGCACGCTGTTCATGCTCGAAGCCATGGGCATCTTCTACCTGAACGTCGTGCGCCACAGTTCGCTGCTGCGCAACGTGGTGCTCAGCCTGCTGATCGTGCCGATCTCGTTCGTGGCCAACATGACGCGGGTGCTCTTCCTGGCACTGCTGACGTACCACTTCGGAGACGAGGTGGGTCAAGGTTTCCTGCATGGCTTCGCCGGCATCGTGCTGTTCGTGATCGCCCTGGTCCTGACCATCTCCACCGACGGCCTGCTGCGCTGGATCGCCGACAGGCGCAGCCCACCGATCCCCCAAGGAGCCCCATCGTGATCTTCAAGCCCCTGACGCTGAAGCCCGCTGTGCTGGTGGTCAGCCTGGCCATCATGCTGGGCTCGGTGGCTGTTGCGCAGCACCTCAAACCCAGCAAGTACTGGGCAGACCACACCGGCGAGCCGGACTACGACAAGCTCATCCCGCACCAGTTCGGCGAATGGGAAGAAGTGCCCTTTGCCAACCGCGGTGTGGTCAACCCCGTGCAGGAAGAGAACCTCAAGCGCATCTACAGCCAGACCTTCGCACGCACCTTCGTGCACAGGCCCTCGGGGCGCGGGATCATGCTGTCGATCGCTTATGGGCGCGACCAGACCAACGACACCCAGCTCCACACGCCTGACCAGTGCTATCCCTCGCAGGGCTTCCGTGTCGAGAAGCGCGAGGACATCGAGCTGCCCTCGCCGGTCGGTCCCATCAAAGCCGTGCGGCTGGTCACCATGCTGGGCACCGAGCGCAAGGAACCGCTGACGTATTTCATCCGCGTGGGCGATGCCGTCACGCGCGGCTCGAAAGAGCGCAACCTGGAACGCATCAAGCTCGCACTGCGCGGCTACCTCGTCGATGGCACCCTGTTCCGTGTGTCTGAAGTGACCCGCCGCGACGACCCGTTCCCGCTGCAAGACCAGTTCATCAACGACCTGCTCAAGGCCATGCCCGCGAACGACCGCGGCTACATCGTCGGCAAGCGTGAAAGCTGAGCCCCAAGCTGCCACGACCATGAGAGTTGTCCTGTCGGTGATCGGCAAGTTCCACACCTTTGACCTCGCCCGATCGCTGCACGAGGCCGGCACACTGGCGGCCATCTACACCGGCTACCCGCGCTTCAAGCTGCGCGACGAGGCCTTGCCGGAGCACCTGATCCACACCTTCCCGTGGCTGCACACGCCCTTCATGGCGATGTCGAACAAGCCGTGGATGACCCGTCGCGTGTCGGACGAGTGGCAGCACCTGTCGCGCGTGTTGTTCGACAGGCACGTGGCCGCCAGCATGCCGCCGTGCGATGTGTTCGTGGGGCTGTCCAGTTGCGCCACGCGCAGCGGCCAGCGGGCGCACCAGCAGGGTGCCAGGTACGTCTGCGATCGGGGCTCCACGCACATCCGTGAGCAGAACGCGCTGCTGCAAGAGGAGCACGACCGCTGGGGCGTGCCCTACACCGCCATCGACCCCCGTACGGTGGAACGCGAGGAAGCCGAGTACGCCGAGGCGGACATCATCACGGTGCCCTCGCACTTCAACAAAGCCAGCTTCGTCAAACATGGTGTGCCCTCGGAACGCGTGCGGGTGCTGCCTTATGGCGTGAACCTGGGCCGCTTCCACCCCAGCGGCCAGCCGGACCCGAAACACTTCGACGTGATCTTCGTGGGCGGCATGAGCGTGCGCAAGGGCGTGCCGGACCTGGTCAAGGCCTTCCTCGACTTCCGCCACCCTGGCAAGCGGCTGAGCTTCGTGGGTTCTCCATCGCCTGAGCTGATCAGCGACTTGCGCTCGCGGGCGCTCTGGTCGGATGACTTCCGCGTGATGGGCCACGTCCCCCAGGAGCGCCTCAAGGACGTCATGAGCCGCGCGCACGTCATGGTGCTGCCCAGCATCGAAGAAGGCCTGGCCCTGGTGCAAGCGCAAGCCATGGCGTGCGGCTGCCCGATCATCGCCACCACCAACACCGGCGCCCAAGACCTGTTCGAAGACGGCGTACAAGGGCACATCCTGCCCATCCGTCGCCCGGACCTCATCACCGAGCGCCTGCAAGCGCTGGCAGATCAGCCCGACGTGCGTGACGCCATGGGGCAGCGCGCGCTGGCTCGCGTGCAGCAGGCTGGTGGCTGGAAGCAGTATGGCGAGGCGGCCATCGGGCTGTACCGCTCGCTGCTGGCCCAGCCGGCGAAGGCGTGACATGGCCCAGTCCACCCCGTTGCGCGTGACGCTGTCCGTCGTCGGCAAGTTCCACACCTTCGACCTGGCGCAGGAGCTCCACCAGCGTGGTCACCTCTCGGCCATCTTCTCGGGCTACCCGCGCTTCAAGCTGCAAGACAGCGCCTTGCCCCAGCACAAGGTCCACACATTCCCCTGGCTGCGCGTGCCCTACATGCTGCTGTCGCAGACGGGTGCGATCTCGCACCAACAGCAAGGTTACCTGGACTTCCTCTGCTACAGCACCCTCGATCGCTACACCGCCTGGCAGATGCCGCCCTGCGATGTGTTCGTGGGCCTCTCGGGCGCTGGCTTCCTGTCTGGGCAAAGGGCCCACCAGCTGGGCGCGCGCTATGTGTGCGACACGGGCTCGAGCCACATCCGCACGCAGAACGAGCTGCTCACCCAGGAGCGCGACACCTGGGGCGGTGACAGCGAAGCGGCACACCCACGCGTCATGGCCCGCGCCGAGGCCGAGTACGCCGAGGCCGACATGATCACCGTGCCCTCGTCCTTCAGCGCCCGAAGCTTCGTGAGCCAGGGCGTGTCGCCGAACAAACTGCGCATCCTGCCCTACGGCGTCAGCCTGGGCGCCTTCCACCCCGATGGCAGCCCGGACACCGACCACTTCGACGTGCTGTTCGCCGGTGGCGCCTGCCTGCGCAAAGGCGTGCCCTACCTGCTGCAGGCCTTCCAAAAACTGCAACACCCGCGCAAGCGCCTGTGGTTCGCAGGCGCTTTCCCCAAAGACCTCATCGCGCAGATGCGCCGTGCCGGCCTGTGGTCCGATGGCATCTACCTGCTGGGCCACCTGAACCTCGGCCAGTTGCGCCAGCGCATGAGTCGCAGCCATGTCCTGGTGCTGCCGAGCATCGAGGACGGTTTCGGCCTCGTCATGGCGCAGGCCATGGCCTGCGGCTGCCCCGTCATCGCCAGCGAGCACACCGGTGCCGCGGACCTCTTCCAGCATGAGGATGCCGGGTTCATCGTGCCCATCCGCCGCGCCGACCTGCTCGCCGAACGCATGCAGCAACTGGTGGACGAGCCGGCCACGCGCCAGCGCCTGTCGCGCAACGCCCTGGCACGCGTCAGCGCCCTCGGCGGCTGGCAGGACTACGGCGACCGCGCCGTGCAAGCCTATGCCACCCTGACCCGGAGCGCCACGCCATGAGCCTGCGCATCCTCTACGTGGGCGACGACTCGCCGGCCAGCACCTCCCGGCACCGCGCCGACGCCCTGCGCCGCCTCGGTCACACGGTCACCCACGTCAACCCCTACCGCGACCTGCGCAAGCATCTCACCGGCTGGCGCATCATCGTGCACTACCGCACCGGCTACATGTTCCTTCAAGGCGAGGTGCGGCGCTGGCAACAAGCGCAACAGGCACGGCTTGGAGCACAGGGCCGCTTCGATGTCTGCTGGGTCGATGGCGGCGAGCTGCTGGGGCGCCAGGCCATCGACGGGTTCCGGCAGATGGCCGGCAAGATGGTGCTGTTCAACCACGATGACCCCACCGGCCACCGCGATGGCAACCGCTTCGTGACCATGCTGCGCACCATCCCCGCCTACGACCTGTGCGTGGTGGTGCGCCCCTTCAACGTCGACGAGTACCGCCAACGCGGCGCCCGCGACGTGCTGCGCGTGTTCATGAGCTACGACGAAGTGCGCCACGCCGCGCCGGCCGGAGATGGCAGCGTGCCGCCGCAGTTCGACAACGACATCGCCTTCATCGGCCGCAACATCCCAGGTGAAGGGCGCGACCTGTTCCTGCACGCGCTGGTGAAGGCCGGCCTGAAGCCGGCCATCTGGGGTGACAACTGGCAGGCCTCGCCCGTGTGGTCGGCGCTGCAGCCTTTCTGGAAGGGCCAATCCATCTCGGGCGAAGATTACGTCAACGCCATGCGACACGCCCGCATCTGCCTGGGCATGCTGTCCAAAGGCAACCGAGACGAGCACACCACGCGCAGCATGGAGATCCCCTATGCAGGCGGTCTGCTGTGCGCGGAGCGAACCGGCGAGCACATGGCGTTGTACAAGGAAGGCGAGGAAGCGGTCTTCTGGCGGGATGCGGCCGAGTGCGCCGACGTGTGCCGCGAACTCCTGGCCGACCCACAGCGCATCGCGCGCATCAAGGCAGCCGGACACCAGCGCGTGCGCGCCAACCGGGTGGGCGCCGAGGACGTGGGACGGGCAGCGCTGCGGCGCCTGTTCCCTGACGGAGAAGCATCGACATGACACGGACATCCAGCATCAGCCCGCCAGCCATGGCCCTGCTCGCGCTGACCATGGGCGCGATCCAGCTCATGGGGCACGAACACTCGTGGCCGTTTTGGGGCTCGATGGTCGTTCTGACCGCGATTGGCTTCTGGGGCCTGGCCCGCCTTGTCTTCGTGCCTTCCTTCGTGACGGCATGGTCGGTGTACGGCGTCAGCCTCGCCCTGGCTTACGGCTTCGGCACGCTCAACACCATCACCAGTGGCTACATCGACGGCTCCTCGATCTACATGGTGAGCTACGCGAGCCCCAGCGGATTGGGTCGCGCCGAGGGCTTGATGCTGCTCATCGTCGCGGCGATGCTCTACATCGGCCACATCGATCCGAACAAGACGATTCCCACAGAGCCCTTCACGGACAGTGAGCGCTCCGCCGCGCTGGTCCTGCTGGCCATGGTGTGCGCAGGCACGTTCATTGCTCTTGCCACGGGGCAGTTGGGCTTCCAGGGTGCTCAGACCGGCGACGAGGGGTCGGTGTTGGTGTCTCCCCTGGCCTCTCTTGTCGCCTCGACCCTCACGCCCGCCACGGCACTCGCCATCCTGGCTTACAGCACCCAGCCCAGCTCGCGCGCGCGCACGCTGGCGATGGCCTTGTGTGTCTTGCTGGCGCTCACGCAAATGACCCAAGGGCGCCGCCTGCTCATGTTCAACGTGCTGACCTTGATGATGGCCTTTTTTGCCGTGCGTGGCACTCGGGGCTTCTTCACGCCCAAAATTCTGGGCCTGATCCTGGTCACGCTCGCCCTCGTCGTGGGTGCATCGCGGTTCTTCGTCTCCATGCGCATCGCGGGCTACTCCTTGCCCCAGCACGCAACGCTGATGGAGCGGGTGGAGGGCGCGATCGACGTCATCACGGACCCAGAGCAATCCGGGCTCAATGAACACCTCAAAGAGAACCAGAGCACGCGCACATTCGTGCTCGGCTACGTGGGTGAACTGATCGAGGCGTACGAGAAAACCGGACGCACCACGGAGGGCGACCTGCTGATCCTCAACGTGGCGACCGCCATGCCCACGGCCATCTGGCCCGGGAAATGGCGCGTGATCTACAGCATCGGTTCCGACGAGAACGCATGTCACGCCAAGCTGGGCATGCCGGCCTGGGACGCGGCCAACACGGTGATCACGGAGGGGCTGTGCGACTTCGGGTGGACAGGGATGCTGCTTTATCCGCTCGCCATGGCCGGATTGGTGACCTTGGCCAATTTGGCTGTCCGCCGGACAAATATCCTCGTCCGCGCGCTGGTTGGTTTTGCAACGATCAAGTCTTTGCTGGGCGTCGAAGGCGTGTTAGCGGGTTACATCGTGGACTTGCGCAACACCGCGATCCTTGCCATCGCAGCGGGCTTGCTGGTGGCCGGCTTCAATTGGTACCAAAAGCAACCCCTGGTGATCCACATGCGTCAACAAAAAGCACTGCGTCAACGGCGCCTGGCAGAGTTACGTGCAGACAGAGCGTGAGGCATCCTGAAACACAGTCTTGACACATCCTCGCCACACAATTTTCAAATCCTTTGCTCAATCAGCCCACCATGATTCCCGTCTCGGTCCTCATCCTGACCAAGAACGAAGCCCAGGACCTGCCCGGTTGCCTGGACAGCGTTGCGTGGTCTGATGATGTGCACGTGCTGGACTCGGGCAGCACCGACCAGACCGTCGCGATCGCCACTGCCCGCGGTGCCAGGGTTTCGGTTCGGCAGTTCGATGGCTACGCCTCTCAGCGCAATGCAGGGCTGAGGTTACCGTTCACCCATGCATGGGTGCTCGTGCTGGACGCTGATGAGCGCATCCCGTCGGAGTTGGCTCGCGAGATGGGCGAGTTCGTCGCGAGAGCGCCTGCGAGCGTAGCGGGCGGCCGCATCCGCCGCCGCGACATCTGGTGGGGCACGTGGCTCAAGCACGCACAAATCTCTCCCTTCTATGTGCGGCTGGTGCGCGTGGGCCGTGCGCACTACGAGCGCGAGATCAACGAGGTCATGGTGGTCGATGGTGACATCGCTGATCTGACGCAGAGCTTCGATCACCACCCGTTCTCCAAAGGTCTGGACCACTGGATCGCGAAACATAACGTGTACTCGCGCATGGAGGCCCAGGTGATCGTCAGCGGCCAGCGGGGCAAGGCGTCCTGGCGCGAGGCGTTCTTCAACCCAGACTTCAACGAACGCCGCGTGCACCAGAAGGGCCTTTTTTATGCCATGCCTGGGCGACCCTTCATCAAGTTTGCTTACATGGTGCTGGCCCGCAGGGCGTTCCTGGACGGGTGGGCAGGCATACGCTATGCCGTGCTGCAATCCATCTACGAATACTTCATTGTTCTCAAAACCAAAGAGATGCGTGAAGCTCAGGGGTCCGGCTCATGAAGATCGTCCTCTACAGCGCCAACTTCGCTCCCGAGCCGACCGGCATCGGCAAGTACTCGGGTGAAATGGCACGCTGGCTGGTGAGCCAGGGCCACGAGGTGCGCGTCATTTGCGCGCCCCCCTACTACCCGAACTGGCAACTCGCCGATGGCTACGAAGCACCCACCTGGCGGCGGGAGTCGTGGCATGGTGTGGACGTCTGGCGTGCGCCGCTGTGGGTGCCGGCCAACCCGGGCGGCCTCAAGCGGGTGCTGCACCTGCTGAGCTTTGCTGTCACGTCCTTCCCGGTGGCGCTGTGGCAAGCCTTCTGGCGGCCCGACGTCGTGGTGTGCGTGGCACCTGCCTTGGTGAACGCCCCGGCCGCGAACCTGGTGGCACGCCTGTCGGGTGCGCGCTCGTGGCTGCACATCCAGGATTTCGAGGTCGATGTCGCTTTCAACATGGGCCTTCTCAAGGGCCGCGGGCCACGCCGGGTCGTGACCTGGCTGGAGCAACGGCTGCTGCGCCGCTTCGACGTGGTCTCGTCGATTTCCGAACGCATGGTGGATGTGCTGCGCAACAAGGGCGTGCGCGAGGAACGCATCCGTCACTTCCCCAACTGGGTGGACATCGGTCACATCCAGACGCTGGGCCGGCCCAGCACCTACCGGGCCGAGCTGGGCATCGCGCCCGAGACCAAGGTGGTGCTGTTCTCCGGCACCTTGGGCGGCAAGCAGGGCTTGAGTGTCATCCCGCAGGTGGCACGCCTGCTCGCGTACCGTCCGGACATCCTGTTCGTCATCGGCGGCGACGGTGTCATGAAGGCGCAACTGCAAGCCGAGGCGGAAGGCCTGCCGAATGTGCGCTTCCTGCCGCTGCAGCCGGCCGAGCGGCTGGGCGATTGGCTCGGCGTGGCCGACATCCACCTGCTGCCGCAAAGCCCCGAGGCCGAAGACCTCGTGCTGCCCTCCAAACTGGCCGGCATGTTGGCCAGCGGTCGCCCCGTGATCGCCACCTGCCGCGGCGGCACCGAGCTCGCCAAGGTGGTGTCTCAGTGTGGTGCCGTGGTGCCCCCGGAGGACGCCCCTCGCCTGGCCGAAGCCGTGCTGTCCCTGGTGGATGACCCCGAGCGCCGCGCGGGCCTCGGCGCGCATGGCCGACGCCATGCCGAAGATCACCTGGCGCTGGAAGGCGTGTTAAGCCAGTTCGAGCAAGACTGCCAGGACCTGCTGCCTGTGCCCGCTGTCACGCGCGTGCGGCAGTGAGGACCGCACCGTGACCGTGAGCGCTCACGCCGACCATGGCGCCACGCTGCGCCGCCTTCGCCGGGTGTTCTCGGTGGGCATGTTGGGCAACGGCCTGACGCTGGTGACCAACTTCCTCATCCCGCCGTTGTTCATCGCCTCGCTGGGCACCGAGCGCTATGGCGCCTGGCTCTACCTGTTCACCATCCCCACCTCGCTGGCGATGTTCGACTTGGGCGTGTCGGCGGCTTTTTCGACCGACGTCTACAAGCACCACGCGTCAGGCGATCACGTCCTGGCGGCGCGCTCGTTCAAGACGGGCGTGAAGGTCATTGGGGGCCTGATGGGCCTGGTGATGCTGGTGGCCGCAGGGCTGGTCGGCTGGCGCTATGCCACCACCGCCCAAAGCCCCACCGACGTCGAGTTCCACGTGACCATGCTGCTGCTGTGCGCCTACGTGCTGTCGGGCTTCATGTCGGAGTTGATGTCGTCGAGCTTCAAGATCGCCGGGCGCTACGACCGGTTCCAGCTCTTCGGTCTGGTCAGCAAGGCGGTGGAAATCGGGGCCTTGCTGGCGCTGATCCCGCTCAACGACTTCCGCCTGATGGCACTGGCCATGCTGGGCGTGCGCATGCTGACGATGGCGGCCACGACCGTGCTCGCCCTACGCCTGACGCCCGACCTGGCGCGCGGCAGCTGGCGTGGCTTCATGCCCTTCAAGCACCTGGTGCTGCCTTCGCTGATGTACGCGGTCAACCCGCTGATCATGTTCATCGCGCTTCAGGTGCCACTCCTGATCATTGCGCCCTCGGCGGGCTTGACGGCGGTGGTGGCTTACACCACCGTGCGCACGCTGTCGCGTCTGCCACTGCAAATCAGCTCGCAAATCAGCTTCTCGCTCTACACCGAGTACACCCGCCTGCAGGCAGCGGGTGAGCACGCCACGGTGGCGGGCCTCTACCGCAGGGGGCAGTGGCTCATCGGCGCGATGTTCGCGGCCTACGCCCTGGGCGGCATGCTGCTGGGCCCCACCATTTACACCGTGTGGCTGAAGCAGCTGCCCCCGGCGTTTCACACCCTTTTCGCCGTCCTGCTGTTGGATTCGGTCTTCGAGTCCTTCATGCGCCACCGCATCTGCCTGAGCTCGTCCACCAACCAGCACAGCCGGGACACCAGCTACCAGCTGGTCGCGGTGAGCCTCTCGGTCGGAACAATGTGGGCGGCGGCGCACTGGACGCAACAACTCAGCCACCTGCTACTCCCTGCATCGGGCGTCACCCTGTGCGCCCTGCTCTGGAGCTTGTGGCGTGACCGCCGCACCCTGTCTTCGACCTGATCCCACACGCCACGCCATGCCGTTCCAGCCCCAAGACCTGCAGGTGGTCTTCATCACCTACAACCGCTCGCACCTGTTGGCGCAGTCGCTGGCGCGCATCCGCGAGCAACCGCTGCTGCAAGGCGTGAAGGTGATTTGCTCGGACGACTGCAGCACGGAAGCCCACCAGCAAGCCATTGCCCGGATGGGCTTCGACCTGGTGGTGAGTGCGCCTAAGAACGGCGGGCTGGGCCGCAACAACAACAAGGGCCTGCGCGCTTGCGACAGCAAGTACCAGCTGATGGTGCAGGACGACTGCATGCTGCTGGACGCTCAAGCCGTGCTCAACTCGGTGGCCATCCTGGAGGCCGACCCCAGCGTGGGCATGGTGCGCCTGCATGGCGAGCCGGGACACTTCCCGCTGATCGAAAAAAAAGTGGGGGACATCCGCTACTGGGTGGCCGACCACACCTCGCCGGCCTACGAGGCGCTCAAGGCCGTGCCGCCGCGCCGCCGCGTGTACTCCGACCAGCCCCACGTGCGCCGGCGTGAACTGCACGAGCGTGTGGTGGGCTACTACGCCGAGGGCATCCAGATGGAACGCACGGAGCGTGACTATGAAGACCGCATGGACGCCCAGTCGGAGCTGTTCGTGGCCTTCCTGCACCCCACCGAGGTCAACGCTTTCGACCACCTGCAGCACGGCGAAAGCATCCGGCTCGCTTCGGGCAAGAACCGCATGGACCGCATGATCCTGAACGTGCTGGAGCCGCTGAAGCTACGCGACACGGCCGTCTACAAAGGCCTGCGCGGCGTGTACCGCAAGGTTCAAGACACGCTGGAGCGCGTGGGCTTGCTGCGCTGACCATGGACGCCGCGTACCTGATCACCAAAGCCGCCACCCTGCAGCGCGGCGCCGCGCTGTTCGTGCTGGCATGGCTGTTGGTTCAGGTGCTGGCGCGCATCCCTGCGCTTTCCAGCCCCGTGCAGCACCTCGCACGCACAACGACGTCGGTGTTGCCATGGTGGCTGCTGGCGTGTGCAGCGCTCTACGCGGCCAGCTACCTGGCGCATCCGGTGCATGCCGATCACGTCGAAGCCTCGGTTCTGGTGCTGGGCGAGCATGTGCGACGCGGCTTGCCGCTGTACCCGTTCGACCTGGGTTACACCATGGATGGCTTGCTCTACGGCCCACTGCTGGCGGTGCTCAACGCCCTCATGCTCAGCCTGCCCATCGATGCCTTCCTGGGCAGCAAGCTGCTGGCCCTGGCCAGCACCGTGGTGGCCGTCGGACTGTGCGCCGCGCAGTTGCGCGACCGGCGCGCCCTGCTGTACCTCGGATTTCTGGGCGCCTTCGACATGCTGTTCTTCAACCGCGCCGAGCCGCATCTCTTGCTGCTCATGGCGCTGGCATGCCGCTGCGCGGGCATGGCAGAGGTCCGGCAGCGCGCGTGGGCACTCGGCTTGCTGGCCGGCCTGGCTGCCTCATTGAAGGTACACGGGGTGCTTTACATCGCTGCGGTGTTCGTCTGGTGCCAGCCCGACTGGCTGCAACGCCCCACGCTGTGGCTGCGCGCGGCCATCGCCGCGTTGGTTGCCGCGCTGCCCTGGTTTTTGCTGCCTGGCATCAGCCTGACTGGCTACTTGCACTTCCTGAGGCTGGCCAGCCTGCACGGCATCGAGCCGCGCATCCTGCTGGACAACGGCGTTTTCCTGCTCGCCCTGTGGCTGCCGCTGCTGGTGCTGCGCTGCCCGTGGCGCAACGTACTGGGCGTCGTCGCACTGGAGTTGCTGGTGGCTGTGCTGGGCGCGAAGAAGGGCGCAGGCTGCTGGCACCTCCTGCCATTCGTCGTGCTGCACGCCCAAGTGTTCGAACAGTTGCTTGGGCAGCGCTGCGCAGCCAGGCGCCGCCCCAACGCCGAGCTCATGGCAGTGCTGCCGATGCTCAGCTTCGCGGTCAGCACCGCCTTCGCCCTGACACCGGGCGCCCGACACCACTGGCAGCAGCGTGACGACATGGCGCAAGCCCGTACCGAGTTGCATGGGCTGGCCAGCCGCCACCCCGGCCTGGTGCTGGCCCCGGGTGGCGAGCGCGGCTACGAGTTGACCTACCTGCGCATCGACCTGGAGCAGCAAGGGGTTCGGCAGATCGACGTGCCCGCTTTCATCGACCTGCAATGGGCTGGCGTCGATGATGCGCCCCTGGCAGACGCCCTAAGCACCTGCCGCATTGCCCACATCGCCGCGCCCAAGGACGAGCCGGTGTTCGCCAACCTCAGTGGCTACAGCGGGCGCCCGCTGTTCAGCGATGCCGTGCGCAACGCTTTCGCCCAGCGCTTCGTCCGCGTGGCCCACACAGCCCACTTCGATCTCTACAGCTGCCGGGCTTCGACATGAAAGCACCTGTCCCCTCCCGTCTGCACCTGCAGGCGCTTGACATCTTGCGAGGCATGTCAGCCCTGGCCGTGTACGTCGCCCACCTCACCCAGCAGTTCCTGCACCCCGATGCCATGGGCTGGGCAGGTCACGGGCTGGAGCTGCTCGGCGTGGTGGGTGTGGCTGTGTTCTTCGTGCTCAGCGGCTTCCTGATCCACATGGGTGGCTTGCGCGAGCGCGAGCGCGCAGGCCGGCAGGATTGGTCACAGTACGCCCGCCGCCGATTCCTGCGGATCGTGCCGGCCTATGTGCTGGCCTTGGTCGTGTATGCCCTGGCCAGCCCGCATGTGCGGTCGAACATGATCACGGAAGCCACCTGGCGGGGTTTCCTGTCGCACCTGTTCTTCGTCAGCAGCTTCGTGCCCGGCGAGTACCAGTCCATCAACGCCATCTTCTGGACGGTGGTGGTCGAGCTGCACTTCTACGCGATGTACCCGCTGCTGCTGCGCCTGACCCGCGGGTGGCAACCCTGGGCGGTGTTTGCCGGCACCTGGCTGATGGGCATGGTGTTCTTCTTCGGTGCCACCGCGCTCACGCAGGCCGGCGAAACGCGGGTGATGTGGCAGCACATGGCGCCCGGCCTGTTCTGGAAATGGACGCTGGGCATGCTGCTGGCCGAGATGATCGTGCGTGGGCATGCGCCCTGGCTGCGCGCGCTGCTGTCGCGCACCTGGTTGTTGCCGGTGGTGGTACTGGGCATCTGGGCGGGCACCTTTCTGTGGCACCAACCGGCACTGGCCTTGAATTACAAGCGCTTCGTGCTGCCGTTCTTTTGTGCAGCGCTGGTGGGCCTGTTCCTGTTCTCGGGCTTGCGCGAATGGCGCTCCGCCTTGGGTGAGTGGCTGGGCGACATCTCCTATTCCGTGTACCTGTGGCACCCGCTCGCGCTGGCCGTGACCGTGGCGCTGCCTTTGCCGAACTTCGGCGCGCAGGTGCTGGTGTCGCTGGGGCTGACGCTGTTGGTGTCCCACCTGAGCTTCAAAGCCGTGGAGCAGCCCATGATGCGGCTGGCGCGGACCGGCTGACGCGATGGACCGCTCGCTGCAGCAGCGTTGGGGCGGCACCCTGGTGCTGGGTGCCCTGCTGGTCTGGGTGATGGCCTGGCTGTGGTTCACCTGGCCGTATTGGGAGGACGACGCCTACATCCACCTCGAATACGCCCGCAGCGTGGCCGAGGGCCGTGGTTTCTCGTTCAACAACCGCCTGAGCCATGGCGACACCGCCCCACTGTGGGTGCTGTGGCTGGCATGGCCCATGCGGCTTGGCCTGGACGGCGTGTGGGCCGGCAAGCTGCTCGTCTTGCTGTGTTGCGTAGCGACCCTGGCGGTGTTGTGGCGTTTCACGCAGCGCCTGCAAGATGACCTGAAAGTGGCGGGCAGCATCCCAGCCACCTGGGCGCTTGCCTTGTTCGTGAGCAGCCCCTACTTTTGCTACTGGGCTTTTTCGGGCATGGAGGCCGTGACGGCCGCCGGCTGGCTGATGTTGCAGGCCTGCCTGCTCATGCCGCGCCAAGCCAGTGTGCGCACGCTGGCAGCGGCGTCGGCATGCCTGGGCACAGGCCCCCTGCTTCGCCCCGAGTTCGCCTTGATGTGCCTGGCCGGCGGGCCCTTCCTCTGGTGGCAAGCCCGGCACGTGCTGGTCAACCGCCCTCGGGCGCAATCCACCGCCATCGCCCTGGCGTGTCTGTTGGCCCTGGGCCTGCCTGTGCTGCTGTGGTCGGGCTACGCCCTGCACACCTTCGGCCACATCCTGCCCAACACCAACGCGGCCAAGCAGGCCCCACCGGGCACCTGGGTCACGCTGCGGTTGCTGCAGGTCGCCGCACTCGGCTTTCCTGGCCTGTTCCTGCTGGGCCTGCTGTGGCTGGCCCGCTGGCGCGGCTGGCAGGGTTGGCGTGGCGTGGTGCCGCGCACCGCCTGGCCGCTGCTGGTGTGGGTCGCTCTGGTGGCGTGCTTCTACATGGTCAACCACACCCATGTGCAGACCCGCTACGTGCTGGTTCTCGCACCGGGGCTCCTCGCGGTGCTGTGCGCCGTGTTGGCCCAGCGCGTAGGCGCCCCCGCGTTGGCCCGCACGGCCGCCGCTTCGGTGCTGCTGAGCGCTGGCATCAGCATGTTGCTGGTGGTGCCCCACATGCGCAACAAGATCGAACTGATTGCCAGCACGGGCCGCATGGCGGCGCACATCGAGGCCCATGTGCCTCGCAGCGAGCCCATCGCTGTTTATGCCATCGGGCAATTCGGGTACATGCTGCGCCAGCACGAGTTGGTGGATGTGGGGGGCATCACGCGGCCGTCGGCCAGCCGCTTCCTGTACGACGAGAAAGCCCGTGTCGCCTGGGCACGTGCCGAGGGTGCGCGGTACTTCATTTGGGGCGAGCCTCCCGAGCCGGGCGCCGTGCTGGCGGCCTCTTTCGATGCCCACAACGTGGGGTGGTTCATGAACCCTGCGGCCTATGCGCAAGCGGCGCCTGTGCGGCTGTGGCGCTTGCCCTGAGCCGCTGGACGGCGGTCAGACCCGTTTGATTCAAGGCGCGCTCGTAGGCCGTTTCGTACAACACCTTGGGCCCAAGATGCAAGGCGCCCTGCTGGGTCAGGTGGACCCGGTCCGGCGTGAGCATGTGGCCCTGGCTGTCCGTGATGGGCATCCGCCACGGCGCCACCGAGGCTCGATCGTAAATGGAAACGAAATGGTCGGGTGGCACCTTGGCCTTGAGCAGCAACTCCTCGTCTCGCGCCACCTGGACGACAGCGTTGGACTTGTTGGCCCTTTCGGCCGCCGGCAGGCGTGCCACCCAGTTCAGGTTGTAGCCAAAGTGCTTGCCGCCCATGTAGAAGATCGCTTTGCCGCTGCACCGCGCCAAGGCGATGTTTTCTTTCACGCACCGCACACTGGCGCCGCCACTGGCGTACACGATGACATCGGCTTGTTGCAGCAGGCGGGCGTGCACGCCGCTGACATCGCTGAGGCACTCAGGGAAATCGTCGCGGTAGACGAACTCCAGGTGGGCCTGGTCGAAAGACTCCAGGTTCATGTTGACGAAGTCCCGGGCGTAGCTGTTGCCTTGCACCAGCACCTTGCGCACACCCGGCACCTCGTTGCGCGGGAAGGCGTCGAGCTTGCGCTGGAAGACGCGCTCGTTGTAGGCGACGTACATCCCAGGGTTGCGCGCCACCGAGGCATCGAACACGCGCTCAGGCATGCCCTGGCTGCGCTGCAGGTGGCCACCCACGCCCACGAAGACGAGTGAACCCAACACAGCACCCGAGAAAATGGCCGTGCGACCGACGCGCCCTTTGGCGCGGAAGGGCGCCTCGATGAACCGCCAACTGAGGTAGGCCAGCACCAGCGTCAAGCCGCTGAGCCCCAACATCAGCCCAGGCGCGGGCGCTTCGGCCTCGATGACCCGGGCGAACGCGAACAGCGGCTGGTGCCAGAGGTAGGCGCTGTAGCTGATCAAGCCGATGGTGACGGGTACCTTGCTGGCAAGGAGGCCTTGCGCCCAGGTGCCCGGCGTGGCGCACAAGATGATCAACACGGCGCCCAATGTCGGGCACACGATCGCCATGCTCGGGGAACGCACAGTCTCATCGAACGCAAAGACCGATGCCAAGATCATGGCCAGCCCGGCCAGGCTGAGGCCCTGGCGCCAGCCGTGGTTCAGGACGGGCTGCGAACACCGCACACCGAGGGCCGCGGCCATCGATCCCATCAACAGTTCCCACGCACGCGTTGGCAGGAGGTAGAAGGACGCGTCGGGTGCGACGCGGGAACCCCACTCGGCCGCCACGAGGCTGAACAGGGCCATGCCGGCAAACAGTCCCAACAACGCCCCCGCACGCCAGCGGCGGCAGGCCATCAGCAGGAGCGGGAAGAGGACGTAGAACTGCTCCTCCACACCCAGACTCCACGTGTGCAACAGCGGTTTGAACTCGGAGGCCAAGGACCAGTACCCCGAGGTCATCGTCAGCAGGATGTTGTTGGCGAACAGGGACGTGGCCACCAGCGACTGCCCGAAGTTCTTGAACTCGTTGGGCAGCATGCTCCAGTAGGCCACCGGCACGCACGCGGCCATGACCACGAACAGCGCCGGCAGGATGCGCCTCGCCCGCCGCTCGTAAAACGTCCACAGGCTGAAGCGCCCCTGCGAGGTCTCGGACAGCAGGATGGACGTGATCAGGAAGCCGCTGATCACAAAGAACACGTCCACGCCCACAAACCCGCCGTGAAAAGCCTGGAACCCGGCGTGGGACAGGATGACCGGCAGCACTGCCAAGGACCGGAGGCCATCGATTTCAGGTCGGTACTGCAGGTGGTGCGGTTGGGTGGCTTGCATGGACGGGTGGCACGGAACAACAGCCGGCGGCTCGCGGCTCGGAAGCCGCCAAGTGTGTCAGCACGTTACGGCAATCTCGTGACGCACAGCGTCGGCACGGATCTTGGGGACGCGCGTCCGACACCTTCCCTCCGAGTTCGGATGCCCATCCGCCCCTTGCTGGCCAGAGTGCCCTGACCGGCCGCCGCGGGGACAGCGGCACTTGCAGCGCCAAACCCTGCCCAGGTCAGCGCCCAGACACCTTGTAAACCAGGGTCTCGACACCGCCGAAGTTGAACCGGGCCACCGGCGGCTGGCAGAACTCACCCACGATGCGCGGCGAGCGCGGACCGGACTGGTAAGGCTCGACCGCGGTGAAGCACTGCCCGAAAGCTTCGTGGGAGGAACCCACGTAGTAGTCGGCCCGGTAGTGGCGCAGCACCTCGCCCAGTGGCGCGCTGCGCTTCATGAAGGCGAGATAGTCCTTGTCCATCACCAAGCCTTCGAGTTGCACCACGGGGTTCTGCATCAGGTAGCCCACCTTCCCCGCTCGGTCGCCCATGGCGTAGATGCCCGGGTGCGCCTTCTCGAACTCGGCCAGCGCGGCAGCCGTCTGGTAGACGGCCAACTGGCCCGAGTTCACTTTCCAGCCCGTCCCCCACACCAGCACCACGGCTGCGGCGAGCACACCCAGGGCCTGGACCACCCTGTGCGCCAGCAGCCCCTGCCATGCCGGTGACGATAACCACATCGCCAAGCCGCAAGCCACAGCCACCCGCACCGGGTAGAGGTACCAGTCCGACAGCCACCAGTCACTTCGGAAAGACAGAAGCGTGAAGTACGCGAGCGGGAAGAACATGCCCGCCCACAGCACACGCTGCGGCCACGTCAAGCGTGCCCAGCGCAGCGTGGCCCACGCCAGCGACACAAGCCAGAAAACCACATTGGCGCGGAAGTTCAGGGTGCCGCTCCAGATGCCCTCGGCCACTGCAGCCGACGGCAGGCCCACAGGCATGAGCTGTTTGGCCATGCCCGACACCGGCATGAAGGTGCCGAACCAGGCGACATTGGTGGCGACGTACATCGCCACGGGCGACAGCCCCACCACCGCGCCCAGCACGGATGCCACCGTCAGGCGTCGGCGCACCGAGGGTGTGAGCAGCGCTGCCACCGCCACCACCATGACGAGCACGGCGGCGTCCAGCCGCGAGAGGACCATGGCCGCACCCACGAGGCCAGTGACCAACGTGGCCGCGAGGGAGCCGAAGTGCTCTTCATCCAGCACCCGGTTGAGGAACCAGAACATCAGCGGCAGGCAGACGATGGCCTCCATGCCAGTGACGTAATGGCGCAGCGAAAAAGCCGTGATGTAGAGGCCCACCACGCCGGCCCACAGGGGCGACACGCCTTGCGCCAGCGCCATCTTGCGCACCAGGTGGAAGGTGAGGCCTGCCGAGACCAAACACACCGCACACACAACATGGAACAGCACCACGCCACCGCCCAGCACCGCATAGGCCCCGGCCAGGATCAGCATCCACAGCGGGTGGTAACCGTTGGTGGGCACCAGCCGGTTGAAGGTGGATCCGTGGCCATCGACCCAGTTCTCGGCAACCTTCATGTAGTAGAAGAAGTCGTCGTAGAGCATGGCCACCCAATGGTGGCCCGATGTGGCTGCGTCGACGCACATGTACAGCGTGTGCAGCAGCACCAACGCGAGGCCCAGAAGGGGCATCAGGCGCTCGGTGTGGATGGTGTCCCTGCGTTCGGAAAAATGCATGTTGAGTGACCCTGGATGACCGCGGCAATCTACACACGCTCCGGGACAGCCGTGTGACGGTACAGATCGCTGCCGACCGGCGACCGCTGCCACAAGCGCGTCAGACCCGCGCCGCCAGATAGCGCTCGCGCCAGGCCATCACCGGCTTGTCCACCAGCTTCCATGCCAGCCAGGAAGCTCCCAGCACCACACCCACCAGCGCTAACCAATAGGGCAAGCGCCGCACAGCGGGCAGTTGACCGAACCAGTCGCTGTACAGCGCCACCAGCGGCGCATGAAGCAGGTACACCGCGTACGACATGTCGCCCCACATGCGGTCCCGCGCACCGGCCTTGAGCTCTGCCGACCAAACCGTGAGCGGCATGAGCGCCATGGCCAGCACGGCGTTGGCCAGCTCGTTCCACCTCAGGTAAGCGTCGCCCTTGACGGCGCCGCCGATGAGGACGCCACGTGTGGCGGGCCACGCCATCAAGATGCCCGCCATGAGGGCGACCCACGCGGCGGAGTGGCGGGCCAGACGGGACGAAGGCGTCCATCGGCACCGGCTGGACCACATGCCCAGGAAGAAAAAGAAGGCATAGCCCAGCACGGACCCGAAGGCCTGCGTGCCATGCACGCCCACACACACGGCGGCAGACAGAGGCAGCACCCACCACCCCAAGGCATGCATTGCAGCCACCATCAGGGGCAGCACCACGTAGAACTGCAACTCGACGACCAACGACCATGCAGGAACGATGGCCATGTGATCCAGCCAGTGGTAACCCATCAAGAACAGGTGCGAGAGCAAAAAATGCAGCAACTTTGGCCATGACTGCATTTGCGCCAACCAGGCATCGACCGAGAACTTGCCCAGATGGATGTCCACGGCGTAGCCGATCACGTTGGCCAGCCAGAAAAGCGGCAACAAGCGGATCAAGCGGGCCACGATGAAGGTCCGGTAGCCGTGGTCTGCCTCTGCGTACTTTTTGCCCCAGACCTCATGCATCCAGTAACCACTGAGGGCGAAGAACACATAGACCGCACCGGCCCCGACGCCCAGGCTGCTGGTGTGGTGCACAAGCACCAGCAAGGCGAGCAGGAGGCGGTAGGCGCCGGGTCCAAAAACGAAGGGCATGGGGAGGCTCGGTGGTGGCTTCGACGGTTCACAAGCCATTTGTGTGCCATGGGCTTGCGGCTCACCAAACCGTGGCTCAGGTGGTGCGGCTCCGCCCACCCAGCACAGCAAGCCCCCAAAACGCCCGACCGCCATCCCCTGACGCCCGCCAGGCCGCCGGCAGCACCCATGCCAGCATCGTCACCTCCACCAGCAGCAGGGCCGCCAGCAGGCCAGGCATGCCCGTCCAGAGCCCTGCCAGCGCGGCCAAACCCAGGCCCACGGTGTTGGCCCCCAGGAAGATCACGCTCAGGCGCAGGTGGGTGTTGGTGGCCGTCAGCACGATGGAGCTCACATTCCACACCGCCGACACCCACGACACCGCCAGCAGCCACCACAGCATGGGCTGGTCGTGGTGGCCGTGGCCCAGCCAGACGAGGCTGATGCGCGGCCCCAGCAGCCCCAGCACGGCGCAGGCCAGCACGCCGGCGCCAGCTGTCAGCGTCCAAGCGGTGCGGTGCAGGCGACGGATCTTGCCAAGGTCACCCTCACCGTGCGCGCGCGAGACCTCGGGCGACACCGCGTTGTTCAGCACATTGGTGAGCTGCACCGGCAGGCGTGCCAGCGTGCGCATGGCCGAGAACACCGCCACGGCGGCGCTGCCGTACAGGCTGCCGATCAGCAAGATGGGACCTTGCAAGGCCAAGGCATAGGCCACCGGAAAGGCCATGAAGGCCAGCGATGGCCACAGCAAGCGCCGCAGCATGTGCGGGTCGGCCGGCACCGCGGGCTCGAACAACCAGCTACAACGCCGCCGCAACAAGGCCCATTGCCACACCAGCATCAGCGCACGCACCACCAGCGTGGCCAGGCACAGCACCAGCGGCGATTGCCCTCCGGCCAAGGCCGCACCACAGGCGAGGGCCTCGGCCAGCCGCGCCACGTTGGCCCAGGTGGTGCCCAGGGCGTTGAAGCCGGCGCAGCGGAAACCCGCCTGCACCACGCCACCCGAAAAGCCCAGCGCCACCTGCGCGCTCAGCATCAGCAGGATGAGGGCGGCGTCCTGCGCCCCGATGCGCGACAGCGAGGGCCAGCCACCCAGCGCGCTGCCCAGCGCCAGCAACACCCCCACCAGCAGCGCCAGCACCGCGGCCATGCGCGCCACGCCGCGCGCGCCCCGGAAGGTTTGCTGCGCACCGGCCAGTTCACCCGCGCCTGCGCGCATCGCCATTTCGTTGCCGGCCGCGGAACTCACGCCCAGATCGGCCAGCGCGAGGTAGGCCGGAATGGCCGACAGGATCAGCCACTCGCCGTACAGCGCCGCGCCCCATTGGCGGAAGAACAAGGGGGTGAGCAGCAACTGGGTGCCGATGGTCACGGCCTGGCCGAAGCCATTGGCCGCCAGGGCCGCGAAGATGCGCTGCCGCGTCGACATGCCGTTCAGCCCAGGCACCGCAGCGCCGCCAGGGCGCGCTCGGCATCTGCCTCGGACTGCCGCACGAATCCGGCCTCGCCCTGATGCGCCAACCAGGCTGCGACCGATTCACCCGGCGCCAGCAGCCGCAGCGGCACCACCGTTTTGCCATGGCGCTCGATGTCGATGCGGCGCGGGTACAGGCACTCGTTGCCCACGGTGCTGCCGAAGTCGAGGTAGGCGTTGCCAGTGTAGGCCGCGGCGTCATACGGGTCGAAATGGGGTTGTTGCCCGAACTCGATCACGCACAGGCGCTCGGTGCGCTGGGCCAGCAGGCTCAGCGTGTGCTGGCGGTGCAGCAGGTTGAGCACATTGAACACGCAGGCCCACTCGGGCGCATGGATGGCGCTGGGCGCTGGCGCCAAGGCCTGCGCGGCGTGCTGCAACTGGCCCACCGCCTGGCGGATGCGGGCCTGGGCACGCCCCGGCTCGGTGCGCCAAGGCAGGCCGATGAGGTCGTCCAGGGCGGCGCGCAAGGCGGGCAGGCGGGCACCGCGGAAGCTGTCGTCCAACAGCATGCGGTTGTGGCGCACGGCCCCGCAGAACACCAGCCAGCCGCCCTCGGCCAGTTGCCGGTGGACGCAGGGCTGACGCCAGCGCTGCGCCCATGGGCGCAATGTGCGGCGGGCCCAGGCGCGCAGGCGCACGCGGGGCGGCATGGGGAAGCCCGTTGCCGAAGGCAGGCCTTCGCCACCGCGCGGGTACAGGGGCTGCGCGCCGGCCGGCATGGCCGCTTCGGCCTCGGGCAACTGGCCCACGTACACGAAGCGGGGCATGGCCGCCGTGGCCGGTGCGGGCCGCGCCGCCTGCAGGGCCTTCAATTCGATCAGGCTGTTGAGCCCATCCCACAGCACCACGTGGGTGGGCTGGCCCGACCAAGGCAGGCGCACGCCGCCGTGCAAGGCGACGCTGTCGGTCAGGCGGGGCTCGGTGGCATCGGCCAGCAGCGCTTGCCGCAGCGCCGGGTGCACCCGCAGCGCTTCCAACGCCCAACGCAGGCGGTTGAAATCGCTGAAGGCCAGGTGCACCGGCTGGTGCGGCGCTTCGGGCAGGGTGATGCGGCAGGCTTCCATGGGGATGTCGTGCCGGGTGGGGCCCCGGCGGTGCGACATCCTAACGTGGCGACATCACGCCTTCATGAAGCCCAGGTCGGCGCTGTTGAAGCGACTCAGCGTCGGGAAGACGTCGGCCAACTGGGTGCTGCTCAGGCCGAACCAGCGTCCCAGCGTGGCGCCCATCTGCACGGCCGACTGCCTGGGCAGCAGCACGCCGTTGTAGAGCTGGTCGGGGCTGCCCGCGAAGTCGTTGTTCTGCGCGTTCTTGGTGCCGAACACCGGGAAGGTGCCGTGGATGTCACCGCCCTTCACGGCGCCGCCCATGACAAACTGGTGGCTGCCCCAGCCGTGGTCGGTGCCATCGCCATTGCTGGTGAAGGTGCGGCCGAAGTCGGAGGCGGTGAAGGTGGTGACCTGGTTGGCCATGCCCAGGGCTTGCAGCACGTTGTCGAAATAGGCCAAGCCGAAGTCGAGCTGCATCATCAGTTCGGTGTGGCGGCGGTTCTGGCCGCTGTGGGTATCGAAGCCCGGCAGCGTCACGAAGAAGACCTGCCGCTTGAGGCCCAGCTTCTGACCTGCCGTGATCATGGCCGCGACCATGCGCAGCTGGTCGGCCAAGCCGCCACGGACCTTGCCCGATGCGGGCAACTGCAGGTCCAGCACCGAAGACGGGCCGTAGGGCACGGCCTCCAGGCTGGGCAGGGCACCGGACAACTGCGCTTCCGCCTGGATGCTGGCCTGGTGGATCGAAGCCAGATCCTTCATCAGCAGGTGGTTGACGCCAGGGTTCGTGGCCTGGCGCTTGATGGCGGCCGCAGCCTCCACGCTGCCCCCGATGCGCTCGATGCCGTTGGCGTCCCGCGAGAAGCCGTATTTGATCGGCCCTGCCGTGTTGGTGTTGTACTGACGAACGCTCTTGCCCGACAGCCACACCGCACTGCCCGCCACCGATACGGCCGTGAACAGCGACTGGTTGTTGTCGGCGGCGAAGGCATCGGCCAGGCGACCGCCCCAGCCTTGCGAGGCGCCTTCGCGGGCCATGGCCAGCCACTGGCTGGCCTGGTCGTTGTGCGAGAACAGCGGGTCAGGGAGCTTGGCCTTGCCGGCCACGTAGGTGGCGCGGTCCACAGGCTCGGCCAGGGTGCCCACGTTGCTGAGGATGGCCAGGCGCTTGTCGGTGTTGAACAGGCGCTGCATCTGCACCAGGCTGGGGTGCAGGGCGAAGCTGCGGCCCTGGGCGTTGGCGGGCTGCAGGGCGCGCACGCCGCCCAGCCAGGCAGGGGTGCACACCTGTGCGCCGGCGTTGGGCGCCACGTCTTTCAGCAGGGAGATGCTGTCACCGCCGTCTTTGCGCACGGCCTTGTAGCTGCTCCAGCTGTCGGCGTCGGTGGCCAGCACGGTGTTGTAGGCGTCGTTGCCGCCTGTCAGGAAGACGCAGACCAGGGCCTTGTAATCGGTGGCGCCGGCGGCCGCGGCGGTGCCCAGGGCGGCCAGGTTGAGGGCCGCGGGTGCAGCGGCGCCGAAGGTGCCAAAGGCGGCCGCCTGCTTCAGGAACAAGCGACGAGAGGCTTGGGATGGGTAAGACACGGACGACAAGCCTCTCAACGTTGGACCAGGAATTCTGGCGAGGTCAGGATGATGTGCACAGCCTTGTTGAAACGATCGGGCTGGCGGACTTCAGGGCGAGGGTCGGTGATCGACTTCACGACGGCGAGCACGTCCTGGCGCAGCGTGGCGGACATGGTCCCGTACATCAGGCGCTGGTTCAGGGTCTCGACGAACTGCTCCGGGGTGTCGGTCAGGGCGCGCCAGCTGCTGTTGGCGTTGCGCTGTTCGTCAAGGTAGACGTCGGGCAGCTTGACGCCGTTGACGCCGGCCCCGAAGTTCGGGATGGAGCCCGTGCCGTTGATGAGCAGCCCGCCGATGTAGTTGGCGTAGCCGGCCACCGAGGTCTCGTTCGCGATCTGCAGCTCTGGCGTCACCAGCCCACGCGCGGCGCTCAGGGAGCCCGGCGCCACGTAGCCGGGCCGGAAGAAGTTGAACACCGAGGGCGCCATCAGCGGGGCCTGGTTGAGGCCGCGGTCGGCATCGGGCGTCCAGCCCATGGTGTAGCGGCCGGTCATCGAGCGCACGTCCAGGGCACGCAGCGCCGCGGTGACCCGCAGGATCGGTTCCCGCACCTTGCCGAAGCTGTCGCTGCTGAGGGCCGCGGCGGTGTCGCGTGCCTCGGGGTCCATCAGCACAGCCTGCACCGTGGCGCCGAGGTTGCCTTTGCTGGTGTTGAAAGCCGCGGCCACACGCGCCACATAGGCCGGGCTCGGGTTGCTGGTCACAAGGCGCTGGATGAGTTGCTTGCCAATGAAGGGGCCCACGTTGGGGTGCGTGGCCAGGGTGTCGAGTGCGAAGCGCAGGCTGGCCCAGGCGTTGGCCGTGTCCTGGGGCGCGATGGTTTTACCTAGGAAGGATTTGGCCAGGGTGGAGTGGAAGCGGTCATAGGCGACCAAGGGCTTGATCCACATGTCCGGGTCGGACTGCATGCCAGCCCAGGACGAGCCGCGCACGAAACAGCCGTCGTCATAAGGCAGCGGGCAGTTCCAGCTGAAGCCCGTGAACACCCGGGCCAGACCGGCGATGTCGCCCGGGCCGTAGGTGGGCACCGGGGCGCCGTTGACCATCACCGGCGTGCCATCGCTGTTGAGCTGGTACAGGCCGATGGAGAACAGCTGCATGACCTCGCGGGCGAAGTTCTCATCGGGCACGCGGCCCGTGAGAGGGTCGTCCTTCTGATTGGCCACGTGGGACAGGTAGCAGCCCATGATGGGGTGCAGGGTCACGTCTTGCAGCAGCTGGCGGTAGTCGCCCAGGGCGTTGCGCGCCAGCATGTCCATGTAGGAGGCGTAGGCGCGGCCATGCGGGTTGCAGCTGTCGTTGAGCGACACCACGAAGATCTCCGACAAGGCCAGGGCCACGCGCTGGCGGAGCTGGTCGTCGCCGACCAGGGCGTTGCGCCAGATGGGGTCGGTGATGTCCGTCGGTCCGGCCCGGCCGCCCGCGTTGTAGGCCATCCACTCCGCGTTGCGCATGTCGAAATACGCCGTGTAGCTCTGCGCGGGCAGTGGCTTGGCCATCTGGTCCTTGAGCCAGCCGCTGTAGCCCAGGGCCTTGACGCTGCTGACAGCGGCCGGGGTGGGCCCGAAGCTTGCCTGCGTCAAAAAGCGTGAGGCATCCTGGTCCGAGATAGGGCCCAGTTGCGTCCACTGCGTGGTGGTGGTGGTGGTGGTCGACGTCGCCGCGACGGGCGATGTGATGCCCGTGGTGGTGCGCAAACGAGCCGAGTCGGCACCGCCCGAGGCGGTGGGGTTGCTGGCATCGGCAGCGGCAGTGCCACCACCGCCACCACAAGCCTGCAGGAACAAAGCGAAGGGCACCGCGTACCACCACCGTCTGACACTCAATCTCTCAGTCATGATCTCTTTCACCATCCGATACCCCGCATGGTGCGTGAGTTTCCAACATCTTCCCAGGTGAAAATTCACACCCGATCCTCGGCTTACCAGCCCTTACACCGCTGTACGCCCGCACACCTTCGCCCCGCCCCATGCCGCCATCGACTCCGACCGACTTCCACGCGCAACGCGCACAACTCCTGGACTGGTTCCGCACGCAGGCGATGCCGTTGTGGACGCGCGCCGGCGTGGACCTTGTGCGTGGCGGCTTCGCCGAAAAGCTGGACGCCGATGGCCACCCGATCGACGAACCCCGTCGCACACGCGTCGTTGCGCGACAGCTTTATGTGCTGGCAGTGGCGGAAAGCCTGGGTTGGGATCACGACACATCGGGCCTGATCGGGCACGGAGTGGATTTCTTGCTGCACCGCCTGCTGCAGCCCGACGGCACTTTCGCCTCTTCGGTGACGCCGCAGGGCCACGTCGTGAACGCGCAGTTCGACCTGTACGAGCAGGCCTTCGCGTTGTTTGCCATGGCCACCGTGTACCGCCGCCGCCCCACGGCCCACGCGGACCTGCTGGCGGTGTCGCAGCGCCTGCTGAGCACCCTGCGCCTGGGTTGGGGCCACCCCATGGGCGGCTTCGAGGAGAGCCAGCCCCGTACCTTGCCGTTGCGTGCCAACCCCCACATGCACCTGTTCGAAGCGGCCTTGCAGTGGGCCGAGGCCTTGGAAGGCGCACAGGCTGATGCGACCGTGCAAGCGCCATGGTGGGCCCTGGCCGATGAGATCGCCGAGCTGGCACTGACACGCATGGTGGACCGGGACTCGGGCCTGCTGACCGAGCTCTTCGATGGTGACTGGCGGCCCATGCCGGGCGCCGATGGCACTTTGGTCGAACCCGGCCACCAGTTCGAATGGGGCTGGCTGTTGGTGCGCTGGGGTCGCCACCGCCGTCGCGCCGATGCCATCGCCGCCGCGCAGCGCATGGTCGAACTGGCCGAGGCCCGAGGGGTCGATGCCCAGCGCGGCGTGGCCATCAACAGCATGGGCACCGACTGTGCTTGGCGCGATGCCAACGCCAAGCTGTGGCCGCAAACCGAGCGCATCAAGGCCTGGGCCATCATGGCGTCACTGGCATCGGACAAAAGGGAAGCATCGCTTCCACTGGGCCATTGCAGCGCCGCCATGGCAGGCCTGAGCACCTACCTGGGGCACGGGCTGCCGGGCGGCTGGCACGAGTCCCTGGACGTCAACGGCGTCTGGAGCGCCGAGCCCGTCCGTGCCAGCAGCCTCTACCACATCGTCTGCGCACTGGAAACCGTGGCTGGCACCAACGCCTGAAGATCACACCGCACCTGCATGACCCCCACCACGTCCGCCTCCGCCACGCCACGCACCGTCGTGATCTACCGCCTGGGCAGCCTGGGTGACACCCTCGTCGCCCTGCCCTGCTTCCATGCCATCGCCCGCGCCACGCCAGGTGCCCGCCGCGTGGTGCTGACCAACTTCCCCGTGAGCGCCAAGGCAGCGCCGCTGGAGGGCATCCTGGGCGGCAGTGGCCTCATCGACCAGGCGCTTGCTTACCCGGTGGGCACACGCTCGCTGAAGGCCTTGTGGGCCCTGCGCAAGCAGCTGCGCGCGCTCGGTGCCGACACGCTGTACTACCTGACACCCGCGCGCGGCATGGCCGCCGTGTGGCGCGACATCCTCTACTTCAAGCTGTGCGGCTTCAAGCACATCATCGGCGCGCCCAGCACGCCTGCGCTGCAAACCTGGCAGACCTTGAACGCGCAAGGCGAGCTGGAGCCCGAGTGCGCCCGCCTGGCCCGCAGCCTGTGCGCGAGTGGCCGCCTGCCGCCCATCGACCTGCACGATCGCAGCCTCTGGGACCTGCGCCTGAGCCCCACCGAGTTGACCAACGCGGACCGCATCACCGCCCACCTGGATGGCGCGCCACGCTTGGTCATCAACATGGGTGGCAAGGTGGCCGAGAAAGACTGGGGCGAGGGCAACTGGATGGCCTTGCTCAACGGCCTGGCCCATGCCCACCCCGAACTGGGCTTGCTCGTGGTGGGTGCCCAAGAGGACAGCGAGCGTGCCCGCCGCGTCACGGCCCAATGGCCTGGCTCCGTGGTGGACGCCTGCGGCCGCCTCAGCCCGCGCGAAAGTGCCGCCGCCATGCGGCATGCCAGCCTGTTCATCGGCCACGACTCCGGCCCCATGCACCTGGCCGCGAGCATGGGCGTGCCTTGCGTGGGCCTCTTCGGCGGCTACAACCGGCCCGTGGTGTGGCACCCGTTCGGGCACGGCCACCGCGTCATTCACCGCATGAGCGGCGTGCAAGACATCGGCGTCAACGAGGTGCTGACGCAGGCGCTCAAGGGCTTGGCTGAACGGGCAACGGCACCGCGCGCTGCATCGCTTCGATGAGCGAGGCGGCCGCCCGGTCAATGCGGAAGCGCGCGTTGAAGCAGTCTTGCGCGCGACCGCGCATGGCCTGCCAGGCCTCAACGGGCGTGCCCAGCCACTGCGTGAGCAGCGCTTCGGTGCCCGCCTGGGTGTCGTCGGCCACAAGGCCCGCCTGATCCTGCTGGATCTCGCGCCAGATGTTGACCTGGTTGCTGATCAACACAGGCACGCCGCAGGCCAGCGACTCCGCCACGGAGATGCCGAAATTCTCCTGATGGGAGGGCAAGGCAAAGGCCTCCGCGCAACGGAAAGCACCCCACTTGAGCGGGCCGGTCACCATGCCCGTCCAAACCGTGATGTCGTCCAGGCCCAGCGCCTTGGCCAAGCGTTGCATGCGCTGGCCGTAGTCGTCGTTCGCTGGTCCAGCCATCACCAAACGCACGTCCTCGGTCAAGCGAGGTTCACGGGTGCGGACTGCCGCCAGCGCGCGAAGCAGGAGGTCCACACCCTTTTTCTCGTGCAGCCGCCCCAGGAACAGCAGGTTGCGCGTGGTGGCCAGCCCGGGGAAGCGCGCCAGGAAAGCCTCGCGCTGGGCCGTGGCTTCGTTGGGCGGCACGCTGGTGCCGTAATTGACGACGACCTCGTTGCAGCGGTAGAGCCAGAAGGACTGCCGCGCCAGGCGGCGCTCATCCTCCGAGGTGAAGAGCACAGCCGCGGCGTCGCGCAGCATGCGGTACTCGGCCCAGGGCCAGACCAGCCATTTCTTGAGGTGCTTGAGCGGGTAACGCCGCTTGAACCAGGGGTCCAGCATGCCGTGGGTGTACGCAAAATACGGCGTGCTGGTGCCATGCAGCGCGCGCCACACCGCGTAGGCGTGGTACTGCCAGATCCCGTTGACGATGACGGCGTCGTAGCGGGCGCGGTTGGTGCGAAGCCACGACACCAGCCGCGGGCTGTAGCGGTACTTGCCGATGTGGCTGGGCCCCAAAGCGTGGCACGGCAGCGGACACTGTCGCACCCACTCCGCCTGAGGGTCATCGAGGCTGACGATCTCGATGCGGTGGCCGTGCCCGCCATTCACCCGCGCCAGTTGCTTCACACCCTCGATCGGGCCGCCGCCTTGGGGGTTCACCGATGAAATGACATGGAGGATGCGGAGCGACATGGAACTGGACAAATTGCACTTTCATGCCGACTATAGCGCCGCATCCCAGCTTTGGCCCGCTGCGTCGTCACGAGCTTGTAAGCAATGCTTCATGGCTTGCCACAAGCATGACATCTGACCGGCGTCCAATGCAGTCTGTCCGTCAGTTAGACCTCTCTCATCATGACCAAAGCCATGATCCTGGCCGCCGGCCAGGGCACCCGCATCCGCCCGCTCACCAAGGGCATGCCCAAACCCATGATCCCCATCCTCGGCAAGCCCGTGCTCGAGTTCATCATCGAGCAGCTGGCCCGCCATGATGTGCGCGAAATCATGGTCAACGTGGCTTACCACCACTGGAAGATCGAGAACTACTTCGGCGACGGCCACCGCTGGGGCGTCGAGATGGGCTACAGCTACGAGGGCCGCCGCGAGCACGGCGAAATCGTGCACAAGCCGCTGGGCTCGGCGGGCGGTATGCGCCACATCCAGGACTTCTCCGGTTTCTTCGACGAGACCACCATCGTCTTGTGCGGCGACGCCATCATCGACCTGGACATCACCGCCGCGCTGGCAGAGCACAAGGCCAAAGGCGCCATGGCCAGCGTCATCACGCTGGAGGTGCCGAAAGACCAGGTCAAGAACTACGGTGTGGTCGTGGCCGACGAACACGGCCGCGTGCTGAGCTTCCAGGAAAAGCCCAAGCCCGAGGAAGCGCTCTCCAACCTGGCCTCCACCGGCATCTACATCTTCGAGCCGGCCGTGCTGGAGCTGATCCCGCGGGGCCGCGAGTTCGACATCGGCAGCGAGCTGTTCCCGATGCTGGTCAAGCAGGGCCTGCCCTTCTACGCCCAGACCCGCCCCTTCCACTGGATCGACATCGGCCGCGTCAGCGACTACTGGACCGTGCTGCAACGCGTGCTGGCGGGCGAGGTGGCCGACATGCGCATGCCTGGCAAGGAAGTGCGCCCCGGCGTGTGGGCTGGCCTGAACACCAAGGTGGATTGGGACACGGTCGAGATCACGGGGCCGGTGTACATCGGTTCGGGTTCCTGCATCGAGGCCGGGGCGAAAATCGAAGGCCCCGCCTGGCTGGGCAATGGCTGCCGTCTGCGTGCGGGCAGCAAGCTGACGCGCTCGGTGCTGTTCGACTACACCCGCGTGAACGCCGGCTGCGAGTTCAAGGAAGTGATCGCATCGCCACAGTACGTGGTGGACCGCGACGGCCACACCTTCTACCAGGGCGAAGAGGGCACGACACTGCGATGGGGGGATGCACGCGCTTGAGCGTGTTGCCGCCCCAGGCTGCTCGCTACACTGATGCCATGACCCTCTCCCTCGTGATGCCCACCTACAACGGTGGCGAGTACCTGAAAGAAGCCGTGCGCTCGGTGCTGTCCCAGTCCCACCAGGACTGGGAATTGCTCATCAGCGACGACGGCTCCAAGGACGGCACACGCGAGTACCTGGCTTCGCTGAACGACCCGCGCATCAAGGTGTTCTTCCAGGAGAAGAACCAGGGCATCTTCGGCAACCTGAACTTCCTGTTCCGACAGGTGCACACCGACATCACCCAGATCTTCTGCCAGGACGATTGGCTGGTGGACGAGGGCGCGCTGGGGCGCCTGGTCGAGGTGTGGCAGAAGCTGCCAGCCGACATCGCCTTCCTGCGTGCCAACCACGGCGCCGAGGAAGGCGGCTCCAGCCTGGCGCGCCTGGAGCGTGATGTGCTGCCCGACATCGTCACGCCCGACCGGTCCGACCTGTACTTCTTCCTGTTCGGCTGCATCCCGGGCAACCTGACCAACGTCAGCCTGCGCACGCGCATCGTGGCCGAGCATGGCTGGTTCGACCAGCGCCTGCCCTACTCGGGCGACTTCGAGTTCTGGAGCCGCGTGGGCCACCGCGCGCGCTGGGCCATCTCGCCGGTGCGTGTGGCGACTGTGCGCATCCACGAGGGGCAGGCATCGGCGACGCTGAACAAAGCGGGCGAGCTCATGCCGCAAATGGCCACGGTGCTGGGCGGCCTGTACGACCGCCTGACCGCGCAGGGCATCTCGCCTCTGCGCCTGCGGACGGTGGCGTCCGTTTGCTACATCAGCACCCACCGCTGGCAAGGGCTGCAGTGGCTGCGCAAGTCGCGCTCATGGCGCTACATGGCGATGGTCAACCAGCACCTGGGTGGGCAGCGCTTCGCCCTCGGCTTCGTGTCGGGCTGGCTGGCCTTCCTGGCCACGGCAGGCGGGCGGCTGTGGCGGCTGCAGGCGGCACGGTGGCTGCTGGCACACTGATGGCCAAGCACACCCAGCGCCCCGATGACCACGCCTGACCTCATCACCGACCGCAAGGCCTTCGATGGCCCGACCTTCAGTCTGGCCAACCGCCTGCGGCGCTTGGCCTGGTCGATCACCTGGCTGCTGCTGGCCCGCTGGACGCCGCCGCCAGCCCGCCTGTGGCGCCTGGCCTTGCTGCGCGCCTTCGGGGCCAAAGTGTCGTGGCGCGCCAATGTCTACCCCAGCGTGAAGGTGTGGGCCCCCTGGCACCTGGAGATGGCGCCGCTGGCCGCGCTGGCCCCGCGCGTGGAGGTCTACAACATCGCGCCGGTCCGCATCGGCGAGAAGGTCGTGGTGTCGCAAGGCGCTTACCTGTGCACCGGCACGCACGACCACCGTGACTCGGCCTTCCCGCTGTACGCGCGGCCCATCGCCATCGGGCGGCGGGCATGGATCTGTGCCGAGGCCTTCGTGGGCCCGGGCGTCATCGTCGGGGAAGGGGCGGTGCTTGCCGCCCGTGCCGTGGCCTTCAAGCCGCTGGCGCCATGGACGGTCTACCAGGGCAACCCAGCGCAGGCGGTGAACACCCGCCCGGAGCTCAAGGACTGAGTCTGCTCACAAGCTCACAGCTTGAGCTTGACGAACACGAACTCGGGGATGTGCTTGATGATCAGCATGATCAAGCGCCAGAAGCCCGGCGTGTAAACGATGCTGCGGCCCTTGTCCATGCCACCCACGATGTCGCGCGCGACCTGATCGGGCTTGGCCCACAGCGGGCCGCCCTTGGGCAAATGAGCCGTCATGGGCGTGTCGACAAAACCCGGCTTGATGGTGACCACCGACACGCCGACCTTGTGCAGGCGTTGACGCAGGCCCGAGGCAAACGCCGACACGAGCGCCTTGGCGCTGCCATAGACATAGTTGCTCTGACGACCACGGTCACCGGCCACCGACGAGATCACGCCGATGCAGCCCTTGCCTTGCTGGCCCAGTTGCTCGCCGGCCAGGGTCATGAGCGCCACCACCGAGGTGCCGTTGACCTCGACTTCCTTGAGCGCGTAAGGCACATCCTTTTGGGCGCGCTCCTGGTCGGACAGCGTGCCGTGGGCGATCAGCACCGTGTCCAGCCCGCCCATGGCCTGGGTGGCATCGGCCAACAGCGCGGCGTGTTGGTCAAACGCGGTGGCATCGAACACCTTGAAGCCGACGAATTTGGCGCCACGGGTGCGCAGGTCGTCCGCCACGGACTTGAGCTGAGCCTCGCCGCGGGCGGCCAGGAAGACGCGGTCGCCGCGCTGGGCCCAGACGCGGGCGCAGGCTTCGGCGATGGCCGAGGTGGCCCCGATGATGAGGACGTTGTTCATGGGTTCTCCGCGGTGTATCCGCTGGCTTGGCCGCTGGTTTGGCCGCTGGTTTGGCCGCTGGTTTGGCCCGTCACCCGGCGCCAGAAGCCGGAGCTGAAACGGGGGTCGACGAATTCAGAAAAAGCCCGCCACTGCGGGTGGCCGGCCTGGAAGATGGCCGCGCCGATGCGCCCGTCCTTGGCCGGGTAGAGGCGCCCACCAGCGGCCAGCACAATGCGGTCCAACTCATCGAACAGGCGCATCAGCTTGGGGCCGCTGTTGGGGAAGTCGAGCGCCAGGGTGGTGCCCGGCTCGGGGAAGGACAGCATGCCGCGCGAAGGTGGCTCACCGAACTGCTTGAGCACCGCCAGGAAGGAGCCCATGCCGCTGTGCGCGATGGCCTGCAGCATCTGGCGGGTGGTTTCGAGCGCACGCTCGGGCGGCACCACCGACTGGTACTGGTAGAAGCCTTTTGGGCCGTAAATGCGGTTCCACTCCAGCAGCGCGTCCAGCGGGTAGAAGAAGGGCCGGTAGTGCGCCAGGCCACGTTCCACATCGTTCCACTGCTTGTGGAAATACAGCGTGTTGAAGGACTTCAGCGACAGCGTGTTGATCAGCGAGATGGGTGGCGTGATGGGCACGCGCTTGGCCGTCTCGGCGATGGTGGCGGGCAGGCCTTTGGGCACGCGCGAGGTGTCGATGACGGCCGGTGCGTGGTTGGCGCGGTTGAAGAGGCCCCGGCCCAGGCGCTTGCCCTCGAAGGCGCAGTCGATCCAGGAGACGGTGTATTCGAAGTCGCGCTCGGAAGCGGCGCTGAGCTCGAAGAACTCCTCCAGGCTGCGGAAGCGGATGGACTCGGAGTCCATGTAAGGGTTGGCCACGCGCTTGAGCTGGATCTCGGCCCAGGTGATCAAGCCCGTGAGGCCCAAGCCGCCGATGGTGGCGGCGTACCAGTCGGCATGCTCGGTGGGCGAGCACACGCGGCGCGACCCGTCCGAGCGCAGCAGCTCAAGGCAGCGCACATGGTTGCCGAACGAGCCCGCGACGTGGTGGTTCTTGCCATGCACGTCGTTGGCGATGGCGCCGCCCACGGTGACGAACTGCGTGCCCGGCGTGACCGGCAGGAACCAGCCCTGCGGCACAATGAGCTTGAGGATGGTGTGCAGCAGCACCCCGCCCTCGCAGCGCAGCACGCCGGTGGCCGCATCGAAATCGATGAAGCGGTCGAGCTGGCCGCCCAGCAGCAAGGCGCCGCCGGGGTTGAGGTTGCTGTCGCCGTAGCTGCGGCCATTGCCAAAGGGCAGCACGGTGGTGGCGCCATCGGCGGGCCGAGGCAGGGGCGCATGGCGGCTGCTCAAACCCAGAGCCTCGTGCGGCTCACGCAGCACGCGCCCCCACGACTGGAACACCTGGGTGGCCATCGCGTTGCGTGCGCCTCAGACCGCCAGGGCCAGCACCACGGCGGCCATGGCGCCCGTGATCAGGCTGACGCGGTCTTTCAGGGCATAGACCAGCGGGTCGTCGTGCATGTTGCCGCGGTGGGTTTGCATCCAGATGCGGCTGATCCAGTACAGCATGATGGGCACCAGCAACCAAACGAGTTTGGGTTGACTGTACATGCGGGCGATGTCAGGCGTGTTCAGGTAAAGCGCCAGCACCAGGATGCTGAGGTAGCCAGAGGCGCCGCCCAGGCTTTGTAGCAGGCTGAGGTCTTCGACCTGGTAGCCGCGGCCCTGAGCCTTGAGCTTGCCCTGCACCTTCATCTGGTGCAACTCGGCGTAACGCTTGACGATGGCCAGGCTCAGGAAGATGAAGATGGCGAACATCAGCAGCCAGAACGACAGCGGGATCGCCGTGGCCGCCGCACCCGCGACAATGCGCACCGTGTAGAGGCCCGCCAGCGTCAGCACGTCGATCATGACCATGCGCTTGAGCGAGAAGGAGTACGCCAGCGTGACGACGTAGTAGGCGGTCAGCACGAGCAAGAACTTGGCCGGCAAGCACAGTGAAATCAGCACCGCTGCCAACAGCAGCAAGGGCGCGGCAAGCAAGCCGAACAGCAGGCTCAGCGTGCCAGCGGCGAAGGGCCGGTGGCACTTGCTGTGGTGCTGGCGGTCGGCCGCCAGGTCGAGCATGTCGTTGAGCAGGTACACCGACGAGGCGCACAGGCTGAAGGCCACAAAGGCCATCACGGCGTGACCCAACACACCCGCGTCACCCAGCATGTGCGCCGCAGCAACGGGCACGAAGATGAGCGCATTCTTGGCCCACTGGTGCACACGCAGGGCCTTGAGCACCACCTTCAAACCACCCGCCTTGAAGGGGTACTTGCCCAGCACCTGGGTCACGCGGGCCGCATCCACCGCGAGGGACTCGCTGGCGTTGACCACGATGGCGCCGCGCGCATGCGGCCAGACCTTCATGTCCACCTGTGCGTTGCCGCAGTAGTCAAAGCCCTTGTCACCGAACTTCGCCACCAGGGCAGCGGCCTTGTTGCTGCCCGACAGGTTGGTCTGCCCGTTGCTGGCGAGTACGCCATCGAAAATGCCAAGGTGGCCAGCCACAGCGTTGGCCAGGCGCTCGTCAGAGGCCGTGCACAGCCACAGCTTGCGGCCCGCCGCCTTTTGCTCGTGCAACCAAGCCACCAAGGGCCTGGTGTAAGGCAGCGCAGCGCCATCGAGCGTCACGCGGGAGGCGATTTCGCGCTTGAGCCGGGCCTTGCCGCCCAGCAACCAGAGCGGCACCAGCAGCAGGTAGAGCGGGTTGTCCTTGATCAGCAGCAGGAAGGACTCCAGCAGGAGGTCACTGTGGATCAGCGTGCCGTCGAGGTCCACGCACAGCGCTACGTTGTCAGACATTCTTTCCCTGTTCAGATGTCGATTCAGATTCGTTCATGCCGCAGCAGCCACACGCACACCCAGCCGATCAGGACGGCCAGCCACAGTGTCAGCAAGCGGCAGATCAGGGTGAGCAGGATGGCCTGCGGCGTGGAGAAACCGTGCGCGTAGAGCAAGGCCGCCATGACCGCCTCGGTGCTGCCGAGGCCGCCCGGCAGAAATGACAGCGCCCCCACAATGATGGCGATGGCGTAGATGCCCATGGCACCGGCCACGCTCAGCTTGTCAGGCGAGAGGATGTCGGAGATGAGCTTGAGGCCGACCGCCTCGGCGCCCCAGGCCGCCAGGCCCAGCAGCAGTCCCATCAGCAAGGCAGCGGGCGACAGGAAACTGCGGGCGCTGGCCAACATGCGGGCGACAGGCGCCACAAGCTTGATTGGCCTGGGCGCATCGCGCCGCGCGCCTTGCTCTGCCACCGTGGCCCACGGCACCACGGCCACCGACGTCAGCAAGCCGCCCACCAGGCCGATGGCCACCCACAGGAACTGCCGGTAGGCCTGCAACTCGGCCAGCACGACCACGGCCAGCACAATCATGACGACCAGATCAAGCAGGCGCTCGATGAAAAAAGCGCCCGTCACCGACGCCAGCGGGATGCCGCGCGGCTGGTAGTAGCGGGCACGCACCATCTCGCCCAGCTTGCCCGGCGACAGCGTGAAGGCAAACCCTGCCATGAACGTCAGGCTGACGAAGCGCCAAGGCAGATGGTGCCCCAGGCGGCGCAGGTACATCTGCCAGCGCACCACGCGCAGGGCGTAGTTGAAGAGGGACAAGGCACCGGCTGCCAGCACGAGCAGCCAGCCGTCGGCAACGGGGCGCAGGTCGATCTGGGCGATGTCCTTGCGGAAGGCCATGGCGCACCAGACGGCGAACACAGCGAACACCCCGTACACCAGGGCGCGCCGCCACAAAGGGGCCGCGGATGCCGCTACGCTGTCAGGGAGTGCTTGTTCGCTCATGGCCCGGATTATCGTCTTCGCTCATGGAGGCCATGTGTCACGGACAACCAACGCGTCAGACAGCCCCCGCAAACGGGGTCCTTGGCCAACCTGAGCCTGCGTTGGCTCAGACCGTAGATGGCGTCCACACCGGCAGTTCAGTGGCCGCCTTCGCAGCGGCTTGCGCCAACGTCACCGCCTGCGCATCCTTCGGCGCCACGATGGCCTGGCCACCCGCCAAGCCATGCAACCCGGACAGCGGCCAGTCGATGCCGATGGCCGGGTCTTGCCAATGGATGCTGCGTTCGCAGTCACGGGCGTAGACGTCGGTGGTTTTGTAGAGGAAATGGGTATCGTCCTGCAGCGCGAGGAAACCGTGGGCGAAGCCCTCGGGGATCCAGAGCTGGCGACGGTTGTCGGCACTGAGTTCCACGCCGACCCATTGGCCGAAGGTCGGCGAACCGGCGCGGATGTCCACAGCCACATCGAACGCGGCGCCCTGGGTCACCCGCACCAGCTTGCCCTGGGGGTTGGGGGGCAGTTGGTAGTGCAGGCCACGCAGCACACCGGCTTTGCTGCAGGAGTGGTTGTCTTGCACGAAGGGCCGAGGCACCGGCAGACCCAGTTCACGCAGACCGGCATGGAAACGGGGCTCGTTGAAGGTCTCCATGAACCAGCCACGCTCATCGGCGAACACGGCGGGCTCGACGATGACGACGTCGGGGATGCGGGTCTGGGTGAGTTTCATGGGTCCGCTCCTGGGCTCAATAGACCTTGTCGTTGAGCACCTTGATGAGGTACTGGCCGTAGCCGTTCTTCAGCATGGGTTGGGCCAGCTTCTCCAACTGCTCAGCCGAAATCCAGCCCGAGCGGAAGGCGATCTCTTCCAGGCAAGCTACTTTCAGGCCTTGGCGTTTTTCCAGGGTGGCGATGAACTGTCCGGCTTCCAGCAGGCTGTCGTGGGTGCCGGTGTCCAGCCAGGCGTAGCCGCGGCCCATGATCTCGACGCTGAGCTGGCCCAGCTTCAGGTAGGTGGCGTTGACATCGGTGATTTCGAGCTCGCCACGCGGGCTGGGCTGGATGCTGGCGGCGATGTCACACACCTGGGTGTCGTAGAAATACAGGCCCGTGACGGCGTAGTTGCTCTTGGGCGCCTTGGGCTTTTCTTCGATGGACAGGGCGCGCTTGTCGGCATCGAACTCGACCACGCCATAGCGCTCGGGGTCGGTCACGTGGTAGGCGAAGACGCTGGCGCCGTGGCTGCGGTCGTTTGCACTGAGCAATTGGCGCTGCAGGTCGTGGCCGTAGTAGATGTTGTCGCCCAGCACCAGGGCGCTGGGGTTGTTGCCCACGAAGTCGCGTCCCAGGATGAAGGCCTGCGCCAGGCCGTCCGGGCTGGGCTGCACGCAGTAGCTCAGGTTCAAGCCCCACTGGCTGCCATCGCCCAGCAGGGCCTGGAAGCGCGGCGTGTCCTGCGGGGTGCTGATGATGAGGATGTCCCGGATGCCCGCCAGCATCAAGGTGCTGAGCGGGTAATAGACCATGGGCTTGTCATAGACCGGCAGCAGTTGCTTGCTGATGGCCAGGGTGGCGGGGTGCAGGCGGGTGCCGGAGCCCCCGGCCAGGATGATGCCTTTGCGGTTCATGTTCAGCGTCCCAGGATTTCCGTCAGCATGCGGCTGACACCTTGCTGCCAGTCGGGCAGCTGCAAGCCGAAGGCCTGCTGCAGTTTGTCGGTGGCCAGCCGCGAGTTCAGCGGTCGCTGCGCCGGCGTGGGGTACTCGGCCGTGGGGATGGGGCGAACGGCCTCGGGCGCCACACGGACGGGCTGACCGGCCGCACGCGCCCACTCGATGACGAACTTCGCGTAGGCATGCCAGCTGGTGTGTCCGCTGGCCACGAGGTGGTAAAGGCCCAGCAACTCGTCGCGGCGCGCACCGGCTGGCGCCCCCTGCACCACGCGGATGGCGTGGGCTGTGACGTCGGCCAGCAGATCGGCGCCGGTGGGCGCACCCACTTGGTCGTCGATGACGTTGAGCGCATCACGCTCGGCCGCCAGGCGCAGCATGGTGCGGGCGAAGTTGCCGCCGCGTGCCGCGTACACCCAGCTGGTGCGGAAGGTCAGGTGACGGCAACCGCTGCCCGCGATGGCCTGCTCGCCTTCGAGCTTGGTGCGGCCATACACGCTCAGCGGCGCCGTGGGCGCAGACTCATCGCGTGGCGCATCGCCGCTGCCATCGAAGACGTAGTCGGTGCTGTAGTGCACCAGCAGCATGCCGCGCTGGGCAGCTTCCTGCGCGATCAGGCCTGGCGTGGTGGCGTTGATCAGGCGGGCCAGTTCGGCCTCGGCCTCGGCCTTGTCCACCGCGGTGTGGGCCGCGGCATTGACGATGACATCGGGCTGGACGATGCGGATGATCTCCAGCACCTGCTCGGGCTGGGTGAAGTCGGCACGCAGGTGGGGTGCAGCGTCCGGCCCTGGCGTGTTGAAGTCGAACGCATGCAGCGTGCCCAACGGGGACAGGGCGCGTTGCAGCTCCCAGCCGACCTGACCGCCGCAACCGAGCAGGAGGATGTTCATGCGCGGCCGCCGTAGTTTTGCGCGATCCAGTCGCGGTAGCCGCCGGAGCGCACGGTGTCGATCCACTCGGTGTTGTCGAGGAACCATTGCACCGTTTTGCGGATGCCCGAAGAGAAGGTCTCGGCCGGGGCCCAACCGATTTCGCTCTGGATCTTGCGCGGGTCGATGGCGTAGCGGCGGTCGTGGCCCGGGCGGTCGGTCACGTAGGTGATGAGGCTGGCGTACTTGCTGCCGTCGGCGCGCGGGCGCAGCTCGTCGAGGATGCTGCAGATGGTGTTGACCACGTCGATGTTCTTGATCTCGTTGATGCCACCGACGTTGTAGGTTTCACCGGTGCGGCCCTTCTCCAGCACCTGGCAAATGGCCTCGCAGTGGTCGCGCACAAACAGCCAGTCGCGGATGTTCAGGCCATCGCCGTAGACCGGCAAGGGCTTGCCTTCCAGCGCATTCAGGATCATCAGCGGGATGAGCTTCTCGGGGAAGTGGTAGGGCCCGTAGTTGTTGCTGCAGTTGGTGGTCAGCGTGGGCAGGCCGTAGGTGTGGTGGTAGGCGCGCACCAGGTGGTCGCTGCCGGCCTTGCTGGCCGAGTACGGGCTGTTGGGCGCGTAGGGCGTGGTTTCGGAAAACGCCGGGTCGGTGTCGGACAGGGAGCCGTAGACCTCGTCGGTCGAGACGTGAAGGAAGCGGAATGCCGCCTTGTCCGCCTCGCCCATCGCGCCCCAGTAAGCACGTGTTTCCTCCAGCAAGCTGAAGGTGCCGACCATGTTGGTGTGGATGAACTCGCCCGGGCCGTGGATGGAGCGGTCCACGTGGCTTTCGGCGGCGAAGTGCAGGATGGCGCGCGGCTTGTACTGAGCCAGGGCCTGACGCACGGCCTCGCGGTCGGCGATGTCGGCCTGCACCAGGGTGGCCTGACCGGACTTCAGCTGTGGCGCGATGGTGTGCGGGTTGCCCGCGTACGTGAGCTTGTCGAACACCACCACAGGCTCGGCGCCCGCTTGCCGTTCGCACCAATGGTGCACGAAGTTGCCGCCAATGAAGCCGGCGCCGCCAGTGATCAGGATCATGGGTGTGCTGCTGTTCAGAGAACGCGCCGACCAACCGGCGCAAGGGGAACATTATGGCGAGCAGTTCGTGACGAATCGTGTGCCTTGCGCCCTTGTCGCGCTGCCATACCCTGCATTTGGGGGCATGCTGGACGCACTCCCGAGGGAACTTTGTGCCGCCTTGCGTCATCATTGCTTCACACGCAGCATGCGCCGCGCAGCAACAGACCGCCACAAAAACAGCCGAAAGACCCGATATGGCAAAAGCGATGATCCTGGCCGCCGGCCAGGGAACCCGCGTCAGGCCCCTGACCAAACAGACGCCCAAGCCCATGGTGCCCATCCTGGGCAAGCCGGTGATGGAGTACATCATCGAGCACCTGGCGCGCTATGGCGTGCACGACATCATGGTCAACGTGGCGTTCAACCACTGGAAAATCGAGAACTATTTCGGTGACGGCCACCGCTGGGGCGTGGAAATTGGCTACGCCTTCGAGGGCGCGCGCGAGCATGGGGAGATCGTGCCCCGCCCGCTGGGCTCGGCCGGCGGCATGCGTCGCATCCAGGACTTCTCCGGCTTCTTCGACGACACCACCATCGTGCTGTGCGGCGACGCCATCATCGACCTCGACTTGCAGGCCGCCCTGTTCGAGCACAAGTCCAAGGGCGCACTGGCCAGCGTGGTGACGCTGGAAGTGCCGCTGGACCAGGTCAAGAACTACGGCATCGTCGTGGCCGACAAGAACGGCAGGGTCACGTCCTTCCAAGAAAAACCCGAGCCGGAGGTGGCCAAGTCCCGACTGGCCTCCACTGGCATCTACATCTTCGAGCCCAGCGTGATCGACCTGATTCCGCCTGGCCAGGAGTTTGACATCGGCAGCCAACTGTTCCCGTTGCTGGTGGAAAAGGGCCTGCCTTTCTACGCCCAAAGCCGCCATTTCAACTGGATCGACATCGGCCGGGTGGCCGATTACTGGGCCGTTTGCCAACGTGTGCTGGCCGGCGAAGTCGCGCAGATGGACATGCCGGGCAAGGAAGTGCGGCCGGGCGTCTGGGTGGGCCTGAACACCCGCGTGGACTGGGACACCGTCAACATCAGCGGTCCGGTGTACATCGGGTCTGGCTCCTGCGTGGAGCCCGGCGTCACCTTGGAAGGGCCGTGCTGGATCGGGCACGGCAGCCGCCTGCGCCAGGGCTGCACCGTCAAGCGCAGCGTGCTGTTCGAGTACACCCGCGTGTCTGAAAACACGGTGTTCGAGGACGTGGTGGCCTCGCCGCAGTACTGCGTGGACCGCCACGGCAACACCACCTACCAGGGCGACGAGACGACCTCGCTGCGCTGGGGAGACGCCCGCGCCTGATCGGTGGCGCATGACGGACAATACCGGCATGCGCAAGATTCTGGTCACCGGCGCCGCCGGCTTCATCGGGATGCACGTGTCGCAGGCGCTGCTGGCGCGCGGCGACACCGTCATCGGTCTGGACAACCTCAATGACTACTACGACCCGCAGCTCAAGCGGGATCGGGCGGCTGCGTTGCAGGCGGGTTCCGACAACGCTCGCTTCGAGTTCGCCGAGGCCGACCTGGCAGACATGGCAGGCCTGAACGCCCTGTTCGATGCCCACGGCTTCGACGGCGTGGTGCACCTGGCTGCCCAGGCAGGGGTGCGATATTCGCTGACCCACCCGCACGCCTACGCGCAGTCCAACCTGGTGGGCTTCGTGAACATGCTGGAGGCTTGCCGCCACCACCGCACCGGGCATCTGGTCTACGCGAGCAGTTCCAGCGTCTATGGCGGCAACACGCGCATGCCGTTTTCCGAGAACGATGCGGTGGACCACCCCGTCAGCCTATACGCGGCCACGAAAAAGGCCAACGAGCTGATGGCCCACACCTACAGCCACCTCTACGGCCTGCCGACCACCGGCCTGCGCTTTTTCACGGTGTATGGCCCCTGGGGACGTCCGGACATGGCGCCGATGCTGTTCACCCGCGCCATCTTGGCGGGCGAGCCCATCAAGGTGTTCAACCACGGCCAGATGCAGCGCGACTTCACCTACATCGACGACATCGTCGCCGGGGTGGTGGCCACGCTGGACCGCCCGCCGGTCGCCGACGAGGCCTTTGACCGCGCCGCGCCACGGGCATCTGGCTCCTGGGCGCCCTACAAGGTGTTCAACATCGGCCACAGCGAGCCGGTGCCGCTGATGGACTTCATCCGCACCCTGGAAAGCGCCCTGGGCGTCCAGGCCCAGCTCGACCTGCAGCCGATGGCGCCAGGCGACGTGCCCGCCACCTACGCCGACGTCAGCGCCCTGCAAGCCTGGACGGGCTTGGCACCCCACACCGGCCTGGGCGAGGGCATTGCGCGCTTCGTGGCCTGGTATCGGCAGTATTACCGTGCCAGAGCCCCCCGTTTCGGCGGCTGAGGGCCTTGGCGCCGCAAGGCCATCTGTCAGAATCCCCTCTTTCTCTTCACCTTCCACCGCTCCACCACCATGAAAGTTTCTGTTGTCGGCACCGGCTATGTGGGCCTGGTCACGGGCGCTTGTCTCGCCGAAATGGGCAATGACGTGTTGTGCCTGGACGTGGACCCGAACAAGATCCGCATCTTGGAAAAAGGCGGCATCCCCATCCACGAGCCGGGCCTGGACCTGGTGGTCGCCCGCAACGTGAAGGCCGGCCGCCTGCACTTCACCACCGACATCGAACGCGCTGTGGCCCACGGCACCATCCAGTTCATCGCCGTGGGCACCCCGCCCGACGAAGATGGCAGCGCCGACCTGCAGTACGTGCTGGCCGCCGCCCGCAACATCGGCCGCCTGATGACGGACTACAAGGTCATCGTGGACAAGTCCACCGTGCCCGTGGGCACCGCCGACAAGGTGCGTGCGGCTGTGGCTGACGAGCTGGCCAAGCGCAAGAGCGACGCCAAGTTCGCCGTGGTCTCCAACCCCGAGTTCCTCAAAGAAGGTGCGGCGGTGGACGATTTCATGCGCCCGGACCGCATCGTGGTGGGTGCCGACGACGAGCAGGCCATTCTGCTGATGCGTGCCTTGTACGCGCCCTTCCAGCGCAACCACGAGCGCCTGGTGGTGATGGACGTGCGCAGCGCCGAGCTGACCAAATACGCCGCCAACGCCATGCTGGCCACCCGCATCAGCTTCATGAACGAGCTGGCCCTGCTGGCCGAGAAGATGGGCGCCGACATCGAGCAGGTGCGCCTGGGCATTGGCTCGGACCCCCGCATCGGCACGCACTTCCTCTACGCTGGCTGCGGCTATGGTGGCAGCTGCTTCCCCAAGGACGTCAAGGCGCTGATCAAGACGGCTTCGGACGAAGGCCAGGAGCTGAAGGTGCTGAAAGCTGTGGAAGCCGCCAACGACCACCAGAAGCATGTGCTGATCGAGAAGGTCACGCGCCGCTTTGGTGAAAACCTGGCAGGCAAGCACTTCGCCGTGTGGGGCCTGGCCTTCAAGCCCAACACCGACGACATGCGCGAAGCCACCAGCCGCGTGGTGCTGGCCGAGCTGTTCAAGCGTGGCGCCACTGTGACGGCCTACGACCCGGTGGCCATGACCGAGGCCCAACGCATCTTTGGCAACGAAGCCCGCCTGAAGTACGCCGAGAACCCCATGGGCGCGCTGGACGGCGCCGATGCGCTGCTGATCGTCACCGAGTGGAAGGAGTTCCGCAGCCCGGACTTCGAGCGCATCAAGGCCACGCTCAAGAGCCCCGTGGTGCTTGACGGCCGCAACCTGTACGAGCCGGGCCTGGTCCAGCAGTTCGGTCTGGATTACGAAGGCATCGGCCGCGGCCTGCACGGCTGAAGGGCTGAACCCTTCGATGACCGCAAGGGCCCCTGGATGGGGCCCTTTTTCATGGGCGCGGCAAGCTCAACACGAAGCGGCTGCCGCCCCCCTCGCGCGCCTCGCAACGCACCTGCCCGCCATGGCGATGGGCGATTTGGCTGACCAGGCTCAGGCCCAGCCCGACGCCACCGGCGTGTTCGGCGTGGCCGGGCAGACGGTAGAAGGGCTCGAAAATGCGCTCGCGCTGGTCCAGGGGCACGCCAGGGCCGCGGTCCAGCACGGCCATCTCCAGCGTGCCGGGTGCGGTGGTCAGGGCCAGCGCCACCTCGGGTCCACCATAGCGGCGGGCGTTCTCCAGCAGGTTGCGCACGGCGCGTCGCAACAGGCGATCGTCACCCACGTAGGGCGTCAGCGGAAAATCCGGCGCGACACTGACCTCGGCGCCCACGCGGTTGGCCTCCTCCGTGGCCAGGCCGAGGAGGTCCACCGGGGCGCGCTCGACCTCGCTGCGGGCATCCAGGCGGCTGGCCAGCAGCACCTCCTCGACGAGGGCGTCGAGTTCTTTGATGTCCTGGTGGATTTCGCTGCGGATGCGCGCAGCGCGCTCCGGCGGGGCCTCGGCCATCAACGAGACGGCCATTTTCAGGCGCGCCAACGGCGAGCGCAGCTCATGGCTGGCATTGGCCAGCAGACTGCGGCTGGAGGTGACGAGGTCTTCGATGCGTTGGGCGGCCTCGTTGAAGCTGCGCGCCACGGCGGCCACCTCGTCGGCACCCTCCACGGCCACACGGTGCTGCAGTTGGCCTGAACCAAACAACTCCACGCCCTTGCGCAGCGCCGTCAAGCGGCGTGTGAGGCGGATGACCACCGGCCAGGCGCCGATGGCCACGGCCACAAACAGCAGCACCAGGGTCAAGGCCAGCGCCGGCACACCCTCGGCCAGCCAAGGTGGCACCATCCAGGCCAGCGGCGACAGCCAGGGCTGGGCGCGCGGCGGTGGCGGCAAAGCCGGCATGCCCGAGGGGCCGCCACCATTGGCGCCGCGGACCATCGCACCCGCCTCACCATCGCGGCCATCCCGCTGCAGGGGGCCCATGCGCAGGCGCACCGCGCCCGGCCGCATCACCCACAACGTGCGGCCGTCCGACAGGTGCGACTGCTGCATGTGTGTGCGCAACTCCGGCCAGCGGCGCAGGCGTTCGTCCAGCAACTCAGAGGTCGCGATGCGTTGCCCCTGGGCGTCGTCGAGGGCCATGGGCATGCGCAGGCGGTCGGCCCAATCGAGAAAGACACGGGCCTGCTCCTCCCGTGCCTCGTTGGCCGGCGGGAGGCTGTTTTCAATGAGCTCGGCCCAGGCGGCAGCGCGCTCGTTCCAAGCCGTCACGGAGTGCACCTGCGTGCGTTCGTGCTCCAGGTTGCGCTGCGCCAACCAGCCTGACACCAGGGCGAACACCAGCAGCACCGTGACGACGGTGAGGTAGATCCGCAGTGCCAGCGTCTTCATGCGTCAGGGCTCAGGCGGCGTCCTGGTCGGCGTCCTGCTTTTTGGCGAACACGTAGCCCACGCCCCGAACAGTGAGGATGCGGCGAGGCTCCTTGGGGTCGTCTTCGATGGCGGCGCGGATGCGTGAGATGTGCACATCAATGGAACGGTCGAAGGCTTCCAGCGGGTGTCCTTTGAGGGCGTCCATGATCTGGTCCCGGCTGAGGACGCGGCCCGGGTGCTGGGCCATCACGCTGAGCAGGTCGAACTGGTACGACGTGAGGTCGCAAGGCTCGCCAGCCAGCCGCACCTGGCGCAGCCCGGTGTCGATTTCCAGGCGACCGAAGCGCCAGACATCGGTGTCGTCGGGGTGGGCCGAGGTGCGACGCAGGAGCGCCCGCACCCGCGCCAGCAGCTCCCGCGGCTCGAAGGGCTTGGTGAGGTAGTCGTCCGCACCGATTTCCAGGCCGACGATGCGGTCGGTGGGCTCGCCGCGCGCGCTCAGCATCAGCACCGGCAGCGTGCGGGTGCGCGGAGAGGCGCGCAGCTCGCGGCAGAGGTCCAGGCCGTCGCCGTCGGGCAGCATCAGGTCCAGCACCAGGGCGTCCACGGCCTGGCGCGCCAGTAGCTCACGGCCAGCGCTGAGGCTGGGCGCAGAGGACACCTGATAGCCGTGGCTGTGCAGGTAATCACCGACCATGGCGCTCAGGCGCATGTCGTCGTCAATCAGCAGGATGTGCTCGCTCATGTCCGTCATTGTCGCGCGCTCCTGGCTCAGCGGTTGGCGGCGGGTCGATCGCCATGCTCGTGCGGGCTTCCGGGATGCGCCTCCATGCGCTCGCCCATCCGGTCACGCATGCGCTCACCCATGCGCTCACCCATCCTCGCGCGCTGCGCCTTGACGAGCTCTGCGGCCTTGGCGCGCTGCTCTGGCGTCAGGACATTGCCCACATCCAGCATGGCTTGCATCATGCGTTTGCTGACCTGGTCGTGCTGCGCGAGCATCTGCTGGCGCACCTTGTCGGCCTCGGCAGCGTCGAGCTTGGGCGCCGTCCACAGGGTCATGGCGCGCTCGTGCAGGCCTTTGCCCTGCGCGTGCAGCGCCTGGATGTCGGCGCGGGCCTTGTCGGTGATTTGCTTGATCTGCGCACGCTGGGCGTCGCTGGCCTTGACCTCGTTGAGCAGCCGATCAAGGTGGCGACCACCCAGCATCATCCCCATGCCGCCATGTTCGCCGTGGCCACCGGGGCCACCAGGCGCCATGCCCGGGGCCATGCGCGGCATCATCCCGCTGGGAGCGGGGGCAGCGTTCGTCGAGGCAGGCTCGCCCGCCTTGTCAGCGGCGAAGGCCGGCTGGCCGGCGCTCAGGCCGAACACCAAGGCAGACACCATGAGCACGGAGCCCATGGCGGCTGTGCGCAAGGTGCCCATTCCGGTGCGCTGCGGTGCGCGAGCGAGGGTGAGGCTGGCGGTCGTGGGCAGATGGGTCATGGGTTTCTCCGTGCTAAGCGGGCCGAAGGCGCAGGTCCGGGTGACCTGCCCATGCAAGCATCTTGCGCGCCGGCCGTAAAGCCAGGGTGGCGCGTCGGTAAAGAACTGTGTCCGTTGCTGCGCCAGATCAAACCTCGCCAGCGCAGCCTGCGCTGCAGACGCGTGCCTTGGCAGCGAGTGGCCTCAGCTGCCCTGCCCTGCTGTCGATGCGGCCGCCGTCGCCGCTTGCGCCAAGCGGGTGACCTCGTCCCAGCGGCCGGCTTCCAGCAGGGGCACCGGCGTCAGCCAGGAGCCACCGACCATGGCCACGTTGGGCAGGCGCAGGAAGTCACCCATGTTGTCCACCGACACACCGCCCGTGGGACAAAAGCGCATGTCGCCCAGCGGCCCACCCAGGGCCTTGAGCATGCCCAGGCCGCCTGACTGCTCCGCCGGGAACAGCTTGACCAGTCGAAAGCCATGGTCGCGGGCGCGCATGACCTCGCCAGGCGTCATCACCCCAGGCATGAAGGGCAAGTGGGCGTCGAAGGCGGCTTGTACCAGGGCGTCCGTCATGCCGGGTGAGAGGGCGAAAGAGGCTCCCGCGTCTTTCACGCGCCGCACCTCCTCGGCGCGGGTCACGGTGCCTGCGCCCACGTGCATCTGCGGCACGGCCCTGGCCACGGCCTCGATGGCGGGCAGGCCGGCTGCGTGGCGCAGTGTGATTTCCATGACGTCTACGCCACCGGCCAGCAAGGCCTCGGCCAGGGGCACGGCTTGGGCCGCGTCGGTGATGACGATGACAGGCACCACGCGCGAGGAGAACGATGGCGGCGTCAAGGTGGGGTGGTCAGACATTGGCATGTTGTGTGTGAGCGGTGGCGTGGACTTCAGCCTGGGTGATGGATGGGCCATTGCGTCCGCTTCACTGCGGCGCAGGCCAGAGCGGAGAAGCGCCCTGCTCTGCCGGTGAGGCGTGCTGACGGAACAACTCGAACACCTGGCGGCCGTGGTGTAGCCAGGCAGGCTGCCCATCTGATGGCACACGGGACAGCTGCGGCACGCGCGCGGCCAGCACGGCCTCATCGACCTCCAGTTGCAGCAGGCCACGCTCGCAGTCCACGGTGATGACATCGCCCTCCTCGATGCGCGCGATCATGCCGCCATCCAGCGCCTCAGGGCTGAGGTGGATGGCCGCCGGCACCTTGCCCGAGGCGCCCGACATGCGTCCATCGGTGACCAGCGCCACTTGGAAGCCACGGTCCTGCAGCACCCCGAGCACGGGTGTGAGCTTGTGCAGCTCGGGCATGCCGTTGGCGCGCGGGCCTTGCTCACGCACCACGGCCACGAAGTCCCGCGCCAGATCGCCGGCATGGAAGCGCGCCTCCAACTGCTTCTGATCGGTGACGACCACCGCCGGTGCCCGCACCACGCGGTGTGCCGGCTTGACCGCCGACACCTTCACCACGGCGCGCCCCAGGTTGCCCGTCAGCAGGCGCAAACCGCCATCGGCACTGAAGGGTTGAGCGGCCGGGCGCAGCACGTCGAGGTCGGCCGACACGGCAGGCGCATCACGCCAGGCCAGGCGAGCACCCTCCTGATCGCCATCCAGCCAAGGCTCGCGGGTGTAGGCACGCAGGCCGTGGCCCATCACCGTGTCCACGTCCTCGTGCAGCAGTCCGGCATTCAGCAATTCTCGGATCAAAAAGCCCATGCCCCCCGCAGCGTGAAAGTGGTTCACGTCGGCCTGGCCATTGGGGTAGACGCGGGCCAGCAGCGGCACGCAGGCCGAGAGCTCGGCGAAATCGTCCCAGTCGATGAGGATGCCGGCGGCGCGCGCCATGGCCACGAGGTGCAGGGTGTGGTTGGTCGAGCCGCCCGTGGCCAGCAGGCCCACCAGCCCGTTGACGATGACCTCCTCGTTCACCCAATGCCCCATGCCTGGACGGCGCTGCCCCGGCTGGCCCATGGCCACGGCACGCTGCACGGCGGCCTCGGTGAGCGCCTCGCGCAGCGGCGTGCCTGGGTTCACGAAGGACGAGCCGGGCAGGTGCAGGCCCATGATCTCCATGAGCATCTGGTTGGAGTTGGCCGTGCCGTAGAAGGTGCAGGTACCCGGCCCGTGGTAAGCGGCCTGCTCGGAGGCGAGCAGCTCGGCACGCCCCACCTTGCCTTGCGCGAACTCCTGGCGCACCTTGGCCTTGGCATCGTTCGAGAGGCCCGAGGTCATCGGCCCGGCGGGCACGAACACCACCGGCAGGTGGCCGAACTGCAGCGCGCCCATGAAGAGGCCCGGCACGATCTTGTCGCACACGCCCAGGCACAGCGCCGCATCGAACACGTTGTGCGACAGCGCCACCGCCGTGGCCAGGGCGATGACGTCGCGCGAGAACAGCGACAACTCCATGCCGTCTTCGCCCTGGGTGATGCCGTCGCACATGGCGGGCACGCCTCCGGCCACCTGCGCCGTGGCACCGAGCGCGCGGGCTGCGGCGCGGATGCGCTCGGGGTAGTGCTCGTAGGGCTGGTGGGCCGAGAGCATGTCGTTGTAGGCCGTGACCACGCCCAGGTTGGGCTGGCGCTCCTGGTTGAGGATGAGCTTGTCCGACGCGGGCATGGCCGCGAAAGCGTGGGCCGCATTGGCACAACCCATGCCGGCCCGGTAGGTGCCAGGGCGGCGGGCGCTGTCGATCATCGCCAGGTAGGCCTGGCGCGTGGCGGTGCTGCGCTGGCGGATGCGCTCGGTGATGCGCTGCAGTTCGGGGTGCAGGGGTGGGGTCATGGTCGGCTCATTCGGCGGCATCGGGGCATCGGGGGCATCGGGGGCATCGACAGAACATCAGCAGGGCAACCACAGTGCCACAGGCGCGATGGTCTGGTTCAGGATGTGCGAGATCGGCAAGGCATCCAGCCGCGGTGGGCTGGCGTCCTGGGCCACGCGTGACAGTGTGGCGAGCTTGTCGGCCCCCTGCACGGGCAACACGATGCAACGCGCGCGCAGCACCTGCGCCAGGGTCATCGTCAGGCGGGGGTGGTTGGGCTGGGGTGGCGGGTCCGGCAGACGCACAGCGCACACGTGTTCAGGCGTGGCCAGATCCAGCGCACGGGCCAAATCTGGCGAACGCAGGAACCACGACGCCGTGTGCCCATCGGCTCCCATGCCCAGCACCAGCACATCGGGCGCGGGCAGGCTGGCGACAGCCGCGTTGGCGCGTGCTGCGGCGGCATCTGGCGTGTCGGTGGCAGCGTCGGCTGTGGGGCTCAGAGGCGGTGAAAGCGGTACAAAGCGAGCCTGTGCCGCCCCGCCTTGCAGCAGGTGCTCTCGCACCAAGCGCGCGTTGCTGTCGGGATGGTCGGGCGGCACGCAACGCTCATCGACGAGGCTGACCGTGAGCTTCGCCCAGGGCACATCGCGGGTTTGCAAAGCCTCGAACAGGGCCACCGGAGACTTGCCGCCGGACACGCACAGCAAGGCCTCGCCGCGTGCTGCCACTGCCTGGCGCAAACGCGCGGCGATGTCATCGGCCAGCCGCTCAGCGACCTCGTGGGCAGGTAGGCAGTGGATGTCGAGGTGGGGCCAGCGCGATCGCGCCAGCGACACCATGTCAGCGGGTTGCACGCTCGGGACTCCTGGGTGGGCGCCCGGTGCGTGACCAGGGCTCGGAGCACCCAGTGTAGTCACCTCGCCAAAACCAAAAAGCCCAAGTGACATCCATCACTTGGGCTCATTTTTGGCGGAGAGGGTGGGATTCGAACCCACGGTACCTTGCGGTACGCCTGATTTCGAGTCAGGTACATTCGACCACTCTGCCACCTCTCCTGAAAACGGGGCGCGCCGTGGTCTCGTCGGCGTAGCCCGCTAATGTATCAGAAATTTCAGGGCACCAGCACCTCGGCACCGCCCAGGTACGGGCGCAACGCCGCCGGCACGCGGATGCTGCCGTCGGCTTGCTGGTGGTTCTCCAGCACCGCCACCAGGGCCCGGCCCACCGCCAGGCCGGAGCCATTGAGCGTGTGCACGAACTCGTTCTTGCCCTGGGCGTTCTTGAAGCGCGCCTGCATGCGGCGGGCCTGGAAGGCCTCGCAGTTCGACACCGAGCTGATCTCGCGGTAGGTGTTCTGCGCGGGCAGCCACACCTCCAGGTCGTAGGTGCGAGCGGCGCCAAAGCCCATGTCGCCGGTGCACAGGGCCACCACGCGGTAAGGCAGCTCCAGCTTTTGCAGCACGGCTTCGGCGTGGCCCACCATCTCTTCCAGCGCGGCGTTGCTTTGCTCGGGCGTGGTGATCTGCACCATCTCGACCTTGTCGAACTGGTGCTGGCGGATCATGCCGCGCGTGTCACGGCCAGCGCTGCCCGCCTCCGAACGGAAGCACGGCGTGTGGCCCGTCAGCTTGATGGGCAACTGCTCCAGCGGCACGATGGTGTCGGCCACCGTGTTGGTCAGCGTGACCTCGCTGGTGGGGATGAGGTACCACTTGCTGTCGGCCACATCGCCATCGCCCGAGGTGACGTGGAAGAGGTCCTGCTCGAACTTGGGCAGCTGGCCGGTGCCCAGCAGCGCGGGCGCCTTCACCAGGTAAGGCGTGTAGCACTCGGTGTAGCCGTGGGCCTGGGTTTGCAGGTCCAGCATGAAGGACGCCAGCGCGCGGTGCAAACGGGCGATGGGGCCCTTCATGAAGGTGAAGCGCGCGCCCGAGAGCTTGGCGCCGGTTTCGAAATCCAGGCCGAGGGGGCCGCCCAGGTCCACGTGGTCTTTCGGCTCGAAGGCGTAGGTGCCTGGCGTGCCCCAGCGGCGCACTTCCACGTTGCCGGATTCGTCCGAGCCCACCGGCACATCGTCTTGCGGCAGGTTGGGCACCGACAGCAGCATCGCCGAAAGCTCGGTCTGGATGACGTCCAGGCGCTCGGCGCTGGCCTTGAGTTCGTCGGCGATGCCGGCCACCTGCGCCATCACGGCCTCGACTTCGGCAGCCGTGTCTTCGCCCTTGGCGGCGCGGCCCTTGAGCCCACCGATCTGCTTGGACAGGCTGTTGCGCTGCGATTGCAACTCTTCGGTGCGGGTCTGGATGGTCTTGCGCTCGCCTTCGAGCGCACGGAAGCGGGCCTCGTCCAGGAAGGGCTGGGGGCTCTTGCGCTTGTTCAGTCGAGCCAGGACGTTGTCGAGGTCTTTGCGCAGCAGGGCGATGTCGAGCATGGTGGGGCGTGGGGAATGGAGGATGGGGAACAGGCGATGCGTCGCAGGAGCGCGGTGGCATCAACCTTGGGAGCGTTCGGTGGGCAAAGGACGGTCGAGGCCGGTGCCACCCAGCCCCTTGGGCAGCGGGAAGCGCACGTGCTCTTCGACGCCCTGCAGGCGGCGCACGGACACGGCACCCAAAGCGCGCAAGCGCGCGATGACCTGCTGAACCAGCACATCGGGCGCGGAAGCACCGGCGGTCAGGCCCACGCGGGGCCGGCCATCGAACCAGGTTTCGATCAGATCCTCCGGGCAATCGACCATGTAGGCGGGCGTGCCCAGGCGCTCGGCCAGCTCGCGCAGGCGGTTGCTGTTGGAGCTGGTCGGGCTGCCCACCACGATGACCACGTCCACCTGCGGCGCCATGATCTTGACGGCGTCCTGGCGGTTCTGCGTGGCGTAGCAGATGTCCTGCTGCTTGGGCTCGCGCACCTGCGGGAAGCGCACCTTGATGGCGGCCAGGATGGCCGCAGCGTCGTCCACCGACAGCGTGGTCTGCGTGACCACGGCCAGCTTGGATGGGTCGCTCACCTGCACGCGGGCCACATCGGCCTCGTCCTCGACCAGGTAGATGCCATCGTGCAACTGACCCATGGTGCCCTCGACCTCGGGGTGGCCCTTGTGGCCGATCATCAGGAACTCGTAGCCTTCGCGCCGCAGCTTGGCCACCTCCACGTGCACCTTGGTGACCAGCGGACAGGTGGCGTCGAACACGCTGAAACCGCGCGCATCGGCCTCGCGGCGCACCTCCTGGCTGACGCCGTGGGCGCTGAAGATCAGCGTGGCACCAGGCGGCACATCGGCCAGGTCTTCGATGAAGACGGCGCCCTTGGCCTTGAGGTCATTGACGACGTAGGTGTTGTGCACGATTTCATGGCGCACGTAGATCGGCGCGCCGAACTGGGCCAGCGCCCGCTCGACGATCTCGATGGCGCGGTCCACACCTGCACAAAAGCCCCGCGGCTCGGCCAGCAGGACGTCGTCGACGCGGCGGGGGGTCACGGGGCTCACGTTCGGGCTCACGACGGTGCTCACAGCACACCAATCAGCTGCACCTCGAAGGTGACGGGCTGGCCTGCCAAGGGGTGATTGAAATCGAACTCGGCCCACTGGCCGGCCGCATCCACCTCGCGCACCACACCGGCGAAGCTGCCGCTGCCGTCCGGCGTGGGGAACTGCACCACGTCGCCCACGCGCCAGGTCTCGTCCATGTCGCCCAGCTCGCGCAGCAGCGTCATGGCAACGCGCTGCACCATTTCCGGGTTGCGCGGGCCAAAAGCTTCGCCGGGCTCCAGCTGCAAGGTGGTGCGCGTGCCTTCGCTGAGCCCGACCAGGCGCGCCTCGATGGCCGGCGACAGCTCGCCCGAGCCCAGCGACAGCGTGGCCGGCTTGTCGTTGAAGGTGTTGACCAGGTCTTCGCCGTCCGGGCCGGCCAGCCGGTAATGCAGCGTCAGGAAAGAGCCGAGGGCAACGGTGGGCGCAGAAGTGGTCATGGTGTCAACACACCCTTTGGAAGGATGTGCTTGCAGAGGCTGGAAAAGCACAATTTTAGGTTTGAGAACGACGTCGCGACGCCAACCCGCCATGAAAGACCTCCCAGCCGCCTTGCGCCCCCGCGAAAAGCTGCTCGCCATGGGCCCCGGCGCACTGGCCGACGCCGAATTGCTGGCCCTGTTGCTGCGCACCGGCCTGCAGGGCCAGGGCGTGCTGAAACTCGCCGAAAGCCTGCTCCAGGAGCTGGGCGGGCTCAGCGGTCTGCTGGGCGCAACGGCCACCCAGCTCAAAGGCATCAAGGGCCTGGGGCCCGCCAAGCGCGCAGAACTGATGGCCGTGATGGAGATGGCGCGGCGCGGCCTCTCGGGCAGCCTCAGCGCGCAACCCGTGTTCGGCTCACCCCAGCTGGTGAAAGATTACCTGCAGATGCGTCTGGGGCGCCTGCCGCACGAGGTCTTCGCCGTGCTCTTCCTCGATGCGCAGCAGCGCCTGATCGCTTGCGAGGAGCTGTTCCGGGGCACGCTGACGCAAACCAGTGTTTACCCACGCGAGGTGCTCAAGCGCGCGCTGGAGCTCAACGCGGCAGCCGTCATCCTCAGCCACAACCACCCGTCGGGCGTGCTGGAGCCCTCGCGTGCTGACGAGCTGCTCACACAAACGCTCAAGGCCAGCCTGCAAATGGTGGACATCCGCGTGCTCGACCACGTGGTGGTCAGCCACGGTGGCGCGCTGTCCTTCGCGGAGCGCGGCCTGGTCTGAAAAGCGGGGCCACAGAGTTGTTGTAGGCTTCGGCCCTGTGAGCCGCAACACCAAGCCCACCGCCAAGACCTCGCCCAACACCACGCTGCGCGACTTCGCCGACCTCAAGCGTGCCCTGGGCAAAGCCGCCAAGGAAGCGGCCGCGCGCGCTGAGCAAGAGCGCCTGGAGCGCGCCAAACGCGAAGCGGCGCAGCGCGCCCATGAGGTGGACGCTGCCCTCTTCCGCCGCACGGTGGGTCAGGTCCATGGTCTGCCGGCGTCCAACCGCGTTGTGCCACAGACGCCACGCCCGCGACCCGTGCCAGCCAGCCGCCAGGCCGATGAGCAAGCGGTGTTGAAATCTTCGCTCTCCGACGAGTTCGACGTCGAGAGCCTCCTCGACACCGACGACACCCTTTCCTGGCGTCGCCCCGAACTGGGCGTGGATGTGGTGCGCAAGCTGCGCCGGGGCGTGTGGGCCCTGCAAGGCGAGCTCGACATGCACGGCATGCGCACCGACGAGGCCCGCGAGCGCCTGGCCCAGTTCCTGCGCGAAGCCGCCCTCAAGGGTTGGCGGTGCGTGCGCGTGGTGCATGGCAAGGGCCTGGGCTCGCCCGGCAAGCAGCCGGTGCTGAAAGACAAGGCCAAACGCTGGCTGGTGCAAAGCGACCGGGTGTTGGCCTTCGTGCAGGCGCGGGCCGACGAGGGCGGCAACGGCGCGTTGGTGGTGCTGCTGCAATCGAGCAGCGGCAGCAACGCTGCCTGACACGCGACACTGGGGCGCCCGGCGCGGCGTCAGACGCCCTGGTTGCGCATCCAGTCCGCGGTCTGGAAGAACGAGGTCTCCAGGCGCGCCGCGAGTTCCGGGTCCACCGAGAGTTCGCGCATGGCCTGGGCCATGCAGGCCAGCCACTGGTCGCGCTCCCGGATGCCGATGCGGAAAGGCATGTGCCTGGCACGCAGCCGCGGGTGGCCGAAGCGCTCGATGTACAGGTTGGGGCCGCCGAGCCAGCCGCTGAGGAACCAAAACAGCTTGTCCCGCGCGTCGGTCAGGCTGTCCCCGTGGACCTCGCGCAGGGCCGCGTAGGCAGGCTCCAGGTCCATCAGGTCGTAGAACCGGTCGACCAGGGCACGCACGCGCGCCTCGCCGCCCAACCACTCGTAGGCGGTTGTGGCGGTGCCAGGGCCTGTGCTCGTGGGCTCAGACACCGTCAGCCGCGGGCATGGAGGCGCGTGGCCACTTGCACCACACCTTGCGCGGCGGCACTGCCCGGGTGAAGCTCCAGGAGCAATTGGCGCTTCTGCACGGCATCGCGCACGCTCGGGTCCAACGGGATGTCACCCAGGAAATACAGCTTAGGGAAGTTGCCGTTGGAGCCCTGCACAAAGCGCTCGACCACCTGCTGCAACTGGTTGCAGATGGTGCGGCCATCGCCCGGCCGGGTGACCTGGTTGACCACCATGTGCAGCTGCTCGCGCGATTGCTGCGACGCCAGCACCTTGATCGTGGCGTACGCGTCCGTCATCGACGTGGGCTCGGGTGTCGCCACCACGATGACCTCGTGCGCCATCGACACCGCATACAGCACGACGTCGGAAATGCCCGCACCGGTGTCGATGAGGATGACATCGAAGCGCGGCTTGACCGCCTCGAAGATGTTGCTGAGCTGGTCTCGCACTTCCGGCGTCAAGCGGGAGTATTCCACCAGACCGGAGCCGGCCAGCAGCACCGAGAAGCCACCCGGTGCAGGCAGGATGGCCTCCTCGAGTTCGGCCTTGCCGGTGAACACGTCGTGCAGCGTGATCTTGGGGTACAGGTTCAGCACCACGTCCAGATTGGCGAGGCCCAAGTCGGCGTCCAGCACCAGCACCTTCAGGCCCTGGCGCGTCAAGGCCGCGGCGAGGTTGGCGCTGAAGAAGGTTTTGCCCACACCACCTTTGCCACTGGTGATGGCCACCGTGCGGGCGAGTCGGGTCGTGGCAGTGGGAGCTTGGGGGGCGGGGGTGGTCATGGACTCCATCATTCCGTGGTTTTCGGCATGGGGTCCCCACTACCTGAGGGTTCAGTGAGGTCGGATTGCGTGAGTCCTGCAAACAAGAGGCCTTTTTCCTCGGCGCTCACCACCGTCAGCGGCGGCATGTCCAGGCAGGTGCGGTTGCGGCCCTCGGCCTTGGCGCGGTAGAGCTGCTGGTCGGCGCGCTCCGACCACAGCGCCGCCGAGGAACGCACCCACGGCGGCGCGAAGGCCCCACCGATGCTGACCGTCACTGTCAGCGGCTGGCCACCCACGATGACCGCTGTCCGGGCCGCGACCTTCTGGCGGATGCGCTCGGAGACCGCCTGCCCGAAGGCGGGTGGGCAATTGGGCAAGATGATGGCGAACTCTTCGCCGCCCACACGGGCGACCAAATCCATGGGCCGCACACAGTCCTGCAGGCACTCGGCCACCGAGCGGATCACCACATCACCCGCGGCATGGCCGTGGGTGTCGTTGACCTTCTTGAAGTGGTCGATGTCGGCCAGCAGCAGGAGCGCCGGCTCACCGATGCGGGCCACGCGATCGACCTCGCGGGCGATGGCGGCTTCGAACTGCCGGCGGTTGTTCAAGCCCGTCAGTGCATCCCGGCTGGACAAATCGCACAGGCCATCGACCACCGCCTGCAACCATGCGTCGGAGCCGGGTACCACGCCCTCGGGGAAGGCCCAGCCGGCTTGCGTCAGCAAGCTCATGGCGTTGTCGAGCCGCAGGCCATGGCGGGCGCCGGAAAGCGCAAGCGCGTCGCCGCGGTCGGCATCCGCGCGGGCCAGGGTGCCATCGGGGGCGCGATCGGCAGGTGGCAATGACGCGAAGTCGATCAAGGCGATGATGGGCTCCACTGGGGTGAACTTCGACAGATTCAGTTTAACAGCGCACCGGGCCCGCATCTGTGGAATAAGCCCGTGAATGCGAGCGATCTCGATGACTAGGCGCTCGATCGCGACAGGCAAGCTGCCTGAGGTGAACCAACCGCTCAAGGTCCGCACGCCAGCTTCCGATATCCACTGACGAACGTCTCTCCACCCGCCGCCGCTCTGGCCCCACCCGATGAACCCAGTCAACGACGCCTTGAACCTCACGGTTGACCGTGAGTTCACCTTCCATGCGCGCGACTTCGCCCGGGTGCGCACTCTCATCTACGAGCGCGCCGGCATCAGCCTGCACGAGGGCAAGCAGGCGATGGTGTACAGCCGCCTCTCACGCCGATTGCGCGAAACGGGACACCAGTCTTTCGAGAGCTACCTGCAGTGGCTCGAAAGCAGCGGCACGCACCAAAACCAGCAGGAATGGCAAGAGTTCATCAACTGCCTGACCACCAACCTGACCTCCTTCTTCCGCGAGGAGCACCACTTCCACACCCTGGCCGAGTGGCTCAAGGCGCGCGGCAGCAAGCCCACGCGCATATGGTGCTGCGCCGCCTCGACCGGTGAGGAGCCCTACTCCCTGGCCATCACCGTGGCCGAGAACCTCGGCCTGCATGCACCGGTCAAGATTTTGTGCAGCGACATCGACACCCAGGTGCTGACCACCGCCTCGCGTGGCGTGTACGACGCGAATGCCCGGGGCTTGTCGCCGCAGCGGCTGCGCAGCTTCTTCCTCAAGGGCAAGGGCGCCAACGAGGGCAGCATCCGCGTCAAGCCGGAGCTGGCGCGCTTCGTCGAGTTCAAGCCCTTCAACCTGATGCAGACCAACTGGCAGCTCGGCGAGGCCTTCGACATCGTCTTCTGCCGCAACGTGATGATCTATTTCGACGCCCCCACGCAGCGCAAGGTGCTGGAGCGCATCCATGGCGTCATGAAGCCCGGCGGCAAGCTGTTCGTGGGCCACTCCGAGAACTTCACCGAATCGCGCGACCTTTTCCTCCTCCAGGGCAAGACGGTCTATGACCGCGTTTGAACCAGGCAGCCAGCAAGGACCCAAGATGATCAGCACCACACCGATGGGAACGCCCCGCGCAGCCACGCCACCGCCTGGATCGCCGCCGCCGATGGGGCTGCAGGCCAACCGCACCGACAGGCTGATGCGCCTGAAAGCCCGCGTGGCCAAACCTGGCGAGGCCTCGTTTTTCTTCTATGACGCGCACTTCAAGTCCGAGGCGGTCAAGATCCTGCCGGGCGAGTACTTCTGTTATGACGAGGACCTGCTGATCATGACGACGCTGGGGTCCTGCATTGCCGTGTGCCTGTGGGACCGCCAAGCCAAGGTCGGTGGCATGAACCACTTCATGCTGCCCGACAACGGCGGTGGTGCCAGCGACTCGGGCCGCTACGGCTCCTACGCCATGGAGTTGCTCATCAACGAAATGATGAAGATGGGCGCGTCCCGCATGACCATGGAGGCCAAGGTGTTCGGCGGTGGCGCCGTCATCAGCGGCATGAACTCCATCAACGTGGGCGAACGCAACACCACCTTCGTGATGGACTACCTCAAGACCGAGCGCATCCCGGTGGTCTCCAAGGATGTGCTTGACATCTACCCACGCAAGGTCTGTTTCCTGCCGCACAGTGGCAAAGCCATGGTCAAGCGACTGGCCCCCACCAACCCGGATGCGATCGTCCAGCAGGACCGCGCGGCCGCCCAGAAGGTGGTGCCGGTGGCGTCCAGCGGTGGCTCGATCGACCTGTTCTGACCCGGAGGCGACAACATGAGCAAGATCACAGTGGTGGTGGTGGACGATTCCGCCCTGGTGCGCAGCATGCTCACCGAGATCATCAACCGGCAGCCCGACATGACCTGCATCGGCGCCGCGGCCGACCCCTTCGTGGCGCGCGAGATGATCCGCAACCTCAACCCGGATGTCATCACGCTGGACGTGGAGATGCCGCGCATGGACGGCATCGATTTCCTCTCCAAGCTGATGCGCCTTCGGCCCATGCCGGTGGTGATGGTGTCGACGCTGACCGAGCGCGGCGCCGAGGTCACGCTCAAGGCCCTGGAGCTGGGCGCGGTGGACTTCGTGGCCAAGCCGAAAATCGGTGTGGCCGACGGCCTGCGCCAACTCGCCGATGACATCACCGACAAGATCCGCATCGCGTCGAAGGCGCGCATCAACCGGCTGCACTTGCCGGCGGCCGCGTCCCCCTCGCCGGCGGCGTCCGGCGGCACGGCCTCGGCCCACGCGGTGCGAGCCAGCGGCGTGACCGCGGGTGCTGTGACGGGCAACGCCGGGGCGGCCAAACCTGCGACGGCATCGCCCAGCCTGGGGCGCCTGTCCACCGAAAAAATCATCTTCATCGGAGCCTCGACAGGCGGCACCGAGGCCACCAAAGAGGTGCTCGCCGCCCTGCCTGCGGACGCACCGGCCGTGGTCATCACCCAGCACATGCCACCAGGTTTCACACGCAATTACGCGGCACGCCTGGACAGCCTGTGCAGGATCAGCGTCAAGGAAGCCTCGGACGGCGAACGCATCCTGCCCGGCCACGCCTACATCGCGCCGGGTGGCCTGCACCTGAGCGTGGAGCGCTCTGGCGCGAACTACATTGCGCGCGTGCAGGATGGTGACCCGGTCAATCGCCACAAGCCCAGCGTGGAGGTGCTGTTCAAGTCGGCCGCCCGCGTGGTGGGGCCCAACGCGATCGGCATCATGCTCACGGGCATGGGCGCCGACGGTGCCAAGGCCATGCGCGAGATGAAGGACGCCGGCGCCTACTGCGTGGCGCAAAACGAAGCCACCTGCGTGGTGTTCGGCATGCCGCGCGAGGCCATTGCCGCAGGTGCGGTGCAGGAAGTGCTGCCGCTCACGCAGATCGCGCAGCATGTGCTCGACCACTTGCGCGCCACGGTGGGCCAGGCGCTCAGCCGGGTGTGACAGTGGGTGTGATGGCCACGGCGCAGCGCCAGCCCAGACCGTTCGGGCCGGGCGGGGGCTGATCAAGGCCGGCCCACGAAGACCATGAAGGTGGCGCCCACACCGGGGCTGTGCACCACGGCGCCGTACACGGGGCCGATGGCCGTGTCAGCCCCCAGGTAGAGGCTGGTGCCGGTGCGTTTGCGCGCGCTGGCAAACGCCTGGCGTTCCTCCCAGGCCTGGCCGCCTTCCCAGCTCACACCGAAAAACGTGCCGCGCGTCAGCGGCGCCGGCAGCAAGCGAACTTGGTAGCGCAAACGCAGCAAGGCCACTTGCTGGCCGCTCACCTGGAAGGGCGCGAAGCCGGAGAGTTGCTGGAAGCCCCCCAGGCCGTAGCGCGGGATCTGTGAGGCCACGCCGTCGGACAGGTCCAGCCGAGTGAAGGCGCTGACGGTGTGCAGCCCCCACGAGCTGACGGCCTGGGCCTGCAGGTTGAAGCGGCGGATGGGGCCGTCGGCGAAGCCATCGCGGCTCAGGCGCCGACCTTGCATCCAATGCGTTTCGACGCGCCAACCCTTGCTGGGGAAGAATGCGTGGTCGAGCTGGTCGAACACGGCGCGCAGGCGCCAGCCACGTTCGTGCCAGCGCTCGGAGCGCAGGCCACCGTCGAGGCCTTGCGCGCTTTTAGCGAGGCTGTAGCTGCTGCTGACCAAGGTCGGATCGTCTCGCCAAAGCTCGTCTTGCAGGCCCAGGCGGATCTCACCCAACTCTCGCCAGTTCACGCCCACGTCGGCATGGGCGGCCACGGTGTGGCGGTCCACCTCGGCGTCGGCGCGGGCTTCGGGCACGGCGTGGTAGTCCAGGGTGCGGCGCTGCACCGAACCGGTGGCGGCCACGAAGCCTTCAAGCCCGTCGGGGAGGCGAAAGTTCATCGGGCGGTACAGCTCTGACACCAGGGCCGGCGAGGTGCCCAAACGCACGAAGTTGCGCCACTCGGCGCCAGAGGCGTCCAGCCAGTGGCGGTTGTGCGCGAGCTTGAGGTTGAAGGCGCTGCGGCCGCGGTTGTCGGCGCTGAAGTCCAGGCCCATCTGCAGGTAGTTCGGCCCCCAGGGCTTGTCTTCGAGGTCGAACACCAGGCCCTGCTCGCCATTGACCATGCGCACCAGGCGGTAGTCGGTGCGCAGGTAATCGCCCGAGGCGGCCAACATCGTCAGGTCGCGCTCGGCATTCGCCACGCTGAAGGGCTGGCCGGGTTGGCTGGCGAGCAGGTCGGGGCGGGTTTCGGGGTGGGTGATCTCGGTGCCGGCAAAGCGCACGAAGTCCAGCACCGGCTTGGGCTGCACGCGCAGCTTGCGGCGCGCTTGCCACGCAGCGTAGGCCTCGGGGCTGAGCTTGAGGTCCTGCATGCGCAGCACCATGGCCTCTGCCTGCAATTCCCCCAAGCGCATGAAATCGATGGCGCGGTCGAAGTCAGCGGCGGTCAGGCCATCGAGCTGCGGCGCGATCAACACGTCCTGCGGCCCCAGCAGGCGCAGGCTCTGCTGCACGTTCTGCTCGGTGAGGATGTTGATCATCTGCGCCGTGACGCCGGTGATGGAGCCCAGCGTGTCGCGCCTCGACAAGGGCGTGCCGATGTTGACGGCAATCACGCGCTCGGCCCCCATGCTGCGGGCCACGTCCACCGGCAGGTTGTTGACCAGGCCACCGTCGCCCAGGATGCGCCCGTCGACCTCCAGCGGCGCGAACACGCCGGGCACCGACATGCTGCTGCGCAGCGCCGTGGCCAGATCGCCCTGACTCATGACCAAGGCCTGACCAGATTCCATGTCGGTGGCCACGGCACGGAAAGGCGTGGGCAGTTGGTCGAAGTGCTTGACCTGTCCGGCTGCGAGCGTCAGGCGGCGCAGGTGCGACTCGAGCAGGCGGCTGGACACCGCGCCCAGCGGCGCCTTGATGCCATCGCTGCCCACACCCACCTCCAGCACCGGCGAGACCTCGAAATCCTGCTCCTTGCGGCGTTGCGACAGGTCCTGGCGGTCCACCCGCACAGCGAACACGCCGATCCAGTCGAGCCGCGCCACCTCCCGCTCGATGTCGGCCGCGTCCAGCCCGCTGGCATACAGCCCACCGATGATGGCGCCCATGGACGTGCCCGCGATGGCGTCCACCGGAATGCGCTCGCGCTCCAGCACCTTGAGCACCCCCACGTGCGCCAGGCCCCGCGCGCCCCCGCCCGAGAGCACCAGGCCAACGCGCGGTCGGCCGTCGGGCGGGGCGACCTGCTGCGGGGTGTCGGCCCGAGCCAGCGCGACACCGCCCGCAAAGAGCACACCGGCGAGCAGGCATCGAGACCAGGCGCGGCGCAGCCCGTTGGAGGAAGACAGGGGACGTGGCATGGCAAAGATTGTGCCGCGTCAAAGCGGCGTGGCTTGCCCGGAAGCAGGGACTGGCCCTTTTGATGTGCATCAGCCCCGATCCGGCCGATTGGGCGTCAGATGGCGATGTGACCCGACCAACCTGCAACAGGAGACCGACATGCAAGCCTGGATCGACTTCTTCACCACCGACTATGGCGTCCTGAGTGGCGTGAGCATCGCGGCCATGCTGGCGGGCCTCGGCTACTTCGTCTGGTACGTGCTCAAGCACGTCAAGGAAGACACCGAGCGCCATGACCGGCTGCTGCGCGAAGCCGGCAAGCTCTGAGCGCGGGGCGCTGTGCGCCCTCGGAGGAACACCCAGCCCAACCGTCTTCCTGTTGTGATTCAATGTGTGCTTTGTTTTTTCAACCGCACACAACCTTTGGGAGACGGGTTCATGAAGGCATTTTTGACTGGCGCTGCATTGGCCACCCTGGCACTGGGCGCGTCGGCGCAGGTTTACGTCGGTGGCAACCTCGGCTGGGGGAAGATTTCCCGCTCGTGCGAGGACGGCCTCTCGTGCAAGGACAACCACGTCGGCTACCGCGCGCACATCGGCTACAACGACACCGCCGCGATCGCAGGTGAGCTGGGTTACCTGAACTTTGGCTCGGTGAAGTTCGATGATGGCGAGGGCCTGCGCGGCAAGGTCAAGGCCCATGCCATGACGCTTGGCTTGGCTTTCCGCAAAGAGTTTGAGCCCGGGCTGAAGGGTGTTTTGCGGGTGGGCGCCGCCAGGGTCACGGGCAAGGTCAGCGCCAACAACGGCTTCTCGTCAGACAACAGCACGGTCCAGCCGCACCTGGGTCTGGGCGTGGAATACACCATCATGCCCAATGTGCAGGCCACCGGCGCGCTCGATGCCACACGCGGCAGCATCCGTGATGGCGACACGGGCAGCTTGTTCCTGTTGTCCGCCGGCGTGCAATACCAGTTCTGAGCGCCGTGGCCGCTCATTGCGGCTGTGGAATGAAAAAAGCCCCAGCCAACAGGCCGGGGCTTTTTGCTGAGAGACGGGCCGTCGAGGCCCATCACACGAGCTCGGCAGAGGCCATCACATGCCCATGCCCATGCCGCCCATGCCACCCATGTCGTGGCCACCGGCAGCCGGGGCGTCTTCCTTGGGAGCTTCAGCGACCATGCACTCGGTGGTCAGCATCAGCGAAGCCACGGAAGCGGCGTTCTGCAGGGCGGTGCGGGTGACCTTCGTGGGGTCCAGGATGCCCATCTCGATCATGTCGCCGTAGGTGTCGTTGGCGGCGTTGAAGCCGAAGTTGCCCGAACCTTCCAGCACCTTGTTGATCACCACCGACGGTTCGCCACCGGCGTTGGCCACGATCTCGCGCAGAGGCGCTTCGATGGCCTTCAGGATCAGCTTGATGCCGGCGTCCTGGTCAGCGTTGTCACCCTTGATGGTGCCAGCGGTCTGACGGGCGCGCAGCAGGGCCACGCCACCACCGGCCACGATGCCTTCTTCCACTGCAGCGCGGGTGGCGTGCAGGGCGTCTTCGACACGTGCCTTCTTTTCCTTCATCTCGACTTCGGTGGCAGCACCGACCTTGATGACGGCGACACCGCCGGCCAGCTTGGCCACGCGCTCTTGCAGCTTCTCGCGGTCGTAGTCGCTGGTGGCTTCCTCGATCTGGATGCGGATCTGCTTGACGCGGGCTTCGATGACGTCAGCGGTGCCGGCGCCGTCGATGATGGTGGTGTTTTCCTTGCCCACTTCCACGCGCTTGGCTTGGCCCAGATCGGCCAGGGTGACCTTGTCCAGCGACAGGCCGACTTCCTCGGCGATGACCTTGCCACCGGTCAGGATGGCGATGTCTTCCAGCATGGCCTTGCGGCGGTCGCCGAAGCCAGGGGCCTTCACAGCCACGACCTTCAGGATGCCGCGGATGGTGTTGACCACCAGGGTGGCCAGGGCTTCACCGTCGACTTCTTCGGCGATGATCAGCAGCGGACGGCCAGCCTTGGCGACTTGCTCCAGCGTGGGCAGCAGGTCACGGATGTTCGAGATCTTCTTGTCGAACAGCAGGACGAACGGGTTGTCCAGCAGCGCGGCTTGCTTCTCAGGGTTGTTGATGAAGTAGGGCGACAGGTAGCCGCGGTCGAACTGCATGCCTTCGACGACGTCCAGCTCGTTGTTCAGCGACTTGCCGTCTTCGACGGTGATCACGCCTTCCTTGCCGACCTTGTCCATGGCGTTGGCGATGATTTCGCCGACGTCGGAGTCAGAGTTGGCGGAAATGGTGCCGACCTGGGCGATTTCCTTGGAGGTGGTGGTGGCCTTGGAAGCCTTCTTCAGCTCGGCAACCAGGGCCTGCACAGCCTTGTCGATGCCGCGCTTGAGGTCCATCGGGTTCATGCCGGCGGCCACGTACTTCATGCCTTCGCGCACGATGGCCTGGGCCAGCACGGTGGCGGTGGTGGTGCCGTCACCGGCGTTGTCAGAGGTCTTGGAAGCGACTTCCTTGACCATCTGGGCGCCCATGTTCTGCAGCTTGTCCTTCAGCTCGATTTCCTTGGCCACGGACACGCCGTCCTTGGTCACGGTGGGGGCGCCGAAAGAGCGCTCGAGCACCACGTTGCGGCCCTTGGGGCCCAGGGTGGTCTTGACGGCGTTTGCCAGGATGTTCACGCCTTCAACCATGCGGTGACGGGCATCTGCGCCGAACACAACGTCTTTTGCTGCCATGTGGATTCTCCGAATTCAGTGATGTGGGATGTTTGCGGTGGTGACCAATTACTTGGCGACGACGGCGAACAGGTCTTCTTCGCGCATGACCAGCAGCTCCTCGCCATCGACCTTCACGGACTGGCCAGAGTACTTGCCGAACAGGACGCGGTCGCCCACGGCGACGTTCAGGGCCACGAAGTCGCCCTTGTCGTTGCGCTTGCCGGGACCGACGGCGAGCACTTCGCCTTGGTCAGGCTTCTCAGCGGCGGCGTCAGGGATGACGATGCCCGAAGCGGTCTTGGTTTCTTGTTCCAGGCGCTTGACGATCACGCGATCGTGCAGAGGACGCAGTTTCATGGGTGCTCCAATCTAGAGAGACAACGGTTGAACGATGTTTCCGGGTGAGTGATCACTCACATCGGAGTCGGGAAGGTGGCGCAAGGGGGCGGCTTCACCAGCCACCCCGAGGTGCGGCCAGCCGTTGCTGGCACTCACCTCATGCGAGTGCTAATGATTATAGGGACGGCTCCGAAAGTTTCAAGGGGCGGCCGTGACCGGCACTCACGGTGCCCGCAAAGCCGCTTGGATGCGCGCCTCGGTGCGCTCATAGCCGCCTTCGCCCACATGGTGGAAAACGATGCGCCCTTGTTTGTCGATGAGGTAGAGCGCCGGCCAGAAGGCATTGCCCCAGGCCTCCCAGGTGCGGAAGTCGTTGTCCAGGGCAACGGGATAGCCCAAACCGTGGCGCCGGATGGCCGCCTGGACGTTGGCGACCTCGCGCTCGGAGGGGAACTCGGGCGTGTGCACACCGATGACGACCAGCCCGTGGTCCTTGTAGCGCTGGTGCCAGGCCTGGACATGGGCCAGGGTGTTGATGCAGTTGCTGCAGCCGTGCGTCCAGAAATCCACCAGCACGACCTTGCCGCGCAGGGCTGGCAGGCTCAGCGGCGGTGAGTTGAACCAGGGGCCCAGGCCGACCAGGGGCGGCGCGGCACGGGGCTGGGCAGCATCCGCCGCATGGCTGCGCCCGGCCACGCCCTGCCAGAGCGCCAGGGTGAGCAGGCCGGCCACCACCGGCCACAGGCGGGGGCGTCGTGGCGGTCGCCGCGCTGCGGGTGTCTCCGGGGCCTTCATGGCGCCTCCGGGGAGCGAACTTGGCCGGCCCATGACTCGCCGACGCGCTGCCATCGCTGTGTCTGGCCGAACAGGGGTGTGAACACGTAGGGCCGCACAACCAGGGTCGTGGCGTTGCCATCGGACGTGTCCAGGTGCACGCGGCAGCGGTAGGTTCGGCCGTTCTCGCGGTTGTAGATGTCCCCGACCCAGCGGGCATCGCCGGCTTGGGTCTCGTCGCCCTCGGCTGGGACCAGGTCGCGCAGGATCTGCATGCCGACGGCGGGGCGGGCGTCCACCGGCTGCATCTCGCCGTGGCGCGCCATGGAGCGGTTGCCCAGCACACGCGTGACGGTGCCGCACAGGGCCGCGCCGCAAGGCGCGATGTCGACCTCCAGGTTGCCGCTGGCCGTGATCCAGCGCCCGAGGATGGCGGGCTGGGCTGTCGCCCCGGCACGGGGCGCGTCAGCGGCACCGGTCAGCTGCAGTTCGGGGAACGGCGGCAGGAACAATTCAGGGGCTGTGGCCTGCGCAGCGGAACCCGCGACAAGGCCGGTCAGGAGCACCACATGGGCGATGGCACGGCGCGCGCTGCCAGGGTTGCGGGTGTGGGCGCGGGGGCGCCCGTGCGTGGCCTCGGAGGGCCCGGTGTGGCGTGAGGCAAGGTGGGCAAAGGGTGAAGCTGACATGGCGGTCTCCGGTGACGGGGTTGCGTGGATCGGTGATGCCACTGTTGCCAAAGTCCGGCGTGTGCGTGTGTCGCAGCCCGAGGACCGTGTGTCCGAACCGCCGCCCACCCCGGCCCAGACAAAGAGCGATACACATGCGCCCGCACTGCGGGCCGGCTGCAGGCAAAAGTCCCGCCCGCATCGGCTATGGTTTCGCCCATGGACAGCCCCGATCACATCCTTGTGGTGGACGACGACCGGCAGTTGCTCGACTTGGTCGCGCGCTACCTGGCCGACTGCGGCTTGCGCGTGAGTCAGGCGCGCGATGCGGCGCAGGCCCGCGCGGTGCTCGCCGGCCACCGCATCGACCTGGTCGTGCTGGACCTGATGCTGCCCGGCGAGGACGGCCTGAGCCTGTGCCGTTGGCTGCGCAGCAAGGCCGATGTGCACATTCCCATCCTCATGTTGACGGCGCTGGCCGACGAGACCGACCGTGTGGTGGGCCTCGAAATGGGTGCCGACGACTACCTCGCCAAGCCCTTCGCCACACGCGAGTTGCTGGCGCGCATCCGCGCCGTGCTGCGCCGCACCCGCATGCTGCCGCCCAATCTGCAACCGGTGCACCAGGCCCGTGCCCTGCGTTTCGGCGACTGGACGCTGGACACCACCGCGCGCCACCTGCTCGACGCGCAAGGCACGCTGGTGTCGTTGACGGGCGGCGAGTTCCGCCTGCTGCGCGTGCTGCTCGACCACCCCCAGAGGGTGTTGCACCGCGACCAGTTGCTCAACCTAACCCAGGGCCGCGACACCGAGGCCTTCGACCGCTCCATCGACCTGCTCATCAGCCGATTGCGCCAGCGCCTGCGTGACGACTCCCGCGAGCCGCGCTACATCAAGACCGTGCGCAACGAAGGCTATGTGTTCTGCGCCGAGGTGGTGCCGGCATGACGCTGTGGCCACGCGCCCTCACACCGCGCACGCTGCTGGGCCGCGTCCTGCTGGTGGTGTGTGGTGGCCTGGCCCTGGCCCATGTGCTGACGCTGCTGATCTTGCTGCGCGAGCGCGGTGAGCAAGGCATGGCCATGATGCAGGCCTACGTGGGGCGGGACGTGGCGGCCTCCGTCGCGGTGCTGGACCACCTGCCCCCCGCCGAGCGCGTCGCCTGGCTGCCCCGCCTCGGTCGCGCAAACTACCGTTACCTTCTGAGCGATGACACCCCCCCTGCGGAGCCGGCCAATCCGCACGCCGACGAACCCGAGCCGCGGCATCCGCTGGCCGAGCCTGTGCGCCAGGCCGTGGCCGCCGAACTGGGGCCGCAGCGGGTGGGCGCGGTGAGGGAGGGGCGAGGCATCGATGCTTCTGGCGCCAGCGTCGCGCGCCTCACCCTGCCCCTGCAGTTGCAAGACGGCCACACCGTCCTGCTGCAACTCACACCGCCCCGGCCCATGGTGTCGGCGACCACCGTGGGCCTGTTGCTCGCTCAGATGCTGGCCCTCATCGCTGCGGCGTGGGGCGTGGTGCGCGTGGCGGTGCGGCCGCTTCAGCACTTGGCGCGAACGGCCGAGGGCATCCAGCCGGCCGGACATGGGCCAGTGGCTGGCAGTGCCGCCCAGGCGGTGGCTGACGCTCTGCCCTCCGAGGTGGCGCAAGCCACGCGCGCCTTGCAGGCATTGCAGACCCGCGTGCAGACCCATGTCCAGGAACGCACACAGTTGCTGGCCGCCATCTCGCACGACCTCCAAACCCCGCTGACCCGCATGCGCCTGCGCCTGGAACGGCTGCCAGATGGCGACCTGCGCCAGCGCCTCATGGCCGACCTCGACGGCATGAGCGCCTTGGTCAACGAGGGCCTGGCCTACGCCCGCAGCACACACGCCCACCACGAGCCGCCTTGCGCCGTCGACCTCCATGCGTTGCTGGACGCACTGGTGTGCGACGCGCAGGATGCCGGCCACGATGTCCATTTGTGCACCGACACGCCCCCACTGCCGACGCTCCACACGCGCGTGCAGGCGCTGCGCCGCGTCGTGGGCAACCTGCTCGACAACGCGGTGAAATTTGGCGAGGGGCGACCTGTGCGCGTGCACGCTGGCTGGCTGGACGCCCCCACCGCAGCCGGCGCGCGACGACTTCACATCAGCGTCGATGACAGCGGCCCTGGCATTGCAGCCTCGGAGCTGGCCACCGTGATGCAGCCCTTCCGGCGCCTGGAAACATCGCGCAACCGCGATACCGGCGGCACCGGGCTGGGTCTGGCCATCGCACATCAGCTCAGCCTGGCACTGGGCGGCGAGTTGTCGCTGAGCCCTCGCCCCGAAGGCGGCCTGCGCGCACGCTTGACCTTGTCCACCGGCGCAGAGTCATCGCTCTCTGGACCACCGCTCGCCTGGCCCCACGTCAAGCAGACCTGACCCAGCGGACCTGACAAGCCAAGCCACTCTAAAATCCGCGATTGCCCTTGCTTGACCAGCCCCCTTGCCCACCACCCCAGCCTCGGCCCCCCTGTTGCGCCTGCACGACCTTGGCCGCGCCTGGGCGGGCCGCCCCGTGCTTCAGCACATCGACCTCAGCCTGCACGCGGGTGAGCGCGTGGCGCTCATCGGGCCGAGTGGCGGCGGCAAATCGACTCTGATCAAGCTGATGGCAGGCGCCCTGCGCCCCAGCACCGGCCGCATCGCCGTGGCCGGTCGCGACATGGCCGACTTCAGCTGGCGGGAACTGCAGGCCTACCGCGCGCGCTGCCGCGTGGTCGAGCAGCACAGCCTCCTGGTGGCGCAGTCCACGGTGCACCGCAACGTGGTCTCGGGCCTGCTGTCGGGCTGGTCGTGGCCGCGCGTGTTGCTGGCTGCGCTGTGGCCGGTGGCCCGCGAGCGCGTGCGCCGCGTGCTGCAGCCCCTGGGTCTGGCAGAGCTTCAGTGGGCCCTGGCCGGTGAGCTCAGTGGTGGGCAGATGCAGCGCGTGGCCATTGCGCGGGCGCTCATCAGCGAGCCCGACATCCTCCTGGCCGATGAGCCCACCGCCTCACTCGACCCGCACACCGCGCGCACCGTCACGCAGCTCATCACAGACGCCGCCCGAAGCCGTCAGATGACGCTGGTGTTCTGCACGCACTGGTTCGACATCGTGCGGCGCGACTGCACCCGCGTCATCGGCCTGCGCGAGGGGCGTGTGCTGTTCGACCTGCCGCCCGCCGAGGTCACGCTCGCGCAACTGGAGCAGCTCTATGCCGGCAGCAACGAGCGCCTCTGAGGCACACCGCGCGGCCCTGCCCCATCGGTCACGGCCAGCGGCGCTCTGGCCGCGCTGGCTGCTGTACTTGGGGGTGTTGCTGTCGGTCGAGGCGTGTCTGCGCTGGAGTGGTGCCGACCTGGGCAAGCTGTTCGATGCGTCCGGCCTGGCCAATGCGGGCGACATCCTGAGCGGGCTGCACCACCCGGATCTGTCGGCAGATTTTCTGGAGCGCGTGCTGGCCTTGTCTGTCGAAAGCCTGCTGATTGGCGTGCTGGGCACGGTGCTGGCGGTGGTGATTGGCTTCGGGCTGACCTGGCTGGCCACCGCCGTGCCGGACCTGCCCGACCCGCCGCGGCGTCCACCCGCAGCGGCGCGTCTGGCCAGGAGCGGGCTGCGCTGGGCAGCGCGCTTTGCGCTCGGCCTGCTGCGCGCCATCCCTGAAATCGTCTGGGCCTACATTTTCGTGCGGCTGCTGGGCCTGGGGCCGGGTGCGGCGGTGTTGGCCATCGCGCTGACGTCGGGCGGCGGCATCGGCAAGGTGTGGGCCGAACTGGCCGAGGCAGTCGAGCCGCGCAGCGTGCAGGCCTTGCGCGCCACCGGGGCCTCGCGCTGGGCGGTGCTCGCCTTCGCCGTGCTGCCTCAGGTGCGCCGCCCATGGACGGCCTACGCGCTGTTTCGCCTCGAATGCAACATCCGCAACGGCACCATCCTGGGCGTGGTGGGCGCTGGCGGCCTGGGCAGCGAGATCGCGCTGAGCATCCGGTACTTCCAATACGACAAGCTCGCCACAACCTTGCTGGCCGTGCTGGCTTTCGTCGTGGTGCTCGAACTCGTCAGCCTGCAACTGCGGCAGCGCCCACTGCGCTGGACGCTCGCCCTGGCCGCGCTGGGCGCAGTGTGGGCCCTGCTGCGGCTCGACATCCCGTGGGCCGACCTGTGGCAGGCGCAGGGGGTGTCTCTGCTGGACACCACCGACCTGCGCCCTGACCTGCCTTTCATCACCACCGTGCTGGGCCAAACCACGGACACGCTGACGATGGCCTGGGCCGCCACCGTGCTGTCGGCTGCCCTGGCCTTCGTGCTGGCCCCGCTCACCGTCACGCCCCTGCTGACGGCCAGCTACCTCCATGATCCGCAGCGTCGTCCGCTGCCGTCCAGGTTGCTGCGCCAGTCGGCCAAGTGGGCCAGCCGCGCTGTACTGCAACTCACGCGGGCCATGCCGGAGCTGACGCTGGCCCTGGTCTTCGTGGTCTGGGTGGGCGGCGGGCCGCTGGCGGGCATCCTCGCCATCGCCGTGCACAACCTCGGCGTGCTCGGGCGGCTGTACTGCGATGTGCTGGAGGAGGTCGAACCTGGCCAACCCGCGGCCATGCAAGCGCAAGGCGCCAGTGCCCTGGGCACCTTCCTGTTCGGTGTGCTGCCGCAGGTTCAGGCAAGGCTGGCCGCCTTCACGCTCTACCGCTTCGAGTGCAATGTGCGCGCCACCGTGATGGTCGGCTTCGTCGGGGCCGGCGGGATTGGCGACGCGCTCAACACCGCCATCAGCCTGTTCCACACGCGCGACCTGTCATGGTTGCTGCTCACCATGGTCACCGTCGTCGCCCTGGTCGATGCCGTCGGCGACCACCTGCGGGGGCGCTTGCTCAAGGGGCGTCACGTCCAGAGCAGGCCCGCCGCGCCCCAACCCTCATCGCTGTTCCTCCAACCCACCTAGGAAGCCCGCCCATGCGCCACACCCTGTCCCGGCTCGCTCGTCTGTTCACACTGGCTGCCGCCGTCGCCGCCGTCCCGGTCCACGCGGAAGACGTGATCCGCGTCTCCGGCATCCCCGACGAAAACCCCACCGAGCTGTCGCGCAAGTACCAGCCCATGGTCGACATGCTGCAAAAGCAGCTGGGTGTGAAGGTGGTGTACGTGCCGGTGATCGACTACGGTGCTGCCGTCTCGGCCCTGGCCGCGGGCAAGGTCGATTTCGCGTGGCTGGGCGGCTTCACCCACGTGCAGGCCAAGGTGCTAGCCGGCGCCAAGCCCGTGGTGATGCGCGACATCGACCGCGAGTTCCAGAGCGTGTTCATCGCCAACACCGCCGCGGGCATCGCCAAGCCGGAAGAATTGCGCGGCAAGAGCTTTGCCTTCGGCTCCAAGAGCTCGACCTCGGGCCACCTGTTCCCGCGCCACTTCCTGAGCACCCAGTTCCACATCGATGCCGACAAGGACTTCGCCGGTGCCCCGGTGTACAGCGGCGCCCATGACGCCACGGTGAAGATGGTCGAGTCGGGCAAGGTCCAGGCTGGTGCGCTCAACATCGAGGTCTGGAACCGCCTGCTCAACGGCGACAAGGTCGACAAGGCCAAGGTCAAGGTGATCTGGACCACGCCGCCCTTCGTCGACTACGTCTGGACGGCCCGCAAGGACCTGCCCGCTGCCACCGTCCAGAAGTTCGCCAACGCCTTCCTGGCACTGGATGCGAACAAGCCCGAGGACAAGGCCGTGCTCGACCTGCAAGGCGCGAAGAAATTCGTGGTGGCCAAGCCGGAAGACTTCCTCGTCATCGAACAGGTGGGTCGCTCGACCGGCCTGCTGAAGTGATCAAACGAAAGTGATCTCGGCCGGACCGGCCTGCAGCGAGCCCACCACCGCGGCCTCGGCGAAGCCCTCTGCCTGGAAGGCCGCCAGCACGGCGTCCACGGCCCCGGGGGCGCAACTCACCAGCAAGCCGCCGCTGGTCTGTGGGTCCGAGACCATGGCCTGCTGCCAGGGCTGCGCGCTGGCCGGCAGCGCGACGCAGGCCCCGTAGGCGGCCCAGTTGCGCCCCGACGCCCCGGTGACGATGCCCTGCTGCGCGAAGCCCGCAGCCGCTTCGATCAGCGGCACATCGGCCAGCGCCACACGCGCCCCCAGGCCCGAGCCTCGGCAGATCTCCAGCAGGTGACCGGCCAGGCCGAAGCCCGTTACGTCGGTCATGGCATGCACGCCGGGCAAGGCGCCCAGGGCGATGCCCACGGTGTTCAGCCGCGTGGTATGGCGCAGCATCTCGGCGTAGCCGGCGGCGTCGAGCACGCCCTTCTTGAGCGCGGCCGACAGCACCCCCACACCGAGTGGCTTGCCCAACACCAGCACGTCTCCGGCTTGGCCATCGGCATTGCGGTGCACGCGCTCTGGGTGGACCAGGCCCAGCGCCACCAGGCCGTAGATGGGCTCCAGCAGGTCGATGGAATGGCCGCCGGCAATGGGGATGCCCGCGGCGCGGCACACCTCCGCCCCGCCCGCCAGCACCTGCCCGATCACCTCGGGCGGCAGCTTCGCGATGGGCATGCCCACCAAGGCCAGCGCCATGATCGGGGTGCCGCCCATGGCGTAGATGTCGGACAGCGCATTCGTCGCAGCGATGCGGCCGAAATCATGCGGGTCATCGACGATGGGCGTGAAGAAGTCGGTCGTGGCCACCAGGGCCTGGGCGTCGTTGAGGCGGTAGACGGCCGCGTCGTCGCTGGTCTCCAGGCCCACCATCAGCTCCGGCGGCACCAGGCCCTGCGGCGCGACGCGTGACAAAATCTCGCTCAACAGGCCCGGCGCGATCTTGCAGCCGCAGCCGCCACCGTGAGAGAACTGGGTCAGGGCAATGGAAGTCATGGGTCTAGCGAAGTTTGCAGCGATTGTGCCAGCCGTGTCTGCCATGTCGGCACGCCACACACCGCTCCGGGAGCCCGCCGCATGAGCAACCGCGCTCCCGCCCCCATCCTCGTGCAGGACCGCCACCGCTTCGACGTGCTGATCGACGCGCGCTCGCCGTCCGAGTTCGCGCTCGACCACATCCCCGGCGCCATCAACTGCCCGGTGCTGGACGACGAAGAGCGTCGCATCGTCGGCACCATCTACAAACAGCAAGGCGCCTTCGAGGCCCGCCGCGTGGGTGCGGCCATGGTCGCGGCCAACCTTGCGCGCCACATCGCCGCGCACTTCAGCGAGAAGCCCGCCAACTGGAAACCGCTGGTTTACTGCTGGCGCGGCGGCTTGCGCAGCGGCTCCATGACGACCTGGCTGCGCCTGGTGGGCTGGGATGCGCAGCAGCTCCACGGCGGCTACAAGCGCTGGCGGCAGCACGTGGTGGCCACGCTGGAAGCGCTGTGCCCCCAGCTGCAACTGCAAGTCATCTGCGGGGCCACCGGCAGCGCCAAAACACGCCTCCTGCACGCACTGGCGCGGCAAGGCGCGCAGGTGTTGGACCTCGAAGGTCTGGCGTCACACAAAGGCTCGCTGCTGGGCGCCCTGCCCGGCCAGCCCCAGCCCTCGCAGAAGGGTTTCGAGACGGCGCTGGCTGCGGTGATCGAAGGCTTCGACCCCGCTCGCCCCGTGTACGTGGAAGCCGAAAGCCGCAAAATCGGCCGCATTGCGGTGCCCACCCCATTGATGGCGCGGCTGCGTGCCAGCCCCTGCATCGAGGTCGTGGCCACGCCCGAGGCGCGCCTGGCCTTCCTGCTCGACGACTACGCCTACCTGGGCAACGATGGTGATGCGCTGGCACAGTTGCTCTCACATCTGCGCGACCTGCACAGCCGCGAGACCCTGAACCGCTGGCAAGCCTGGGCGCGTGAAGGCCAACTGCCCCTGCTGTTCGAAGAACTCATGCGCCTGCACTACGACCCCTCGTACGCCCGTTCACAGGCCGCCCACCTGTTCCACTGGGACACCCGCCGCGCTGTGCACACGGCCGACCTGAGCGAGGCGGGCATCGACGCGCTGGCCCACCAGGTGCTGACGCTGGCCTCGGCGTGATGCTGGCGCGCTGATGCTCCCGCACTGATGCCTCCCCTGCTCTACACCTACCGCCGATGCCCGTACGCGATGCGGGCGCGCATGGCGCTTTTGCAGGCCGGACGCCCCTTCCGCGCCTTCGAGATCGTGCTGCGCGACAAGCCCGCCGAGATGCTGGCGCTCAGCCCCAAGGGCACTGTGCCGGTGCTGGTGCTCGAGAACGGACACGTCATCGACGAAAGCTGGGACGTGATGCGTTGGGCCTGGGAGGGCGGTACAGACCCGGAGGGTTGGTGGGCACGCGCCCAAACGCCTGAGAACCTGGCGCTGGTGCGACACAACGACGGCACCTTCAAGCGCCTGCTCGATCGCCACAAGTACCCTGAGCGCTTCGCCACAGACGGCGCGCTGGACGGACTGTCAGCCCCAGCCGCGGTACGCGAAGCCGCCTGTGCAGAAGCCCTCAGCAGCTGCCTGCAACCGCTGGAAGCACGCCTGCAGGCCCATGCTTACCTGGGCGGCGCCACGCCCTGTGCCACCGACCTCGCCCTCTTCCCCTTCGTGAGGCAGTTCGCCGCCGTGGACGCAGCCTGGTTCGCTGCACAAGCCCTGCCCGCGCTGCAAGCCTGGCTGGCTGGCTGGCTCGCCAGCCCGCTGTTCGCGGCCTGCATGGCAAAGCTGCCGGCGCAGCGGGTGGGGGATTTTCCTGCCTCTTACTTTCCGCCGGACACCGCCTGACCCGATATCAACGTCGCCCCGCACGCGCACTTGTCGCCATGACGGGCCACGGGTGCGCCGTCCACAATCATGGTCGGGTCGCCAGTGACGATGACGGTGGTGCCGTGCCCCTTTTTCGGGCACGTGACCTGGTCGCCGACGCGCGCCAGGCGCTTGCCGTGGGTGTCGGTGGTTTGAGACGAGCCGATGACCACGCCGCCATGGTCTGTCGCGTCGCCCACCACGATGAATGGTCGCATATGGGTCCCCTGAATGTGTTTTAGCCAGATTCTGGCAGCGGCTGCGAGCCGTTCCTTCCGGCAAACGTAACCATGTGCTGCGGACGCCGCCGCGCTGTTCGCCCGCAGGGCGCGCCAGCCCATTCGGATCGATGAACGCTGACCGTTACGAAATGAGACGAGCCGTACCCTCTTTTGGGCGTATCAGATGCCGTCCCTTTGCACGACCATCGATCCCACACCTGCCAGCATGGGCATCGGGGCCGCGAGCCACATGGGACTTGCACCCCGCCTGCCAGCGCCTGGCCCCAGGCGCCAGACATGGCGCACGCAAGTGCATTGCCCGGGAACCGAGGTGCCCTTCGCCACCGTTCAACATAGAGTGCCCCATGCCCTTCCTCAGCACCCGCGGCCAGCGCCGCGCCGACGCACTGACACGCCACAGAGCGTGGGTGGAGTTCGACCCGACCGGCAAGGTCCGCGGAGCCAGCCCTGAGTTCCTCGGCTTGATGGGCTACACCCTCGACGAGGTGCGCGGCCAGAACCACCGCATGTTCGTGGATGCGGCATACGCCGAGAGCGCCGAATATCGCGCCTTCTGGCAACAGTTGCGCGAGGGGCAGGTGCAATCGGCCGAATTCATGCGCATGACCAAGAGCGGCCAGCGGGTCTGGATGCGGGCCTCCTACAACCCCCTGTTCAACGCCATGGGGCAGGTGACGGGGGTTATGAAAATCGCCCAGGACACCACCGCCGAGAAGCTCGCCGCGCTGGAGGCGCAGGCCCGGCTCGCCGCCATCTCGACCTCGCAAGCGGTGATCGATTTCGACCCGCAAGGGCGGATCCTCACGGCCAACGAGCATTTCCTTCAAGCGCTCGGCTACTCCCTCCACGAGGTGGCTGGCAGGCACCACCGCATGTTCGTGCCGCCCGAGGACCAGGGGCCTGACTACGAGGCTTTCTGGCAGGCTTTGCGCAGCGGGCGCTACCAGGCCCGCGAGTTCCGGCGCCGCCACAAGTCGGGCCGAGACGTCTGGATCCAGGCGAGCTACAACCCCATCTTCGACCTCGATGGGAGAGTGACCAAAGTGGTGAAATTCGCCACCGACATCACCCAGCAGGTCGAGCTGCGCAAAACCGCTGAGGTGCTGTCGCTGGTCGCCAACGGCACGGACAACTCTGTGATCATCACCTCCGCGCAAGGGCTGATCGAGTACGTCAACCCGGGTTTCTGCAACCTGACGGGCTACACGGCTGATGAGGTCATTGGTCGAAAACCCGGGGCGCTGCTGCAAGGACCGCACACCGATGCCGCCACGGTGGCGCGGATCCGCGAGGCACTGCAAGCACGCAAACCACTGTACGAAGAGATCCTGAACTACACCAAGGCGCAAGAGCCATACTGGATTTCGCTGTCGATCAATCCCATCCTCGACGACCACGGGCAGCTTGTGCGCTACATCTCGGTGCAGGCCGACGTCACGCGCACGCGCATGCGCTCACAGGAGGACGCCACGCGCCTGGATGCGATCCGTTCGTCGACGGGCACCATCGATTGGAGCCCGGATGGCACCCCCCTGGACGCCAGCCCCACGCTGCTGCGGATGCTGGGCTGCCACACGCTGGAGCAAGCTGCGCAGCCCTTGCGCGCCCTCTACCAGCACATGACGCAGTGCCGCCGGGACAACGCAGCGCAAGACGCCGACATGGGTGGCTGCCACGTGCAAAGCGAGTGGAGTGGGCAGACCGTCTCGGGCGAGGCGCTGTGCCTGGATGTGCGCATGCACGCCATCCGCGGCGTCGATGGACGGCTGCTCAAGCTGGCAGCGTACGTCTCGGACATCACGGCGCGCCAGCGCACCCTGGAGCGCATCCGCAACGTGGTGGCGACCATCAACGGCCTGGCCATGCAAACCAACCTGTTGTCCCTGAACGCGGCCATCGAGGCGGCGCGGGCCGGTGAAGGCGGCCGGGGCTTCGCCGTGGTGGCCACCGAGGTGCGCAGCCTGGCAAAACGCTCGGCGGACTCCGCAGGTGAAATCGCCAACATGCTGCAGGACTGACGCTACAGCGTCGAGACCGAGCAGTGGCTCAGCCACGCAGCAAGGCCACGCCCTTGACCTGCGCATGCAGGGCCAGGCCCACCCGCAGGCCCAGGTGCTGCGCCGACCGGCGCGTCACGCGGGCCAGCAAGCGCGGCCCTGTTCGGGCTGGTGCACTGGCCCCGAGCTCGTCGCCCCGCAAGCGCAGGCCCAGGGTCACACCACCTTGCCCGTCTTCGGCCATGTCTTCCAACACGGCCGGCAGGATGTTGAGGATGCTGCTGTCCGCGGCGCGGCTGAGGCTGACGCTCACGTCGCGGGCCGGCACGCGCAAGCGCACGCTCCCGCCCACGGGGGCGTCCACGGGGCCGGCCCAGACGCGCAGCGCATCACCGCCGCCCTCCATCAGCTGCAACAAGCTCAGGCTCTGGGCCGGTTCGTGCGCCACCACCGTGGCCTGCAGCACGGCCCCGGCCTGGTCGTGCTGCGCGAGCGGCACATCGAGGCGGGTCCAGAGCTCGTTGGCAGGTCCAGCGGCCTGCACCCTGCCGTCTCGCATGAGCACGAGGTGATCGGCCAGACGCGCGGCCTCGTCCAAGGCATGGGTCACATGGACCACAGGCACACCCGTCTGGCCCAGACGCTCCAAGCAGGGCATCACTTCGGCCTTGCGTGCGGCATCCAGCGCCGAGAGCGGCTCGTCCAGCAACAGCAAGGCCGGGCTGGTCAGCAGCGCGCGTGCGATGGCCACCCGCTGGCGCTCGCCGCCTGACAGGCCCTGCGCACGCCGCTGTAGCAAATGCCCGATGCCCAGCAGCGGGATGACGTCGTCGTGGCGCAAACGGCGCTGTGCGGGCGGCACGCGGCGCCAGCCGTAATCGAGGTTGCCTTGCACCGTCAGGTGCTCGAACAAGCTCGGCTCCTGGAAGACCATGCCGATGGGGCGTTCGTGCACAGGCCGCCACAGGCCCAGCGCATCGTCTTGCCAGACCTCCTCGCCCACCCGCACCCGGCCATGAGCCCGCCCCTGCGTTGGCCCGAGGCCCGCGAGTGATCGCAGCACCGTGGTCTTGCCGCAACCGGATGGCCCGAGCAGCACGCTGACCCCATGCAAGGGCAGGCGCAGCGACACGTCGAGCGTGAAGCCCGGGTGCTGCACGCGCAGGTCGGCCTCGATGGCTGGGCCGGATGGCGCGCTCAGCGATGCCCTCAGCGCTGCGCTCACCGCCCGCCCCCAGCCGTGCCCACGGCCCGCGGCGCCCCCTGCAGCAGGTACAGGGCCAGCATCACAGCGAAGCCGAATGCCACCATGCCCGCCGCCAGCACATGGGCGTGGCCCAGCTCCTGCGCCTCCACGTGGCCGTAGAGCGCCACCGAGAGCACGCGCGTGGCCCCGGGGATGTTGCCGCCCATCATGAGGACGACGCCGAATTCACCGACGGTGTGCGCGAAGCCCAGCACAGCCGCGGTGAGGAAACCGGGGCGGGCCAACGGCAAGGCGACGGTGAGGAAACGGTCCCATGGCGAGGCGCGCAAAGTGGCCGCGACCTCCAGGGGGCGCTCACCCATGGCCTCGAATGCCTGGTGCAAAGGCTGCACCACGAAAGGCATGGAGTGCAGCACCGAGGCCACCACCAGGCCCCAGAAGGTGAAGGGCAAGAGGCCCAGGCCCAAAGCCTGCATGACCTGCCCCACCGGCCCCTGTGGCCCGAGCAACAGCAGCAGGTAAAACCCGATGACGGTGGGCGGCAGCACCAGCGGCAAGGCCACGACCGCGGCCACCACCGGCTTGAAGCGGGAGCGTGTGCTGGCCAACCACCATGCCACAGGTGTGCCGAGCAACAAGAGCAGCGCTGTGGTGGTGCCTGCAAGGGCCGCTGTGAGCCGCAGAGCCTGGAGATCGTCGGCGGTCAGACCCTGGGTCAGCACGGCGGCACTCACAGTCCGTAGCCATGGCCCTGGATGACGGCCCGGGCCGGGTCCGAACGCAGGTGCTTGAGCAGGGCCTGCGCTGCAGGGTTGGCCGCGCCGCGGGCCAGTAACACGGCATCCTGGCGAAGCGGCGCGTGCAGTGTGTCAGGGACACGCCAGAATGAGCCGACGGAGGGCTTGCCGGGCAAAACGACCTGCGACAACGCGACGAAGCCGACCTCGGCGTTGCCTGAAGCCACAAACTGGTAGGCCTGCGCGACGCTTTCGCCCTGCACGAGCTTGGGCGCCAGCAGCCCCGTCAGGCCCATGGCCTTGATCACCTCCATGGCGGCTGCACCGTAGGGCGCCAGTTTCGGGTTGGCAACAGCCAGGTGCTTGAAGGTGCCTGAGCGGAGCAGGTCACCCTGCGGGTCCACCAAGCCGGGCTGGGCGCTCCACAATGCCAGCCTGCCGATCGCATAAGTGAAGGCGCTTCCCGGGACGGCCAGGCCCTCGTCGATGAGCTTTTGCGGTGTCTCGTCGTCAGCGGCCAGGAGCACATCGAACGGCGCGCCGGCCTTGATCTGTGTGTGGAACTTGCCTGTCGCACCCACCACCGTCACCACGGTGTGGCCTGTGGCCGCAGTAAAGCCTGCCGAGATCTGCTGAAAGGCACGTGCGAAGTTGGCCGCCACAGCCACCTGCACCTCGCCGGCGTGTGCCGCCGTGTGGGCGGTCAGCCCAGCGAGCAACACAAGCGCCAGCCGCTGCCACAGCCGCTGCCACAGGCGCCGCCACGGGGATCGGCGCGGCGCGTGACGATACGGAGGGCACAACCACAAGCTCATGGGCCTGTTTATAGCGCATGGCGCACAAAAAAGTCCGGCACACCGAGACGTGCGCCGGACGGGTATCGGGTTCGAAGCCGGGAGCGCGGAGGCACCCCCTCGGTAGCCCTGAGGGTCGGGTGCTCAGAGCGGGTGCCTCAGGGCGCGTACACCAGCGGTGTCAGCGGGTTGCCCGGGGCGATGCTGCTGCAGTTCTGCGGCGCGGCCTTGCCAGCGAAGCGGTCATCGATCCAGTCGATGGCCCATGGCAGCCAGTTGGCCATGGTCAGGAAGTGGCTGGTGCCCCACTCTTTGTGCTGCACAGGCACGCCCTTGCCGCAGTACTGGCGGGCCAGCGTGCGGACGTCGCCCGCAAGCATCACGCCATCGCCAGCGCCCCACAGCGGCGAAGGCTTGGTGCCTTCCCAGATGCCGCCGGTGCCCTGGCCGATCTGCAGCGGCATCTCAGGCGTACCGCCCGTGCCCATGATGACCTTGTTCACCGCCGACACGTACTCGGGAATCTTGGTGCGGTCCTGGAACTCGGGCTTGACGAGGTCTTTCCAGGTCACGTTGGTGTACTGGCCCAGCACGTAGGCAATGGAGGCCTTCTGCATCTTGTTGTAGACCTCCAGACCGCGCGGGGTGAGGTACTTCTGGATGTCGATTTCGTACGAGCGCGACACACCGATCACCGCCATGGGCAGCACACCGCCCCAGATGGGCGTGCCCTCGACGTAGGTGAGGTTGTGCTCGGGGCTCACCAGCGTGCCGCCGAAGGCCGCACCGATCAGGTTGGCCTTGAGTTCGGGCGCATAGCTCGGCGCCAGCTCTGCGGCCCACTCGGTGGCGATGGCGCCGCCAGAGTAGCCCATCAGCACGACCTTGGCGTCACGTGGCAGGCCGACCTGGGGTGCGTTGAAGGTCGCGCGGATCGAATCCAGCGTGTTGTAGCCGTACTCGGGGCCGGCCGCAAAATTGGCGTTCTGGCCTTCCGTGTCGGAGATGACGACGGTGTAGCCCTTCTTGACGTAGGTGCCGAACAGCACCGTCTCGACCGCGGGCAGCAGATCGGGCAAGCGCTTGCCGCCGGCGTAGGCACGCGAAGGCGCATCTTCCGGGTTCAGCGAGTCATAGAAGGACTGGTACGAGATGACCTTGCCCTTGTTGGCGCAGCTGACCTTGCTGCAGTCGGGCGCGAAGATGGTGGTCACGTTGGCCGTGGGACGCTGCAAGGCATCGGTCGAGCGGTAGACCAGCTGGGTGGCCTTGAGCGAGGTTTGCAGGCCGGCGATGTACACAGAAATCGTGCGGCTCTTGAGGACCGTACCCGGAGCGGCGCTGGCCAGCTGCGCGGTGTCCGTGTACTCGAAGAACGGATCGGGGGCGGTGGTCGCACCTGCCATGCCCGGGAGCAGGAGGGCGGCCATGGCGGCTTGGGCTGCGCTCAGCAGCACGGAGGGGGAGCTCAGACGGAGGCGCATGGTGGGTTCCAGGTGTCGCTGCGGTGTATCAGAGGAACGTCGCACAAGGCGACGCGATGAGACGCAGTGTCCCTGTCTCCCATCAGCCCAGGAGTTGCCGAAACGGCCACGCATTGCCCACAACGATCAACCCCAGGGTTTGCCCCGCTGGGGTCGCCACCAGGGCCCGACCGGAGAAACCCGGAATGATCGTGAAATGATCCTCACTCGGACGGGTCGCTGGCGCCGTTGCTGTCCTCTGCTGCGCCCTCGCGCGCCATCGCCTGTGTCACCACCTCGCGCGTCAGCGGCGCTGCGAAGGTCTCGATGAAGCCATACACGTAGCCGCGCAGAAAGGCACCGCGCCGGAAGGCCAGGCGGGTCATGTTGATGGCGAAGAGGTGGCCGGCGTCGAGCGCGCGCAGGTTGCGGTCGCGGTCGGCATCGAAGGCGATGGACGCCACCACGCCCACGCCCAGGCCCAGTTCCACATAGGTCTTGATGACGTCGGCGTCCATGGCCGAGAGCACGATGCTCGGCTGCAGCCCCTCGCGCGCGAAGGCCTCGTCGATGTGGGCCCGGCCCGTGAAGCCGCCGTCGTAGGTGATGAGTGGGTACTTCGAGAGCCGCGCCAGCGTCAGCGGCTCACCGTCAAGCAGCGGGTGCTCGGGCGGCACCACCACGCAGTGCGTCCAGGTGTAGCAAGGCAGGGTGACGAGCTGCGGGTACTGGTCCAGCGCCTCGGTGGCGATGCCGATGTCGGCCTCACCGTCGATGAGCATCTGCGCCACCTGGCGGGGCGAGCCTTGGTGCAGACTGAGCGTGACCTTCGGGTAGCGCTGACGGAAGTCCTTCACCGCGCCGGGCAAGGCATAGCGGGCCTGCGAGTGGGTCGCGGCCAGCGACAGCGGGCCGGTGTCATGCGAGGCGCAATCGCGGGCGGCCTGGCGCAGGTTCTCGGCCTCGCGCAACAGGCGCTCGACCACGGGCAACAGTTGCTGACCAGAGGGCGTCATGCCCGTGAGTCGCTTGCCGGCGCGCTGGAACAGCTCCACGCCCAGCTCGTCTTCGAGTTCGCGGATCTGGCGGCTCACCCCGGGCTGCGAGGTGTGCAGCGCGGCGGCCACCTCGGTGAGGTTGTAGCCACGCCGAGCGGCTTCCCGCACCGACCGCAGCTGCTGGAAGTTCATGCGCTCGCTCCCGGTGTCAGCGGTGCCGGGGCTGGCGTGCCTTCGGCGGTGAACTGGCGGATGCGGCGGGGCTTGAGGTGGGCCACCTCGCCCGAGCGCAGCACGCCGCTGTCGCGCAGAGCGGCAAACTCTTCTCGGGTCAGCTCGACCTCGACTTCGCCCTGCCCGTCGGTGCGCTGGAAGGCCAGGCGGGTGTTGGGGCCCACGGTCAGCGTGTCGATCAGCGTGGCCGCCAGGGCGCCTGTCTCAGCGCGAGCCAGCACTTGGATCTCATGCGGGCGCACATAGCTCACACCGGCGTCACCCGACGCACCGCCTGCGACGGGGGCACGCCCCCCCTCCACGGCGCCTTGTGCATGGTCACGGCCATGGAACAGGTTCACGTCGCCCAGGAACTTCAGCACGAAGGGCGTGGCCGGGTGGTCATAGACCTCGTCGGGCGCGCCTTCCTGCTCGATGCGGCCCTGGTTCATCACCACGATGCGGTCGGCCACTTCCATGGCCTCTTCCTGGTCGTGGGTCACGAACACGCTGGTGATGTGCATTTCATCGTGCAGGCGACGCAGCCAGCGGCGCAGCTCCTTGCGCACCTTGGCATCGAGCGCGCCGAAGGGCTCGTCGAGCAGCAGCACCTTGGGCTCCACGGCCAAAGCGCGGGCCAGGGCGATGCGCTGGCGCTGGCCACCGGAGAGCTGATGCGGGTAGCGATCGGCAATCCAGTCCAGTTGCACCAGCTTGAGCAGCTCCATCACCTTGGCCTTGATCTGGGCCTCGGAGGGACGTGTCTCCTTGGGGCGCACGCGCAGCCCGAAGGCCACGTTCTCGAAGATGCTCATGTGGCCGAACAAGGCGTAATGCTGGAACACGAAGCCCACGTTGCGCTCGCGCACGGCCACGTGGGTGGTGTCTTCGCCGTTGAAGTACACGGCGCCACTGTCTGGCGTTTCCAGGCCCGCGATGATGCGCAACAGCGAGGTCTTGCCCGAGCCCGAGGGGCCCAGCAAAGCGACCAGCTGACCTGAGGGGATGCTGAGGTTGAGGTGGTCACACACGGTGGTCTGACCGAAACGCTTGACGAGGTTCTTGACTTCGATGCTCATGGGGGAACTCCGGCTCAGGGCGTGGGTTCAGTGTGTGGTCGCTTGCGACTGTTTCAGCTGTTGCTGCACACGGCGCTCGACGATGTATTTCAGGACCAAGGTGACCAACGCCAAGCTGGCCAGAAGCGACGCCACGGCAAACGAGGCGGCGAACTGGTACTCGTTGTAAAGAATCTCGATGTGCAGGGGCAGTGTGTTGGTCTGGCCGCGCACATGGCCCGACACCACAGACACCGCGCCGAACTCGCCCATGGCCCGCGCATTGCACAAAATCACGCCGTACAGCAGGCCCCACTTCACGTTGGGCAGCGTCACCTTCCAGAAGGTCTGCCAGCCAGAGGCGCCCAGCACGCGTGCGGCTTCTTCCTGCTCCTGGCCCTGCGCCTGCATCAGAGGGATCAGCTCGCGCGCCACGAAGGGGAAGGTCACGAAGATGGTGGCCAGCACGATGCCTGGCACCGCGAAGATCACTTTCATTTCCCGGGCCATCAGCCACTCGCCGAACCAGCCCTGCAGGCCGAACACCAGCACGTAGATGAGGCCGGCGATCACGGGCGACACGGAGAACGGCAGGTCGATGAAGGTCAACAGCACGCTCTTGCCGCGGAAGTCGAACTTGGCGATCGCCCAGGCGGCAGCCACGCCGAACACGAGGTTCAGCGGCACGGCGATCACGGCGGCCGTCAGCGTCAGCCAGATGGCCGAGACAGCGTCCGGCTCGGTGATGGACGCCACGTAGACATCCCAGCCCTTCTTGAAGGCCTCGACGAACACCGAGATCAACGGCACGAACAGGAACAGCGACAGGAAAACCAGCGCGGTGCCGATCAGCAGGCGGCGCACCCACGCGGGCTCGGAGGTCGCCCCCGCCACATCGGGCGGGGTCATGGCGACCGTCTGCACGGGCACAGGCGCTTTGGAGGAAACAGCTTGCATCTTGTGCACTCCGACTCACTTGCCCTGGCGCTTGCGCGTCCAGGCCTGCAAGCCGTTGATGGCCAGCAGCAGGATGAACGACATCACCAGCATCACCACAGCGATGGCCGTCGCCCCCGCGTAGTCGTACTGCTCCAGCTTGGTGATGATGAGCAGCGGCGTGATTTCAGACACCATGGGCATGTTGCCCGCGATGAAGATGATCGAGCCGTACTCGCCCAGGGCGCGCGCGAAGGCCAGGGCAAAGCCTGTCAACAGCGCCGGCAGCAGGATGGGGAACACCACCTTGGAGAAGCTCTGCCAGCGGCTGGCGCCCAGCGTCGCAGCGGCCTCTTCCAGCTCAGCCGCCAGATCTTCGAGGATGGGCTGCACCGTGCGCACCACGAAGGGCAGGCCGATGAAGGTCATGGCCACGAACACACCCACCGGCGTGAACGCCACCTTCAGGCCCAGCGGCTCGAGCCACCGGCCGATCCAGCCATTGCCGGCGTACAAGCCGGTCAGCGTGATGCCAGCCACGGCCGTGGGCAAAGCGAAAGGCAGGTCCACCAGGGCATCGACGATGCGCCGTCCAAAGAAGTCATAGCGCACCAGCACCCAAGCCACGAGCAGGCCAAAGAAGGCATTCACGAGTGCCGCCAGCAAGGAGCTGCCAAACGTCAGCTTGTAAGACGCGACCACACGCGGCGAGGTCACCGTCTCGACGAACTGCGGCCAGGTCAGCGCCGTGGTGCGCAGGAAGGCCGCGCTCAAGGGGATGAGCACGATCAGGCACAGGTACAGCAAGGTCAGGCCCAGGGCCAGGTCGAAGCCGGGCAGCACGCTGTGCCGCCGCAGCAAGGTCTTGGAGAGGAACATGGCTCAGCCTACAAAGAGCAAGGGGCGTGCGGGGCGGCGCTTCACTTGCGGCCGGCCGCGGTGATCTGGTCGTAGATGCCGCCATCGCGGAAGTGCTCGGCCTGCGCCTGCTTCCAGCCACCGAAGACCTCGTCCACCGTGAAGGTCGGGACGCCGATGAACTTGGCCTGGTACTGCTTGAGCAATGCCGGGTTGCGCGGACGCAGGTTGTGCTTCACGGCGATGGCCTGGCCCTCGTCGGAGTACAGGTACTTCAGGTAAGCCTCGGCTTGCTTGCGCGTGCCCTTCTTGTCCACGACCTTGTCGACCACGCTGACCGGGTTCTCGGCCAGGATGGTCGTCTTCGGGTACACGACCTGGTAGTCGCCACTGAACTCGTTCTGGATCAGGGGCACTTCGCTCTCGAAGGTCACCAGCGCATCGCCGATGTTGCGCTGCGCGAAGGTGGTGGTGGCGGCGCGGCCACCGCCGTCGAACACGGGCACGTTGGCGAAGAGCTGCGTCACCAGGGCCTTGGCCTGCTCGGGCTTGCCGCCAGCCTTGATCACCGAGCCCCAGGCGGCCAGGTAGGTGTAGCGGCCGTTGCCCGAGGTCTTGGGGTTGGGGATGACGACCGAGACACCCGGCTTGGCCAGGTCGGCCCAGTCCTTGATCTGCTTGGGGTTGCCCTTGCGCACCAGGATGACGGTGACCGAGGTGGTCGGGGCGCTGTTGTTGGGCAGGCGCTTGGCCCAGTCGGCGGGCACCAGGCCACCTCGCTCGGCCAGGATGTCGATGTCGCTGGCTTGGTTCATGGTGATGACGTCCGCGGCCAGACCGGCCACCACGCTGCCCGCTTGCTTGCTGGAGCCGCCGTGCGACTGGTTGAGCGTCAGCGTCTCGCCGGTGGTTTGCTTCCAGTGCTTGGCGAAAGCCTGGTTGTAGTCCTTGTAGAACTCGCGGGTGACGTCATAGCTGACGTTCAGCAGGGTCGTGTCAGCGTGGGCCACGGTGGCGCCCAGGGCCAAGGTGGCAGCAAGGAGCGCTGCGAACGGCTTCTTCCAGAAAAACAGCATGACCAAACCCTTTCAACATGCAAAGACCGCATGTTAGGCAGGGTGGATCATGCTGAGAACAACCGTTTATTCACTTGCTTATGCAGAAAATGTACTACGGCAAGCTCAGGACTTTTGCAGCACCGTCTGCACCTCGCGCATCGACTGCGCCATGCCGCTGTCGGGCACGATGCTGTCGGCACGGTCCTGGATGCGCGGCCAGGCGGCAGCCACCTGCTCGGGCGCGTCTGCGCCGGCACCGATGCGCACCGGGGCGGTCAGGCTGACGTGGGACGCCGCGAACACGCCCGCACCCGCGTTGAGGATGGCGCGGGTGGGCGCGTTTTCGCTGACCAGGAACAGCAGACCGGGCGAGACGCTCTCGGGCGTCAGCACGGCCAGCACCTCGGGCGGCAAAATGCCTTGCGTCATGGCCGTGGCCGCCGTGGGCGCCAGGCAGTTCACACGCACATTGGCCTTCTCGCCTTCCAGCGCCAGGGTCTGCATCAGCCCGACGAGGGCCATCTTGGCCGCGCCATAGTTGGACTGGCCGAAATTGCCGAACAGGCCCGACGAGGACGTGGTGAACACGATGCGGCCGAATTGCTGGGCACGCATGGTCTCCCAGACCGCCTTGGTGCACACCACGGCGCCCATCAGGTGCACATCCACCACCAGGCGGAAATCGTCCAGCGTCATCTTGGCAAAGCTCTTGTCCCGCAAGATGCCGGCGTTGTTGACCAGGATGTCGATGCGGCCCCACTGCGCCAGGGCCTGCGCGACCATGGCCTGCACGGCGGCCTCGTCGGTCACGGAGCCCGCGGCTGCGATGGCCTCGCCGCCGGCGGCACGGATGTCGGCCACCACGGCTTCGGCCGCCGCCAGGTTCAGGTCGTTGACCACCACCTTGGCCCCGCGCGAGGCCAGCAGCAGGGCATGGGCACGCCCCAGGCCGGCACCAGCGCCGGTGACGATGGCCACGCGCCCATTCAGGCGCAGGGAGGCATTGGGATCCAGGGAGGCGGTCTGAGCGTTCATGGTGTGTTGGGGCAAAGCAAAACCAGGGATGGAGGCGGCGCAGCGGCGCTGGCGCAGCGCACATCATGCGACAAGGTTGACGCAAGGGTAAACCCCAGACACTCATCCACCTCAAGCCCGAGACATGCCCGGCGCTGTCGCGCACGATGCCCGTCTGTCGCGTTGACGTGCACGTCAACCATGTCGCGATTTCTACACTGCCCTCAACGCCGCACACCAGAGGCCCCGTCAACGGCCCACCCGTATCGGCGCCACCGCAGGAGACACACCATGAGCCAGAAACAGACCCCCGTGAGCCCGAACCCGATCGTGCCCCGCACCGATCTCGACTTCGAGATCAACGAGCAGACCCCGCGTTGGTGGTACGGCAACGACGCCTTCAAGACACGCTTGTTCGATGGCATGCAGGCCGCCTTCCCCGATGGCGAGCGCTACTTTTGCACCAGCGTGCGAGCCTTCCGTCCCCAGATCACCGACGCCAAGATGGCCGAGGACGTGAAGAACTTCATCCGCCAGGAAGCCCAGCACGGCATGACGCACACCGACTTCAACGACCTGCTGCGCAAGCAGGGCCTGGACGTCGACGGCATCCTGGTGGAAGCCAAAGCCTTGTTCGACAACTACACCAAGAACTATTCGGCCAAGTACAACCTGGCGCTGACCGCCGCCTTCGAGCACTTCACGGCCATGATGGCCCAGATGCTGTTCGAGACCAAGGACGTGATGGCCCCCGCCGACCCGAACGTGCGCGCCATGTGGGCCTGGCACGCCATCGAAGAGATGGAGCACAAGGCCGTGGCCTTCGACGTGATGCAGAAAGTGGCCAAGGTCGGCTACGTGATGCGCTGCGTGGCCATGACCCACGCGCTCTACAAGGTCGTGGTGGACAGCATGCGTCTGACCAACCGACTGCTCAAGGGCGATGGTTTCAGCTGGCGCCAGCGCATGGTGATGTCGGTCAAGGGCGCCTGGTGGCTGTATGGCCGCGGTGGCATCTTCGCGCGCAACACCGCCAACCTGCTGGCGTACTACAAGCCCGGCTTCCACCCCTGGGAGCACAAGGCCATCCACAGCTACCCGGTGTGGGTCAAGACCTACGAAGAGACCGGCAACCCCATGCAGGCCGGCGCAGCGCTCTTTCAGGCCGCCTACTGAGCCACTGTCTGGTGCATCCAAGCCGTCCCTCGGGGCGGCTTTTTTCATCTCCCGCGTGCAGCAGCCACGCACGCCCCTGACCTGTTCGTTCCCGAAGTCCTGGGCATCGACCACGGCATCCTCGACTCGCTGCTGGGCCACGCGGTACGGCGGGTACAGATTCAGCTCTGCGGGGATTCCATCCCCTCACTGGCACGGTGGGGCATCGCCCGCTCCGCCCCGGTCAGCCTGGTCGATGCGCTGGGGCGGCTTGGGCACATGCAGCGCCTGCCCATGCCCGGCGACCGCCGCGCTTTCGGCCTGGCCTTGACCGAGAAGGGCCAGGCCAGCCTGGCGGCCATCAGCGCCGCCGTGCAGGCGCACGATGCCCGCATGGCGCAGATGCTGTCGCCCGAAGAACGCACGCAACTGCGCCAGTTGCTGATCCGCATGAGCGAGGGGCCACCGGGCGCACCACCCGCACCCGGTCACGCGGCAGTGGCCACGGAGGGCCCGGCAGCGACCTCAGCAGCCGCTGGCCGATGAGTTGACGGCAGTGCAGGCGGCGGCCTGGCCACCATTGCTGCCTGGGCAGCTCCAGTTCCAGCTGCTACCGCCATCCGTCACCGAGGGCGTGCTGCCATCGGTGCACAAGCCCACCGTGGGCGCACGCGGGAAGGTCAGGCCCTGGGCTGTGCCGCAGCTGCCATTGACCGCCGGGCCAGCCACCGACACCGTGCCCGAGACCTCCAGATCCGCCGCCGTGGTGTTGGCCGTGTCGTAGAGGTACCAGGTGCCCCCCGCCCCCGAAGCAGCGTAGTTCACCACCCGGAAGGTGATGGTCGTGCCTGCGGGCACGTTCTGCAGCGCGGCCACGCCGCTGAGGTCGATGGCCGCCACCGAGGCGCCCGACGACGAGGTGCTGCTGAAGCTCAGCGTGGCTGCATCGACAAAGGCGGCGCTGCCGATCTGGTACTGCAAGACGCCGCTGGTCGGGCCTGTGCTGGAGCGACGGTAGTCGAAACGGCTGATGCCGCTGACCGACACCTTGTAGCCCGCGCTGGCCGCCAAGGTGAAGGTGAACACATCGCCCGCCGTGACCGCCGCGGCCGCAGAGCTCGTGGCCCAGTCGGTGCCGCCCCAGCCGCGTGCGGCGGCTGTGCCGGTCGTGCCCACACCGCTGCCCCGCGTGAGGCCACCCACGGTCAGGTTGGCGACCGTGGTCGTGGCCGCCAGGGGCGAGGCGCCGAAGGCATTGGTGCCACCCGTCAGGGCATGGACGTCCCAGCCGGCCAGCGTGGCGGCCTGTGCCTGGGACAGCCCGAGCACCGAGGCCATCGCCAGCAGGGCCGCACACGAGAGGCGGGTGCGCATCGTGGGGAGGTTCACCGCAGGATGGCGGTGCGTGAGGGGGCGGAGGGCAATCATGGACATCTCGGTCAAATCAGGGCGTGCGGCGAAGAACGCACGGTCGATCGGATGGGGGTCACGCGCGGCCATGGCGCACCAACCCGGTCAGCAGCAGCAAGGCCGTCAGCAGGAAGGCCCACTCGGGCAAGGTCGGCACATCGCCATCCGACGCACTTTCGGCGGCCGACACAGTGACGGAGAAAGCGGCCGACACGCTGCTGCGGTTGTTGGCATCGCCCGAATACACCGCGGTGATGCTGTGCGTGCCCACGGACAAAGCCGAGGTCGTGAAAGTCGCCTTGCCTGCGCTGACATTGACCACGCCCAGCGTGGTGGTGCCGTCCATGAAGGTCACCACACCGGTGGGCGAGGCGCCATCGAGGGTGGCGGTGAAGCTGACGCCCTGCCCTTGCGTGGCCGCTCCGGGCCCCGTCAAGGCAATGGTGCTGCTGGCCTGCGCCACGCTGACGCTCACCTGCGCCGAGGTGCTGGCCGCGTTGGCCGCATCGCCGCTGTACACCGCCGTGAGGTTGTGGCTGCCCACGCTCAGGGCGTTGGTCGAGTAAGTGGCCATGCCGTTGCTCAGCGCCACGGGCACGCCCAGGGCCACGCTGCCATCCATGAACTGCACGGTGCCCGTGGGCGGGTTGCTGCCGTCACCGGAGGAGGCCGACACGGACACGCTCAGGTTCAGCACCTGACCCACCATCACGCTGCTGGCCGAGGCGCTCAGGGCCGAGGCCGTGGTCGCCAGAGGGGCCGTCACGGTGTGTGTGAGCGCCGCCGAGGTGCTGGGCGCGTTGTTGGCATCGCCCGAATACACCACGGTGATCTGGTGCACGCCCAAGCCCAGGGCCGAGGTGCTGAAGGCCGTCGGGCATGCCACCAGCGGCACGGTGGCCAGCACGGTGTTGCCGTCCATGAACTGCAGGCTGCCGCCGACCGACTTGCCTGTAAGCGAGGCCGTGAAGGTCACGCCCTGGCCCTGCAAGGTGCTGCTGACCGAGCTGCGCACGCTGACCGTGGACACCACCTGGGCCACGTCGTAGCTCAGGCTGGTGGAGGCGCTGGCCGCGTTGGCGCCGTCACCCGAGTACACCGCCGAGATGCTGTGCTGGCCCGTTGCCAGGGCCGCGGTGGTGAGGCTGGCCACGCCATTGCTCACGGCCACGGCGCTGCCCAGGTTGGCGCTGCCGTCCTTGAACTGCACCGTGCCCGTGGGCGTGGCCGTGCCGCCGCCCGCCACCGTGGCGGTGAAGGTGACGCTCTGGTTGTAGCCGCCGCTCGCCGGGTTGGCCACCAGGCTGGTGGTGCTCGCTGCCAGGGTCGCGGCCCACTGGTTGACCAGCACGCTGCCATCGACTGAACCCAGGCCTGTGGCCTGGTTGTAGATGGGCGTGACCGCGCCCGTGGTGGCCGTGAAACCGGTGACGCCGGGCACGCTGTTGTTGCCGCCCTGGATGGCGTGGAAGTAGCCCGGGCCGCCATTGGCCTGCAGGGCCGCCAGTTGGTAGAAGCGCGGGTTGGCATTGCCCTGACGCGCGCCAGCCTTCTGATTGACCAGGGCCATCAGGCCCGCGAACGAAGGCGCCGCAGCCGAAGTTCCACCGAACACATAGCGCGTGCGGGTGCTGGTGGCGTTGTCACTCGAATAGACGAGGTAGCCATCGTGCGAAGCCGCCGCCAGCGACACGTCAGGCACGTTGCGGCGGCCGTTGTTGGGCACGCCCACGCCGGTTTGCCACGAGGGCTGCGTGAACACCGTGCTGGCACCACCGCCGCTGGACCACAGGCCAGAGCCACCGCTGACATTGCCACTCTCGTTCCACACCTTCTCCGGGATGTAGGTCAGCGCCGAGCCCAGGTTGGCAGCGTTCGTGGCCGACCAGTATTGCGATGGGTTGGCCGTATCGTCGAACTGGGTGCCGCCCACGCAGGTGGAGAACGGCGAAGTGCACAGCCCGTTGACGCCGCGCCCGCGCGTGGCCGTGGTGGCGTCGCTGGCATCGCAATCGGCCGCCCCGCTGTCGCCCGAGGACACGAACACCGACATGCCCTGCGCCGCCGCCTGTTGCCACAGGCCGTTGTAGAAGTTGGTGGCCGAGGTGCCGAGATCGGCCTCGCACAGGCCGTAGCTCAGCGTGACGATGTCGGCCACGTTGTTGCTGACCGCGTACTGCGCCGACAAGTCGATGCCGTCGGTCGATGCGGTCGAGGCCGAAGTCACGAACTTGATGGTCGCCCCCGGGGCCACGGCACCGGCCCACTGCAGGTCCAGGTCGGACTCGCCCTCGTCGCCCGTCTGGCGACCGGGGTCCGCACCGTTGAGGATGATTTGCGGCGGGTTGGCCGGCAGGCCCATGGCGCTGCGGAAGGTCGTCATGTCGCCCATGACGACGTTGGTGCGACCCAGCACAGCGATGGACACGCCCGTGCCGTCGATGCCCTGCGCCACCAGCGCCTTGGTGTTGTAGATGGTGGCGAAGTCGGCAGCCGCCATGGCATGGCCACCGCTGCTGTCGGTGAAGCTCGGCGCAGGCCGCACGTTCGCATGCATCGGGCGGCTGCGGAAATCGTGCAGCGAGACCACGCCCGAGACCACCGCAGACAGCGCATCCGGGATGCTCGGGTCGGCGGCATTGGCGATGTGATCCTTGCCATCGACACGGAACTGGCGCATGTCGGTGCGGAAGGCCTTGCGGATGTGCCGCACCGCGCCGCTGAAGACGATGCTGCGGCGGCCTTGCGGCACCTCATCGACCGTGAAGCCCTGCGATTGCAACCACTGCGTGACCTTGGCCAGGTCGGCATCGGAGACACCGAACTGCCGCTCGTACTCGGCCGGGGTCAGCCACTGGCCATAGAAAGGAGAAGTCGGGTCGCGGCGCGAAGCCATGAAGGCCTCCAAGGCGCTCTGTTGCTCGGCGTCGGGCGAGAGCGTCAGGATCATGCGGCGCACGACCATCGCGTCGTCGGCACGGCCACGGTCTTCCGCGCGATTGAGGCGCGGGTGGCGGTTGCCACTCAGCGTGACGCGGTCGTTGTCGTCGATGGCTCCGAGCAAGCGGGTGCGGGCTTGGGCTTGGGGCACACTGGCATCGGCCGCCCAGGCCACACCACACAGCGAGGCCGCACTGGCCACGACAAGACCAGCCAACAGCGACGCAGGCCAAGCTGCTCGGGGCGCAAAAGACTTCATGGATCACGTACCGGTTGAGAACCCGGCACGCGCACACCCCCTTGGCATTGCGCTGGACCACCAGGCACGACGGGCGCAGCGACACTGCCCCGCCAAGTGCACGGTTTTTAACAACAGGCCATGAACCGGCCATGACATCGCATGGTCCGTCTCACCGCAGCTTCAGGCGCTGATCTCGGGCTCCACCAGCAAGGTCCGCAACTGCAGCGATTCCTGTCAGCCCAGGTGGCAGGCCTCCGGCGGGATCACACCGGGAAGGCGTGGCTGTGGCCTGTGGTGAGGTTGGTGAAGGACATCCGGTACGTGCCACCCACCCGAGGCTCCATCAGATGGACCTTGGCCGTGAAGCCATGCGGCGGCAACCACTTGGCCCAGGCATCGGCATCGAGGAAAGCACGCATGACGCGCTCGGGCGTGGCGGGCAGCACGCGGTGCAGGCGAACGGTGTGGGTGTGCATGGGACCTCCTCGTGTCAGTGCTCGGGCGCCACAAAGCGCGACTCGCGCAACACCTCGCACACCTGGATGGCGTACTCGGCATAGAAGGCCTCACGGCCCCGCTGCTTCGCCGCCACGTGCTCCATCTGGCTGGCCCATGCCTTTTGGCTCTCCTGATCCTTGAATTCGACCACGGTCACGCGCTCGCCGTCTTCGGCCACGAACACCTTGTGGGACAGGTAGCCAGGCATGCACTTGGCAAGCTCTGACATCCGCGGCGCCAATGCCATGTACTCGTCACGGGCCTCGTCGCGCAGACGAGAGCGAAAAATGGTCACGATCATGTCGTTGCCTTCAAAGCTCAGGCTCGCGTCCAGCACGGTGCTGCGATCGCACCGCTGGTCGCTTGCTGGGTCAATGGGTTGGTCGATGCGTTGGTCAATTCACTTGCCACTGGCAGAAGGCACCATGGGCTGCTGCCGGTTTCGTGGACACCAACCTAAGCTTCTTGAGCTTTCTCGAACTGTATCGGACTGACGTAGCCCAGCGTCGAATGTCGGCGCCTGGGGTTGTAGAAGCGCTCGATGTAATCGAAC